>Ga0302267_10000927_pt1 | contig 38389 bp, 30 predicted proteins | sample III_Bog_E1_3_FD_194555 | JGI IMG/M metagenome (GOLD analysis project Ga0302267, IMG submission 194555) | Peat permafrost microbial communities from Stordalen Mire near Abisko, Sweden - III_Bog_E1_3 | ecosystem: Environmental > Terrestrial > Soil > Wetlands > Peat | place: Sweden: Abisko...
AAGACCACGGCCAGCGCGGCGCCGTCGGCCACTTCGGTTTCGGTTTCCACGCGATGCTTGTGGCGGTCTTCGCCGGGGCCTACGTCGGGCAGCCGTTTGTGGGTCATGGTGCAGCGGCCGGCGTAGCTGCGGATGCGCAGGATCTCGGTGTGGGCTCTCATGCGGCGGTCGGGCCAGTCGTAGAGCACGTTGCTTTCAAACGAGCGCGGCGTTTGCAGGTGGAAGCCGGCTGCCGCGAGGCGCTGGCTCAGCTCCGCCACGTCGGCTACCGCGAATTTAATCTCTGTCTCGATGGCCATGGTAAACAGCGAGTATAAGGGATGCCGTGCGCTTTGTGGGAGCTGCCGGTTGGCCTGAGCCGAGCTGCCGGGCGACAATGGAGGGGTGATTACCCTTCGTCTGGCCGTGGATGCGGCCCGCCTTGACACCCCGCAAGCGATGGCCGCACTCGACCAGGCAGCGGCGTTGCTGCGCTCTGGAGGCCTGGTGGCGCTGCCTACGGAGACGGTCTACGGGCTGGGCGCCAACGCTCTGGACGCGGCCGCCGTGGCGCGCATCTTCGCCGCCAAGCAGCGGCCCAGCTGGGACCCGGTGATTGTGCACATTGCCTCGATGGAGATGCTGGAGCCGCTGGTGACTGCGGTGCCGGAGGCCGCGCGCCGCCTTATGGAGGCCTTCTGGCCTGGCCCGCTGACGCTGCTGCTACCCCGCTCAGCCGCTGTGCCAGACGCGGTAACGGCAGGCCGCGCGTTGGTGGGTGTACGTATGCCCGCTCACCCGGTGGCGCTGGAGCTGATCCGCCGCGCCAGTGTGCCGGTGGCGGCGCCCTCGGCCAACCTGTTCAGCCACACCAGCCCCACCACGGCCGCCCACGTGCTGGCCGACCTCGACGGCCGCATCGACGCCATTCTGGATGCGGGAACTGCCGCGCACGGGGTTGAGTCCACGGTGCTCGATCCCACCCAAAGCCCCATGGTGGTCTACCGGCCCGGAGCCATTACGCTTGAACAGATTTGCGCGGTGGCAGGCGCAGCCGAGCTGTATGTTGCCCCGGGCGATCTGGCTTCAGGTTCAACCGATGCTGTAGCGCCCCACGAACCGGAAACCCCGGGGGAGCCGGAGAGCCTGCCTTCGCCCGGCGTTGGCATTCGCCACTACGCGCCGCGGGCGCGGCTGGTGCTGGTGGAAGGGCCGCTGGCTGGGCTGGGCGCGCTACTGGCAGAAGCGGCGGCTTGCTTCACTGGCCAGCGTATCGGCCTGATGCTGCCGGCGGAGGTGGCACGTCCCGCCGCGCTTGCCGGGGCTGAGGTGTACGGCTGGGGCCGTTGGGACGATCCGGCCGCGCTGGCGCACGGGCTCTATGCTGGGTTGCGGCAGTTGGATGAGCTGGATTGTGCGGTGATTCTGTGTCCGCTGCCGCCAGCCGAGGGCATTGGCGCCGCCACCTGCGACCGCCTGCGCAAGGCGGCGCGCTGAGCCGGGATGCGAAAGAGTGGTTGGCTGCATTGGTTTCCCATCCATTCGGCAAAAAGCGCCGAAAGGATGGGGCACGGGGCATTTTCGGCGAATCTGGCGGCGGGGAAAGGGAGCTTGTTTGCCTGCGCTCTGAGTGCGCGCTAGCCGTTATCGTCCACTTTGTACATGTACTTGATGGAGTTTTTGTAGACGAGTGTGCGCGTGCGGCCGCGCATCTTCAGCGCGTTGCGGTCGTACCACTCGATCACGCCTTCAATCTGCTCGCCGTCGTCGAGCACGATCACCATCGGCGTCTGCGCCTGAATCTGCTTTTGCAGGTAAAACAGCTCGGCTTGGCGCTGGGCAGTGCCGGCATCCGCGGGCCGGGCAGGCATGTGCAGGGTGAGCGGTTCGGGCGCGGTTATGTGAGGCCGCGCCCTGGGTTTGGCGCGTTTGGCGTTCGGTGTTCCACTGCTTTCCGTTAGAGTGGGGGAAATACTCATGGCGACAATTCCCTTCAAGGAAATGAAAATCTCGGCCTCGGACTTTCAGGCTGCCAGTTGGTGCGTGTCCTATCTGGCAGTGCATCCGGGTGGCCGTATTGCGGTTCGCAACGAATGTGGATGGGCTGCGTGCGGGCAGGCGCAAAATCGCGAAATCGTTTACACGATGGGAACTGCCTGCCGGCCCTTACCTTGTCCGTTGTACGGTGAACCGTATCTGCAATGATGCCACAGCCGCCATCCGGGTTGCTCCCTTGCCGATGGACGACTGGAGCAGTCGGTGCGCTCAGCCGCGTTCCAGGCTGGTGGCCATGGCGTCCAAAGAGAGCGAGCGCAACAAGTTACGTCTCATGCCTTGTTCCACCTGGCCCAGTGCACGGGCCGCGCCGTCAATCCAGTCCACGGTGAGCCCATCGGCCATGCGGGCCAACTCTGCCGCCAGATCCAGGTTGCGGACCAGCTCCGGCGTTCCGGCCACCACCAGCAGCAGATCCTCCACGAGGCTGCCGAGCGCACGCAGTAGTTGTACGGTCTTCTCCTGGCCGTCAGCCCCGGCGCGATAGGCCTCGGTGGCGTGGAACAGTTGCGAGTAGTCCGGGTCGCGCAGGGCGGTGTGCAGCACGATGAGCGCGTCCTGGCGGCTGGCCAGATAGGCAGCCAGATCGGTCTTCAGCGCCCGGCCCACGGCGCCCTCGGCCAGCCGCGCCGCCAGCGCCCGGTCGCGGGCGTTCAGCTCTGGCCGTCGCTCGGCCAGAAGCGCTTCAATCTCAGTGGCGGGCAGCGCGCCCAACCGGTGCACCACGGCGCGGGAACGGATGGTGGGCAGCAGCTCTTGCGGGTTCTCAGTGAGCAGAATCAGGGTGGTGTGCTCGGGCGGCTCCTCCAGCAGCTTGAGCAGGCTGTTGGCCGCCTCTTTCATGAACGCAGACGCGGTGAAGATGGTGAAGGCTCGCCTGGCCTCGACCGGAGGCCGGTAGTAGGCCGCGTGGATGGCCTGCCGCACCTGGCCCAGCTTGATGAGCAACTGGGGCGGATCGGGCGGCACCACCATCACGTCCGGGTGCGTCTGGATCAGGATGCGGGTCTCGCGCTTGTCGGTGTCGCGCATATCCTCGCGCGCCGCCACGGCCTCTGCCACGCGCTCTTCCAGGTTGGCGGCTCCGGCAATGCGCGTGCAGTTCGAGCAATGGCCGCAGTAGTCCGGCAGGCCATCGGTCTCGGTAGGCTCAAGGCAGTTCACCGTCTGGGCCAGCATCAGCGCCAGCGTGTACTTGCCCGCACCCTTCGGCCCGGAAAGGATCATCGAATGCGGAAAGCGGCCCGCGCGCACGGCCTCGCGCAGGTGCCGTACGGTTGCCGCGTTGCCATGGAAGTCGCGGAAGCTCACAGAATGAGTTTAGGCGATCAGACCTGCCAGAAACAGTCCCTGCCTTCCACAGACAGCTTGGGAATGGCCAGAAACCAAACCTGAGCCAGTCTCAAATCTTCCGTGCCCCGTCCTTGCGCCTGCCGGGGTCCCCATGGACAGGTCTTCGTCCGTGGGGTGGTTAATGGCGCGAGGGCGGGATCGCGTTATGGCTGGTGTGGGTTCGTGGTCTCCCACCCTTTCGTCAAAGCGCCGAAAGGACGGGGCACGGGGCATTTTGAGCGAATCTGGCGGTGGGGCAGGGGAGCAGGTTTGCCTGCGCTCTGAGACGCTTCTGGAGCGGTTCCGGAGTTGGGCGGCTTTCATCTCGTGTCCCCAATTCCGCTGGATTGCCAAGAATAATGTTCTATGGGATCGATTTGATACAGTTGTTTTGGCACCCTAAGGCCGATTGTGATAGAAAGGTTATCCAATCACACACAAGTTGCAGCGCAAATGGTTGCGCAGCCAACGTGTCATGTGGATAGAATCGACTAGATGTCAACGACCAATGCACTCTTCGTGATTTTTGCCGTATCTGATGCCAGCGCCGTGGAAAAGCGCCTTCAGAGTATTGCGCCCTGATTATATTTGAACGTTGGCTCAGGGGAGTGGTTTGTGATTGCACCTAGTGGTGTGTATCATACAGATGATCGTTTATCCGTTTTGAAGGGTACGGGCTTCAGCCCGTACATAAAGCCTGCAAAATCAAGAGGGCTTTAGCCCCTGAGGGAATGTTGGTTCTCTCTTTTTGTCCGCTACGGAGCACTGAAAACGGATCCAATCATTGAGACACTGCACCTAGTGCAACCACTACAAATGAACTGTGTGAGCGAGTTGGCTTGGGTGTCGCTGAGCCTGTAACGTCGGGAATAGTTGTGCGTGCTGAGGGCTACTTCGGGCGTGCTTCTTCTTCGATATGGGAGTGGACGGCCGCGAAAACAGGAGCAGATCTTGGTCCCACCTCAGCGAACCAATAGATCGGATACTACGTCCGCCGATGCCGTGCCGGTTCTGGGGGGGAGCTATGCGACCTCTGACAGACACTATGATCTCTTCGTGAAGGTAGGCGGTATTGAGAGGTCGATTACGTACTTAGAGCCTGTCTAATAACTTGTGGACGATGAAGGGGACGGGCTTCAGCCCGTCCGTTGTAGGATCAAAAAGCTATCCGGCTTTAGCCGCCGAGGGAGTGCAAATGGCTGAAATCGATTCCCTCGGGGGCTAAAGCCCTGTTCTACTTCGGCCTTTAATGTACGGGCTAAAGCCCGTACCCTTCGACCAAAGCTGAGTTTTTAGACAGCTTCTTAGAAGGTCGGTCAGACGATACCAGAAAGAAACTGGATTCGATCTCGACCGAAATCGCTGCAGCAAGGGCCACGTTTACTACTCTCAAGTGGATTCTTGGAGCGATTGGTTTAGGCATTTGGGGACCGCTGACTGCTTTTGTTTTGATGTGGGCAAAGCACAACTTCGGCTGGTAGAGCTTGAAGAAATATAAACCCTTAGAAGCATATCGAGCCTGTTTTGGGCCATTATCAAGTCGATTATCACCGACGAGGTCAGAGGCCATATCAGTTTTTCCAGCCGCTCAGCACCAGCAACTCGGCCACGGCTTCAGCAACCTGCTCGTGGATCTCGTCGATGGTCAGGTCGCCTTCGATGCGGACGACGCGGTCCGGTTCGCGCGCTGCAATCTCGCTGTATTTCTGCCAGACGCGGCGGTGGAACTCGTCCTGCTCCTGCTCGAAGCGGTCTTCGTTGGCGCCGGTCTGCTCTTCGGTGCGCGTGTTGCGGCGGCGGGCGCGGCTGAGCGAGGCGTCAAACGAGGGCAGTAGCAGAATGGTCAGGTCCGGCTGCAGGCCGCCGCAGATGGTGCGGTGCAGCTCCAACACAATCTCTGAGCCCAGCTGGCGTCCGCCGCCCTGGTAGGCCTCGGTGGAGTCCGTAAAGCGGTCGCAGACCACGATGCGCCCTTCGGCCAGCGCCGGCTCAATCACCTCGGCAATGGCCTGCGCGCGGTCGGCAAACATCAGCGCCATCTCCGTCATGGGGGCCAGCCCAGTGGAGCGCGCGTCCAGCAGGATGGCGCGGACGCGGTCGCCAATCTCCGTGCCGCCCGGCTGGCGGGTCATCACCGGGTCCAGGCCGCGCCGGGAGAGCCAGGTGGCCAGCTTGCGGATCTGCGTGGTCTTCCCGGAGCCGTCCAGCCCCTCGAGCGTGATGAATAATCCGCGGGTCATCGCACCTAGTCTACCCGATCTGCCCCGGTCTTCTGTGGCTGCTTCCACAAACCTTCCATGCCCCGTTCTTGCGCCTGCCAGGTCTTCGTCCGTGAGGTGGTTACTCGCGCAGGGCGGGATGGCATGGATGCTGGCTGGTTTCGGTTCGTGGTCTCCCATCCATTCGGCAGAAAGAGCCGAATGGATGGGGCACGGAGCTTCCTGCCGGAACTGCGAAACCGGCTCGGACGCCACCTTGCGCAAACCGGTTGAGATGGTTCGGAAAAGGCGAGAAGTTTACTTCTTGGTAAATATATTACCGCCCCCTTTGTTACCCCCTGGCCGACGCAATGAAAGAATGACGTATCTTTCTTTTTTTCAATGAGCTACGCCGGGATAGAAAGTAACTCTGACAAGCAAGAAAGTGCGAGACGAACCTCTTCTGCCTGTGTTACAAGAAGGTAACTTTTCAATCTCGATCAAAGGGGGCAGAGCAAGGCTCCCATGGAGTTATCGCCAGTGAATCTGCGTTCGTTTCGTTTACTTTCGGTTTTTGTTCTGATGGCTGCCGCCGCTGTTGCGCCGCTTGCCGCCCAGCACCTTACGCTTGAGGGCCAGACCGGCGGTTTCATCACCCCCACCGCCTACGTGGTCTTTACCGACAAGGGGCAAACGTTCTCGCATCCTGCCGTCGGCTATCACATGATCAACGCGACCGCGGTGATCGGCCGCATCCAGACCTTCAGCGTCACCGAGGGCATCGCCAACCGCGCTGAGTTCGGTTACACGCGCAGCTACCACACGCTCGGCAACTCGACCAGTGCCGCGTCGGGCGCCCTCAGCGAGCTGTGGAACTACGGCGGCATGAACATCTTCCACGGCAAGGTGGTAGCCATCAACGATGGCCAGTTCGGCCCGGCAACGCCCGGTGTGGCTGTGGGCGGCGTTCTGCGCACCGATGACAGCTTTGTCTCCAGCGCCATTGACAAGCTCTACCTCGGCGGTACCGGCGCATCCCACACCAACGGGGATGTCTATGTAGCGGTGACCAAGACCTGGGCCAAAAAGCCCGTGCCCTTCCTCGCCAACGTCGGCTGGAAGGCCACCAATGCCAGCATCTTCGGTATCGGTGGCCAGAGCACGCGTTTTGGCGGGCGCTTCTTTGGCGGGCTGGGAATCCCGTTGCCCCTTGGCCATGGGCTAGTTGCAGTGCCCTCGGCCGGTTTCACGCAGGAGCCCAAAACTGCGGTCAATCTGAACACCCTGCTGAATCTGGCGCGCTCGCAGCTCGTCGCGGCCGTGCCCGCTGCGGCTGCGGCCTACCCCTTGATGAGCGCGCATCTGCCCACCACGCTTGACTACGCAGTACGCGTGAGTCAGCGCGAGCATCCGCACTTTTCCTTCGACATCGGCGTGGGCCAGGTGGCCGGCAACATCGGCTCCATTTATGTCGCCAACCCCTATTACCCCACGGTTGGCGGTCCCATCGTCTCCTCGCCGGTCAATCTGCAGGCGCGCAGCGTGCTGGGCATGGGCCTGAGTTATCGGTACTAAGCAAAAAACCTCCTCTGTTAATAATTTGAACCCCTCCGGGCAACTAATTCTGCCAGGAGGGGTTTCTCACGGATAGACTGTATGCGCTCGCGAGTTCGGCTCAGCGAGGCCACGAATCCAAGAGGAGGATTTTTATGTCCATCGTTCGTTCTTTACGCCTTTTTGCTATGGCGCTTGTGCTCTCACTAATCCCTGCTTCATCCTTTGCGGGTGTATTTATCAGCGTGGGGTTCGCACCTCCAATCCTGCCCACCTACGATGTGCCGCCCTGCCCCGAGGATGGGATGATCTGGACGCCTGGCTACTGGGCTTACGCGCAGGATGGCTACTATTGGGTTCCGGGCGCATGGGTTCCGACGCCCTATGAGGGCGCGCTGTGGACGCCAGGCTACTGGGGATGGGCTGGGGGCTCCTACATGTTCCACCCCGGCTACTGGGGTAACCATGTCGGCTACTACGGCGGCGTCAACTACGGCGGCGGCTACTTCGGCATCGGCTTTGCGGGCGGCATGTGGCGCGGCCACAGCTTCATCTACAACACAGCCGTGTTGCGGGTGAACGATCGCTTCATTCACAACACCTACGAAGACCGCGGCATCATTGGCCGCTACACCATCGCGAACGATCGCCACGTAGCCTTTAGCGGTGGTCCTGGCGGCATCCGCCACGATGCAGGCCCCGATGAGCGCTTGGCCGAGCGTGAGCGGCATGTGGGAGCCACCAGCTTCCAGCATACGCATGAGTCGACCGCCATGGGTGACCACGGTTCCTACTTCCACAACAACGGCGGACGGCCGGCGACGATGGCCGTGGAACGCCCGTACGGATACAACGCCGGAAGCAATGCGCATGTACAGGGCGGCATACAGGCCGGGCCGGCGCAGCGTCAGCAGTTCCAGCAACAGGCTCAGCCGCAGCGCCAGCAATTCCAGCAGCAGGTTCAGCCTCAGCGTCAGCAGTTCCAGCAACCGCAGCAGCAGACGCAGCGTTACGCGGCTCCCCAGGCTCAGCCCCAGCAGCACGCTGCACCGCAGGCTCAACCCCAGCACGCTGCTCCACAGGCACAGGCACAGCACGCTGCACCGCAGGCACAATCGCACGCGCAGCCGCAGCACAGCAACGACCACCACTAAACAGCAGCGCTTCCCAAAGCAAAAGGCCCACGGCGCGCCGTGGGCCTTTCTGTTTTCAATTTCTTGCGGCGTAGAAAGAAACAAGATTATAAGTTGTTGGAAAATGAGCAAGGGTGCGGGGTTCACACCAACCCACCCTTCGCAAAATGAGCGAAGGATGGGGCACCCTGGCAGTATTCACTTCCGAATCAATAAAAAAGTCTCATGCCCGTGGGTGGGCAATGCCGGTGGGGTTTTATTGATCCGGCCCTCAAATAGAAGCACCGTGCCCCATCTATTGCGCAGGTTTCATCGCGAAATGGGTGGGAAGGCATGACTGTATTTAAGGGCCGGATCAATAGTTTTCGCTTCGTTCCAGGCCCAGCAGTTCCACTTCCAGGCCGCCAAACTCGGGGTGGTCGTTCTCGCGGATGCGGTAGGCCACGTCGAGCAGGTCTCCCTGGGCCACGTGCAATTCCATGGCGCGGGCGGCCAGGCTCCAGCCCACGGCGCGCATGGCTCCGGCGCGACCCGTGTCGGTGTTCTGGGCCAGTTCCAGGCGCAGGTGGCGCTCCTTCATCACGCGCGGGGCTGAGAGCACGTGCACCCGCCGCGCTACAAACACCGGCTCTGGATTGCCGTGCCCCAGCGGCTCCAGTTTGCGCAGCCACCCGGCCAGCACCGGCGTAATGCGGTCCAGAGGCAGCTCGGCGTGGATCTTGACCACGCGGGCCGGTTCGCGATCGGCAAGGCGTTCGGCGGCAAAGGCGCGCAGGCGCAGCTTCAGCTCAGGCAGGCGTTCGGCCGGCATGGCAAACCCGATGGCGAAGGCGTGGCCGCCGAAGCGCGTGTAGAGTTCAGGGCAGCTCTCAATGGCCTCCAGCAGATGGAAGCCATCCACTGAGCGGCCGGAGCCGTGCGCCACGCCGTCTTCCACGCTGACCACGATGGCCGGCTTGGCGGTGCGTTCCACCACGCGCGAGGCCAGAATGCCGATGACGCCGCGATGCCAGCCCTGGCCATCAACCACCAGCAGGCGATCGGTGGCCAGATCCGGGTCAGTGGCGAGTTTCTGTTCGATGAGCTTGAGGGCTTCGGCTTCCGTGTCGCGCCGTTCGCGGTTCAATCTCTCCAGCTTTGCCGCAAGCTCTGCCGCGCGCAGTGCGTCGCGCGTGGTGAACAGCTCTATGACTTCGCTGGCCACGTCCATGCGTCCGGCGGCGTTGATGCGCGGCGCCAGGCGGAAGGCCACGTCGAAGCCGGTAATCTGCTTGGCGGTGGGATCGAGCGCGGCCACGCGGAACAGCGCCTTCAAGCCGGCTCCGGCGGGCTTGCGCAGCTCATTCAGACCCAGTGCGGCGATGGTGCGGTTCTCGCCCTTCAGCGGCACGGCGTCGGCGATGGTGGCAATGGCCGCCATCTTCAAAAAGCTGGGTAGAGTCTTCTCGCGGGTGCGTGTCTTGTCGCGGCGTTCGAGCACCGCCTGGGCCAGCTTCATGGCCACGGCCGCGCCGCAGAGCGACTTCTCGGGATACGTGCAGCCGGGCTGGTTGGGGTTCAGAATCGCCAGCGCATGGGGCAGTGTATCGTTCGCCTCGGGCAGGTGATGGTCGGTGACGATCAGGTCCAGGCCCAGTTGGCGCGCTGTCTCTGCTTCGGCAAACGCTCTCATGCCGGTGTCAACGGTGATCACCAACCGTGCGCCCTCGGCGTAGGCTGCCTGCAGCACCGACGACTGCATCCCGTAGCCCTCGTTCAACCGGTGCGGCACATGGAAGCGCGCCACGCCGCCCAGCATCTCGATGGCGGTTTTGAGCAGCACAACGGCGGTGGTGCCGTCCACGTCGTAGTCGCCATAGAGCAACACCGGCTCGCGGGCCGCAATGGCCTGCTCCAGGCGCGCGACGGCTGCCTCCATGCCCAGCATGAGGAAGGGATCGTGCAGTTGGTCTGTGGCGGGGTTGAGGAAGGTCCAGGCGGCCTGCGCGGTGCTGATGCCGCGAGCCAACAGCAACTCGGCCAGCACTTCGGGGATGCGCGCCTCTTGCGCCAACCCGGCCGCGGCCGAGTGGTCAGGCTCGGCAAACACCCATTGCTGGCGCGGCTGGTTGGGCATGGTTGCGATGGAACGGGAAGCCGATTGCTGTTGGCTACTCGTCCTCGTCGTCCTCGTCGTGGTGGAGCGTGTCGTCGATCACGATGTCCTGGAAGTCTTCAATGTCTTCCAGCAGCGTTTGGAAGCGCTCATACCACTCGGTGGTGGTTTCATGCAGAAACACCACGCCCTGGTAGACGAAGCCCAGCTGCAGGTAGCCGACCATGCCGGCGTACTTGCGCAGCCACTTGGCCTCAACCAACTCGGTGGCTTCTTCGTCCGGAAAGTTCATCTCTCCGGCTTCTTCTTCCAGCGCATCCAGTTCGGCGGACTCCAGCTCAACTTCGCTGAAGGTGACAAAGGGAGCGCCAACATGCTTGGCCATCTCCACAAAGTCTTTCCACGCGTCCGGGTTGTCGTGCCCTTCCCATACCACCGAGGGAGTGTCCTCGGTGATGTAGCCAGGCAGCCGCTTCAGTCCGTGACCTTCAATGAAGGCCACCATATCGTCTTTTAGTGTGCTCAGGTTTTCAGTGCTCATAGTCAACTTCATATTCTCTCAGATCGACCCCCGGCGGCGCAGCGCTGTTGTGCGGCGCAGCCGAAACCAGCACCGCGGGAGTTCATGCTTTCCCACCCTTTCGGCGATGAAACTGCCGAATGGATGGGGCACGGAGCCCTGTAGGGAAGCACTCAGCACTTAACAACCCAGCACTCAACACCTAACAACCCAGCACTCAGCACTTAACAACCCAGCACTCAGCACCTGGCCTCCATGCCTTACTCTAAGAACGTCTCAACATATTCCGGCACCTTCGGAGGACCGCCCCTCATGCCGCCCTTTGAGCATCACGTGTTTGTCTGCACCAACGCCCGTCCGGTTGGCGCGCCCCGCCGCTCCTGTACGGCAGACGGCAACAGCGGCCTGCTTACGCGGCTGCAGCAACTGACCAAGCAGGCCGGGCTGGCCGGCCACGTCCGCATCAACAAATCCGGCTGCCTGGACCAGTGCGAGCACGGCCCGGTGATGGTGGTTTATCCCGAGGCCGTCTGGTACGGCAACGTGACCGAGGCTGACGCCGAACAAATTGTGAACCAGCATCTGGTGGGCGGCCAGCCCGTCGAACGGCTGCGCATTGCCGACGAGTGCCTCAACAATCGCGACTGCCCCCACTGTGGCTGAGCCCGCGCACTTTCACTTTACGGTCCGGCGAGGTGTACAGCCCCGGCCCCCATGCGCTATCCTGTGGCTTCGCCCATGATCTTCTCTCGTGATTACATTGGGTATTTAGCCCGCCGCACTGTCAAGCACCTTATCGATGCCAAGATGATCGCCACCAGCGATCTGAAGGGGACCGAAGGGCGCATTCATGATGCTCTGGTTGAAGAGCTTTCGCTCGAAGACCGCATCAACGAGGAAGTACGCGTCATTCTCGAGGCTTATTCCGAGGAGATGCGGAAATCCGGCGCTCAGTACGCTGAGATGTTTAAAAAGGTCAAAACCGAGCTGGCCAAGAAGTACAAGGCGGTGCTATGAGGATCAGCCGCGACAAGCTCAACAAGCTGGCCCACACCGTGGCCGACGCCCTGGCCGAGATCGACGCCGTAGATTTCAAAGAGGATCGCAACACCATCCGGCAGGAGGCGCGTAAAGCGCTGGAGACGTTGCTGGTGGAAGAGGCCCGGATCGATACCGCCGCGCGGCTCAAGATCGCCAATCAGCGCAAGATCATCCAGGAAGGCTCGCAAGAGTGGGAGATCCTCTACCGCAAGTACTACAACGACGAGGTTCGCAAGCTGGGCATCTAGCTGGCGGTGAGCGATTCAGGCGGTTTCGTGTCAGGGCACGACTTTAGTCGTGCCGAAGAATCAACCAGAGCAGCGGTGGGCTTCAGCCCCTGCTGCTTTTTTCTTTGAACCGATTTCAAGGTTCAGTCACGAACCTGCTCTCAGGTTCAGCCACAAACCTCCCATGCCCCGTCCTTGCGCGTGCCGGGGTCCCCACGGACAGGTCTTCGTTCGTGGGGTGGCTCTGGCGCGAGGGCGGGATGGCAACACGGCCGGTTTGGGGTCACTCTTTCCCACCCTTCCGGCAGAAGACGCCGAAAGGATGGGGCACGGGGCATTCTGCCGCATCGGAGGATGGCGTCGCTTTCATTCGCTCTGATTTTGGCCATCCGCATTGCTGATCGAACCCGCGACCCGCCGCGCCATTTATCATGCTCCACAAGGAAAGAACGCGATGACCTCTATGTTATTGAATTCGGCGCGCCTCGCTGCTGGCGCTTTGCTCGCTCTCACTCTTGTCGGCTGCCGCCCGCACGACTTTCCCCAGTACCCGGCCAATTACCGCGAGTACGCCTACGTGACCAACGGCGGATCGGGCACGGTAAGCATCTACGATGTGGTGAATGTGCGTCTGGACCGTGAGCTGGCCACCGGCGCCAACCCCGTTGCCGTGGCCGCCAGCCCGGTGCGCAACGAGGTCTACGTGCTGAATTCGGGCGTGGCTACCGGGCAGGGTTGGCTCACTGTCATTGACGCCGAAAAGAACTCGATCACAGGCTCCATTGCTCTGCACAGCCAGCCGGTTTCGATTGAGATTGCTCCTGACGGCGCTACCGCCTACATCGCCAACGCCGGGTCGAACTCCATTTCGGTGGTCGATCTGGTTGCGCGGCGTGAGGTGGCCCGCATCGGCGCAGGCGAGCAGCCGGCCGTGGCGCGGCTTTCGCCCGACGGCAAAACGCTGGTCGTCGCCAATCGCGGTGGCAACTCGGTGAGCCTCATCAGCCCCGCCACACGAGTGGTCCGCGCCGTCTTCGAGGGCTGCCCCGGAGCATCTGACGCAGTGGTCCTGCCCGACTCCACCAAAGCCTTCGTGGCCTGCTCGGGTGGCCACCAAATCATGATTCTTTCGCTCGCCCGCGACGCCAAACCCGCCTCAGCGCAGGCTGTCGCCACGCCTGCCGCGCCGGACAGAGTGGAGAGCTTGCTCGACGTGGGTCGCGCTCCGGTGCACCTGGCGCTCAAGCCAGACGGTGGCGAAATCTTTTCCTCGAATCTGGCCGCGGATACAGTTTCGGAAATCTATAACTCCACTGACGATGTGGGCGACACCTTTACCATTGGCGACGGTCCCTCGCTCGGGCTGGTTTCGGGTGACAACGCGCGGCTCTACGTTGCCAACAGCCGCTCGCGCTACGTGACGGTCTATGGCATCGACGACGGCAAGCGGCTGGGCTCGGTGCCGGTGGGCGACGGACCCACAGCGATGGCCTTCTCGAACTCCGGTCTGCTGCTGTTGGTAGCCGACCAGCGCTCGGGCGATGTGGCCGTGGTGCGCACCGCCTCACAACCCTCCCACGCCTTGTTCACCCTGCTCCCCGCCGGCCGCAACCCCAACGCCATCGTGATCAAGTCGTTCACGGTGCAGTAGTGAATTGCAGAACATTGCACTCGCATAAGTGACTGCGCCCCCATGCCTCGCTTTTGAGACATGGGAGGCCACGAACCCTAGCCACCGCTGTTTGACCACCACATCTCTACTGCAGCGCTCAAACAGTTCTCCCCTTGGTATAGAGTTCTGGGTGCCCCATCCTCGCCGCGTACTTGTTCTTGCGGCTAGGGTGGGACCACAAGGAACCCCTCTACAGCGCTAGGAGAACTGCTCTAAACTCAAAATCAATAATGCCTCTACCTCCCCGCTCACCTTGGCTCTCGCTCGCCCTTCTGCTGGCCACCATCGCGCTTGGCGTCGTGGTTCGCTTTGCGCATCTCGGCTTGCCCTTGCTGGTCGTCAAGTACGGAGGTTCCATGCTGTGGGCGCTGGCCATCTACTGGTTCGTCTCGGCATTGCTGCCCGCAGGTCGTCTGCCCGCTGGCGTACTGCTCACCGGCCTGATCGCCACCGCCGTCGAGTTCGCCAAGCTCTGCCACTGGCCTCCGCTCGATACCTTCCGTGCCACGCTGGCCGGCGTGCTGCTGCTGGGCCGGCACTTCTCCTTCTGGGACATCCTCGCCTATTGGCTGGCCCTCTGCGCCGGGGCTCTGCTTGACAGCCGCCTGCGCCGTCCATCGGGCGAAGCCTGAGCAGGACGCACGCCATTTTTTGCGCGGCAGGGGCGGCGTGTCCGTCACCGGTTCGCCGATTGTCTCGTCTATTAAACAGAGGTGTGTTTGCAATGAACCGTACGCGTGTCCGTTCGCATCTTTCGCCAGTTTGGGCTTGTCTTGGTTTGTTGGCTGTGTCGCTCCCCGTGGCCGCCCAGCAGCCAGTCGCGAGCCAGCCGCAGCTCACCTTGAAGGTGCAGGCGCGCGAGGTGCTGCTGCCGGTTACGGTGCGCGACAAGCACGGCGCGCCGGTCAGCAACCTCGGGCCCACGGACTTTACCCTCACCGAGGACGGCCGCGCGCAGACCATCAAGAGCTTCACGCGCCAGACCAATCTGCCCTTCCGCCTCGGTTTACTGGTAGACACCAGCCGCAGCATGACCAACGCTCTGGATGCCGAGCGCAAAGCGGCCACCAAGTTCGTTGACCTGATGCTGCCCGCCGATCCCAAGCAGGCCAAGGCGGGCGATCAGGCCTTCCTGATCCACTTTGACCGCGAGGTGGAGCTGCTTCAGGACTTCACCAACTCGCGCGACAAGCTGCACCACGAACTGGACGACATGGGGCCCAGCAAGGCCGCGCGCAACGAGCACAGCTCCGATGACTCCGGCAGCGGCGGCAATGGCAACGGCAACGGGAATGGCGGCGGTAACGGGAATGGCAACGGCGGCGGACGCAGTGGAGATCGTGGCTCCGGTGGACGCGGCGGCATGGGCGGCGGTGGCACCCAACTCTACGACGCTATCTTTCTCGCTTCGGATGAGCTGATGAAAACGGTGCAGGGCCGCAAGGCTCTCGTGGTCTTCTCTGACGGCGTGGACCGCAACAGTAAGGAGACGCTGAACGAGGCCATCGATGCGGCCGACCACGCCAACCTTGAGGTCTTTACCATCTACTTCAAGGGCGACGAGGAGCGCAGCGGCGGCGGTAACGGCGGCAATGGCAATGGTGGCGGCGGGCGGCGCGGCGGCATGGGTGGTGGCTGGCCGGGCTCGGGCGGCGGTGGTTGGCCGGGCAGCGGCGGAAGTGGCGGCGGCGGTAATCCGGGCGGCGGTGGCGGACGGCGCGGGGGAGGTGGTGGTGACCAGGTGAAGGTGGACGGCAAGAAGATCATGGAGCAGATTGCCACCCGTACCGGCGGACGCTTCTTCGAGGCCAAGAAGAAGGAAAACCTCGACGAGATCTACGGCCAGATTGCCGAGGAGCTACGTGGCCAGTATCTGCTCACCTACTCCCCCGACAAGCCCGCCGATGGCGAGTACCACAAGGTTCTGATCAAGGGTAAGAAGGACGACTGGACGGTGGTGGCGCGGGAAGGGTATTACGCGGAAGAAGCGAAGTAGGCTTTTCTACGCTTGCGCTCAGGTATGTCTCCCAGACGGACCCACATTGCAATATTCCAGGTCCGAGAATCCGGACCTGAGGCGCCCGCTCATCCTGCGTGAGCCAAGATTCTTAAGACTCAAGCCACTGGCCCAGCTCCGTTCATGGAATCCGCTTGCGGATGTCTGCGGCAACCGTCGGTAGATAGGTTTCTGCCGCCCTGACAGCCTCTTCCGCCTCTACTTCGCCGATGATCGCGATGTCATAGAATGCGTCGTTCCGCTTGCGGCGCATACGGTCAAAGAGATCGAAGGTAGGCGCGAGCGCTGGGTCAAGGTGTTTCTGCGCGAACTCCAGAATGGCGACATGGTGGCCCAGCTGTACGCGAGGACGCTCGCCGTGGCTGAGCATCAACGCCAGAGAGGCCTTCAGCACGGCTTGATAGGCCGTCTGATAGGCGGTTTCCTCGTCGATCTCCAGGTTCTTCCGGGCCGCTACGGCTTTCTTCTCCGCATCAGCCAGGAATTGCTTCACCTGCCGGGGATCGATCTTCTGCGGCTTCGTCGTTGCCATTGCCAATCAACTCAATCCGCTTCCCGGTCCAGATGTCGGTGACAAAGGGGTCACGCCGGGCGAGCCTCCGTTTGAGTTCCTCGGGAGTGAACACAGTGTAGCTGACCTCGCGTCGCAGCGCCCTCTCGATTTTGCGCATCTCGTGTGCAAGTTCAGCCTGGTCGGGATGGCCGACGATGAGCAGATCGATGTCGCTGGCCGCGTCCGCCTCACGCTTGGCGAAGGAGCCGAAGATCCACGCAGACGCGATGCCCGTGACCGGCTGGAGCGCCCGCTTGAGGGCCGGCTCGATGCCCACCGAGCCCTGCAGCAGCGCAAAGACCGGCTTCAGGTAGGCGTAGTCGCGATTGACGCTGTAATAGAGCTGGCGGCCCTCCAACTCAGAGCGCAAAAAACCCTCGCGTGCCAGCCGAGCCAGTTCGCGCGAGAGATTGGTCGAGTCAACCTCAAGCGCAGCAGCTAGTTGGCGCACATAAACCCGAGCCTCCCGGTTCAGCAGGAAGAAGGTCAGCACCTTGCGCCGCAACTCGGATCGGAGAGAGATCATTGCAGTTTTATTGTACTGCAAATGCAGTAATTTATTACTTCAAACAAAGCTCTTTTGCTCGCATGTTCGCAAGGCGAATGCCAGCCTTGCACGCAGTCACTTTGGCGGGATCGGTCCAGGCTGACTGCACCTCCTGCAAGCAGGTCTATTGATTCGGCAATTAAATACTGTCAGGGTGCCCCATCCATTTCCGCGTTTTTTGCGGAAATGGGTGGGAATGCGATGTCACTGTTTTCTTGCCGGATCAATAGTACACACCGCCGGAAGGAATCTTAATTCCGCCCAGTCCGATTACCGGATATTTGCCAAAGTCGGTAGCTGCTTGATTGTTGCAGTTTCTGAAATCGACCAGTCGATAGGCTCCGTTAATTTTCGATTCGAAAATCCAGTCCGAGCCGTCAGTGGTCATTCCTTTGTTGGTCTCGTCCCTGAACGGCATCTTTTGATAGAGAGCAACCGCGTGGGATACCTGCCACTGCGTGAGAGGTATCTCCCGTTCAAGAGTCAGCTTGTACCACTCATCGGCAGAAACTGTTTTTTCGCCCTTTTCGGGAGGTGGAGGTATGCCTGCATTCGCGAGCATGCGTACAAACAGAGTTCCTGTTCCAGCGGAGTGTACTACCATTCTGGCAGCAATGGGGCTGCTCATGCTGCGGTCCCACAAAAACCTATATGTTGCCTCCTGCTGGTTGCCGCATGAGAACAAGGACGGCTCGTGCATTCGTCTGAGGAAGTCAGATTCCCAGGTAATCTGATCCTGCCCGAAGGGAAATCCGCTGATCGCTCCCATTCGTTCGACTGGAGGGAAGTATTCGGAATTGGTCGAACAGGAATCGACCTCGCCTTGCTGCGACATTTTGGCTGCTCTTTGCCGATGACATGCACCAGCGAACACACACGATGCAATGACTGCGACGACGAGGTGGATATGGCGAGCTTTCATATAGGAGTTAGACACCGCAATTTGCAGGGCAGTTCCCGGTAAATCGGGTACCTCAGGTCGAGACCCCCGGACCTGGGACGGAAGGAAGCTCCAGGTGGTTGGTACGATTTGCAGATTGCATTGCGGTCGTGTTGGTTATGCAGGTAACTGGAAACTTTCGTCAGGGCAAGCGCGCTGGCAACACGCGGGGCGCGGCCATTGGCCGCGCCCCGCGTGTTGCGTCGCTGATGCGGCTTACTTTGAGCCGCCTCCCATGCTTCCGTTCTTTTCTTCAAGCGCGGCCTGCGCTGCTGCCAGCCTTGCCGTCAGAAGGCGGAAGGGCGAGCAGCTTACGTAGTTGAGGCCGATCTTGTGGCAGAACTTAACGGACTCTGGATCGCCGCCATGCTCGCCGCAGATACCTACCTTCAGGTTCTGCCGCGTGTTGCGTCCCTTGGCCGTGGCCATCTTCACCAGCAATCCAACGCCCGCCTGGTCGAGGGTGGCGAAGGGGTCCTGTTTGAAGATGCCGTGCTTCATGTAGGCCGGCAGGAAGTTGTTGATGTCGTCGCGCGAGATGCCGAAGGTGGTCTGCGTCAGATCGTTGGTGCCGAAGCTGAAGAACTCAGCCTCTTCGGCGATCTGGTCGGCAGTCAAGGCGGCGCGGGGCAGCTCGATCATGGTTCCCACCATGTACTCGACTGACTCGCCCTTCTCCTTGAAGACCTCGCCGGCAACGCGGCGCACGATGGCGGACTGGTTGCGCATCTCTTCAATGGAGCCGATGAGCGGAATCATGATCTCGGGCTTCGGATCGCCGCCCTTGCTCTTGACCGCTACAGCGGCTTCGAAGATGGCGCGGACCTGCATCTCGGTGATCTCCGGAAAGGTGATGCCCAGGCGGCAGCCACGAAGGCCGAGCATCGGATTCATCTCATGGAGCTCTTCGACGCGAGCCAGCAGCGGACGCAGTTCCTTCAGCTTGGGCGAACGCGGCTTGGTGTCTTCAAGGTGCTTGATTTCAACCAGCAGCTCTTCGCGCTTGGGCAGGAACTCGTGCAGCGGAGGATCGAGCAGGCGGATGGTGACCGACATTCCGTCCATCGACTTGAAGAGGCCGGCGAAGTCGGAGCGCTGCATGGGGAGCAGCTTCTTGAGAGCCTCGCGGCGGTCCTTCTCGTTGTCGGCCAGAATCATGGCGCGCATGAGCTCAATGCGATCTTCTGCAAAGAACATGTGCTCGGTGCGGCAGAGGCCGATGCCCTCGGCTCCGAACAGGCGGGCCTGCTTGGCGTCGCGAGGAATGTCGGCATTGGCGCGGATCTTGAGGCGGCGAACCGGATCAACCCAGCCCATGAACTTGACCAGATCCGGATCGTCGGGCTGCGCGGGCAGGGTCTTGAGCTGACCATCGATCACGCGGCCGGTGGTGCCGTCGAGGGAGATCCAATCGCCCTGGCGATAGGTGTGACCCTTGACACGAAGCTCCTTGCGGGCTTCATCCACGGTGCAGTCGCCGGCGCCAGCCACGCAGCACTTGCCCATGCCACGGGTGACGACAGCAGCGTGCGAGGTCATGCCGCCGCGCGAGGTCAGAATGCCCGACGCGACTTCCATACCGGCGATGTCTTCCGGCGTGGTTTCGCCACGGACGAGGATGATGGAGCGATAAGCGCCGTTGGAGTGGAACTTGACCGCATCCTCAGCCGAGAAGACGATCTGGCCCACAGCCGCGCCGGGCGAAGCCGGCAGGCCGGTGGCGAGCACTTCGATCTTCTCGCCCTTCTCCACAAGACGGGGCACAAGGAAGTCGTAGAGCTGGTTGGGCTCAACGCGGAAGATGGCTTCTTCCTGGGTGATGAGGCCTTCGCGCACCATGTCAATGGCGATGCGGACAGCGGCCAGGCCGGTGCGCTTGCCGTTGCGGGTCTGCAGCATGTAGAGCTTGCCATCCTGGATGGTGAACTCGAAATCCTGCATGTCGCGATAGTGCTTTTCCATCTTGCGGGTGATGTCGCGCAGATGCTCGTAGACCTTGGGCATGGCGCGCTCAAGTTCGCTGATGGACAGCGGGGTGCGGACGCCCGAGACCACGTCTTCGCCCTGGGCGTTCATCAGGTACTCGCCGAAGAAGACATGCTCGCCGGTGGCGGGGTTACGCGTGAAGCCTACGCCGGTGCCGGAGTTCTCACCGAGGTTGCCGAAGACCATGGCCTGCACGTTGACCGCTGTGCCCAGCCAGTCGTCGATGTGGTTGATGCGGCGATAAGTCTTGGCGCGATCGTTGTTCCAGCTGCGGAACACGGCATCGCGCGCCTGCACGAGCTGGTCGAGCGGGCCTTGTGGGAAGTCTTTGCCGGTCTCCTTGCGGACCAGCTTCATGTACTCGGCGATGATCTTCTTGAGGGCATCGGGGCCGAGTTCGTAGTCAAACTTTGCGCCTTCGTGCTCCTTGACGGCGTCGAAGATAACTTCAAACTTCTTCTTCGGAACATCGAGCACCACATCCGAGAACATCTGGATGAGGCGGCGATAGGAGTCATAGGCGAAACGAGGATTGTTGCTGCGCTTGGCGAGGGCTTCCACAGCCTGGTCATTGAGGCCCAGATTGAGGATGGTGTCCATCATGCCGGGCATGGAGAACTTTGCGCCGGAGCGGACTGAAACCAGTAGCGGATTCTCACCGGTTCCCAGCTTCTGGCCCTGCATCTTTTCGAGCCGCGCCAGAGCTTCGTGCATTTCCACATCGATCTGTGGGCTTACTGCGCCGCGCATGTACTCGCGACAAGCATCGGTTTGAATCGTGAATCCGGGAGGTACGGGCAGGCCTGCATTGGTCATCTCGGCCAATCCAGCACCCTTGCCGCCCAGTGTGTCCTTCATCCGCCCATTGCCGTCGGCCTTGCCACCGCCGAAGAAATAGACGTACTTGGTTGGGGTTGCCGTCGTATCTGTCTTTTGGACAGACTTTGTTTCCATCACGCCCTGCGTCATGGGTAAAGCCTCCGTCTGGTGGATTTCCGTGGCGAGGCCAGTTGAGAGGGTGGCGAGACTTGGACTCAGCTCCCCAACGGGAGGTCAGCAGGCTGAGTTCGTGCGGGTCATCCAGACAAACGGTAGCGCCAAACGGCTTACGTAAGTCGCCAAAACAAATACTGCCGCCACAATACGATTGCCTGTGCATTTCGTCACAGCCGATTTGTTGCACTCGTGGGAGCAGGCTCCGAAAATCTGAAAGAAATCGGAACATACCGCCAAATAGCCTGTCAATAGGGAAGAATTGCGATTTATGAAACAAGTTTCAGGCCGCGTCAGCGTTAGAAAAAGGGCCGGAATGTGGCGCATTGCTCACAATGCGAGACAGTAAGACGCCCTCCAGACCAACAATTTTCAGCAACTCGTTCACATGACGAGACGTGCGGGTCACCTGAAAACTGTGTCCGTTCTCCTGCGCAATCCGGTAGATCCGGATGAGCGCGGCAATGCCGGCGGCGTCGATGCGCTCGGTGGCGCTGAGGTCGAGCGCCACGTTGTGGCGGGCCAGCAGCGTGGAAAGTTCGTCAACCAGCGGCTGCTCGTTGCCGCGCACCAGCTCAACCGGGCCGTTGGTGAATATGATCGGCAAATCTGGTGGCTCGATGAGGGGTGTTGTGGAACGATTCATGGGGAACCTCCGATGGTGTGCCGTGTGCCTTGCTGCCATGGTGGATGCATTTCGGCTACTAACGTATGCGCGCGGGGAATAAGCTGAAAACACAGCGGGGACGAGGGTTCGGGAGTTCCTCAGCCTGGCTTCAGAGTGTGCGATAGCGCGCAGGTCCGTTCGCCGATGGACAGGTGGACACTTCAGAATGTACGCAGAAACAGGGGCTGCCGGTTCCATGACAGAGAGCAAAATCCAACTCGGAGCGTTGAAGCCGCTGAACGCGGAGCGGGTACGCGCGTTGGCGCTTGAAGCTGGATTTACCGAGGCTGGACTGGTGGCTGTTCCCTACGTTGAAGAAGCGCGCGATGGGGCGCGCCTGGCGGAGTGGATTGCCGCGGGCAGGGCCGGTTCGATGCAGTATCTGGAGCGGCGCGACCAGGAAGGGCTGCTGCTGCGTTCGCGGGTGCAAGTGCCGTTTCCGTGGGCGCAGTCGGCGATTGTCTGCTTTGCCAGCTATGAGTCTGAGCCGCCGCGATCAACCGCGGAGCATGCGCCCGGCGCGGGCTGGATCGCGCGCTACGCGTGGTCGAGCCGCGTGGATCGGAGCGGTGTGCGGAGGCCGAGCGACTACCACAAAGTGCTGAAGAAGCGGCTGGAACGGCTGGAAGCAAGGTTGCGCGCCGAGAGTGGTGGCGAGGAGTTTACGGCGCGCGGTTTTGTGGATACGGGGCCGGTGCTGGAGCGCGCGCTGGCCACGGCGGCGGGGCTCGGATGGACAGGGAAGAACACCTGCCTGATTCATCCCAAGCTGGGCTCGTTTGGCTTTCTGGCTGTGCTGCTCACGTCGATTCCAGTGGCTGCGGGCGCTGCGGCAGCGCTTGCGCCAGACCGCTGCGGCAGTTGCACGCGCTGCCTTGAAGCCTGCCCCACGCAGGCGCTCACTGCGCCGCGCCAGATGGATGCCACGCGCTGCATCGCCTACCTGACCATCGAGCAGAAGGGCGCGCTGGACGAGGCGCTGCTCAGCGGCATGGGAAGGCAGGTTTTCGGCTGCGACATCTGCCAGGATGTGTGCCCGTGGAACCGGAAAGCGCCGATTGCAATGGACGTAGAATTGGAGCCACGCGCGGAGCTGGTGAACTCTGCGCTGGAGTGGCTGGGCAGTTTGACCGAGGCCGAGTTCGAGCAGGCATTCAACGGCTCGCCGGTGCGCCGCGCCGGCTATTGGGGCCTGCTGCGCAACGTGGCCGTGGCCATGGGCAACAGCGGGCTCCAGCGCTCGAAAGAGCGGCTGGCCTTGTGGGCAGACGCGCCCGATGAAGGTTTGCGCCGGGCGGCGTTGTGGGCTTTGCGCCGGCTGGGCGGCTGAGCGCTACCCGTCGGGCAAGGCAATCGGGCCTATTGATCCGGCCCTCCAATAGAAGCACCGTGCCCCATCCATTTCGCGGGCTTTATCGCGAAATGGGTGGGAATCCTACACGCTATTTAAGGGTCTGTGGCGAAAGTCGGGTTTTGAAAGGGCACGACTTTAGTCGTGCCGTAAGTGGCTAAAAACATGGGCTTTAGCCCCCGATGGATAGTTTTTCGTCATTTTCGACTTTCACCAAAGGCTCTTAAGGGCCGAATCAATCTGGCAGCAAGAAACGACTGAATGCCGAGCAGAAAGCCCGTTCCTGCTATTGCCCTGAGCCGCCGGGTGAAACCTCAGCGCAAGCCCGCCAGAACCGCTATGCTGAAAGCAGAACAACCGAAGCAGCAGACCGAAGGCCAGAGATGCGGCGAGTCAGATGCAAGCCCCGGCCCAAAAGCCTGCTTCTCCAGGCAAGGAGTTCTCGTTGGAAGCTCAGCAAAACCAGAATCTGCCTCCAGTTGAAACCGCCGAAGCGGCGGAGGACGTTGTGCCCGCCACTGAGTCCAAGTGGTACCGCTGGCGGACCGACGGCAAAGCGCTCATCTCCTACCTGCTGGACAGTGAAGTGCATACCTTCGCCTTCAGTGTGGCGGCCAACGCGATTCTCTCGTTCATTCCGTTCATTGTGCTGCTCTATACGTTGGCCAAATCGGTGTTTCACTCACAGGCCATGGTGGATGTGGTCGATGCGATGGTGGGCTACTTCATCCCGATCCATACCAAGGAGAGTAGCTGGTTTACCATAGCTCTGTTTGACATTGCGAAAAACTCCTCGCGCCATGGCGTGCAGGTCTTGTCGCTGGTGATGATTCTGATTGCTTGCACGGGAATCTTTCTTCCGCTTGAAGTGGCGCTCAACCAGGCATGGGGTGTGACCAAGAGCCGGAACTACATCATGAACCAGATCGTGGCCTTTGGGCTGGCCTTCGTAATGGTTGTTCTGGGCATGAGCGCTATCGTGGTGAACGCTGCGGCGCGCATGGCGCTGTCGGTCGTCTTCTTCGGGCATACCGATAATTTTGTCTTCAACGGCATCAGCTTCCTTCTGCTGGCCGCTACAACAGGCGTGGCTTCGATCCTGTTCTTTTTCTCCATCTACTGGCTCATGCCCAACTGCAAGGTGGCTCCACGCCCGGTGCTGAAGACCGCTATGTGGACGGGCATCATCTGGTTGGTGTCGAAGTTCCTCTTCGAACTGGTGCTGCCGCACATGGATCTGCCGGCGCTCTACGGCCCGTTTTATGTATCGGTGAGCCTGCTGTTCTGGGCTTATATCTCGGGGCTGATCCTGTTTGCCGGTGCGCAGTTCAGCGTGGCCCGCATGGGCAACAAAAAGGGCTGAGAGGCCTTGTGCATCGAGCGCTGTTTTGAGGGCGGCGAGTAGATCTCGCCGCCCTTTTCTGCGCAGGTCTAGCGGGAGATTGCAGGTGGATCGCGGTGTGGGGGAGTGGGTGGCTTTTGGTGGGCAGAATTCCTGCCAATTTTGTTCGTTTAGACTCGATTCGCGGGCACATATCGGCCCTTCCAACAGGCGGCTGCGCACTCTGGACTGCACTGAAAGCCTGCGCTAGCTTCGGAGGCTGAAGCGACAAGTTGAGTGCAATCTGAAACCCATCGCTGGTCTGCGACTTTATATCCCGTGATCTGGAGCGCCGCGGCCATGAGAGGGCGACCCCACGCTCGGCTGGAACATTGGAATTTTGAGGCATTCAGACTGGATTTTGCTTCAGCGAGCAATAGCGGGAAATGTCTACGGGAATCGTGACATTTACGGCATCTATAGTAACGTAATTTCTGTAAACATAACATTTTAATATACATATTAACGCTCTGGGTAGCCGCTCTCCATCACGGTCGCTCACAGGGCTTATTCGCCGTGGCAACTCCAAATTGGCAGCCACGACGAAGGCTATCAGCACCGCAGGTGTTGGTGAGCGGTTCTGTACAGCGTTGGCCTGTTCCTTGAAGGATGCTAGATCAGACCCACGAGACGGGAGCTGTTTTTGCTTCTGCTCGGGCCGCGCAGCTTTCAAAGGACGATTTATGAAGAGAACGGCGTTGCTCGTTGCCGCACTGCTATTGCTTTCCGTTGCGACCTTTGTTGGATGCAAGGAAGACTCCACGAAATCGCCGGATGTCACCGACAGCATCCGCAGAGCGCTCGATCAGGCAGGCTTCAAAAACGTCACGGTCAGTCAGGATCGGGACAAGGGCATCGTGACCCTCGGCGGAGAGGTTACCAGCGAAAACAGCAAGACCCAAGCTGAATCTCTGGCCAAATCCATGGCAGGCGGTCAGGTCGTCGCCGATCAGATTGCCGTGCTGCCCGCCGGTGCCGGTCAGGAAGCGAAAGCCATAAACTCCGATCTGGACCAAGGTATCGCGAAGAATCTCGATGCTGTGCTGATCCAGAACAGGATGCACGAAGACGTGCAATATGGTGTCACGAATGGTGTCGTCACGCTGCGTGGAGAAGTGAGTTCGGAACACGAACGAAGAGGCGCCGAGACCATCGCAACTGCAGTACCCAACGTGAAGCAAGTGGTAAACGCTCTTCAGGTAGTAAAGAACCGGAAAGCCAGTTCATCGCAATAGGCAGCACGGACGCGATTGACGCAGGTCAGCCATGCCTGAACGTCCCCAACTCTGATCACAATCGCACCAAGGAGAAAACTGAATGTCGAACCCATCCGCAACCCTGCAAGTCGTCGAAGAGACGCTACAGTCTCTGATCAAATGCCTGATTGACGGCCAGAAGGGATTCCAGAAAATGGCCGAGCAGTTGAACGACCCCACCCTCAAGCACTATTTCAATGAAGAGTCTTTGCAGCTCGCCGAGTTCCGCGGTGACCTGGAGACGGTCCTTCATCACGAGGGCGTTCACGACATTAACGAGAGCGGCACGATGAACGGCTCCCTCCATCGCGTTTGGGGTGATCTCAAGGCCATTCTGGGCGGCGGAGATCAATCGCTGCTCGCCACGGCAACGCAGGACGGCGATGCTGCGCTGAAGGTCTACACCGAGGCGCTGGAAAAGATACTTCCCTTGCCGGTGCGCCAACTTTTGTCAACCCAGTCTGCCCACATCCGGTTGTTCAACGAGTACATCACAGCCGTGCACCACGTTGGCGAGTAACAGTCTTCCCACCCAGATGAAGGAGAGCGTCCCACGCGGGATCAACCAATCCCGGTGGGAAGCCCTGCCTGATGAATGTCCTGCTTGGACTCGGTGACCGCTCCATCCAGTCGCTGGCTGAAATCATCCCGTCGGCCGACGCTGCTGCCATGACAGATCAAATCCAACCCCGGTTGAGGCCTATTGATCCGGCCCTCAAGTAGAGGCCTCGTGCCCCATCCATTTCGCAAGCTTTATCGCGAAGATGAATATCAAGTTAGCTCGGGCTCCGCAGCCCAAGGGATGAACGGGCAAGGTTTTGTAACGGGGCACGACTTTTAGCCTGCCCTGAGCGAAGTCGAAGGGGGCCGCAAGGCTATTTTCTTTGCGGGCGGGCTATAGTCCCTGAACAGACCCATGTTTTTGAAATAAGAGACCGCAGGGACTAAAGCCCGTCCCTCATTCCGCTGCAATCGGCCCGACAAAAGTCGTGCCCTGTTACAAAGCAAGAAATCTATTCAGCGCGTTGAAGGTAAGCCTGAGCTAACTTGATATTCATCTTCTCTCAAATCGTCAATCGACTGCTTATTTCACGGACCATGCAGATCCACCTCCTTCGGAAATGAGCAAAATTGTGCATACAATCGCTTCGGAATTCAGCGATTCTGCGAAGAGCACATGACCAACTGTGCGTGGGCGCGGGGTTCTGCATGTCTGGAATTGCCGATAAATCGGATGTCCAGCACATTGGCGCCGATCACCAATTGTCTTCGCCTCGCCCCTCATACGGGAAGCGCTGGATTTTGTGGACGAGCTTGCTGCTCCTGCTGCTTCTGGTCGTGATCGTCTTCGTGGTCATCCACAGGAACGAAGCCAAGGCAGCAGCCGCCAAGCGTGCGCAGGCGGCCGTGAAACCATCCGTCACTGCCACTGTCTCCATTGCCGCGAAGGGCAGCATTGGCATCTACCTCGATGCTATCGGCACGGTAACTCCGGTCTATACCGCCTCCATTTTGGCGCAAGCCAGTGGAGTCCTGACCGCTGTGCATTATAGAGAGGGGCAGTTCGTTCAAAAAGGGGATGCGTTGATCGAAATCGATCCGCGACCCTATCAGGCGCAGTTGCTTCAGGCCCAAGGCACACTGGAGCGCGACAACAACGTTCTGGCGCAAGCGCAGATGGATCTGGAACGTTATCGCACCGCGTGGGCTGGCAACGGCATCTCCAAGCAGGTGCTGGACGACCAGGAGAAGCTTGTATTGCAGGACCGGGGCACGGTGAAAAACGATCAAGGCACCGCGAATTACGATCAGGTCCAGCTCAGCTACTGCCACATTACCGCGCCGATTGCCGGCCAGACAGGCCTTCGCCTGGTGGACCCAGGAAACGTGGTTCAGGCAAACGCATCCACTGTGCTGGTGGTTATCACGCAGATGCAGCCCACTACCGTAATTTTCACGATGGCGGAAGACAGCCTGGGGCAAGTGCAGGCGCGGATGCGGAAGCTGCACACGCTGCCCGTCGAGGCGTGGGATCGCGCGCAGACCGCGAAGATAGCATCGGGCAAGTTGTTCACCATCAACAACCAAATAGACACCACGACGGGAACGGTCAAGTTGCGCGCCCAATTCGATAACAAGAACGGCGCACTCTTCCCGAACCAGTTTGTGAACACAAGGTTGCTGGTGAATACGCTCGAAGGGGTCACGCTGGTTCCCACTGCTGCCGTTCAGCACAACGGACAAGTTGCGTTCCTCTATGTGATTGCGAATGGTGTAGCGAGTGTCCGCAATATCACAACGGGCGTTGCCGACGGCGGAATGACCTCAGTAACGGGAATTAATCCCGGCGAGGTCGTGGCGACGAGCAGCTTCGATAAGTTACAGGCCGGGAGTAAAGTCGTGGTGTCGAAGCAGGCGGCTTCGGCAAATCTCTCTGTGGGCAATGCTCCGTGAATCCATCCGGGCCATTCATTCAGCGCCCCGTTGCCACGTCGCTGCTGATGGCGGCGATTCTGTTGGTGGGTGTTGTTGCATATACACAACTGCCGGTTTCTGCCCTGCCCGAGGTTGATTACCCAACCATTCAGGTACTGACTTTCTATCCAGGCGCCAGTCCGGATGTAATGGCCACAACGGTAACTGCTCCCCTTGAACGTCAGTTCGGCCAACTCCAGGGGCTGGGCCAGATGACTTCGACCAGTTCCGGTGGATCGTCTGTCATTGTGTTGCAGTTCGCTCTCAGCCTGAATATCGACATTGCCGAAGAAGAGGTGCAGTCCTCGATTAACGCCGCGCAGAGCTTTCTGCCGTCTAGCCTTCCCGCGCCGCCGGTTTATAGCAAGACCAATCCGGCGGATGCTCCCGTGCTAACACTGGCCATCACGTCCAACTCCTTGCCGCTTTCGCAGGTGGAGGATCTTGTGGATACGCGGCTTGCGCCCAAGCTCTCGCAGTTGAGCGGCGTCGGCCTGGTGAGCATCAGCGGAGGTCAAAAGCCGGCGGTGCGCATTCAAGCCAATCCGACGGCGCTGTCGTCTTACGGACTCAACCTTGAAGACCTGCGCACGGCGCTCACGCAGACCAGCGTCAATGCAGCCAAGGGAAACTTCGACGGACCTCATCAGGATTATCAGATCAACGCCAACGATCAGTTGGTGACCAGCGACGACTATCGCAACGCAGTGGTTGCCTACCGCAATGGTGCGCCCATCATGTTGCGGGATGTAGCGCAAGTAGTGGACAGTATCGAGAACAACAAACAGGCAGCGTGGATGAACGAGACGCCGGCAGTCATCCTCAACATTCAAAGACAGCCTGGCGCCAATACCATCAGCGTGGTGAAGGCAATCAAGGCGATCCTGCCCCAGCTTGAGGCAAACTTGCCAGCCTCGATTCAAGTGACGCCGCTTACCGATCTCACCACCGCTATCAATGCATCGGTCGCCGATGTCGAATTCGAGTTGATGCTGACCGTTGCCCTGGTGGTGATGGTGATCTTTCTGTTTCTGCGCAACATTTACGCAACCATCATCCCCAGCATTGCCGTGCCAGTCTCCTTGGTGGGAACCTTCGGTGTCATGTATGCGCTGGGCTATAGCCTGGACAATCTTTCCTTGATGGCGCTGACCATCTCCACTGGCTTTGTTGTAGACGATGCCATCGTGATGATCGAGAACATTACGCGCTATATCGAGGCCGGCGACTCCCCCATGCAGGCGGCCATGAAAGGCGCTGAACAAATCGGCTTTACCATCATTTCGCTCACTGTCTCGCTGATCGCGGTGCTGATTCCACTGCTCTTTATGGGCGACGTTGTAGGCCGGCTCTTTCGCGAATTTGCGGTTACACTGGCTGTCACCATCATCTTGTCGGCCGTGGTCTCGCTCACGTTGACGCCCATGATGTGCGCGCGCATTCTGCGCCACACTCCCCAAGAACAGCAGGGCCGCTTTTATAAAGTATCCGAGCGTGTCTTCGACAACATGATCGCGTTTTACGGCCGCACGCTGAAGTTTGTGCTGGGATATCGGACCATCACGTTGTTGGTGGCCGCTGCTACGCTGGTGCTGACGATTGTGCTCTACATCGTGATTCCCAAAGGATTCTTTCCCACCCAGGACACAGGTGAGATTCAGGGTATCTCGCAGGCGCCGGCCACGATTTCCTTTGCTGCCATGGAGCAAAAGCAGCAGCAACTGGCGCATGTCATCCTGCAAGATCCAGCGGTGGAGAGTTTGTCTTCCTTTATCGGTGCGGATGGGACCAATACCACACTGAACAGTGGGCGGATGTCCATCAATCTGAAGCCGGTGGGAGAGCGCAAACTCAACGCCTCCGACGTGATTCGCAGGCTGCAAACCAGCCTCAAGCCGGTCGAGGGCATCGAGCTCTTCATGGAGCCTGTGCAGGATATTACCGTGGACGACCGCGTCAGTCGAACCCAGTATCAATACACACTGGAAGACCCCGACGCGAACGAGTTGAACTTGTGGACTGGCCGGCTTGTCGGCAAGATGAAGCAATTACCTCAGCTTGCCGATGTGGCGACGGACCAGCAAACCGGGGGGCTGGCGGTATCGTTGGTCATCGATCGTGTCAGTGCATCGCGGCTCGGCATTGCGCCCTCCACAATCGACAGCACTCTCTATGACGCGTATGGACAGCGGCAGATCAGCACCATGTACACGCAGTTGAACCAGTATCACGTGATTCTTGAAGCGGCGCCAAGCTCTCAGCAGGGCCCCGGCAAACTTCAGGATCTGTATATCCAGACCAACACCTCCGCGGGAGGCAGCGGGCCGGGCGCCTCGTCGTCCTTTGCTTCCTCGGGGTCCTCGTCTGCCGGCTCGAATGCTACGACGACCGCGGTGGCTTACACTCCTTCCTCGGCGGCTCTCAGCGCGCCCTCGAATGCTATTACGTCCGGAGTGGGCGCGAGCGGCACTTCAACGGCCAATGCAGCGGCCACGACCTCGCCTTCCAATGCAGTACCGCTCAGTGCGTTCACTCATGTCGAACGAGTTACTGAGCCGCTCTCCATCAATCATCAGGGGCAGTTCCCTGCCGTGACCGTGTCATTCAATCTTGCTCCCAACGCCGCGCTGGGAGGCGCAATCACTGCCATCGAGAAGGCGCAAAAAGATCTGAACATGCCGCCGAGCGTCCAGTATGGATTCCAGGGGACCGCTGCTTCTTTCGAGGGCTCGCTCTCCAATGAGGGCTTGCTGATTCTGGCCGCGCTGGCAGCGGTTTATATTGTGCTCGGCGTTTTGTACGAGAGCTTCATTCATCCCATCACCATTCTTTCCACGCTGCCCTCCGCCGGCGTGGGCGCACTGCTGGCCCTCATCCTCTTCAAGCAGGACCTTAGCGTCGTCGCGATTATTGGCATTATCCTGCTAATCGGTATTGTGAAGAAAAACGGAATCATGATGGTCGATTTTGCCATGGAGGGAGAGCGCGAGCACGGGAAGAATGCAACGGACGCAATTTACGACGCTTGCCTGCTGCGTTTTCGCCCCATCATGATGACGACGATGGCGGCGCTGCTGGCTGGCCTTCCGCTGGCATTGGGTCAAGGGATGGGCTCGGAGTTGCGGCGACCTCTGGGCATTGCCATGGTTGGCGGCCTGCTGCTGAGCCAGGTGCTCACGCTCTACACGACACCTGTCATTTACATCTTTTTCGATCATATCGGCCACCGGTTCAGCCGCGCGCCAAAGAGTGCCGAAGGCAGGGATGAATCGAACCCGGCGGAGGGATGATGAATATCTCCGCCCCCTTCATCCGTCGGCCCGTAGCCACCACGCTGCTGACAGCGGGCATCACGCTTGTGGGGGCCATCGCCTTCAACGTCTTGCCTGTCTCCCCTCTGCCACAAGTGGATTTCCCGACGATCTCCGTTTCGGCAAGCTTGCCCGGCGCAAGCCCTGACATTACCGCCTCGTCGATTGCAACTCCACTGGAACGCCAGTTCAGCCACATCGCAGGCGTGACCGAGATGACCTCATCGAGTTCACTTGGCAGCACCTCGATCACGCTGCAGTTCGATCTGAGCCGAGACATCGACGGCGCCGCGCGCGATGTGGAGGCGGCGATCAACGCGGCGCGCACTTACCTGCCGGCAAACCTGCCCGCCAACCCGACTTATCGCAAGGTGAACCCCGCGGACGCGCCCATTCTGATTTTGGGCCTCACCTCAGACAAGTACGACAAGCCAACGCTCTATGACGAAGCGTCGTCGGTGATTGCGCAGAAGCTTTCTCAGATCTCGGGTGTCGGGCAGGTGGCGGTCGGTGGAGGCTCCGGCCCTTCGGTGCGCGTGGAAGTGAATCCGACATTGCTCAACAGCCACGGGCTCACAATCCAGAATGTTCAGTCCGTACTGAGCCAGCAGAACGCTCATGAGCCGGCCGGTCAACTCTCAGACGGAACTGTGACCGCGGACATCGTGACGAACGACCAGATTAACCACGCAGCCGACTACAAGCCAATCATTATCGGCTACCACAACGGAGCCGCAGTCAGGCTGTCGGACGTGGCCGATGTTTCGGAAGGGCAGTCGAACATCCGCAACTCAGGATATCTGAATGGCGTACCCTCCATCACTGTTTTGATCTTCCGCCAACCGGGCGCGAATATCATCGATACCGTTGACCGCGTGATCGCGCAATTGCCGTCGATTAAAGCCTCCATTCCGCAAGGCATCAAGACCACCATTGTCGTTGACCGCACCACAACCATCCGCGCTTCGGTCAGCGATGTGGAGCGCACGCTCATTCTCTCGGTCGTCCTGGTGATTCTTGTCGTCTTTATCTTTCTGCGCAACTGGCGAGCCACACTCATTCCCACCGTGGCGGTTCCCGCATCGCTGATTGCCACATTCGCGGTCATGTACCTGTTCGGCTTCAGCATCGATAATCTCTCGCTGATGGCGCTGACCATCTCCACGGGCTTCGTCGTCGATGACGCCATTGTGGTGATGGAGAATATCTCCCGCCTCCGTGAAGAAGGCATGCCGCCCATGAAGGCCGCGCTTCAAGGTTCCAAAGAGATCGGGTTCACCATCTTGTCCATCAGCATGTCGCTGATTGCTGTGTTCATTCCCATTCTTCTGATGGCAGGCATCGTCGGCAGGCTTTTCCGTGAGTTTGCCATTACGCTCTCGACGGCAATTGTTGTCTCTATGCTGATCTCGCTGACCACTACTCCCATGATGTGCGCTTACCTGCTCAGGGACGAGAGGACAATCAAGCACGGAAGCGCGTATCGGCTCACGGAGCGTGGATTTACATGGATGCTCTCCACGTACAGCCGCTCTCTCACATGGGTGCTGAAGCACCCATGGCCAATCTTCGCTCTCTTGGTCCTGACAATTGCTTTGAACTTCTATCTCATTGACATCATCCCGAAAGGATTCTTCCCGCAGCAGGACACTGGAGTCATCACAGGCAGCGCGCGAGGCCCGCAAGACGCATCGTTTCCGGTGATGGACAACTCGATCCTGCAAATCGAAAAGGTTATCCAGGCTGACCCGGCCGTCGCCAATGTCATTGTCCACACGGGAACTGGAAACACCGGCAGTATCAATATCGCGCTGAAGCCGCTGAATGTGCGGAAAATTTCCGCGGCGGATGTGATCAACCGCTTGCGGCCGAAGTTGAATAGGCTTCCGGTGGCTTCAGCCTTCCTTCAGGCGGCGCAGGATCTGCGCATCGGAGGGCGGTCGAGCAACGCCATGTACCAATACACGATTCAGTCGGACAACGTGGCAGATCTGTCGCACTGGGGGCCCGTTCTGCTGGCGGGGATGCAAAAGATTCCCGGATTCCAGGACGTAAGCAGCGATGCACAGAATAGCGGCCTGGAAGAGCTACTCAATTACGATCGCCCCACTGCGGCAAGGCTTGGCCTTACACCGTCGTCTATTGACAGTGCTCTCTCCGGCGCCTTTGGGCAGTCGCAAGTATCCCTTATCTATACACAATTGAATCAGTATTACGTGGTGTTAGAGGTGGCGCCGCCTTACTGGCAGAGTCCCGAAGGAATCAAGAATATCTATCTCAACACCGCAGGGCACGGTGTCATTCCGCTTTCCGCGATCACATCTGCACAAGCAAGCACAACGCCGCTGGTAATCAATCACACCAGTACCTTCCCATCCGTAACGGTGTCGTTCAATCTGGCTACGGACATGTCGTTGAGCGATGCCACCCGCGATGTCAGCCAGATGCAGGAGCGTCTGAACATGCCGCCCACGGTCCGCGGCTCTTTTTCCGGAACGGCATCGGCGTATCAATCGTCGCTGAACAGTGAACCGCTTCTCATCGGAACGGCGCTGCTCGCGGTCTACATTGTCCTCGGCATTTTGTATGAGAGCCTGGTGCATCCGCTCACCATCATTTCCACCTTGCCCTCGGCAAGCGTAGGAGCCATGCTCGCGCTCATGCTGTTCAAGATCGACCTCAATGTGATCTCGATCATCGGCATCATCCTGTTGATTGGCATTGTGAAGAAGAATGCGATTATGATGATCGACTTTGCGCTGGTGGCAGAGCGCGAACACGGCAAGTCCACAACTGAGGCCATCTTTGAAGCTTGCCAGCTTCGCTTTCGTCCCATCTTGATGACGACGATGGCCGCCTTGTTTGGCGCGCTGCCGCTGGCGTTCGGCGCCGGAACCGGCTCAGAACTAAGGCGCCCGCTCGGCATCACCATCGTAGGCGGATTGATCGTCAGCCAAATGCTGACTCTCTACACGACGCCCGTTGTTTATATTCTCTTCGATTGGGCGCGCCTGTGGTTGCGCGGAAAGCAATCGGCGACCCTCCCGCATGGAACTGCGGAGGCATCATAGCAATGAGCTCTTTTGGAGTGTTCACGATGAAAAAATCGATCGTGCAATCCCGGCCCGCATCCGCAGTTATGTATGCTCTGCATATCTCGGTGCTCTGCGCGATGCTGGCTGGATGCAACGTAGGCCCCAAGTATATTCCGCCCGCGATGACAGCGCCTCCGGCCTTCAAGGAGTCTCCAACTCAGTTCAAGGAATCCGATGGATGGAAGGTCGCGCAGCCACAGGACGCGGCTCTGCGCGGCAAATGGTGGGAGATCTACAATGAGCCGGAGCTGAATGCGCTCGAAGAAGAACTCAATATCGACAATCAGAATATTCGCCAGGCCTTCGAGAACTTTATGCAAGCGCGAGCCTTGGTGCGCGAGGCGCGCTCGCAGTATTTCCCCACCGTGAGCGTTGGCGGCTCCTACACGCGATCACTGGCATCCTCAAACGTAAAATCCGCCACCAGCACCGGCACATCTGGCGTTCAACAGACTCAGTTGTTTTCGATTCCAGCCGACGTTTCGTGGGAACCCGATCTCTGGGACAAAGTCCGCAACACCGTGCGCGCCAGCCAATACGAGGCGCAGTTGAGCGCGGCCGATCTTGAGAATGAACGGCTAACTGAACAAGCGAGCCTCGCTCAATACTTCTTTGAGATTCGCGGCCAGGATACGTTGCAAAAACTCCTCAACGACACGGTCGAAGACGACAAGAAGGCTCTCGCAATTGCAAAAGCTCGCTATGACACGGGCGTTGACGACCAAATATCCCTCGTTGAAGCGCAGACAACGCTGGAGAGCGCGCAATCGGCGGCAATCAACCTCGGTATTGCGCGAGCACAGTATGAACATGCGATCGCCATGCTTGTTGGCAAGCCTGCGTCAACGTTCTTTATCCCGGTGGAACCCATAACGAGCGCCCCTCCGCCAATACCGGTGGGCGTGCCGTCCCAACTGCTCGAACGGCGACCGGACATCGCCGCCGCGGAGCGGAATATGGCCGCTGCGAATGCGCAAATCGGGGTTGCTTATGCAGCCTTTTACCCTGCTCTGACGCTCTCGTTGAGTGGCGGCATGGAAAGCTCAGCCCTCAAAAATCTGCTGGATTGGCCTAGCCGTTTTTGGTCTGTCGGCCCATCGATCTCTCAAACCGTCTACGATGGCGGCCTGCGCCGCGCCACCGTAAATCAATACATTGCTACTTACAATGCGAACGTTGCCGCTTATCGCCAATCCGTACTTACCTCGTTCCAGCAGGTGGAAGACGCGCTCGCCGAGGTTCGCATTCTGTCGCAGCAGATCCGGCAGCAACAGGAAGCTGTCAACTCCTCGCAAACGTTTCTTCGGCTGGAGTTGGGGCGTTACGAAAACGGCATTGATCCTTACATCGACGTGGTCATCGCGCAAACCACCCTGCTTGCCAATCAGCAGTCTCTGACGACTCTACAGGTGCAGGAGATGGCGGCTTCGGTGCAACTTATCGAAGCTTTGGGTGGCGGCTGGGACCGGTCGCAGTTGCCTGCGCCCCACCAAGTTACTGAGAAGCCTTCAAAGGCAGAGACCGCGATACAACATTAGTTTACGAAAGCAGTTATTCTGTGAAAAATATCGTGATTTCGGCCCTGGCAAATGTCCTTGGATTCTCTCGGCCTCCGATTTCCGGGACGGCGGCTACTCGGAAGTCAATTGGGTGTGTATGTCACATTCTGGGAGACAGTCTTCGCGGAACTGCCAACCAGAAAATCGCAGGATAGATCAAGACGCCCGAATGCAGAACCGATTCAGTAATACTGAAATTCCTGGATCGCACGGACATCTCTATTGAGCGGGATGGTCCCGGTCGTGGTTCTGGAGGAGCTGCCCTTTCTATTGGTCACCTTCATAGGCTTTAAGCCGGGTTTGGCGTTTTCCACCTGCAGGGCGGTAAGGACATTCTTGGCGGCCATAATGGGCAACTCTCCTGCGCAACAAAAAAATTGCCCTTACTGTTGCCCGTACTTGCGCAGGAAATCAACGCACCTGGGCGAACGCCCAAGAATCAAGTTTCAATATTTTCATGGATTTAAAGGAAAATGTAAACTTCGAAGAACCCCGGAGAACGGATGTTTGGTAGCGCTAACGGGAATCGAACCCGTGTTTTAAGATTGAGAATCTCACGTCCTAACCCCTGGACGATAGCGCCACACTTATAGCGGCAGCCCTCACAGGCCACTTGATTACTGTACCAAAAAAACGGACTCCGGCATAGGGGCCCCAGCCAGCTTTGCTGTGCGGTTGGCCCGTTCCGGTCGCCCGGAACAGGCCGTTGCTACTGCGCGCTCAGTCGGCGACGGCAGCCACGCGGATGCCGCGCTCGAGCCTGCGGCCCACGATGGGCGCGATCTGCTCCGTTTCGCTCATCAGCTGCTCGAACTGGGTAGGGTAGATGGACTGCGGGCCGTCAGAGAGGGCCTTTTCCGGCTGGTGGTGGACCTCGACGGTGAGCCCGTGCGCGCCGGCTGCGATGGCGGCACGCGCCATGGGAAGCACGCTGTCGCGGCGGCCGGTGCCGTGGCTGGGGTCGATGAGGATGGGCAGGTGGCTGAGCCGCTGGACGGCCGGAATGATGCTCAGGTCCAGCGTGTTGCGGGCGTGATCGGAGAAGGTGCGGATGCCGCGCTCGCAGAGGATGACCTGGTAGTTGCCCTCGCTCATGATGTACTCGGCCGACATGAGGAACTCCTCCAGCGTGGCAGAGAGGCCGCGCTTGAGCAGCACGGGCTTGCGCAGCCGCCCGGCGTGCTTCAGCAGCGAAAAGTTCTGCATGTTGCGCGCGCCGATCTGGATCACGTCTGCCCACTCGGCCACCTGCTCGAGCGACTCGTTGTCGATGGCTTCGGTGACGATGCGCATTCCGGTCTGCTTCCTGATCCCAGCCATGATGTGCAGGGCTTCCAGGCCCAGGCCCTGAAAGGCATAGGGCGAGGTGCGCGGCTTGAATGCGCCGCCGCGGAAGAACTGTGCTCCGGAGGCGGCCACTTTCTCTGCAATGGCGAAGGCTTGCTCAGCGCTCTCAATGGAGCAGGGGCCAGCGATGACGGCAAGATTTACGCCGCCGATGGTGGCGTCTGTCCCAGGGAACGTGATGACAGAGTCTTCCGCCTTCACGTCGCGGGAGGCCAGTTTGTAGGGCTTGGAAACACGGATCACTTCGGCAACGCCGTCCAGCTCTTCCAAGTTGCCGCGCTCAACCTCACCCTTGTTGCCGGTGATGCCGATGGCGGTGCGCTGTGCGCCGGGAAGCGGGTGGGGGCGAAGACCTAACTGCTCAATACGCTCACAGACCGCGCGGATCTGGTCCGGTGTGGCCTGGGCTTTCATGACAACCAGCATCGATAAACCTCAAAGCTCTAGTCTACGAGGCTGGCCGAGCAAGAGCAATTGGCAAGGGCGTTTGCAGAGAGGCCGTGCAATGCCAATGCACAGGCGTCAGGTAGTCTGCTGGGCGAAACGGCGCGGAGGGGGGAGGAAACAGGCGCCGGCGCTCATGTGAGCAATGAGAAATCAGTCGTTGTCTTCCGCTGACTCGGCGCTGGAGTTGGCAGCGACGATGGCGGGAGCGATAACCATTCCGATAAAGGCGAGGGCGATCAAGAGGTCATGCATGGTGTTTCTCCTTGCGGGCTTGCCCTGCACTACGTGCAGCAGAGGACTGCCTACACAAGGATCATCGTCGGGATGAGGAAATTCCGAAATCCCACGAAGCATGTGGGAGGGGAACGAGTGGTGCTATGACCCTATACCCCGGAAGTGGGATTGCGAGGAGGGGCAAAAGTTAGAAAAAACGAAGATTGTGCAGTAAAACAAGACACTGTGCTCGGGAAAGCAATGGCAGGGGTTTATCAAGGGGCTTTGGTGAGGCTGCGATAAGAAGCCGTGGTGTTATCTGCGGGTTGAATGAGAGCTACGATAGGGGAGAGATGCCTTATGAAAATTGAGGGCGGGTATAGATCGGCTCTTGTAGCAGGTATGGCCATATTTTTGCTGTCTGGATAGTTGTTCTTCTGGAGAG
>Ga0302267_10000928_pt1 | contig 38337 bp, 27 predicted proteins | sample III_Bog_E1_3_FD_194555 | JGI IMG/M metagenome (GOLD analysis project Ga0302267, IMG submission 194555) | Peat permafrost microbial communities from Stordalen Mire near Abisko, Sweden - III_Bog_E1_3 | ecosystem: Environmental > Terrestrial > Soil > Wetlands > Peat | place: Sweden: Abisko...
GACAGCACTGGCGCTCAGCGTGGGCACCACCGGCTGCGGGAACGGGAGAGACGCCGCTCCCGAGAAGCCGGTGACCCTCGCCCCCACCGCCACCGCCCTGGCGCCGGCCAAGGCGGCCACCCTGGACGCGAAAAAGTTCTCCATCGACACGCCCAGCAGCAAGGTGGACTTCCTGATGGAGGCCCCCCAGGAGAAGATCGTCGGCCACGTCCCGGGCGCGTCCACGGGGACGCTCCAGATCGACTTCATGGACGTCACCAAGACCACCGGGCTCATCCAGGTCGACATCAGCGGGCTCGAGCTCTACCAGGCCAAGGCCGACAAGGACGGCAAGCTCGGCCCCGAGGCCAAGGTCGACGCGCAGAACAAGCACGCCCGCACCTGGCTGGAGATCTCCGAGGACGCCCCGGCCGACAAGCGCAAGGAGAACGCGGTGGTGCAGTTCTCCATCAAGTCGATCACGACCAAGGGGGAGAAGGACCTCACCAAGCTCGCCGGCGCCGAGCGCAAGGTGACGCTGGAGGTGACCGGGGACTTCCTCCTCCACGGTCACAAGACCGAGAAGGTGACCGAGCTGGAGGCCACGTTCAAGCTCGACGGCGACAAGCCGGTGAGCGTCACCATCAAGACCGTCAAGCCCTTCTCGGTCAACCTCGCCGAGCACGACGTGAAGCCGCGCGACGCCTTCGGCAAGCTCGCGCTCAAGACGCTCGAGAACCTCTCCCCCAAGGTGGCCAAGGACGCCATGGTGAGCCTCGACGTGACCGCCAAGCCAACCCACTAGCCTCGCTCCCGACTGAAACCGGCCGCCAGACGGCCCGTAGTAGTCCCCAGTACCGTCCCAGAACCACGGAGAACACCGTCGATGAAGAGCCTTTTCGAGACCCTCGCCGTCCTCAGCACCGGCGCCGCCCTGCTCTCCGGCTGCGGTGGCGCTCCCGCCCCGGTCAACGCCGCCGAGGTGCCCGCCGCGACCGAAGTCAAGCCGAGCGCGGCGCAGGCCACGACGACGCAGAGCGCGCCGGCGGGCGCAACGGCCGGCGCGACCCCCGTGACGAACGCCCCTGCGGCGCCGCCGGCTGCAGCCGCACCGGCCGCCGCCAGCGCAGCTCCGGCGGCCACGGTCGCGGCGAACGCCGCCAAGCCCGCCCCCTCGACCACCAAGACCAAGAAGACCGGCGCCAAGAAGACCGACGCCAACGGGTCCTGCGGCGCTGGCACCTGCGCGTGAGCTGCGCGGGGACAGCTCCCCGAGCCTGACGCGACGGAGGGTGCGATGGCGGACGGGGCTCGCGTCGCAGGCGTCGGGGTCGGGCTCCGGCGCGAGATCCTCGACGAGCTGCTGGAGCTGATCGAGGCGGACGATCCACGGCTGGCGCCGATCGCCTTCGTGGAGGTCTCTCCGGAGAACTACATGCGCCGCGGCGGCTTCATGCCCGCCGCGGTGGACCGCGTGCGCGCCCGGTTCCCGGTGGTCACCCACGGCCTGATGATGTCGGTGGGGGGGCTCGAGCCGTTCGAGGACGCCTACTTCGCCGAGCTGCGCCGCTACCTCGGGCGGGTCGGCACGCCGTTCCACTCGGACCACCTCTCGTTCTCGGGCACGGGCGGCCGCATCCTCCACGACCTGCTGCCGCTGCCCCTCTCGCGGGCGGCGGCGCGCCACGCGGCGGCGCGCGCCCGGGAGGCGCGCGATCGGCTGGAGCTGCCCTTCGCGCTCGAGAACATCACCCACTACTTCGTCCCCGGGGGGCCGAGCTTGGACGAGGCGGACTTCATCGCGGACGTGCTGGAAGAGAGCGACGCGGGCCTGCTCCTCGACGTGAACAACGTCTACGTCAACGCGCAGAACTACGGCTTCGACCCCGTCGCGTTCATGGCCCGGCTCCCGCTCGGGCGGGTGGTGGAGATCCACGTGGCCGGGCACGAGCGCTTCGAGGAGGACGACCTGATCATCGACACGCACGGCGCGCCGGTCATCGATCCGGTGCTCGATCTGCTGAGCTGGGCGGTCGCGCGCACCGGGCCGGTGCCGGTGCTGCTGGAGCGCGATCACGCCGTGCCCTCGGTGGGGGAGCTCTGCGGCGAGCTCTCGCGGATCACCGCCGCCTACGAGCGCGGGCTCGCGGCGCGTCCCCAGGAGGTGAGCCGTGCCCGCTGAGGACCAGCGCCTCCGCGCGCTCCTCGACGCCCAGACCCGATTGGTGCGCGCGACCGAGGCCGAGCGCGCTCTCGGCGAGGACGCGCAGGCGTGGCTGGAGGCGGGCGGCCTCGGGAGCGGCGACGCCGCCGAGCTCGCGGCGCTCGGTCCGCGCAGGCTCCTGGTCTACCGGCGCCACGTTCGACGCGCCCTGCACCGCGCGGTGCGGCAGGAGATTCCCCGCACCGCGGCGCGCCTCGGCCCGGCCTTCGCGCCCTGGGTGGAGCGCTGGATCGACGAGGAGTCGCCGCGCTCGCGCTACTTCCGCGACGTGGCGTTCGAGCTGGTGGCCTGGGCCGTCCCGCAGTGGCGCGAGGGCTCTGAGGTCCCGGCCTACCTGTGCGATCTGGCGCGGCACGAGCTCGCCTACTTCGACGTGGCCAGCGCGCCGGACGAGGACCGCGAAGGCCCGCTGCTCGTCGACACCGACCGGTCGACCGGGGAGGCCCCGGACCCCCGGGCCATCGCGCTCGATCGCGGCGTGCGCTTCGCCGCCTCGGCGCGCCTCTGCCGCTACGATCACGCCGTCCACCGGCTCGACGCCGCGCTCGAGGCGCGCGACGAGCCGGCCCGGGAGCCCACCGCGCTCCTCGCCTACCGGGACGCCGAGCACGACGTTCATTTCCTGGAGCTGACGCCGCTGGCGGCGGGCATCCTCGGCGCCCTGCTGCGTGGCGAGCCTCTCGGGCAAGCCGTCGTGGGAGCCTGCGCGGCGCAGGGCCACCCCCTCGATCCCGCGGTGACCCACAGCACCGCCGCGCTCCTGGGCGACCTGCTGGAGCGCGGAGCCATCGTCGGCGGCGAAGCGTGCTAACGTCCGCCCCGCGACCAAGCTCGGCATGGACGAAGCCGCCCTCAACGGGGCCATGGACCGCTACGCGTCCGGCGACAGCCAGGCGTTCGTGGTGCTCCACCAGGCCCTCTACCCTCGACTCCTCGCCTACCTCACGCGCATGAGCGGCTCGGGGGGCTCGAGCACGATCGCGTCCGACCTGGTGCAGGAGACCCTCCTGCGCATGCACCGCGCGCGCGCCACCTTCGCCCCCGGAGCCGCGGTGGTGCCCTGGGCCTACGCCATCGCCCGCAACGTGGCGCTCGATCACGTCCGCGCGGCGCGCCTCCGCGAGACCGAGCGGCTCCCCAGCGATCCCGGTCCGGAGATGCTCGACCGCAGCGGCGGCGACGCCGAGTCCGCGGCCATCGCCGCCCAGACCGCGCGCGTGGTGGAGACCGTCCTGGCAGGCCTGCCCCCCGCCCAGCGCGACGCTTTCATCCTGCTCCGCTACGAGGGCCTCAGCGTGCAGGACGCCGCCGCCGTGCTCGGCGCCACGCCCACCGCGGTCAAGCTGCGCGCCTTCCGCGCCTACGAGGCCCTCCGCGCCGCGCTCGAAGACTACCGGACCAGGCCCGCCACGACGCCTCGCTCCCGAGCCAAGGCCGCCGATCCGACCCGCGGAGGCGCCGATGGCTAGCTCCAACCCGGCCCCCCCCTGGCTCGACATCCCGGATCCCGCGGCGACGGCGAGCGCGACCGTCCCCGCGCCCACCTTCCCGACCGAGCGCTCGCCGACCCGCGCCGAGCGGCGGCGGCGTGGATGGGGGGCCATGGTCTTCGCGGCGGCATGGATCGCGGCCGTGGTCGCGCTGATCGGGCTCCGCCCCGATCTCGCCTCGCCGCGGGTGGTCCTGCCCATCGCCGCCTGGCTGGTCGCCGGCGCCGTCGTGCTCGGTGTCGTGCTCCGCCCCGGTGCCCGGGGGCTGCCGGCGGGAATCCGCGTCGTCCAGCACGCGGTGTGGCTCGTGCCGGCCGCCTATGCGCTCGGCGCCGTGATCGTGGCCGAGCCCACCGACGGGCCGCTCACCTGGGCCAGCATCCGCGGGTGCCTGTGCCTCTCCTCGGTCCTCGCGCTCGGCCCTCTCGCCGCCGCGGCGCTCTTTCTGCGCCGCTCGTTCCTCTCGGCGGCAGGCTGGCGGGGCGCAGCGGTCGGCGGGATCTCGGGCCTGGCGGGCTCGCTGGGCATCCACGCTCACTGCCCGGTCCAGGGCGTCGGGCACCTTCTTGCAGCGCACGGCACCGCGATCGTCATCGGGGCCGCCGCGGGCGCCGCCCTCGGGCGCGCGGGGGGTCGGGCGTGAGTCGTCCCGGGGAACGGCCAAGCCGTGGATCCGATTGGGCCAAACGCGAGTAGCATCACCGGGAGCACCATGAGCGCAGAGTCCCGTCGCGATCCCCTCGGAATCTCCGGCACCCTCCTCGCGGAGAAGTACCGCATCGGCCAGGCCATCGGCGAGGGCGGCTTCAGCGTCGTCTACAAGGCCGAGCACACCATCTGGCAGCAGCCGGTCGCCATCAAGTGCTTCAAGGTCCTCTCCAACGCGCCCGAGGGCCAGCGCCAGGAGCTGCTCGACAGCTTCATCCAGGAGGGCAAGCTGATGGCGCAGCTCTCCAGCCGCTCGGCGGCGATCGTCCAGGCGCGCGACGTCGGCAACTTCATCACCGCGGATGGGCAGTGGATCCCGTTCATGGTGCTGGAGTGGCTGGAGGGGAAGCCGCTCGACCTGGTCCTGTGGGAGGAGCGCCGCAACGGCCTCCCGGCGCGGACCCTCCACGAGATGCTCGCCCTCCTCGAGCCCGCGGCCGCCGCGCTCGAGATCGCGCACGCGCGCGGCATCGCCCACCGCGACATCAAGCCCGCCAACTTCTTCGTGCTCGGCGACCCGCGCGGCGCGGGCGTCCACGTCAAGGTGCTCGACTTCGGCATCGCCAAGGTGATGGCGGAGCACGCGGGCTCGGTCGCGGCGCTGGCGCACACCGGCACGGAGATCACCTCGTTCACCCCCAACTACGGCGCGCCGGAGCAGTTCAGCCGCTCGCACGGCGCCACCGGGCCCTGGACGGACGTCTTCGCGATGGCGCTGATCCTGGTGGAGATCCTCCGCGGCGGCCAGGCCGCGCTCGACGGCGACGACTTCATCCAGCTCGCCGTGGCCAGCCGCGACCCCCAGCGTCGCCCCTCGCCGCGCACCTTCGGCGTCCCCGTCTCCGACGCCGTCGAGCAGGTCTTCCTCACCGCCCTCGCCACCGCGCCGGGGGACCGCTTCGCCAGCATGGGTCAGTTCTGGTCCGCGCTCATGCACGCGGTCTTCCCCGAGGAGCCGACCTGGTCGGTCGCTTCGACCGGAGGTGGCGGCGGATCCGGCGGGGCGCAACGCTCGTACACCAACCGCATCGCCACGCCCCCTTCCATCGTCTCCGCGGTGGCCACGCCCCCGCAGCTCATCGGCGCGTCCCCGCCGAGCACCTCCCCCGCGAGCAGCTCCCTGCCGGCCGTCCCGGCGTTGCCGCGATCCAGCTCGCGATCCGGGGGCGCTGCGCTGGTGGCGCTCGCCGTGGTCGCGCTCGGCGCCGGCGGGTTCGCCGCGTATCGCACCTTCGGCAAGGCCGCGGGCCCCACCGCGGCGGGGCCGAGCAGCAGCGTCACCGCCGGATCCGGCACCGCTCTCGCGGTCGCGCCCCCGACCAGCGCCGCGGTCGCCGCCGTGGTCGCCCGCCCCACCGAGTGCCCCGAGGGCACCGTCTTGGTCCCCGGCGGCAGGTTCTTCATGGGCTCGGACGATCCCGCGTTCAAGCTCTGGCAGCCCGCTCACAAGGTGACCCTCGACACCTTCTGCATCGACCTCAACGAGGTCACCGCCGGCGACTACAAGGCCTGCTCCGACGTGGGCGAGTGCAAGCGCCCCCCTCCCGAGCCCGAGTACCCCAAGGCCGACAACGAGACCGAGCCGCAGCACCAGAAGGCCATCGCCGCCTACGCGGACCTGTGCAACTTCGGCAAGGCTGGCCGCGAGTCGCACCCCATCAACTGCGTGTCGTGGCCGCTCGCCGACAGCTACTGCAAGTTCAAGAAGCGGCGCCTCCCCACCGAGGCCGAGTGGGAGTTCGCCGCGCGCGGCTCCGACGGCCGCAAGTTCCCCTGGGGCGACGAGCCCGGCGACGCGACCCACATGAACGCGTGCGGTCTGGAGTGCAACAAGTGGGAGCTCGCGCACGGCCTCAAGCCGAGCCCGCGCATGTTCGACGCCGACGACGGCTTCGCCGGCACCGCCCCCGTGGGCAGCTTCCCCAAGGGCAAGACCAAGTTCGGCGCCAACGACTTCGTCGGCAACGTCTGGGAGTGGACCGCAGACTGGTTCGAGACCTACCGCGCCGACGAGCAGGTCAACCCCAAGGGCGCCCCCGCCGGCGACCGCAAGGCGATGCGCGGCGGCGGCTTCAATGGCGGCTTCGCCCTGTGGCTCAACCCGGCCTTCCGCTTCCACCAGCTCGCCACCGCCAGCGCCCCCGCCATCGGCTTCCGCTGCGCCGTCACGTTGTAACGATGGGGGGGCCGAAGGCCCCCCCAAACCCCCTGACTACGTGTCGGCGTGGAGCCCCCTGACTACGTGTCGGCGTGGAGCCCCCTGACCACGTGTCAGCGTGGCGCTGCGAGCCTGGCGGACCGGACCAGGGGGTTTGGGGGGGCCTCCGGCCCCCCCATCGTCACAGCTTCAGGAGCACCTTGTTGCGCCCGCCGCGCTTGGCTTCGTAGAGAGCTTGGTCCGCCGCGGCGATGAGCTGCTCCACCGTCTCCACGGGAGACTCGGGGTGCCCGGCGACGCCGACGCTGATGGTGATGGGCATGCGGTTGCCGTCGTGATCGAAGAGCGTCGACTCCACGTTGGCGCGCAGCCGCTCGCCGAGGATGCCCGCGTTGGGCAGGGTCACGCCGCGGCAGATGACGCCGAACTCCTCGCCGCCGTAGCGGGCGAAGACGTCCTCGGCGCGGACGGTGGCGAGGGCCACCTTGGCGAGCTTGGCGAGGACGTAGTCCCCCGCGAGGTGCCCGTGGGTGTCGTTCACCCTCTTGAAGTGATCGACGTCGAACATCACCAGCGAGAGGTGCGCGTTGTGGCGGCGGGCGTAGGCGATCTCGGTCTCGAGGCGATCGAGGAAATACTTCTTGTTGAACGCCTTGGTGAGCCCGTCGCGGAGCGCGGCCTCGTACATCTGCTGCTGGAAGCTCTCGTCGAGCTGGTCGTTGTAGGTGAACTTGAGGATCGTGGTGGAGCCGAGGCGGATCTTGTCGCCGTCCTTGAGGAGCTGGGTGGCCACCGGGGCCCCGTTGACGATGGTGCCGTTCGAGCTCTGCAGGTCCTCGATCATCACCTCGCCGCCCTGCTGGACGATGCGCGCGTGCTTGCGCGAGATGCCGTCGTCCATGAGCTTGATGGTGGCGGTCTGCCCCCGACCGAGGAAGGTCTCGCCCTCGTCGAGGCGGTACATCTCCCCGACGTTGCCGCCGGCGAGGACGATGAGGTAGGCGCGGTCGCGCTGGACGCGGGCGCGCAGCTCCTGCTGCAGCTCCCCCAGGTTGGCCACCCGGGTGACCTCACCCTCGTCTTCGAAAGGACGGCTCATTCCTCGATCTCGCATCCTAGCGCGAAACCCGCCGCCGGTTCTCCCTCGATCGTCATCTTCTTCCCCCCCGACCCGTTCATGCCCCGTTCGTGCGGCTCACGCAGCCTTGCCCAGCGGGATCACCAGCTGCTCGACCCTGACGCCTGCATCGCCGGGCTCGCCGAGCTTGCCGATCTCCACCAGCGTCGCGTCGGCGTGGAGGAAGGGCGCGTGGCCCTGCGGCGCCTCGCCGACGGAGCCCACGTTGATCACCCGCACGCCCCTGCCGCCGGACGGCCCCCCGGCCCCGATCACGCGGTCGAAGGGGGTGTGCGAGCCGCCGCAGATGACCACGTCGGCGGGGTCGTCGCCGAGGAGAGCGGAGATCTCGGCGTCGCTCATGTCGTGGGAGATCGGCTCGGTGGGATCGGCGGGGGAGCCGTGGACCAGCACCAGCTCGCCGCCGTCGTCGAGGGGGATGCGCACCATGGCGGGGAGGCGGGCGAGGCGCGCCAGGATGAGCTCGCCGAGCTCGCGCCGGACCTCGGCGTGGCGGCCGAGGCGGGCGCGCTCGTGGGCGCTGCGGGGGGTGAGCGTGGCGGGATCGATCATCGCCAGCGCCCGGTCGCCCACGCCCTGCACGCAGACGGCGCCGGCCTGGGTGAGGCGGCGCCACGTCTCCAGCGGGCTGGGGCCGGGGAAGCAGAGATCGCCCGCCACCAGCAGCTTCTGGTAGCCGCGGCGCTCGGCGGTGGCGAGGACGGCCGCGAGCGCGTCGGCGTGGCCGTGGATGTCGGAGATACAGAGGAGCCGCACCGGGCGAGAATAGAAGGCCCGGGGCCGACACGCCAAGGAGAACGAGCGCGTTCCCCCACGGTTCGCGCTAACGTGACGCCCCCCGCTCCCCCGCCATGCCGCGCCCCTCTCGCTTCCTCGCGCTCGCGCAGGCGATCGACGCCGAGCGCGCGGCCCTGTGCAGCGCCCGCTTCGCGCCCTTGCTCCCGCGCAGCGGGGCGGCCCACGCCCTGGCCACGCTGCTCGCCGCCGCGTACCCGGCGCTCGGCTCGGTCCTCGAGGCGTCGCCGGACATCGCCCTCCGCCTCGCCGACGAGGGGTTCGTCACCGCGCGGTCCCACGGCGACATCCTCGCCCGCACCCTGGCGCGGGTCGGCGATCTCGGCGACGCCGAGCGGGTCCAGCGGGAGCTCCGCCGCGCGGCGCGGGACGAGCGCATCCGCATCGCGCTCCGCGAGCTCCTGCCGCCCTCGCTCGGCGGCGCGGACGTGGACGTGACGGCCCGCGAGCTCGCCGACCTGGCCTCCGCCACCATCGAGGTCGCGCTCGCGGAGGCGACCCACGCCGTCTCGCTCCGCTTCGGCGAGCCGCGCACCGCCGGTCACGAAGGCGGGCACCCCCAGGCCCCCGGGCGCGCCCGGTTCACCGTCCTCGGCATGGGCAAGCTCGGCGGCGAGGAGCTCAACGCCGGCTCCGACGTGGACCTGGTCTACTTCTACGACACCGACGACGGCGGGGCGGTGCTCCCCGGCGCCGACCCCGCGAGCAGCATCACCCTCCACGACTACTGGACCCGGGTCGCGCGCCGCCTCACCGCCAACCTCGAGGAGCCCACCGCCGACGGCTTCGTCTGGCGCGTGGATCTGCGCCTCCGCCCCGAGGGTCGCAGCGGGCCCCTGGTCAACTCGCTCCACGCGGCCGAGCGCTACTACGAGTCCTTCGGCCGCCTCTGGGAGCGCGCCGCCCTGCTGCGCGCGCGCCCCGTCGCCGGCGATCGGGGCTTCGGCGGCGAGGTGCTGGCCACGCTCTCGCCCTTCATCTGGCGCCGCCGCGTCGACCCGCGCCTGGCGGGCGAGATGATCGGGCTGGCCCAGCGCTCCCGCGCCGAGCTCTCCAGCGACCCCTCGCGCGACCTCAAGCTCGGCCCCGGCGGCATCCGCGAGGCGGAGTTCTTCGTCCAGTCCCTCCAGCTCATCTGGGGCGGCAAGGAGCCGCGGGTGCGCGCGCGCAACACCCTCGACGGGCTGCGCCGGCTGCGCGCCGCGGGGTTCGTCACCGACCGCGAGGCGCGCGAGGTGGCCGAGGGCTACCTGGCGCTGCGCCGCGCCGAGCACGCCGTCCAGGTGGCCTCGGGCCTGCAAACCCACGCGCGGCCCGACACGCCCGCGGAGGAGGGGCGCCTTTCGCGCGCCCTCGGCTTCGACGGGGCCGAGGCCTTCGCCGCCGACATCGAGGGCCACATGAAGCGCGTGGCCGCCCGCTTCATCTCGCTGGTGCCGGAGGGCGAGCCCCGCGCCTCGCGCTTCTCCTACGCCATCGCCGCCCTGGAGCGCGCCGATCGCGACGGCTTCCTCGAGGCCATCCTCCGCGCCGCCGGTGGCGCCGGGGCCGTGCTCGACGGCCACGGCGAGCGCCACGAGCGCTGGGCCGACGTCGCGCGCGATCTCTTCGAGCTCTCGCGCCACGCCGACGCCCCCCTCGGCGGCCGCACCCGCGAGCAGTTCGAGGCGCTCGCCGAGACCGTGCTGGAGGCGGTGGTGGACGCCGCCGATCCCGAGCAGGCGGCGCGCTACCTGCGCACCTTCTTCGCCCGGGTGAAGCGGCCGGGCGTGTACATCAAGCTCCTCGGCGACGATCCGCGCTCGGTCCGCCGCCTCGTCGAGGCGCTGGGCGCCAGCGCGTTCATCGGCGACGCGCTCGCCAACAACCCCGAGCTCGGCGACGTGGTCCTCTTCGCCCGCGGCGCCCCCACCCCCGAGATGGCCCGCGCCGAGGTGGCCGTGGCCCTCGCCGAGGTCGCCGCCGCGCCCGCCGCGCGCGACGGCGACGAGGCCGTCGTCGAGGCCCTCCGCCGCGCCAAGGCCCGCGTCACCCTCGAGGTGGGGCTCGCCGATCTGGCCAGCCAGCTCGGCACCCGGGAGGCCACCCACACCCTCTCCGCCCTCGCCGACGCCGAGCTCGAGGCCGCCGCCCGGCACGCCCTGAGCACGCCCGCGGGGGAGGACGTGGAGGGCCTCGCGGTCCTCGCCATGGGCAAGCTCGGGGGCCGGGAGATCGGCTACGGCTCGGACCTCGACGTCCTCTTCCTCTTCGACCCGGCGCGCGCGCCCGCGGGCAGCGACGCCCACGCCTACTTCGCCCGCGCGGGGCGCCGCATCATCCGGCTCATCAGCCTGTCGCACCGGGCCGGCCCCGGCTACGAGCTCGACACCCGGCTGCGCCCCTCGGGCAACCAGGGCCTGCTGGTGACCTCCATCGAGGCCTTCGCCCGCTACCACGGCATCCACGCCGGCGGCCTCGACTCCCGCCCCCCGCGCGTCCAGGCCGCCGCCTGGGAGCGCCTCGCCCTCTTGCGTGCGCGCGCCTGCGCCGGCGATCCCGCCCTCGGCGCCGAGGCCATGCGCGTTGCCTACACGGCCGCCTACGAGATGCCCTCGGACGTGCGCACCGTCGCCGAGGAGATCCACCGCCTGCGCACGCGCCTCGAGCGCGAGAGCTCCCAGGAGCGGCGCGGCCGCTACGACATCAAGCTCGGCCGCGGGGGGCTCGTCGACGTCGAGTTCGCCGTGCAGCTCCTCCAGCTCGCCCACGGCCGCGATCCGCGGGTGCGCACCACCGAGACCGCCGTCGCCATCGAGGCCCTCGCCGCCGCCGGCTACCTCGCCGCCGAGCAGGCCGAGACGCTCCGCGACGGCTACGCCTTCCTCCGCAAGCTCGAGCAGCGCATCCGCATCCTCCACGCCACCCCGGCGCAGCTCCTCGAGGAGAGCGCCCCGGGCCTCTTCCCCCTGGCGCGCCGCGTCGGAATCCGCAACCGCCGCGGCAGCGAGGCCGCCGCCGAGCTCCTCGCCCGCTACCGCGAGGTCACCGACCGGGTCCGCGCCACCTACGAATCCATCGTCACGGGCCGCGCCCCGACCTAGCCCGCATCGGATACGCTCCTCGGCGATGGCACTCCTCCGCACCCGCGCCGATCGCCTCCTCGTCTCCACCGCCGCGCTGCTCGCGGCCTCCACCCTGGCGAGCGCCGGCTGCTCGGCCGCCGGCTCGGCAGGCGTCGGCGGGTCGGCCGCCAGCTCCAGCTCGGGAGGCGGCGCCTGGACCGGCCTCACCAGCTCGAGCAGCAGCGGCAGCGGGTCCTCGACGTCGAGCTCCAGCAGCAGCGGCACGGGCGGCGCCCCGGCGACGACGAGCTCCAGCAGCGGCACGGGCGGCGCGTCGTCCAGCTCGAGCAGCTCGTCGAGCTCGGCGTCGAGCAGCTCCTCCACCACCACGGCCAGCAGCTCGTCCTCCACCACGGCGAGCAGCTCCTCCACCGCCGCCTCGAGCAGCTCCTCCACCGCCGCCTCGAGCAGCTCCTCCACCACCGCGTCGAGCAGCTCGACGACGAGCTCCTCGTCCTCCTCGTCCTCGTCGAGCAGCTCGACCACCTCGTCCTCCTCCTCGTCCTCCTCGTCGTCGAGCAGCTCGAGCAGCAGCGGCACGGTGCTCGTCCTCGCCGGGTCGCCGACCAAGCTCTTCGCCGGCGAGCTCCACCCCGGCGGCGCGTGGGCGACCTCGACGCTCACCGTCACCGAGGGGACCTCGTTCGGCACCTCGCTCACCACCGATAGCGCCGGCGACGGCGTCGGCGTCTACACCTCGAGCAACGGCGCCACCGTCAACGCCACGATCTGGAGCGCGGGCGCGTGGTCGGCGCCGGCGCCCATCACGGCGAGCGCGGTGGCGCGCGCGCAGCCCTTCGTCGATGCCACCGGCGGGCCCACCGCGCACCTGCTCTTCCAGGACGCGAACTACAAGTTCAACTACCTGGCGCACACCGCCGGCGGCTGGACCACCACCGCGCAATCGGTCGGCGGCAACTACGGGCCGGTGCCCGCGACCATCGCTGCGCTCGGCGCCAACGCGACCGCAGGCTTCATCGACGGGCAGGGGCCGGACGTCAACTACGCGGCCGCCAGCGACCTCACCGGCAGCACCGCGACCTGGGCCACGCGGGTGGACCCCGGGGCGGGCGGCAACTTCGCCGTGCCGGCGACGATCGTCCCCCTCAGCGCCGGGCCCGACGTGATGATGGTCTACGTGAGTACCACCACCCAGATCTTCTGGCTGACCCGCACCGCGGGCGCGTGGACGGCGCCGGCCCCCCTCACCAACGGCCTGACGGGCAACCCCGTGGCCCTGGCGCCGCTGCCGAGCGGGGGCGCCATCCTCGCCATCCGCGGCACCGACACCTTGCTCTACTGGTCGCGCTACACGGGCGGGGCGTGGTCGGCGCTGGCAGCGTTCTCCACGCCCAACGTCGCGGTGGACGTCTCGCCCGCGGTCACCCACGGCGTCGGCGGCGACGCCGCGGAGCTCGCCTACGTCAGCGGCGGCTCCATCTACGCCGCGCAGCTCTCGGGGAGCACCTGGAGCGCGCCGGCGCTGGTGGGCGGCGCCGGCGTCAACGGGGTGGCGATCGCGGCGACGCCCTGAGGGGTCGCGAGCGCGGGCGACGCGCCTCAGCCTTCGGGCGCAGCGTCGGTCTCGACGGCGGCGCGCTCGAAGGCGTCGACGAGCCCCGGCGCCATCACCTCGACCCACCGCTTCAGGGTGGGGTCGCGGGAGAGCTCGCCGCGGAGGCGCGCGGCCGCGTCCACGGTTCGTGACGACGGGCGGCCCACGAAGCGCGCGAGCTTCGCCAGAGTCTCGTCGGCGGGGGGGAGCGCGAACGTCGGATCGCGCGCCTCGACCGCGCGGGCCGCGCCCTCGTGGTCGCCGGCCTGGAGGCGGGTGAGCAGGAGGAGACAGAAGACCGGGTAGCCCGTCGGAAAGCCCTGCGCCCACTCGATCTCCGCCCACGCCTCGTCCGCCCGCCCGAGCGCCGCCAGGGCCATGGCTCGCCGCGACGCGAGGACGCGCGGGAGGTCCCACGAGGCGACCCTGCCGGTCGCGGACGCGACGGGCGCGACGAGGGTCCCGTTCTGCGCCAGTGCGAGCGCCACGAAGCCGCGCTCGCACTGGCGCAGCGCCTCGTCGAGATCGCCTCGCCGGAGGGCGGCCTCGGCGAGCATGCTCGCGGCCTGGGCGCGGCGCGTCGGCGACCATGCCTCGAGCCCGAGGTCATCCGCGAGCGCCGGGAGCTCGCCGACCGCCAGCTGGTGCGCGGCGGCCTCGATGCGCCTCCCATCGCGCCGCGCCCGGAGCACGGCGCGCGCGATCATGGCGGCGACGACCAGCGTCACCACGCTACCGACCGCGCGCGTGACCGGCGTCGTCGTCCCCTCGCACGCAACCCACTCCCCGAGGCACACGACGACGCCAACGACCCCCAGCGTCGAGCCCAGGTGGTTCGCGGGAACGCGCAGCTTGCCCGGCCTCGCGGCGGCCACCTTCGCCCGGCCCTCCGCCGAGGGAGCCTCGGCGCGCGACTCGCCTGCCGTGCCCACCGGCAGGTCGAGCCCGCGAACGAACGGCGCGGCGCTGGGCGCGAAGCGAGCCACCCAGGCCGCCGTCTCGGGGTCCTCGTCGGCCGCGGTATCGCGGCCTCCCCGCAGGCGGTAGACCGAGCCGGCGCTCGCCTCCAGCATCGCCTCGTACGCGCGGACGAGCCCGCGCTCCGCACCCTCGAGCGCGTTGTGGAGGAGCCGGCGGTCCTGCTCGAGGAGCGCACCGAGCGCCGCCTTGTCGCCTCGCTCGTCGAGGAGCCGCGCCTCGGCGAGCGAGGCGCGCGCGAGGAAGGAGGCGACGGGCTCGGGCGCGGCGCGCACCGCCGCGATGTCCTCGCGGGCGCCGGCGACGTCCCCGGCGCTGGCGCGCAGAAAGGCGCGGAGGCTCCGCCCATGGACGGCGAGGGTCGCCTGCATTCCGCGGTAGAGGATCCCGACCGGCTCGCCCGTGGTGGGGTCGAGGCCCGCGAAGGCGGCGTCTCGATCCCCGCGCCTCATCGCGATCACGGCGCGCTGGACGCGGAACATCCGCCGGTACACCGCGAGGCGGCTCCGCGCGAGGCCGGCGACCGCGGCCTCGGCGTCGTCGAAGCGCCTGGCGGCGAGCAGCTCGCCGGAGCGCACGATCGACTGCTTGTGCGCGGCGAGCACGGCGAGGAAGCGCCAGAGCCCCAGGAGCGCGGCGAGCACCAGCCCAAGGACCACCGCTATCGGCACGAAGGGCGCGAAGTTGAACGGCCTGGCCACCTCGGGGCTCGGGACAAGCCGCGGCGTTCGGCCCACGAACCACCAGCCGAAGAGAAGCGTGGGAACGCACAGGGCCCAGTACACCAGGTTCCTGTGCGCGGGCTTCATCCGATCCGGGCTAGCGGAAGCGCGCGAGAGAGGAAAGCGCGGAGTGGGTAGATGGGCCCCAAGCCCCCCTGATCATGCCGGTCACTCTGCGGAGCGCCCGTGCGCGGTCGGCGACGAGGGCGCGTCGGTCTCCGCGGCGGCGCGCTCGAACGCGTCGAGGAGGCCCGGCGCCATCACGTCGACCCACCGCTTCAGCGTGGGGTCGCGGGAGAGCTCGCCGCGGAGGCGCGCGGCCGCGGCCACGGTTCGTGACGAGGGGCGCCCCACGAAGCGCGCGAGCTTCGCCAGTACCTCGTCGGCGGCGAAGAGCGCGAACGTCGGATCGCGCGCCTCGACCGCGCGGGCCGCACCCTCGTGATCCCCGGCGTGAAGGCGGGTGAGCAGCAGGACGCGGAAGACCTGGTAGCCCGTCGGAAAGCCCTTCGCCCACTCGATCTCCGCCCACGCCTCGTCCTCGCGCCCGAGCACTGCCAGCGCCGCGGCTCGCTGCGCCGCGAGGGCACGCGGGAGGTCCCACGGGGCGACCTTCCCGTCCGCCGGCGCGACGGGCGCGACGAGCGTCCCGTTCTGCGCCAGCGCGACCGCCACGAAGCCGCGCTCGCACTGGCGCAGGGCCTCTTCGGGATCGCCTCGCCGGAGGGCGGCCTCGGCGAGCATGCTCGCGGCCTGGGCGCGGCGCGTCGGCGATTTCGCCTCGAGCTCGAGATCGGCCGCGACCGCCGAGAGCTCGCCCACCGCCAGCTGGTGCTCGGCCGCCTTGAGGCGCCGCGCCTCCCGCCGCGCCTGGAGCACGGCGCGCGCGATCACGGCGGCGACGCCCAGCGTCAACACGACCCAGGCCGCGCGCGTGACCGCCGGCGTCATCGTCCCTTCGGGCGCGGCCCATAGCCCGACGAACCCGAAGATGCCGACCAGCCACAGCGCCGAGGCCAGGTGGTTCGCCGGCACGGGGACCTTGCCAGGCCTCGCGGCGGCCACCTTCGCCCGCGCCGCCTCCGAAGGAGCCTCGGCGAGCGACCCACCTGCCGTGCCCGCGGGCAGGTCGGGCCCGCGAACGAAGGGCGCAGCGCTGGGCGCGAAGCGAGCCACCCAGGCCGCCGTCTCGGGGGCTTCGTCCGCCGCGGCCTCGCGGTCGGCGCGCTGGCGGTAGACCGAGCCGGCGCTCGCCTCCAGCATCGTCTCGTAGGCGCGGACCAGCCCGCGCTCGGCGCCCCCGGTCGCGTTGTGGAGGAGCCAGCGGTCCCGTTCGAGGACGGCGCCGAGCGCCGCCTTGTCGCCGGTCTCGTCGAAGAGCCGCGCCTCGGCGAGCGAGGCGCGCGCGAGGCACGCAGCGGCCGGCTCGGGCGCCGCGCGCACCGCCGCGATGTCGTCGCGAGCGCCGGCGACGTCCCCGGCGCCGGCGCGCAGGAACGCGCGGAGGCTCCGCGCCTGGACGGCAAGCGTCGCCTGCGTTCCACGGAAGAGGATCCCGACCGGCGCGCCCGTGGCGAGGTCGAGGGCCGCGAGCGCGGCGTCTCGATCCCCGCGCCCCATCGCGATGATGGCGCAATTGACGCCGAACATCCGCCGGTACACCGCGAGGCGGCTCCGCGCGAGGCCGGCAACGGCGGCCTCCGCGTCGTCGAAGCGCTTGGTGGCGAGCAGCTCGCTGCAGCGCAGGGTGGACTGCTTGTGCGTGGCGACCACCGCAAGGAAGCGCCGGAACGCCACGATCACCGCGAGCACCAGCGCCAGGACCACCGCTATCGGCACGAAGGGCGCGAAGGTGAAGGGCGTCGGGCTCAGGAGCTCCCCGATGCCGAGGAGCACGGCGACGAGCAGCCCCAGGTACAACAGAGTCCTTTGCGCGGGCTTCATGCGATCGGGGGTAGCGGAGGCGCGAGAGAGAGGGAAGCGGATCGTGCCAGGGAGCGCGGGACTCACAGCTCCGGGAGCACGCTCGCGGTCGGGAGGTCGAGGTCCATCGCGCGGTCGGGCAGGTCCATCGCGCGGTCGGGCAGGTCCATCGCGCGGTCGGGCAGGTCCATCGCGCGGTCGGGCAGGTCCATCGCCCAGTGGGGCAGGCCCACCGCCCAGTGGGGCAGGCCCACCGCCCAGTGGGGCAGGCCCACCGCCCAGTGGGGCAGGCCCACCGCGAGGTCGGGCAGGTCCATCGCCCTTTGGACCAGGTCCATCGCCCTTTGGACCAGGTTCATCGCCCTTTGGACCAGGCCCACCGCCCTTTGGACCAGGTCCATCGCGCAGTCGGGAAGGCCCATCGCCCTTTGGACCAGGTCCATCGCGCAGTCGGGCAGGTCCATCGCCCTTTGGACCAGGTCCATCGCGCAGTCGGGCAGGTCCATCGCCCTTTGGACCAGGTCCATCGCGCAGTCGGGCAGGTCCATCGCCCTTTCCCGCGGCCCCCAATCCCGGGGACGGGGGGGAAGGGGTGGGGAACGGGAGAGCACAAAGCGAAACGGCGCCCAGCTCCGGGAGGAGCGGGCGCCGTCTCACGCAGAGGGCGAACGCCCCCTGCCTCTCAGCGGATCAGTTGCCGGGGAAGACCCCGAGCTGGTCCGGCGTGCCCATGCCGTAGCGGATCACGACCTCCCAGAGGTAGTCCGGCACGACCTTGTAGGCCGCGAGCTGGACGGCCCAGCGGTTGTCGGTGGCGGCGAGCGGCGTGGTGCAACCCTGAGCGTGCAGCTTGGTGACGCCGCAGTACATCGGGTCGGTGGTCGCGGGGGCGGCCGAGTTGCAGTCCACGGGGATGCCGGGATCGGTGTCGCAGGTGCCGGGGCCGGGAGCCTCTTGCCCCCCCGTGGTGATGGCGGAGAGCGTCGGGTCGAAGCGCACGACGGGCGTGCCGTCCTGCTGCGTCGCGAACACGAAGCGCGCGTAGGTGTTGAAGCCACCGAGGGTGGGGTTGGTGGCGAGGTTGGTCGGGTCCGCCGCGTACCCGAGCGAGGTCAGGTAGTTGGCGTACTCGAGGACGCGGGCGGCGATGCCCTTCTGGACCCAGTGGCCCAGGGGGTTGCCCTTGACGTCGAGGTTCGCCTCGCAGGTGGCCTTGCTGGTGGCGGTGGGGGGCCCGAAGAGGCACTCCTGGCCGTAGGTCTTGGCGTAGTACATCTGGCCCGAGACCGGATCCTGCCACTCGATGCGGTCGTTGAACGACGGGTCCGCGTTGTTGCCGAGGCGGTAGATCCGCATCATGTCGACCCAGTTGGTCTGCTGGTCCGCCGGGATGTAGGCGAGGGTCCAGGCGATCATGAACTTCTGCACCTCCCAGCCGATCTGCGGGTCGAGGGCCACGGTCGGCACCGAGGTGGCCGGCGTGAAGCCGCCGTTGCTGCCGTCGAAGAACGAGGTGTAGCTGTTGCAGATGTTGCTGCCGTTCTCCCCGCTGAGCATGGCGTTGGTGGAGGGGAAGCAGGTCTGCGGCCCCTCGTTCGGCCACCAGCTGGTCCAGCCGATGGGGTTCTGCGGGTAGAAGAGCGCGTCCTTGTTGGTCGGGTCGTTCGGGTCCTTGGTGTTGGTCACCAGGGGCGCGAGGCTGGTCGGGTCCGCGGTGACCTGGGCCGCCAGGAGCGAGCGATCGCCGGTGAGGGAGTTGGCGATGACGCGGCGGTAGCCGTCGGGGAGCACGTCCGCCATGCCGACGGCGCGGAAGCGCGCGTCGTAGAAGTCCTGGCGGGACTGGCTGATGAAGCGGTCCTCGGAGAGGGAGAGGAGGATCGCGGTGTTGATCTTGTCGTAGTAGCTGCCGCAGTTGGTCGGGTAGTCGACGTCGTAGTCGCCCTGGTTGGCGGCGAGGCCGTTCTCCAGGAGGTGACCGCCGAAGCCGATGTTGCGGAGGTAGCCGGTCGAGCCCTCGGGCACGCTGACGGCCGTGGCGGCGACGTTGCCGTCGGGGTCGTTGGCCGAGGCCAGCACGTTCTGCTGGAGGTAGGAGGGCAGCGGATCGTCGGAGAGGCCGGTGTTGACCAGGTTGAAGTAGTGGTCGCCGGACTCGGGGCGGGACAGCTCACGGGTGAAGTGGTCGAAGGCCACCGTCGCCCCGATCATGTTGTCGGAGTACTGCGCGTCGAGGATGTACGGCCACAGCGACTCGAAGGTGAGGCCCTGCGCCGTGGCGAAGTCCTTGTAGATGTTGCCGAGGAAGCCGATGCCGCCCGCGATGTCGAGCATCTTCTCGTTGTAGCGCTGGTACGAGCGATCCGAGGAGGCGCGCACGTTGAACGTGGTGCGACCGCGCCGGAAGTTGTCGAGGATGTGCCGGTCCTCCTGGGTGGTGATGAGGAACATCATCTGCTCGTAGGGATCGGCGCCGTTGTCGTGGCGGAAGACCGACGTGTTGCCGGTGTCGGCCCAGTTGTCGCTCGCGAACGAGTACGGCACGCGCACGCGCTTGGTGGTCGGGTCGACGGCGTTGCCGCCGCGGTAGTTGGTGATCGCGCCGTCGGCCTCGCCGATCTCGGTCGGGGTGGGCAGGCGGAGCTGGTTCCAGCCGGTGTAGTCGACCTGGAGCGAGCGGCACTTGGTGGCCTTGCCGTTGACCGACACGACCTTGCCGTCGAAGACCTGGTCCCAGATGCCGTCGACCGAGGGGCGCCACCACGACGGGGCCGTGGGCGTCACCGGGATGCAGTCGGAGATGACGTTGTAGTTCGCCTGGAGCTGCGAGTAGTGCATGTTCACGGCGCTGTTGCCCGAGCCCATGGTGTACTTGATGCCGACCAGGCCGCCGAAGTTGTCGGTGACGCCGAGGACGCCCTCGCCGATCTGGCCGCTCGACAGGTAGCTCGGGTCGAGCTTGCCGGCCTTCTGGACGTTGTAGATGCTGGTGACGTCACCGTAGAACATGCGCGCGGCGGCGAAGTCGTAGGAGCCGAGGCCGAGCGTGTCCTGCGACACGTCGCCCGGGTAGTCCATGACGCTGGACTGCATGAACATCCAGATCATCTGCTCCTGCTCGTCCGTGGTGAGCGGGTCCCAGTAGCGCGGGCCGACGCAGGTCGAGCCGTCGGCCACCGCGTCGGTGCAGGGCGCCGTCACCGTGCCGTTGGCGGTGCGGAGCTGCCAGTACTGCGGGCGGTAGTGGAGCGCCGCGTAGGTGCTGACGAAGTTGTGGCGGAGGCCGATGGAGTGACCCATCTCGTGGGCGAGGACGGCGTAGTGGTAGCGCCGGCGCACGTAGTTGACCATCGCGGTGCCGCGGTTGGCGGTCTGCTCGGCCGTCTCGTTGGCGCCGACCGGGAATTTGCGCTTCATCGCGTCGGCGATGCCGGTGAGCGACGACATCTCGGGCGCCTCCTCGAGGAGGCAGTAACCCTGGTTGGCGTAGGCCGCCTCGCGCATCGCGGAGATCTGCGAGGCGACGCGGGGATTGTTCATCGCCACGCCGGAGGCCTGGTCGGCGACCGAGCCCTGGGGGATCGCGCCGGTGACGCCGGCGCGCTGGAGCATCGCCTGGTTGAGGAGCGTCGCCTCCGTGGTGGAGTTGTGCATCGCCTGGAAGCGCGACTGCACGGCGGCCGCCGACGGGGACGCGACGGTCGAGGAGACCGCGAGGTCCATGACCTGCGAGTTGTGGAACTGGAGGACCGCCTGGTTGATGCCGGCCGGGAGCTTGCTCGCGGTGGCGGTCTCGTAGGCCTGGGTGCTGACGTTCGCGCCGGCGGCGAGCCGCTGGTGGATCTGGGTCCTGGTCATCAGCGGGCCGCTGCTGCCGGTGCCGAGCTTGGCGGCGTTGGCCCAGTTGGTGATGTAGGTGCCGTTGGTGATGTCGGCCGTGGTCAGCTCGCCGTTGGCGTAGCGCACGAGGTCGACGAGGCTCTGCGAGGCGATGTCGGTGACGTGCGACCAGATGTTGATGCTGGCCGCGACCTTCTCACCGGTGAGGGGGTCGTCGGCGTCCACCATGATGCCCCAGGCCGAGGGGCTCTGCGGCTTGTCGATGTTGAGGACGGTGTTGTAGCGAATGTCGCCGAGGCGGGGCGAGAGGCCGAGGGGGCCGCACACCGGGTGGTCGCCCTGGATGACGGGGTTGTGGCAGAGCACGATCACCGGGGCCATCGGGACGATCTGGGCCATGGCGTTGGCGCTGGCGTCGTTGCCGCCGCGCTGGGCGCTGAGGGCCGTCGCCTCGCCCTGGATGGTGGTGACGCAGCTCGCCGCGGTCCAGCCGGCGGTGCGCTGGGCCTCGAGCGTCGCGCTGTCGACGTTGGTCGAGGGGTCGACGGAGCCGAGCGCGGCCGCGCGGCGGCAGTAGTCGAGGTCGCGCGTCATCGAGACGGCCTCGTCGTTGTCCTCCTGCTGACCGACCCACATGGGGAACTGCGAGGTGCAGGCGGCCGCCGTGCCGCCGGTGTTCTTGCACTCCACCTGGCGGGCGGTCTGGATCGCCGTCTTGAGCGCCAGATCCCACTCCGTCACGGCCCAGTTGGTGGCCTCGAAGATGTCCTCACCCTGGGAGATCGCGGCCTCGAGCTCGGCCTGGAGGCCGGCGGTCTTGGTCGGATCGGTGTTGGCGGCCATCTGGGCGACGAGGCTGTCGACCGTCGTCGTCGTCACGCCGTTCATGTACCAGGGGATGGTGACCGGGGTGCGCGCGCCGTAGGGCAGCGTGCACTTGTTGGTGAACACGTCGCACTGCGACCCGGCCGAGCCGCTCGCCGCGGTGACGGCCTCGCACTCGTCGGCGGTGCCGTTCTTGTTGAGGTCGCGGTTGGGATCCGCATCCGGGTTGCTGGTGGGCACCTCGGTGGTGGCGTAGGTGGCGCAGGGCACCTCGCCGGTCATGTTGACGGGGTCGGCGTAGTAGTGGCTGCGGTCCCAGATGTTGTAGCGGTTGGCGAAGCGGTACCACTGCGCGTCGGTCAGGCCGTAGTTGCGGGCGTAGCCGGTGCGCTGCGTGGTGAACACGCCGAACGCCTGGAAGCGGTAGCCGTCGTAGTCGATGGGCTGGTAGTCCTTGTCGACGACCTGGCGGAACGAGTACCGGAGGGTGATCTCGATCGGGTTACAGTCGCCGTAGGGCGCCGTGCCGCCGGCGAAGTTGCCGGGGAGCTGACAGGCGGGGATCTTGTTGATGCCCCAGCCGAGCGAGGACAGGTCGATCAGCGCGGGGGTGGCGAACGCCTTGACCGTCACGTCGAAGTAGCCGTTCGCCGAGTCGAAGTGCGGCGCGTCCGGGTTGTTCGGGTCGAGGACGGTGTAGGCGAGCGGCAGGTACTGGATGCCACCGATCCACCCGAGGCTGGTCAGGGTGTCGAAGTCGTAGGAGTCGCTCGCCAGGTTCTGCGACCAGTCGACGCGGAAGTAGGCGCGCTGGTACCAGGGGCGGTCCGTGGAGTTCTCCACGACGACGTTGAGCTCCTCGCCGGTGGTCGGGTTGTAGGCGCGCTCGATGTCGAAGTGCGACTGGATCTTGTACGCGGCCACGATCTGGCCGTCGTTGGTCGTCTTCTTCACCGCGCCGTCGATGAGGTTGCCCTTGCCGTCGGAGTCCGCGATGCGCTCGTACGAGAGGCGCGCGTTGAGGTAGGTCTCGGTGATCTCCCAGCGGATGCGCGAGAGGGGCTGCGCGTACGTCGAGGTGAACAGGCCGTCCTCTGCGGCGCCGTACCCCACGTCGACGATGGTCCCCCGCATGTAGAACTCGGGAGACGTGCTCATGTCGGCGAGATTGGGGCCGACGAAGAACGACTTCGCCAGCGCGTCCGCCTGTACCTGGTTGATGGGCGCGCGCTCTTGCGCGCAACCCACGACGTTGAGCGCGGAGAGCACCAACGCCCCCAGCAGCAACGCTCGCATCCACATCCGTGTCATCGGAGGTTCCTCCTTAAACTGCCGCGCGATAGTGGCGCCCGTGCGTCGGCTGACGCGAGGGTGCCCCGAGAAAGACGTGACCGGGACCGACAAGCAAAGATTCAGCCATGTGACAAAAGCAAAGGATTTCCATGAAGTAACCGAGGCATCCCCCCCGCCGCCGGGCGCCGCGTTAGGCGCCTGACTGGGGGAGATCAGAGGAGAGCCGGAGCTCGACGGCCCGGGCGTGGGCCTCGAGGCCCTCGGCGCGGGCGAGGGCGGAGACCGCCGGCCCGTGGCGCCGTAGCGCGTCGGGCGAGTAGTGAAGGATGCTGGACCGGCGCACGAAGTCGTGGACCCCGAGCGGCGAGCCGAAGCGGACGCAGCCCCCGGTGGGGAGGACGTGGGAGGGGCCCGCCAGGTAGTCGCCGAGGGCCACCGGGGTGGAGGCGCCCAGCAAGGCCGCGCCGACGGAGCGGAGCCGGTCGAAGACCGGGCGCGGGTCGTCGAGGTGGAAGGCGACGTGCTCGGCGGCGATGATCTCGGCCACCGCGACCAGCCGATCGAGCGTGGGGACGACGAGGATGGCGCCGTGCGCGCGCACCGACGCCTCGGCGATGGCCCGGCGCTGGAGCCCGGCGAGCTGCGCGTCCACCGCGGCGGCGACGGCCTCGGCGACCTCGCGCGAGAGGGTGACGAGGACGACGTAGGCGGCCTCGTCGTGCTCGGCCTGGGAGAGCAGGTCCGCCGCGACCAGCAGCGGGTCGGCGTGCTCGTCGGCGAGCACCAGGATCTCGCTGGGACCGGCAATGGAGTCGATGGCGACCTCGCCGAAGACGAGGCGCTTGGCGCACGCCACGTAGGCGTTGCCAGGGCCGACGATCTTGTCGACGCGGTGGATCGACGCCGTCCCGAAGGCGAGCGCCGCGATGGCCTGAGCCCCACCGGCGTCGACGATGCTGCGAACCCCGGCGAGGTGCGCCGCCGCGAGGAGGCTGTCGTCCGGGTCCGGAGTGGCGAGCACCACGTCCTCGACGCCGGCGACGCGAGCGGGGATGGCGCTCATCAGGACGCTGGACGGATACCGCGCCTTGCCCCCCGGAGCGTAGACGCCGACCCGGGCCAGGGGGCTCACCCGCATGCCCAGCGAGATCCCGTCCTCTTCGTAGAGGAAGGACGCCTGGGCGAGCTCCGCGTCCCACTGGCGGCGATGGAAGCGATCGATGCGCTGCGCGGCGAGCACCAGGCCGTCACGCACCGCAGGGGCGAGGCGACCGAGAGCGGCCGCGCCTTCCGCCGGGGACAGCGTGCGGACGAGGGGACCGGCGACGCGCCTCTCGAACCGCTCCACGTAGCGACGCACGGCGACGTCCCCCTCGGCGCGCACCGCCGCAAGGATCTCCCGGACGGCCGGAGCCACCGCTTCGAGGTCGCCCGGACCGCGCGCCGCCAGCCCGGCGAGGGCGGCCTCGAAGGGCGCGCTGCCGTCGGCGAGGATGGGGAGGAGGTGCGGCATGTGGGGGAAGCTGGACGCGGCAACGCCCGTACCATGGAGTCAAGCGGAGCGGGAGGGGTGAACGGGGAGCCGCGGGAGAGCACGACCTCGGCGGAGGGTTCGGGGTGAGCGCCGCGGGTTCTTGGGCTAGCGTGGAACCGATGCGGATCGGGTCGTTCTTCGTCGCTGCTGCCGTGCTGGGGCTCACCGCCGTGGCGGCGCCGGGGTGCTGGACCAACAGCTGCCTGCTCACCACCTGTGACGGCGGCTACTGCCGCTGCTCGGTCGCCACCTGCGGGGACGGCGCCTCCTACGACAGCCGCATCGGCCGCTGCCGCTGCCGACCGGGCCGGGTGCTCGTCGGCGGCCACTGCCTGAGCCCGCGCGTCGCCAGCACCTACTGCGGCCCCGGCTACTCGTTCCAGGCCGGCGGCTGCTACCCCAACCAGTGCCGCCCCGGCGACGAGCTCGATCACGGCACCGGCCTCTGCATCCCCCGCGAGCAGGTGAACCAGGTCGCCAGCACCCTGGGCGTCAACGTCGGCGCCGGGCAGAAGCTCGGCTGCCCCGAGGGCCAGAAGCTGGTCATGGACGGCGCCACCGCCGCCTGCGTGCCCCTCGCCCAGACCTGCGCCCGCGACGAGACCTTCGACGGCAAGGCCTGCGTCAAGCTCGCCGACACCTGCGCGACCGGCGCCGCCTGGGATCAGGCTCAGGGCAAGTGCGTGGAGTTCGCCAAGGAGTCCCCGTCGGAGGGGCTCGCCGTCAACGTCACGCAGTGGGCCGTCGCCAGCTACGGGCCCGACGGGGGCAACGGCAACGCGGCGTTCTGCAACGCCTTCACCAAGAAGCCCTGGAGCTTCGGGGTGAACGAGGGGTCGACCGCGATGGTGCGCGTCGCCATCACCGCGACCTTCCCCGACGGCGAGATCGCCCGGGGGACGGTGCGCACCGCCGCGACCTTCGCCGCCAGCGGGACGGCGCTCCTGCCCAAGGGCGCCGCCGAGGTGCAGGCGGCCGCACAGCTCGTGCTGGCCCCGCTGGTGGAGCAGGGGGGCCGCGCGGCGGCGAAGAGCGTGACGACGACGGTCAAGTGCGCGGTCGTCAACGCCGCCAGGCCCCAGGCCGTCCCGGCGACCGGCGGCCTGTAGCCGTCCGGCGGTCCGCCCGCGAGCATTGCGGCGGTCTCCTCCGGCGGTTCGCCGGAGAGCGTTCCGCGACCCGCGATCAGATCCAACGGCCTCGGTGCCCGTCGGAGCCCCGGGTCATTCCGGAGGCTGCTCATGTCCATTCAAGCGTGGTTCCGTCCTTCTCGCGTGCGCCGGAGCATCGCCGCCGGCCTGGTGGTGCTCTCGACCGGGGGCCTCGTGCTCGCCCGGACCCCAGCCGGCAACGGCCTGTCCGGGGGCCCGGAGACCCATGTCGCCCTGGCGGGGGGCTCCAACGCCGCGTCGTTCTCCGGCCCCGGCGTGCGCGGGCGCTTCGCCCTCAGCCACACCGCGGTGCTGGCCGGGGGCGACCGCCGCGTCTTCGCCGAGCTCGATCTGCGCGCGGACCCGGGCGATCGCCCGGTCACCCGGGCGCCGCTCTCCATCGCGGTGGTGCTCGACACCTCCGGCTCGATGGGCGGCGAGAAGATCGACGAGGCCAAGCGCAGCTGCGTGAAGCTGGTGCGCGACATGCGCGACGACGACGAGATCGCCTTCGTCCGCTACGCCAGCGACACCGAGCTGGTGCAGCCTCTCGCCCGAGTCGGGCAGGTGCGGGAGGCGCTCATCGCTCGCATCGAGGCCATCCAGGCGGGCGGGGGCACCAACATCCCCCCGGCGCTGGCGCAGGCGATGCGCGCGCTCGCGGACGCCGGCAAGGGCCGGGTGCGGCGGGTGGTGCTGGCGAGCGACGGGCTCGATCAGAGCCGCGCGCTCGCGGAGCAGTACGCGAAGAGCAGCGCGGACCAGGGGGTCACCGTCTCCTCGATGGGCATCGGGCTCGACTTCGACGAGGGCTACATGGGCGGCGTGGCCCGCGCCGGGCACGGCAACTTCGGCTTCGTCAAGGACGGGGCCTCGCTGGCGACGTTCCTGCACCGCGAGCTCGAGGAGACCGCCACCACCACGGTCGAGGCGGTGAGCGCTCGGGTGCGCCTGCCCGAAGGCGTCCGCTTCGTCCAGGCGACCGGCGCTGCGGCGCAGCAGCTCGGCTCGGGCGAGATCGAGCTCACGGTGGGGTCGCTCTTCGCCGGCGACGAGCGACGGGTCCTCGTCGAGCTCACGGCGTCCGTCGCCGCCGGCGAGAGCCGCGGCTTCGAGGGGAGCGTGGCCTGGTCCGCCGTCGGCGGGGACACCGCCACGGCGCGCTTCGGCGGCGTCGCGCTCGCCGGGTCCAGCGACGCGCTGGCGGTGGAGGCCGGGCGCGACGGGGCGGTGCTCGCCAACGCGACCAGCGTGCTGGCGTCGACCCGGCAGATCGAGGCGGCCGCGGCCTACGCGCGCGGAGACGACGCGCGGGCGCAGGCGCTGATCGAGCAGAACGTCAGCGATCTCCGGGCCGCAGCGGCGGTCGCGCCCGCGGCGGCGGCCCCGCTCCAGGCTCAGGTGGCCGAGTACGAGGGCAACCGGCGATCCTTCGCCGCGCCGCGGGGCAGCGACGTCGGGCGCGCCGCCGCCAAGGCCGTGACCGAGAAGAACCTCTACAACAACGACCGCGTCGGCTTCTGAGGGAAGCGGACCATGCGCAAGCTCGCCTTCCTCGTCGCCGCCGCGGTCTGCTTCGGCCTCGCCCCCTTCACCCCGCGGCTCGGGCCCGTCGCCGGTTCGGTCGCCCTGGTCGCCCTCGCCATGGGGCTCGCCGTCGCCGCGAGCGGCGTCGCGGCCTCCCTCGCGGTGGCCGGCGGCGCGCTCGGCGCCTTCGCCTCGGGGATGCTCGCCGCCTCCTCCCCTGCCCTCGCCGGCGCGGCCCTGGCGACCCTCTGCTTCGGCGAGCGCACCCTCCGCGTGCGCGGCGGCAACGCCCGCCTCCTCCACCTCGGCGCCGCCCTGGGGAGCGGCGCGCTCGCCGGCTCGCTGACCACGTCGTTCGCCCTCGCGCCCCTGCCCGTGCGCGCCGTCGCGGTCACCGTCGCCGCCGTGCTCCTGGCGCTGCCCCTGCTGGTCGCCGCCGACGATCCGGTGGCCCACGCGCTCGACGGGGCCGCGGCCGATCTCCGCGGGCCCCTCGCCGCCTCCCTGCGCGAGGCGGCCGAGCTGCGGCGCGCCGTCGACGAGGATCTCCTCGACGCCACCACCGCCCGCCAGGTCCACGCCACCTGGACCACGCTCCTACGGCTGACCGAGGCGCGCCTGCGGCTGTCGCCGGCCTCGGGGAGCCGGAAGCCGGAGGAGGGTCGCGCGTCCCCCACCGGCACGGTGCTGCAGAGGGTCGAGGAGCGGATTGGCGATCACGTGAACGCCCTCTCTCGCGCCTACACGGCGGCGGGCGCGGCGCGCGCCGCGGAGGTGAGCCTGGACGACTCGGCGCTGCGCGGGATGGAGACGGCGGGCGAATCGCTGGAAGAGGTGAGCCGGGCGATCGTGGATCAGGGGTAGGCGACCCGCCGCACGTCCTAGTTCGGCAGGTCCGGCTCGTCGTCTCCGCCAGAGCCCGTCCCCAGGCCTCTCCCGAAGATGGACTGCCAGTTGGAACGGTACGTCTCGGTGGCCACCTGCGCGGGCCCGGCGTGCCCGAGCCTGGCCGTCGACGCCAGCTCCTCCCGGGAGACCAGCACCTCGACGTCGAAGAGCTGGTCGTGCTCCTGGCGAGGCTTGAGCTTGACGAGGTCGCCGTGGAGGGGGCGGCCCTCCTGCACAGGGCGGATCTCGCCGACCTCGATCCGGTCGTCGCGCTTGCGGATCACGCGCAGCGCGTCGCCGGCCTCGGCCGGGCTGTGGACGAAGAGCACGTCCTCTTTCGGCCGCGGGGGATCGCTCGCGCTCATGGGTCGAGCTTGTCACGTCCGCGGCGACGTGCGCGCGCAAAAGTTGGCCGAGCGCCTCCGGTCGCCGTACTGCCGGGGCTGGGACTGCACCGGTCGGTGATGGAGCCGCGCCTTCGGGCGCCGCGTCCGTGGGCCTGCGGCCCCATCGATCGAGCCCCGCTCTGTCTGGAGGAGATGGCGTATGAGTGTTCGTGGCGCAGAGGGTGCCGGCGCGGCCGGCTCGGAGAGCGGTCAGGAGCGTCGCGCGAGCGGCGGGCAGCGCGTCCACTTCGAGGCGCTCGTCGCCGTGGGCGAGAACGCGGGCGGAGGCTTCGAGGCCGAGTCGGTCGACGTGTCGCCCGACGGGATGCGGCTGCGGACCGCCTACCTCCCCGACGTGGGCGACAAGCTGGTCTGCCGCTTCGACGGCATGGGCACCGAGATCGTCGTCGACGGCGAGGTGCTCTGGCGCAACGCCGAGGCCAAGGGCGGCGAGTTCGGGCTGCGCTTCGTCGGCCTCGACGAGGCCGGCGCCGGCGCCGTGCGGGCGATGTGCATGACCCTGGGCGATCCCGGGGACGAGGCGCCCGCCGCCGAGGTGCCGGGCGTGCCGCGCGGATCGCGGGTGCGCCTGCACATCGAGGGGCTGGGCTCGCCGATGAAGGCGCGCGTGCGCGAGGCCGGCTCGCGCGAGCTCCAGGTGGGATCCAACCTGGAGTTCCTCAAGGTCGGGCGCTCGCTCGAGCTCGAGGACGTCGACCAGGGCTCGCGGCGCGAGGCGAGGATCGACGACGTCAAGGTCGACGTCGACCCCGCCACCAACGTGCCGCAGCTCGTGGTCACGCTCCGCTTCGGCGAGGCGGACGCCGCCCCGGAGAAGAAGCGCGAGAAGGCCCGCCCCAGCGCCGCGCCGGCCACGCGCCGCGCCGCGCCGCCGCCCCCCGCCGAGAGCAAGCGCGAGAGCGGCGCCCCCCGCGCCGCGCGCGCCGAGTCGCAGTCCCCGCGAGAGACCGAGGCGACCGAGGGCACCGAGGGCACCGCCGCCGGCTTCGCCGCGCGCGCGGCAGGGGCCGGTCGCGCCGTGGCCAGCAAGGTCGGACCGGCGCTCGCCGGCGCCGGGCTGCGGGCCAGGGGGGCGGTCGACCACGTGGCGGCCCTCCTCCAGAAGCGCCGCACCGAGCGCGAGGAGACCAGGAAGGCTGCCACCCCGCGCCGCACCACGGCGCCGGCTCCGGGCGGAGCGCTGACCTCCGACGGCCGCCGCCTCGTGCGCGACGACGGTCTCGAAGACGAGGAGGAGATCGTGCTCCCCGTCCACGCGAACCGCCGCTCCGCAGCCATCGGCGGCGGGCTCGGTCTGCTCGCCGTGCTGGCGATCTTCGGCGTCACCCGCCTGACCGGCCACGCGCCGAGCGCCGCCCGTGCCCCGGCCGACGGGCAGACGGCCATCGCCGCGCTCCCCGCCGCCGCCGAGCCGCCCCCCGCGGCGCCCGGCACGCCCACGGCCAACATCCCGCTCTTCGGCGCCACGCCGCTCTCGACCATCGAGCCGGCCGCGCTCCCCGCGCCCTCGGCCGTCGCCTCGGCCGCGCCCGCCGTCGACGGCGAGGACGACTCCGACGCGCCCGACGCCAAGGGCGGCGGCATCCTCAAGGAGTGGGGCCAGGGCACGGTGCAGCACCCGGTGGTGCTCCGCATCAAGATGGATGGCGCCATCGAGAAGATCAGCGGCGCCGCCGGTGCCATGGGCTTCACCATCTCGGTGCCCGGCCGCCGCTCGGTGTCGGCGGCGTCCGAGCTGACCCGCAAGGACAAGCGCCTGGCCTCCGTGAACGTGGTCAACACGTCCCACGGCGCCGAGGTGAGCATCCAGTTCAAGGATGGCGTCCCGCCCTACCTGGCCAAGGTGAAGGGCGACAAGCTCGAGATCGCCCTCGGCAAGGAGGGTCACTCCAAGGTTGCCAAGAAAAAGAAGAAGAAGCAGCACTGAAGCTTCCTCCGCGCCCGGGCGTTCCGCGGGACGATCCCTCAAAACCCGGGCAGCTTCACCTCGCAGCCGAGGCCGACCTTCGGCTTCACCTTGGCGGCGCCGAGGTCGCGGGAGTCGGCCTCGATCGCTACGGTGACCGTGGCCGAGCCGCTCACGGCGTGGCCGGCCAGCTCCCCGGCGAGGGCGCCGAGGGCCCCGCCCAGCTCCTCGCTGGCGGCCCCGCGGGCCAGGTCGGCGCAGGGGATGGGGCCCTTGATCTCCAGCCGGATCACGGCGTGATCGTCGGAGGACGCCCGCGGGTGCTCCCCGGGGCGATTACCCTCTTCGGTGATCGTCCCCGACCCCTTCAGAGCCAGCTTGCCGGCGCGCACCTCGAGGTCGTCGAGGCGGACCGAGGCCCGGTCCTCGGCGACGTGGAGGCGCGACCGAACGGTGGTCTTCTTGCCGAAGAGGATGCCATCGAGCGCCCGCGGATGCGCGGGCACGTAGCCGTCGAGATCGAGCGACGCGGTGCCCGCCGGCGCGCGGCCGAGGGTGAGCTCGACGTGACCTGACGCGACCCCCGCGTGCGCTGGCAGCGAGATGCCGAGCGCCGTCCCCAGGCCGGCGACCTCGACCGGACGCAGGGTCACGCTCAGCTCGGGAGGGTGGGCGGAGGTGCGCAGGGTGGCGATCACCGGCGCCTCACCCCCGGGCTTCTTGCCTGCCTCCAGGGTCACGCCCGCGGCGTCCACGACCACGCTCGCGCTCAGCGCCCCGGTGGGCACGCCGAACGCGCTGCTGGTCGCCGCGACGAGGCGCGCGCTCTTGCCGTCGGCGGTCACCGTGCCTCCGGCCATCGTCAGCCACGCAGGAATGTCGGGGCGCGCTCGCCACTCGACCCGAACGTCGGTCGCGGAGCCGTGGAGCTGGAGCGTGCCCGGGTGATCGCTCGACCAGGAGGCCAGCTCGAGCACCCTGTCGTTGGCCGGCCCCTCGATCGTCACCGCGACCCCCTGGCCTTCCACCGACGCGAGCGACAGCCAGCTCGTCTCCAGGTGCAGGGTGCTGGCCGCGACGCGCACCCCGTGCACGCCCGGCAGCGACGCGCGCACCCCGAGCAGTCGCACCCCGGCGGCGCCCAGCTCGAGCCTGTCGAAGGCGAGCTCGACGCCGAGCGACGCCGCCCGGTGCCGCACCAGCGCTCCCAGCAGCGGCCCGTGCGCGGCGATGGCCACGCCGACGAGAAAAGCGGGCAGCCCGACGGCAACGATCCACCCGCGCCGCGTGCGCGGCGGCGGGGGGCTCATCGGCAGCGTCGCCGCGGCGGGGCGGGGCTCGTCCATCGGTGCTGGAGGGGTACCACGGTGCCGGCGGTCACGGTGCGTCGTTGTGCGACGGCTTCGTGCTCACCGCGTGAAGGGGGCGAGCCCCCTCTCTCGAAGCAGCGGGGGGCAGCGCCCCCCGTTGGCGTCACTCGACGACGTAGAACTTGCTGGCGTCGTTGCTCGGGCTGCCCTCGCCACCGTGGTTGTGGATGGTCCGGTAATGGGTGACCTGGTGGAGCCACTGGTCGATCACCTGGATGCCGCTGTGGTCGTGCGACAGGTAGATCGCGGCGTGGTTACCGTGCGAGTGGTTGGGGTAGTGCCCGTCCACCATCGTCGCGATGATCGTCCCCTTGGCGATCTGGCCGGGCTGGGACGTGAGGACCTTGATCCCCGCGTGCCAGGTCCCCGTGTTCCCCACGATGGAGGCGGCCTGGCAGAGGGCAACGCATTGCCCCGTACCGACGGCCTTGTGCAGGTAGTGTTCCGGATTGGCTGCGATGAACGGCATGTGGAAACTCCTTCCCTATTTGTTACCTGCGTAACATGCTCGCCCGGGCAGCGGAAGGGTGCCGGCGTCGGGATCGTGCTTCGACGCAGCGGGTCATCCCGCACCGCCATCCCGCGGGATGGCCGGGGAGCGCCCGAGAGCGCTCCCCGACGTGAGTCACCCAGGGGAAGGCTGGGGAGCGCTCAGCGCTGGCTGCGGGGTTTGACGGAGGCGGGCGCCTTGCCGGGCGCAGAAGGCTTGGCGACGGGCGCCTTGGCGGAAACCGGGGCCGCGCTTTCGGCGGCCGGCGCGGCGACGGGACGCGGGCTCGGGGCGACTTCGGCAGGCTTGGGGGCGGGGAGCGGCGGAGGAGCAACCGGAGAGACGCCCTCGAGTGCGGCGTCGGCAGCCGGCGGCGCGGAGCTGTCGTGGGCCCGCGCCGGGCGGCGCACGACGACCCACTTCTTTGCCGTCTCGTCGGCGGAGCGGGTCGCGGCGGGGGCGGGAGCCGGGGGCGGGAGCGTGCGGGCGACGCGGGTACGCTTGGGCGGGATACGCTGGACGACGACGGGAGGGCGCGGGGGCGGAGGCGCGACCCTGACGCTCACCGGGATCTCGACGCGGGTCGCGGAGACCTTCAGCTCGCTGGAGCGGCTCGTCTGCGGGGCGCTGCTCCTGGCCGGAGCGCGAGCGGGGACACGAGCTCTCGTCGGGCCTTCCGCGGAATGACCGTCGCGGAAGGCTCTCGGGCCTTCCGCAGGATGACCAGCCTTGCGGCTCCGATCGCCAGCCGAGCGGGCGCGGGCGGCGCCGGGCGGGGTCGGCGCGGGCGCCTGCGAAGGACCGAGCGCGGCGCGGACGTGCTCCAGCGCGGCGGCCCGGACCAAGGTCAGGAGCTCCGCGACGAAGGCGGCCACGGTCGCGTCAATCTCCGCATTGATGCTCATCGTCGTCTCGCTTCGCACGATTCCGGCGCTTTCGTCAACGGTCCTCACGGTTCGAGCAGGACGGGAACCGTCGATTTTGCCCGCGAAAGTTGCAGCGCGATTTCGATGCTGGCGCCCGGGACGGGGCCGAAGCTCCCGGCGGGTCATCACCTTCGGACTCTCCCGGCTCGTCGCGCAGCAGGCGGTTCGGCGGTCGAGCGCCCGACGCGCGCGGAGGATTCCAGGCGGAACTTCGGACCAGCGGCACTAGGATGCGCCCCCACGATGGCCGAGCCGAACCGCATCGAAGAAGAGACACGACCCGACCCGGGCGCGGAGACGACCGCCGAGCCTCCCCCCCAGCTGCCCCCCGCGGCCGCGCCGGCGCGGCCGCGGGTCATCGACATGCGCCGCCCGCGCCCGCCCGCCCCGAAGGAGGAGCCGGCGCGGCCCCCCGAGGTCGCCTGGGCCGCCCGGCCTCTGCACACCGCGGACTCCCGCCCTCCCATCGAACGTCGTCCCTTCGAGCGCCGCCGGCCGGAAGAGCGCCCGGTGCGGCGCCCTGCCCCTGAGCTCGTCGCCGCGCCCGCGCCCGAGCCCACCCCCGTCGCCGCGCCTCGCGCCGAGCCTCCCAGGGTCAAGGCGCCTGCCCGCCCCGCGGTCATCGTCGCTCCCGCCCCCGTGATCACCACGCCACCGCCGCAGGAGCCGACCTGGGTCCCGCCCGCGCGCTCGGCGTACCCGCGCAAGAAGAAGGCGGCCCTCACTCCCAGAGAGGCCCTTCGCGCCAAGGTGCAGGCCCGCACCACCAAGGCTGCCGCTCAGGCCGCGCCGCCCGAGCCGGTCACGGAGACTCCCGTTTCCGCCTCCGCTCCGGCGGAAGCTTCGAACGCTGAGGTCTCGGTCAGCCCCAAGCCCCGACCCGCCGCGCGCGCTGCGGAGGTCCGGCCGCGCGCCGCTGCCAAGCCGCGCCGCGCGCCCCCTCCCCCTCCGGTCGAGGAGGAAGAGGCCCCCCCGCCCCCCGCACCGCTCGGCTTCTTCCAGCGGCTCCTCGGGGTGTTCCGCAAGCGCTAAGAGCGCCCAAGAGCGCTCCCCGACTCACCCTGGGGAGCGCCCGAGAGCGCTCCCCGACTCATCCCTCCTCGCCCTCCTCGTCCTTGTAGCGGATGCCGAGGCGCTTGCACTTCTGGTAGACGTTGCTCCGCTCGACACCGAGCGATCGCGACACGGCGGCCATCTTGCCGCCATGGTGCTGGAGCGCCTGCTCGAGGACGGACCGCTCGGCGTCCTCCATGAGCACCCGGAGCGGCACGCCGGTGCGGAAGAGGCCGGTGAGGCTGGGGGCGCCCCCGGCAGCGCCGAGGCAGTTCTTGACGTCCTCCTCGTCGATGGTGTCGTCCGACGTGAGGATCACCGCGCGCTCCATGAGGTTCTTGAGCTCGCGCACGTTGCCCGGCCAGCTGTAGCCGACGAGCTGCCCCAGCGCTCCGTCGGTGAGCGTCATCCCGGCGCGGCCGTTGCTCTTGGCCGCGAGCTTGAGGAAGTGCCGGGCGAGGAGCGGGACGTCGTCCCGGCGCGAGCGCAGGGGCGGCAGGTTGATCGGCAGCACGTTGAGCCGGTCGTAGAGGTCGGCGCGGAACTGGCCTGATTTCACCGCCGCCTCGATGTCACGGTTGGTGGCCGCCACGACCCGGACGTCGACCTTGATCACCTCGTTGCCGCCGACGCGCTCGATCTCGCGCTCCTGGAGCACCCGGAGCAGCTTGGCCTGCATGGCGAGCGGCATGTCGCCGACCTCGTCGAGGAAGAACGTGCCCCCGCTGGCCCGCTCGAACTTGCCGAGGCGCTGCTTGCTCGCCCCGGTGAACGCGCCCGCCTCGTGGCCGAAGATCTCGCTCTCGATGAGCTCGCTGGGGACGGCCGCGCAGTTCATCTTCTCCAGCGGCCCCTTGGCGCGCTTGCTGGCGGTGTGGATGGCCCGCGCCACCAGCTCCTTGCCGGTGCCGCGCTCGCCGGTGACGAAGACGGTCGCCGTGGCCGCCGCCCGGGCCGCCCGCGCCAGCTGCTCGCGGAGATCGACCATCGACCGGCTCTCGCCGAGCATCTCGCCGCCGCGCCCGGTCTGCTCGCGCAGCGCCTCGGCCTCGGCCTCGGCGCGGAACAGGCGCAGGACGTTGTCGATGACGAGGAGGAGCCGGTCGGTGGAGAGCGGCTTCTCCAGGAAGTCGACGGCGCCGAGCCGGGTCGCCCGCACCGCCGCGTCGATGGTCGCGTGCCCGCTCATCATCACCACCGGCAGCTCGTTCTTGGCGGCGCGCAGCCGGGTGAGCAGGTCGACGCCGTCGCCGTCGGGCAGGGAGACGTCGAAGAGCGCGAGATCGTAGCTGCGCTTCTGGATCTTCTCCTCGGCGACGCGGATCCCGCCGGCGACGTCGACGATGTGGCCCTCGAGGGTGAGGGCCTTGTGGAGGGTGGTGAGGATGGAGGGCTCGTCGTCGAGGACGAGGATGTGGCCGCGGGGCATGGGCCCCGAAGGTAGCAGAATGGTTCCGGCGCTCACGCCGCTCTGGCATCCTGCCCTCGTGACGGGCCCTGGACTTCGCGCGCTGGCCCTCTGCCTCGCGCTCCAGGCCTGCGCGCCGACCCCGCCTGCTCCGCCTCCTCCAGCCCCCGCGACGCCGCCCGTGGCCGCGACGCCGCCGCCGTCCGCGGCCACACTGCCGCCTTCCGGTGAGGTGGGCACCGACGGCGGCCCCGACGGCGATCCCGGCATCGACCTCGTCGCCGTCCTCTTCCCCGATGCGGCGACGACGCTCCCCGGCGCGGCCAGCTGCCTCCCCCTCGACGACCCGAGCGCCCGCGCCCGTTGCCTGTTCGGCGCGCGCTACCAGGGCGACGTCGAGGCCGCCAGGATCGCGATCGAGCTGTTCGAGACCTCCGGCAGCGTCGCCGGGGTGCAGATCGAGCAGGACATGGACGGAGGCTTCCGAGGCCTGCTCCACCTGGTCCCCGAGGTGCCGCTCGGGGCCTACCGCCGGCACCTCGAATGGGCCGCGGCGGCGACGCGGGACTTCGACACCTTCTTCGCCCACCTCGAGGCCCCTGCCGCCGTTCGCTACCGCGTCCGGCCGCTGGCGCTCCGCTTCTTCCGCAGCGTGGGCCGCACCACCCCGTCCGCCTACGCCGAGGGGTGGAGCGTCTCGTACAACGTCGCCGGCTCCCTCCACACCTCGGCCGCCGCGGTGCGCGAGACGCTGTTCCACGAGGTCTTCCACCTCAACGACGCCGCCCACGGCGACTGGTCGAAGCGCACCCTCCAGCCCCTCTTCGACGCCATCGTGGCGCGGTGCGGGACGCGGGTGGCCTGCCTCCGCGCCTATGCCCCCGGCGACACCATGGTGCGAGGCGGCACCTACTACGCCTTCCAGCCCGACAACGGCGAGTCGGTCCACGAGTACGGCGCGGAGCTGGCCCTGCGCTGGTACCGGGAGCAGCGCTCCCGAGGCCGCGGGCCCCGCGCGCCTCGGAGCTCCCCCGCATTCAAGTGCGGGCCGGAGGAGAACCGGCGGGCCTGGGCGGCGCTGGTCGCGGAGTTCTTCGGCGGCGCCGATGGGGTCCCGGCCTGCGATGGATCCGAGAAAGACCGGATCGACGCCCCCCTGTGATAATCTCCGTCACCATGGCAGAGGCCTCGGCGACCGCCGAAGGTGAGCTCGCGCGAACACCGCTCGCGCACCTCCTCGTTTACGCCCTGGACCGGCGGTTGACGGGCGCCATGTTTTTGGCGACCCCCGACGCCTCGGAGACCGTCATCCGCCTGGTGCGGGGCGTCCCGGTCAAGGTGCGACCGGCCGATCGCTTCGCCCTCCTCGGCGAGATGCTCATCGAAGCGGGCGCCATCGACGAGGCCACTCTCCAGGGTGCCCTCGCCACCCAGGGGCTGCTCGGCGACGTGCTGCTGCTCGCCGGGCGCATCGAGCGCGACGTGCTGGAGAAGGTCGCGGAGGCTCAGTTCGTGCGGCGCATGGTGCGGCTCTTCAGCCTGCCCGCGGGGACGGTGTACCGGTACCACGACGGCCACGACGAGCTCGCCGAGCACGGCGGCGATCCCGCCAGCGTGGACCCGCTGGCGCTGATCTGGGCCGGCCTCCGGGAGCACGGCGAGGCCTCGACCATGATGGATGCCACGCTGGCGCGCCTCGGAGAGGCGGCCCTGCGGCTGCACCCGGCGACGTCGGTGACCCGCTTCGGCCTCGACGCCGTCGAAGCCACCATGGTGGAGGCGCTGGCGACGGGTCCCCTCAGCCTCGCCGAGCTCGGGGCCGCCTTCACGCCCGAGGCGGCGCGGCGCCTGGCGTACGCGCTGGCGATCACCCGGCAGATCGAGCTGGGCACGGGGCTGATGCCCGCCGGGCTGGACAGCGGGCCACCCAGCTCGATGCGCCCGGTGTCCTCCGTTGCGCCCTCCACGCCTCCCGCCGCCCGGCTCTCGGGGACGATGGGGGCCACCGCCAACCCGGCAGCGGCGACCGCGGTCGCGCGCATGGCGCTCCGCTCCACGGTGCACCGGCTGGGTGCCGCGGCGCCGGACGCGCCGGGCGACGGCGAGCGGGCCCCCCGCCGGATCCGCGAGAAGCGTCCCTCGGAGGCCGTCACGGACGAGGCCGCGCCCGTCTCCTCGGTCGAGGTGGTGCCTCCGAGCGCGCCCGCGCCGTCGAGCGGCGTGGTGCCGACGCCGCCCCCGGTCACGATGGGGGCTCCGCCCGGCGCAGCGCCGAGCTCTGCCCCCAAGCCCCCGGGGAGCGCGGAGGAGGCGGCCATCTCCGACGCGGCGACGACGCTGCGGTCCGAGATCGAGCTGCCCCCTGCGCCGCCCGCTCCCGAGGTGGCCGCCAGCGACCCCATCGTGACCACCACGCCGGAGGCCACGCCCGAGGAGGCGGATCCCTTCGCCGGGCTCAGCGTGCCCGAGCTGTTCTGGCTCGCCACGGAGATGGTCTCCGATCGCGACGCGGTCGGCGCGGCGGAGGCGTGCGCGGCGGGTCTGCGGCAAGCGCCCGACGATCCGGATCTGGCCGCGCTGAGCGCGTGGGCCCACGCCCAGCTCGGCGCCGCCGACCTCAAGGCGCTCATGGTCGAGCTCGACGAGATCCTCCACGCTCACGAGGACCACGCCGAGGCGCGCTACTACCGCGCGCTGCTCCGCCGGCGCCTCGGCGACGAGACCGGCTGCGTGCGCGACCTGGAGCGCGTGGCGCAGCTCGATCCAGCGCACGAGGGCGCCCTCCGCGAGCTCGGCGCCCTGGAGGCGAAGCCGCCGGGGAAAGAGCGCCCGAGCCTGCTGGAGAGGCTGTTCAAGCGCTAGAGCCCTGACGCGGCCGCGATCGTCAGCGTGCGCGCGTTCTCGAGAATGCGGGCGGAATCCGCCGCGGCCCATCGACCAAGGTG
>Ga0302267_10000929_pt1 | contig 38327 bp, 28 predicted proteins | sample III_Bog_E1_3_FD_194555 | JGI IMG/M metagenome (GOLD analysis project Ga0302267, IMG submission 194555) | Peat permafrost microbial communities from Stordalen Mire near Abisko, Sweden - III_Bog_E1_3 | ecosystem: Environmental > Terrestrial > Soil > Wetlands > Peat | place: Sweden: Abisko...
TTGAGGAGGCCTGGCTCGAAGGGGATGTCGAGCGTGGCGGTCAGGCCCATGCCGGGCCGGCTGGCGAGCCGGATGGTGCCGCCGAGGCGGTGGACGGCCTCGAGCGCGAGGTCGAGGCCGACGCCGCGCCCCGCGAGGAGGTCGGCGCTGTCGCGGGTGGTGAAGCCCGGCACGAAGAGGAGCGAGAGCAGCGTCTGATCGTCCGCTGCGGCCGCGGTCTCCGGGGAGATCGTGCCGCGCGCGACGGCGCGGCGGCGCACGTCCGCCACGTCGACGCCGGCGCCGTCGTCCTGCACGACGAGCCGGAGCCCGCCGCTCCTCGGCTGCGCCACCAGGTGCACGGAGCCGACCCGTCGCTTGCCGCGCATGGCGCGCTCGGGGGCCGGCTCGAGGCCGTGCGCCACCGCGTTGCGCGCGAGCTGGAGGACCGGATCGAAGAGCTGCTCGGCCACCCGGCGATCGACGGCGCTCTCCTCTCCGGAGAAGATCAGCCGCACCTCCTGCCCCTCGCGCCGCGCTTGCGCGCTCACCGCCGCCGCCACGCGCTCGAAGAGCCACCCGACGCGCACCGTGCGCATCGTCGCCAGATCGCCGTGCGCGCCCGCCGACTCCACGCGGACCCGCTCGGCGGTCTCCTTCATCACGGCGGCGCCGCGCTCGAGCTGCTCGGCGAAGTGGCCGATCTCGCGCGCCGCGTCCTCGACGCGCCGGATCGCCGCTGCGGGGGCGCCCCACGGCCTGGGCGGCCCGATGAGACGCAGCGCCTCCGCGAGCTCGCGCCGGAGGCCGCGGGCGCGCGCGGCGAGCGACCCCGCCATCAAGGCGCCGTCGACCACCTCGCCGCGCGACTGCCCGAGCAATCGCACCCGCTCGAAGAGCCGGTCGAGCGTGGCCGTGGGGACCCGCAGCGTCGCGTCCTCCGCCACCGGCGCTCGCGACTCGAGGTCGCCGGGCAGCTCCGAGGGGGAGCGCCGCGGCGCCGACAGCGGGCCCGAAGGCGGCGACGACTCGCGGGGCAGGTGCGAGGGCGGGCGCAGGGTCTCGAGGGCGCGCTCGGGGGCCACGGTGAGCTCCGCGAGCACGCCGCGCCAGCGGGTCAGCTCGGCGAGGGCGGTGCGGGCGGCCTCCTCCGAGCGCTGCCCGGCGCGGAGCCGCTCCTCGAGCCCGTGGCAGAACCAGGCGGTGACCTCGTCCCCCACGGCCAGCGCGGCCCCCTTCATCGCGTGCACGTCGCGGAACGCCGCGAGCGTCGCGGCCGGGTCGTCGTCGCTGGTCGCGAGCGCCCCGTCGATGCGCGCGATCCGGTCCGCCATCTCGGCGCGGTAGCGCCCGGCCAGGGCGGCATCGAGCGGGACCGGGCGCAGATCCGGGGGCGGCTCCGGCCAGGAGGGCCCCGCCGGTGAGCGCCCCGCGGCGAGCGCCAGGGTCACCTCGGCCACGACCGCCCGTGCCTCGATGGCGGCCGCCGTGTCGCCGGCCAGCAGGCGCCGCTCGATCCGCGCCAGCGAGTCCGAGAGCCCGCTCTCGCCCGCGATCCCGGCCGAGCCCTTGAGCGCGTGGATCGCCCGCCGTCGGGCCGGCTCGGGGGCGTCCGGCTCCAGCGCCGGCGCGTGCTTGCGGAGCTCGTCGAGGAGCAGTCGCGCGATCTCCGGGTCGCGCGGGCTCGGGCCGCTCTCCCTGGAGCTCAAGCGAGGCCCTCGCCACCCCCTGGCTGGCCCGCGTCGCCGTCGGGCCCGCGCTCCTCGATCTCGCCGAGCAGGCGCACCAGCGGTCCGATCACGGGGCGCAGCGCGCTGAGCACCGGGCCCGGGTGGGCCGTCGTCGAGAGCGCCGAGAGCGCCGTCATCAGCCCGCGCGCGTGCTCGGCGGCGAGGGCGACCACCCGCGCCATCTCCGGATCGATCCCGGTGGCTCGGCGCAGCCGGGCCCCCAGATCGTCGAGCGACCTCGACGCGGCGGCGGCGGCCGCCTGGAGCTGCGCGGCCTCCTGGCCGACCTCGCTCACCTCGAGGCGAGAGCGCTCGATCTGCCGCCGCACCTCCGCCGACTCGGACGCGATCTCGTCCACGGCGCGCGCCAGCTCGGCGGCGGCGTCCGCGCCGCGCACCACGTTGGCGCGGATCTCGTCCGAGAGGAGGAGCAACGCCCGCCCCTGGGCCTCGCCGGCCCGCGCCCCCTCGAGCCCCGCGTTGAGGGCCACCACCCCGAGCCGCTCGAACGACTCGCTGACCCGCCGAGCGCCCGCGCTCAGCCCCTCCGAGCGCGCGGCGATCAGGCTGGCGCGCTCGGCCGCACCCTCGACGTAGGCCCGCTGGCGCGCCACCGTCGCCGCCACGCGCTCGGCGCGCGCGCCGGACTCCTTGAGCGAAGCGCTGGCGCGCTCGTGCGCCGCCCAGAGCGCGGCGTCGTCGAGCGCCGCCGTGGGGGCGCGCCCATCGTCGCCGGACACGCCCGCGGTGCGCCGCAGCACCTCGATCCATCGCCGCCGCCGCGGTGCGCTCATCGCCAGCCTCCCGCCTCGCTCACCCGAGCGTGTGGTTGCGATGGCGGCTCGTCGCGGAGCGCTCTCGGGCGCTCCGCGGGATGACCGGCCCGCGGCGCCCACGTCGCGGCCTCCGCCTGCGCATAGAGCGCGCGCACGTCGATCTCCGGCACGACCTCGCCCCTCCAGAGCACGCTCTCGCCATCCGGCGCGACCCCGAAGACGCCCGTCGCCAGCACCGTCCCGCCGGTCAGCGCCACGTCGATGCCGCCGACGCGACAGAGCACCGCGCGGTCGGCCCCCGGCACGACCCCGAAGGCGTCGAGCGAGCGCTGCGCGGCGAGGGGGCCCGGGGGCTCGCCGAGGCTGAGCACCGTCACCACCGCGCCGTCGGCGAGCGCGATCCCGGCAATCGGCGGCTGCGCACCGGGCACGACCGTCAACGCGGAGAGCGTGGCGAGCCGGCGGACCACCTCCACCGGGAAGAAGCCGAGCGCCTGCTCTCCCTCCTGGTCGCGCCGGTAGCGCACGAGCACCCCTCCGCGCTCACTCACGGAGCCCCCATCGCGGAGCCCTCAGCCCGGGGGTTTGGGGGCGGAGCCCCCATCGCGACCACGCTCAAGCCGCGCGCGGCCGGAGGACCCGCGACTGCAGGAGCTGGTAGACGGCCTTGATCGCGTCGAACGAGCCCACCGCGCTCTCCTTGATCACCTCGTTCACCGTGCGCTCGCCGTTGACGGCGGAGAGGACCAGCTTGTCGGTGCGCGTCAGCTTGTCGCTGCCGATGGCCCCGAGCGCGGTGTTGTCGACGTAGACGATCTGGTCGAAGTGGATGGTGCTCTCCATCAGCCGCCACTCGTCCACGCGCCGGAACCCCTCGAGCACGAGCCCGGCGATGCCGAGCCCGAGCTTGGCCGCCTCCGCCTCGGGGGGGAAGGGCTCGCGGGTGAAGGCGAAGCGCCCGTAGGGCCAGCGCAGCACGTCGTAGATCAGCTCGCTCGACTGCTTGGAGAGCGCGTCGCGGAGATCGTCGGCGGTGGCGTGGCCGGCCTCGACGATGGCCTCGCCGGTAAGGGTCCCGTCGGCGACCCTGGTGCGCAGGAGCTCGTCCACCTGCTCGCGCGTGACCGCGCCCTTCTCCACGAAGTAGCGGCCGATGCGGTACTCCTCGGGGGCGCCGCGCGCCTGGACGAAGTCGATCAGGCCGTGGCGGATGGCGACGCTGACCGACGACTTTCCGTTGGTGACCCGCACCACGCCCGACTGCCGCTGGAGCTGCAGGAGCTGGAGGATCTCGGCGAGCGGGATTGCGGCGATGTCGCCGCCCATCACCTCTTTGATGCCGTCGACCGACTCGACGTCCTTGAGCACGCCGGCGAGCGCGTCGACGACGTCGCTGGTCACCGCGCGGGCCACCGCGGCCATGATCGCCGCCTCGCTCTCGCGCTCGGCGGGCGAGAGCCCGATCATCGCGGGCAGGATCGCCTGCGCCACCCGCTGGGCGACGTCGGCCGTGGTGCGCTGGCGCTGCTGCTTGGCGAGCTGCGCGGGCCGGAGGCTCTCGGCGATGGTCTCCTCGTCGGGCATCTTGGCGCCCTCGGGGACGGGGCGGGCGCGCCCCTCGGCGGTCTTCGCCAGGGCGCCCTCGATCACGGCGACCAGGGCGCGCGCGTCGAAGGGCTTGGTGATGGCGTCGACCGCGCCCGTCTGCTGGACGAACTGGCCGCGGATCTTGTCGCCCTTGGCGCTCATCAGCACCACCGGCAGCGCGCGGTGGGCGGGGTTGGAGCGGAGCTCGCGGCAGAACTGGTAGCCGTTCATGCGCGGCATCACGAAGTCGAGCAGGATGAGGTCGTACTTCAACCCCTTCTTGATCATCTCGATGCCAGCGAGCCCGTCCTTGGCGACGGACGGCTCGTACCCATGACGAGCGAGGATCGCACTGACCACCTTGAGGATGGTCGGGCTATCATCAACGACGAGGACGCGCGCCGGGGCCATGTCTGGAAAAGGCGAGGCTAACGTATCAGGGCCGCACGTCGTCCTGAAACCGACGGGACGACCACAACATTAGTAGCAACCCCCGCCCGCCCCCCCGCCGCCGAGGTCGGAGGCGGGGCAGAGAGCAGGGCCCGCGTCGGGCTGATTGTAGGCCGCCAGGGCCTTGACACAGAGCGTGGAAGCAGGGTTGGCGGTCTCGTCGAGGTAGTCGGGCGGCGCGTCGCACGCCGCGGTGGTGATGTAGACGATCCCTCCCGGGGACAGCCAGCAGCGCACCGTGGGGCAGGCCGCCGGGGCGGCCCCGGCGACGACGTCGACGGTGCAGGCCGGGTCGAGGCAGCCGTGCGTCGCGTCGTAGGCGTAGCCGCCGAAGATGTGGATGGGGCGGCTCTCGCAGGCGTTCGCCGCCAGCACCACCAGCAGCGCGCCCGCGAGGACGAGCATCACCGGGCGGGCGAAGGAGGGACGCTTCATCGAGAGAGCTCTCACGTCAGGGCGCCGTCGTCTTGATGGCGAGCTCCGCGAGCTGGCCCGCGTCGACCAGGACCGGCGCGCCGGTCATCTGGTCGGTGCCCTGGTTGGTCTTGGGGAAGGGGATCACGTCGCGCAGCGTCGGCGCGCCGGTCAGCAGCATCGCCAGCCGGTCCATGCCGATGGCGATCCCGCCGTGCGGGGGCGCGCCGGAGCGGAGGGCGTCGAGGAGGAAGCCGAATTTCTCGTGCGCGTCCTTCTCGTCGATGCCCAGGGTGGCGAAGACCCGGCTCTGCACCTCGGGATCGTGGAGGCGGATGGACCCGCCGCCGATCTCGAAGCCGTTGAGGACCAGGTCGTAGCGGTAGCACTCGACCCGCGCCGGATCGCTCTCCAGGTACTGGATGTGCTCGTCCACCGGCCGCGTGAAGGCGTGGTGCGCCGCCACCCAGCGCCCGCTCTCCTCGTCGTGCTCGAAGAGCGGCGGGTGGGTCACCCAGAGCAGGTTGAAGACGCCGCCGTGCCCGTACTCGGGGATCAGCTTCATCCGCTTGGCCACGTCGATGCGGAGCTTGGCCATCACCGTGTGGACCACGCTGTCCTTGCCGAACTGGAAGCAGATCACGTCGCCGGGCTTGGCCCCGCACGCGGCGTTGATGCGCTCGCGCGCCTCGGGCGTGATCATCTTGGTGAGCGGCGACTGCGTCCAGCCCCCGTCGTCGCCGATCTTGGCGCGCGCCAGGCCCTTGAAGCCCTTGATCTCCTTGAGCCCGCGCTCCATCTCCTCGAGCTGGGGCCGCGAGAGCGCCGCGCTGGCGGGGATGACCAGGGCCTTGACGATGCGGGGGCGGAGGTGCGGCTCGGCGGCAGAGGTCACCGCCGGGTCGACGGCGATCTCCTCCCAGAAGGGCACGCCCCCGCCCTTGAGCTCGACGATCAGGCTGGTCAGATCGACGTGCTCGAGGCCGAAGCGGGTGTCGGGCTTGTCGTTGCCGAAGCGCGACATCGACTCCCAGAAGGGGAGCTGGGGGAAGCGGCCGGTCGGATAGCGCTCGGTCAGATCGAGGCCGAGCGCCGCCTTGAAGACGGTGAGCACCAGCCCCTCCATGAGCTGGAAGACGTCGTCCTGGTTGACGAAGGAGAGCTCGACGTCGATCTGGGTGAACTCGGGCTGGCGGTCGAGCCGCAGGTCCTCGTCCCGGAAGCACTTGACGATCTGGAAGTAGCGGTCGAAGCCCGCCACCATGAAGAGCTGCTTGTAGAGCTGCGGGCTCTCCGCCAGCGCGTAGAACTTGCCGGGCGAGAGGCGCGACGGGACCAGGAAGTTGCGGGCGCCGCCGGGGGTGTACTTGACGAGGAAGGGCGTCTCCAGCTCCAGGCAGCCGGCGTCGGAGAGGTAGTTGCGGGTGGCCCGGTTGATCTCGTGGCGCAGGCGCAGGGTGCGCTGGAGCGGGGCGCGGCGGAGATCGAGGTAGCGGTGCGCCAGGCGGATCTCCTCCCGGGTGTCGATCTCGTCGTTGATCTCGAAGGGAGGGGTCTCGGCCTTGTTGAAGATGGTCGCCTCGAGGACGACGATCTCGATGCCGCCGGTGAGGAGCTTGGGGTTGGCGGCGCTCACCATCTTCCCCTCCTTCTTGCTGAACTGCTCGCCGCGGGCGCGCACCGTGCCGCGCACGCCGATGACCCACTCGGGCCGCGCGGCCTCGGCGAGATCGTGGGCGCCCTTGGCCACCTCGGGATCGAAGACGATCTGGGTGAGCCCGTCCCGATCGCGGAGGTCGATGAAGATGATGTTGCCGTGGTCGCGACGGCTCGCGACCCAGCCGAACAGCACGACCTCTTTGCCGATATCCGAGGTGCGCAGCTCGCCGCAGCGGTGGGTGCGCTTGAGCTCATCGATGAAACGGGACACGAGGGACCTCCGGGGGTGCGGCCGGCGACTCTAGCCCAGGTCCCGGGTGCTTGCCTGCCCCTCGATCGATCGCGGTCCCCCGGGCGCTTCGCCGAGGGGCGCCGGCGCCGGCCCCGGGCCGAGCGTGAGCAGCCCCGCGAAGAGCCCGAACCGCAGCGCCGCGAGCCCGGCCCAGCGCGAGCGGCGAGCGGGCCCGGCCATGGCGAGGTCCAGCGCGGCGGCCATTTCCCGCGCCGAGCCGAAGCGCCGCGCCGGATCCTTGGCCAGCGCCCGGCGGAACCAGGCGTCGACCGCGACCGGGAGCCCCGGCCGGAGCGCGCTCGCCGCGTCGAAGCGCCCGCTCGCAAGGCTCACCAGCAGCTCGGCGAACGATCGCCCGGCGAAGGGCAGCCGCCCGGTGATCCCCTCGTAGGCGATCACCGCCAGGGACCACAGATCGCCCTGCGCCGCGGCCGCTCGCCCCGCCATCTGCTCCGGGCTCATGTAGGGCGGCGAGCCGAGCATGAAGCCGCCGGTGGTGTCCCCGGGGAGATCGGCGCCGAGATCGACCCGCAGGGCCTTGGCGATGCCGAAGTCGGCGACCTTCACCAGCAGCCCGCCGGCCGGATCGGTCGCCAGGAGCAGGTTCGACGGCTTGAGATCCCGATGGACGACGCCGTACGCGTGCGCCACCGCGAGGGCCTCGGCCACCTGGGTGACGATCGCCGTCACGCGCGGCAGCGACAGGGTCACCCGATCGTCGAGCTCCTGCTGGAGGGTCGGCCCGCGCACGTACTCCATCACCAGGTAGGGGCCCGCCGCGTCGCAGCCCGCGTCGTGGACGGCGGCCACGTGCCGCGTCTCCCGGCCCAGGCGCGCCGCGATCTGGGCCTCGAAGCGGAAGCGCTCCATCGCCGCCGTCGCCGCGCGCCCGCGCACCGCCAGCGACGGGAACTTCACCGCCACCTCGGTGTGCAGGGTCAGGTGGCGCGCGCTCCACACCTCGCCCATCCCCCCGCGCCCCAGCCGCTCGGCGAGCTGGTAGCGCTCGGCGATGATCGCGCCCCTCCGGTACGGCGATCCGATCTCGACGGCCCCGCTCTGCGCCGGCGCCTCGGCGAGGCTCCACCCCTCGGCGCGCTCCCTCGGCGGGTGAGCGGCCACGACGGTCTCGGCGTCCTGGGGCAGTGATACGGGCCGCAACATCGTTCCCTTCGGGCGACGGCGTGCCGGCACGCGGCAACCTTCGGACCAGCGGGGCCGGGGAGGCGGGGTTCCGCGCCGGGAGAGGGGCGTCGCCGCTCCGGACATTCGAGCGCCTTGCCGCCGCCCTCCCGCCTGCGAACATCGCGCGCATGTCGTTGCCCGGCTTCGTCGCCTCCACGTTCACCCACGACGGCACCTCGCGCACCGTGTACCGGCGGGGGTCGGGGCCTGGCGTGGTGATCATGCCGGAGATCCCCGGGATCACCCCGCCCGTGGCGCTCTTCGCCGAGCGCGTCGCCGCCGCCGGCTTCACCGCCTTCGTGGCCAGCCTGTTCGGCACGCCCGGCAAGCCCGCCACGGCGGCCTACGGCGCGGCCGAGATCGCGCGCGCCTGCGTGAGCCGGGAGTTCTCCGTCCTCGCCGCCGACGCCTCCAGCCCCATCACCGACTGGCTGCGCGCGCTCTGCCGCCAGGTCCACGGCGAGCTCGGCGGCAAGGGCGTGGGCGCCATCGGCATGTGCCTCACCGGCAACTTCGCGCTCGCGCTCATGGTCGAGCCGGTGGTGGTGGCGCCGGTCCTCAGCCAGCCCTCGCTCCCCTTCGGCATCACGCCCGAGCGCCGCGCCGGCCTCCACCTCAGCCCGGCCGACCTCGCCGTGGTCAAGGAGCGCGTCGCCGCCGGCTGCCCGGTGCTCGGCCTGCGCTTCACCGGCGACCCGGCCGTCCCGCCCGAGCGCTTCGCCCGCCTCCGCACGGAGCTGGGCGCCGGCTTCGAGGGCATCGAGATCGACTCCTCGTTCGGGAACCCCCACGGCATCAAGCGCACCGCCCACTCGGTGGTCACCAGCGATCTCATCGACGTGGAGGGCCACCCCACCCAGCGGGCGCTCCAGCGCGTGCTCTCCTTCTTCCAGGAGCGCCTCGGCGGAGTGTGAAGAAGTGCACGGAAAACGACCGCGGCCGCAGGGTGATTATGCTCCCCCCGTGCTTGCCCGCCTCCGCGAGAGCTTCGCCCACGCCCCCCGCACCTTGCGGCTGGTCTGGCGCTCGTCGCCCGCGGCGACCACCGCGCTCGCCCTGCTCACGCTCGTGTCCGCCGTCCTCCCGCTCGGCGTCGCCTGGGTCGCCAAGGCCACCATGGATGCCGTCGTCGCCCACTCGCGGGATGCCACGATGCGCTGGGTCCTCATCGAGCTGGTCCTCATGGCCGTGAGCTCGCTCGTCTCGCGCACGCTCGGCCTGGTCCGGACGCTCCTCGGCGCGCGCCTCTCCATCGACATCAATGTCCTCATCCTGGAGAAGGCGCTCGGCCTCGACCTCCGCCACTTCGAGGACCCCGAGTTCTACGACCGCCTCACCCGTGCCCGCCGCGAGGCGTCGTCCCGCCCGCTCTCCGTCGTCACCGGCCTCTTCCAGCTCGTCCAGAACCTGATCACGCTCGCCGGTACCATCGCGCTCCTGTTGCGCTTCAGCGGCTACGCGGTGATCGGCCTCGTCCTCGCCGCCGTGCCCGCCACCGTCGTGGAGATGAAGTTCTCGGGCACCGCCTTCCGCCTGCGCAACTGGCGCTCGCCGGAGGCGCGGCGGATGAACTACCTCGAGTACGTCCTCGCCAACGACAACCATGCCAAGGAGGTCAAGCTCTTGGGCCTCGGCCCCGTCCTCCTCACCCGCTTCAAGGATCTCGGGGAGACGTTCTATGCCGAGGACCGCCGCCTCTCCATCCAGCGCGCCGGCTGGGCCTGGGGCCTCTCGCTGCTCAGCACCGGCGCCTTCTATGTGTCGTATGTCGTCATCGCCATCGCGGCCGCGCTGGGCACGCTCTCGCTCGGCAGCATGGTCCTCTACGAGATGGCCTTCCGGCAGGGCCAGGGGGCGTTCCAGGCCCTCCTGGCCGCCATCGGCGGCATGTACGAGGACAACCTCTACATGTCGAACCTCTTCGCCTACCTCGCGGTAGAGCCCAGCGCGCCGCCCCTCGCGCTCCCCGGCGCCGACCTCACCGAAGAGGGCATCCGCTTCGAGGCGGTCGGCTTCCGCTACCCGGGCAAGGAGGAGTGGGCGCTGCGCGGGCTCGATCTCTTCATCCCCCGCGGGCAGAGCCTGGCGCTGGTCGGGCACAACGGCGCCGGCAAGACCACCTTCATCAAGCTGCTCACCCGGCTCTACGAGCCCACCGAGGGGCGCATCCTCCTCGACGGCAAGGACCTGCGTAGCTGGGATCCGGACGCCCTCCGCCGCCGCATCGGGGTGGTCTTCCAGGACTACAACCAGTACCAGCTCCAGGTCCGCGACAACATCGGCCTGGGCAGCGTCGACCACCGCGACGACGAGGCGCGCATCCACCGCGCCGTCGACCGGGGCGGCGCCGCGAGCGTCATCGCGGCGCTGCCGGGCGGGCTCGACACCCAGCTCGGCCGCTGGTTCAAGGACGGCTCCGAGCTCTCCGGCGGGCAGTGGCAGAAGATCGCCCTGGCCCGCGCCTTCATGCGCGAGGAGGCCGACATCCTGGTCCTCGACGAGCCCACCGCCGCCCTCGACGCCGAGGCCGAGCACGCCGTCTTCACCCGCTTCAAGAGCCTGGCCGAGGGCCGCACCAGCATCCTCATCTCCCACCGCTTCCCCACCGTGCGCATGGCCGACCGCATCCTCGTGCTCGAGGGCGGCCGCATCCTCGAGCAGGGCTCGCACGCCACCCTGGTGGCCCAGGGCGGTCGCTACGCCCACCTCTTCTCGCTGCAGGCGCAGGGCTACCTCTGACGGATTGCGCGGCTTAGATGTCCGCGCAGATGGACCCCAAGACGACGTGGTGCCTGGTCTGCGACGCGAGTCGCGCCCACCTCTTCCGCACGAAGCCGCCGGGTCATCCGTACGAGCTGATCGCCTCCTTCGACCACCCCGAGGGCCGCGCGCGCGTCGTCGATCTCGTCGCCGACACCAACGGCCGCAAGCCGGTCGGCGGGACGCGGGGGGTGGGCGTCATCGGCGCCCGGCCCGGCGGGTTCCACGGGAGGCCGGGGGTCGCGCCCGACACCGATCCCAAGGACGTGGAGGCCCAGAAGTTCGCCCGCGATCTCGCCGCCACCCTGGAGCGGGGGCTCGACGCCCACGCCTACGAGGCGCTGGTGCTGGTGGCGCCGCCCCGCTTCCTGGGGCTGGTGAAGGCGACGGTGAGCGGTCAGGTGGCCAAGCGTCTGGAGGAGACCATCGACAAGGACCTGGCGGCGATGGAGCCGAGGGAGATCGAGAAGCGCGTGCGGGCCGAGCGGGAGGGGTGAGCGCGCGCGGAATCCGGGCAGCTCGCGGCGGGAGCGGCGTGGCTCCCCGGTGAGGAGGGCGCTCCGGGCGGGAGGTGGCAGCTCGGGGCGGGACGAGCGCGCGGGCGGCGAGAGCCGGCGGCTCCCCGCGAGGGGAGGGCGCTGGCAACCGGAGCAGGCCGGTGGCGGCGGGGCGAGCGTGCTCTCGGCGGGAGCAAGGCGCTGGCGACGTGAGGAGGGCCGTTTCCCGGGGAGGAGGCGGCTCTCCGCCCCAGAAGGCGGCTGCCGGCGGCAGCGGGCCGCTCGTCGCGGGAGCCGCCGGCATTCCGCGAGAGCTGGCTCGGAAAAGGGTTTGCAGGCCGCTGACAGGATCTGGAGGCAGCTGACAGGATTTGCAGCCAGCAAATCCTGGGAGCTGGCTCCAAATCCCTTTCCCGGTTGCGCCGACCGTCCGCACGGTCACCGTGGGCTCCCGGCGGCAAACTTGGCCCCCCGCCGCCATCGCTGGCACGTCCTGCTCGTGGCCGGCGACCTCGCCTCCGAGCGCAACTCCGCCGAATCCGGTCCCGCACCGTCCTCGGCCCCCTGGCTTGCGCTCGCGCTCGGCCTCCTGGCGACCTGGATCCCCTTTGGCCTCGCCGTGGCCCGCGCCGCGTCCGCCGGCCAGTGGCGGGACGATCTCCCCGCCGTGCGCGACCTCGGCCTCGTCGCGGTGGGCTTCGGCGGCGGGCTCTCCACGCTGGTCACCCAGGCGCTCTCCCTCCTCCCGCTGGGGCCGCGCACCTTCCGCGCCGCGCTCGGCTCGGCGCTCGCGCTCGCGCTCGCCGCGCGCCTCCTCTATGGCCTCGTCCACCAGGCCCTCACCCGCGCCGGGCCCTCGCCGCGGCTGAGCGCCGCCCTCGCGGCCATCGCCACCCTCACGGCGGCGCTCTCCCCCACCTGGCAGCGCGAGGCCACCGTCGGCGGCGGCGCCATGATCGCGGTCGCCGTGGTGCTCGCCGCGCTCACGCTGGGCGTCCGCGCGGCCGAGGCTCCCGCTGCGGTCGCTCCGCGCACCTGGATCGGCCTGGGCGCCCTCGGCGGCGCTGCCCTGGCCGAGAGCCCGCCCGCCGCGCTCGCGGTGGCGATGATGACCCTCGCCCTGATCGCCGCGCGCGGCCTCGATCCCGCGGCGAAAGCGGTCCGCCTCCCGGCGCCGCGCGTCTTCGTGCTGGCGGCCGTCTTCGGGGGGGGCACGGCGGCGCTCCTCCTCGCGCCGCTCGCGCTGCGCCCGCTCGCCCCCCGGGCCTGGGTCGATCTCGGCCGCGCGCTCTCGGCCGCGGGGATGATGGCCGTCGACACCGCCGGCGGGCGCACCACCGCCCTCGAAGCCTGGGTCCACGAGGTCGGGCTGGTCTCGCTCGGCATCGCCGCCGTCGGCGCCGTCGTGGCCGTGCTCCGCCCGCGGCTGCGCCCGGTGGTCGCGCCCTTCCTGGTCCTGGTGGTGCTCGACACCCTGCTGCCGGCGCGCGCGGCCGGCGTGCTTTCCGCCGATCCGCTCACCGCCCTGCGGCAGCTCGCGGTGGCCGCGCTGGCGGTGCTCTCCGCGCTGGGCGTCCACGAGGTGGTCGGCCGCGTCCTCCGCGCCCAGTTCCCGATGGCGCGGGCGACCGCGGTGCTGGTCGTCGTCTTCCACCTCACCCTGGTCGCGCTCACCTCCGAGGAGGCCGGCTTCGCCACCGATCGCAGCGAGCAGTTCGCCGCCGAGGTCTGGGCCGACGACGCCCTCGGCGGGCTCGAGCCGCGCTCGGCCATCCTGGTGCGCTCGCCGGCGATCGCCTGGCGCCTCTGGGCGGCGCGCCTCACCCGCGGCGAGCGGCCGGACGTGGTGGTGATCCCGGTCCCCCTGCTCGACCGCGGGCGCGTCGCCGGCAGCCTCCTCGCCATGGATCGGGCGCTCGAGCCGCTGCTGCGCGACTTCGCGCTCACCGGCCAGCCCACCGAGTTCTCGCTCTCGCGCGCCGCTGACGTGCGCGCGCTCCACGTCGAGTTCGATCCCGCCTGGTCGAAGCGCCTCATCAGCCACCTGCGCATCGCCGGGCTGTGGCTGGAGTACGCCGCGCAGCCGCTCGGGCCCTCGGATCGGCGGCAGAGCTCGGCGGCCGCCGCGGTCCCGATGCGGCGCGTGCTCGCCGCCATCGCCGACGCGACCGTGCCCGAGGCGCCGACCGCGGCGGTGGTCGCGGCCATGCTGCGCGCGGACGCCAACGTGCTCAACACCCTGGGGGAGCGGGAGGCCGCCGACGTGGTGCTGGCGCGCATCGCCGAGCTGTCGGCGCGGGACCCCGCGGTGGCGGAGCTGAAGCTGCCCTATGCGCTCAAGGGGATGCGGCGGGCGCTGCTCCGGCGGGAGACGCCGAGGGCTCGGTAGCTCACCGCCGCCGCCGCCCCCGCATCGCCGCCACGCCCGCCGTCGGAGGCGGCGGCTCCACCGGCGGCAGCGCCGCCACCAGGCGCTCGATGATGGGCAGCGCCTGCGCCACCGCGCGCTTGACCAGCAGCTCGTCGAAGGGACCCTCGAAGACCAGGATGAGCACGTAGATCGCCGCGAACGACCGGGCCACGCAGCCGAAGCCGGGCTCGGCGGTCTGGTGGCGCACGTGCCCGCCCTTGCGCAGGGCCTCGAGCTCGGGGAGGGCGCGCACCTCGGCCAGGGCGCGGCGGGTGAGCATGGTGCGGGCCCAGCCCGCGCGGGCGCGGCGGGCGCGGTCCTCGCGGGCGGCGCGGGCGGCCTCGGGGATGGCGGCCATGACGTCGTCGTAGGTGCGGGTGTCGCCGCCGTCGTCGAGGTGCTGGAAGAAGGCCGCCATCGACTCGCCGGCGAAGACGGGCTCGACGTCGAGGCCGGTGGTGAGGACCACGTCGTAGAGGGCGTCGGCGTCGCGCGGGTCGGCCATGGCGATGACCAGGCGGTCGCCGGTGCGGGAGACGGGGAGGATACGGTGGCGGGCGCACACGGCCCGGGGGACGACCGCCATCGCCCCCGGATCGACGCGCACGCCCTGGGCCGAGGTCAGGCCGTACTGGACCGCGGCGACGTCCTCGGGGCCGACGGCGTGGAGCGCGGCCTGGGGGGGCTTGGGGGTGAGCGGAGCCGCGCTGCCGATGTGGCCGAGCGTCGGCAGGGACGGCTCGTCCGGGGTGGGGGCGTCGGTGGTCGGGGAACGCTCCTGGGCGTTCCCCAGGGTGGGCGACGCGTCACCGGCGGCGCCCCACACCACGGGGGAGTGGCCGTCGATGATGACGGCCTCGACGGCGCCGGCGCGCTGCACCAGGGCGGCCAGCTCTTCGCGGAGGGAGCGGGCGGGGGGCGGGCGCGAGCTGCGGGTGCGGGCGTCGCCCGGGGCGTCAGGGACGAGATCGCCGAAGGCCGAGGCGAGCATCTCCAGCCGGCGCCGGAGCGCGTCGGCGTCGACCGGGGGGGCGGCGAAGCGGACCACCAGGTGTCGCCCGCCGGGCAGCTCGCAGTGGAGCGCGGTCGCCTCCTCGGGCGGCGCTTCGGTGGAGGGGAGGACACGCGTCGATGCGGCGCCGAGATCGCGCGTGACGACGGCCAGGAACTCTTCGAGGTTGCTTTCGCTCACGACCCGCCCAGGAGCGGAAGTTTGCCGGGAGCGCGCCGGCGTCAAGAGGCTCCGTGCCCGGCCCGGACCTGCGCTCCGGACGCAACGAAATCGGTTACCGTGACGGGCCTGGGCCGGCTCGCCCGGCGCTCCTTTTCATGCCCGCCCCCGCCGCCTCCGCTCGCGCTGTCGACCTGCTCGGCCCGGACTTCCTGCGCGAGCTCGAGGTGCTCCGGCGGCGCCTCGAGATCCGCGCCCGGTCCGGCGGCGGCGGCGAGCACCGGGCGCGCCGACGCGGGGGATCGAGCGAGTTCGAGGAGCACCGGCCCTACGCCCCCGGCGACGATCTGCGCCGCATCGACTGGGCCGCCTACGCGCGCACCGGCGAGCCGGTCCTCAAGGTCTTCCGCGCCGAGGAGGACGTGCTCGTCCGCCTCGTCTGCGACGCCTCGGCCTCGCTCGGGTACGGCGAGCCTCCCAAGCTCGCGGTCGCGTGCCGCCTTGCCGCCGCGGTCGGCTACATGACGCTCGCCCGCTCGGAGCGCGCCCAGGTCTTCGTCGCCGGGGTGGGCGTCACCCGCGAGCACCCGCCGGTGCGCGGCCGGGCGGGGCTGCCCGCGCTGATGCGCGCGCTCGGTGCCATCGAGGCCGGCGGCGGCACCGACCTCTCGCGCGCGGTGGACACGGTCGTGCAGAAGAGCGCGCGCCCGGGGCTGCTGCTCGCGGTCTCGGACTTCTTCGATCCCGGGCCGGTCACCGCGGCGCTCGGGCGCGCCGTCAGGGCCGGCCACGACGTCGTCCTCGCGCAGGTGGTCGCGCCCGACGAGATCGAGCCGACCCTCGAGGGGGACTGGGCTCTGGAAGACGCCGAGACCGGCGCCGTGGTCGAGGTCACCGTCGACGCCGCCGCCCTCGCGGCGTACGCGCGGCGCTTCGAGGGCCTCTGCGAGGAGCTGCGCGGCTTCGCCCGCCGGCACCGCGCCGCCTACGTGCGGGTGCGCACCGACGAGCCCCTCGAGAGCGCGGTGCGCCGGCTGGTGGCGAGGAGCGTCGATTGACCGGCCTCGTCGCCGTCGCCGGGGCGGCCGCCTTCGAGCTGCTCGCGCCGGGCGGGCTCGCGTGGCTGGCGCTCCTGGTGCCGCTGGTCGTCCTCTACGTCCTCAAGATCCGCCGGCCGCGCCGCACGGTCGCGTCCACCTGGCTGTGGGCGACCGCCCAGCGCGATCGGATGGCGCGCTCGCCGTTCCGGCGCCTGATCGCGCAGATCCCGCTGGTGGTGGAGGCGCTGGCGCTGGTCGCGCTGGCGGTCGGGCTGGCGCGGCCGGCGACGCGGGGGCGGGCCTTCACCGGGGCTCACGTGGCGATCATCCTCGACGTCAGCGCCTCGATGTCGGCGCTGGCGCCGGGGCCGGGGGAGCCGGTGACCCGCCTCGATCTCGCCCGGCGGGCGGCGCACGAGCTGCTCGGTGGCCTCGCGCCCGGCAGCGACGCGCTGGTGCTGGAGGCGGGCCGCGAGGCGCGGCTGCTCTCGCCCCTCGATCGCGACCGGGTGCGGCTCGGGGCCGCCGTGGATCGGGCGGCGGTGCGCGACGTCGAGGGGGACCTGGGCCAGGCCGTGGCGCTGGCGGTCGATCGCCTGCGGCAGCTCGGCGGCGCGCGGCGCGTGGTGGTGATCACCGACGGCAACCTGGCGCACCCGGCCGCCCTCCAGGGCGCCGCGATCCCGGTCGAGGTCATCACCGTCGGCGCGCCGGTCGACAACGCCGCCATCGTCCGCGTCGACGTGCGATCCGGTCGGGGCCCGGGCGCCGGCGCCGAGGAGGTGCAGGCGTTCCTGGTGCTCGCCAACTTCGGCCTTCGCGCGCGCGAGCTCTACGTCACCCTGCGCGAGGAGAACGCGTCGGACGTGCTGGCCTCGCGCCGCCTGGTGGTGCAGCCCGGCGAGCGGGTGCCGGTGCCGCTCCAGTTCCGCCCGACGCCCGGCGACCGGGGCAAGGGGCTGATCTTCGAGATCTCGCCGCCCGACGCCATGCCCGTGGACGACCGGGCCTACGCCATCGTGCCGGCGGGCGACGCGCTGCCGGTGTACCTGGCCGGCGCCTCGCCCTGGATCGAGCGCGCGCTCGCCGCCGACCCCCACGTCGAGCTGCACCCCGGCACGCTGGCCGAGCTCGCCCGGCCCGGCGCGATCGAGCGAGGCGCGCTGGTGGTCGTCGACGGCGCCTGCCCCGAGGGCCTGGCCGGCGGGGATCGGCTCATCGTCCACCCTCCCGCGGGCCCGTGCCTCGGCACCCGGGTGGGGGCGGCGGTCGAGCACCCCTCGATCACCTCCTGGGAGACCAGCGACGCGCGCCTGCGCTTCCTCACGCTCGACGGCGTCCACGTGGCGCGGGCCAACCTGCTCGAGCCGGAGGGCGCCTCGCGGCGGCTCGTCAACGCCTCGCAGGGCGCGCTCGTCACCGACGTGTCGACGAGCGCGCGGGCGGGCACCCTGGTGGGCTTCGATCCCGGCGACAGCGACTGGCCGCTCCAGGCGTCGTTCGTGCTCTTCGTGCGCAACGTGCTGGAGCAGGCGCGGGTGCACCGCGCCCAGGGGGCCTCGGGCCCGGCCCGCGCCGGCGAGCCGATGCGGGTGAACGTCCCGTCCAGCGCCACCCACGTCGAGGTGGTGGATCCCTCCGGCCAGCGACTCGAGGTGTCCCCGCGGGGCGGGCTCGCGATCCTCCCCGACGTCCCGCACGCGGGCTTCTACCGGGTGAGCTGGCAAGGGCCGGAGGCGGGCTCGGTGCTCCTGGCGGCCAACCTCACCAGCGCGGCCGAGAGCGATCTGACGCCGCGGCCGCTCCCGCTCGAGGAGGGCCACGTGACGGCAGCCACCGCGGCCGTCGACGCGCACCAGGAGCACGCCTGGCTCCTGGCGCTGCTGGCGCTCGGCCTGGTGGTCCTCGATGCCTGGTACGTGACGCGCTCCGCGCGGAGGGTCGCGTGACGAACAGGATGGCTGTCCTCGCGCGCCGCCGCGTGCTCCTCGGCGGGATGATCGCCGGCGCGCTGCCGGCGCTCTACGTCGGGCTCACCTGGGCGGGGGCCTGCTCCGACGCCTACCTCCGGCTGGCGCGCCCCTGGGTCACGCTGCTCGCGCTGGCGTCGACGTCGTTGCTCGCCGTGCGCCTCGCCTCGCGCCGGGTCCTGGCGAGTCCCTGGCGGGTCGCCCTGGGCGACTTCCTCACCCTGGCCGCCGCCCTCTGCGCCTCGATGGCCGCCGCGGGGCCCGAGGTCGGACGGCCGCTCGATCGGCTCACCGTCCTGGTCGCGGTCGACCGCAGCCGCTCCATCGATCTCGTCCCTCACGCCGACGCCCGGGTCCACCGCGAGCTGGAGGTCGCCGAGGTCGGCATGCGCCCCGACGATCGCCTCGGCGTCATCGCCTTCGCCGCCGAGGCCGCCACCGAGGATCCACCCCGCCCCCGGACCGAGCTCGCCTCGCCCCAGCGCGTCGCCGTCGGGCGCGACGGCACCGATCTCGCGGCCGCCATCCGCTGCGCGCTCGCCGAGATCCCGCCCGACTCGGCCGCGCGCGTGGTGCTCCTCAGCGACGGCATAGCCACCCGCGGCGACACCCTGGCGGCGGCCGCCGCGGCGGTGGCGGCGGAGGTCCCGGTGGACGTGGTCGTGCTCGAGCAGCGCGTGGTGCCCGACGTGCGCGTGGTGGCCCTGCGCGCGCCCTCCCGCGCCGACGAGGGCGAGGCCATCGATCTGCGCCTGGTGACCGCCTCGCCCGCGCCCGCCGACGTCGCGATCCGCCTGCGCCGCGACGGCGCCCTGATCGCCGAGGCCACGGCCCGCATCGCCGCCGGCGAGGACGTGGTGCGCCTCCGCGAGAAGGCGCCGGGGGCCGGCCTGCACCGCTACGACGTGGAGATCACCGCGCTCGATCCGACCCTCGACGAGTCCGCGGAGGACAACGCCGGCAGCGCCTTCGTGCGCGTGCGCGGGCAGGCCGCGGCGCTGGTGCTGGAGGGGGAGACCGGCAAGGGGGCGTTCCTCGCGCGCGCGCTCACCGCCGGCGCGTTCAAGGTGGACGAGGGGGGCCTCGCGGCGGTGCCCGGCGATCTCGGCGGCCTCGCCGGCTACGACGTCGTCCTCCTCTCGGACATCCGCGCGGCCGATCTCTCCACCGGGCAGCTCGACGCGCTCGCCAGCTACGTCCGCGATCTCGGCGGGGGCCTGGTGCTCCTGGGCGGCGACCGCGGCCTCGGCCCGGGCGGCTACGCGCGCACGCCCGTCGAGGAGGTGTCGCCGGTCTCGTTCGACCTCAAGCAGCAGCAGCGCCGCGCCAGCCTCGCGGAGGTGATCGGCATCGACATCTCCGGCTCGATGGGCGCCGCCGCGGGGGGGCGCACCAAGCTCGAGCTCGCCAACGAGGCGGCGGCGCGGTCGGCGTCGCTGCTCGGCCCGGGCGACCTGCTCGGCGTCGAGCACGTCGACACCGAGGTGCACTGGAGCGTCCCGCTCGGCCCGATCGTCGACAAGGTCCGCGTCGAGCGGGCCATCCGCGGCGTGGGCGTGGGAGGCGGCGGGATCTACGTCGACATCACCCTCGACGCCGGGTACGCCGCGCTCGCCGCGGAGACGGTCAACCTCAAGCACCTGCTGCTCTTCGCGGACGGCTCGGACGCCGAACAGATGGCCGGCTGCGAGCCCCGGGTCGCCGCCGCGTTCCGGCGCGGCATCACCACCAGCGTGGTCGCGCTCGGCGACGGCTCCGACGTGCCCGGGCTGGAGGCGCTCTCGCGGGTCGGCAACGGCCGCTTCTACCTCATCGAGGACGCCACCCGCCTCCCCGCCGTCTTCGCCCAGGAGACCATCCTGGCCGCCCGCTCCGCCATCGCCGAGAGGCCCTTCCGGGTCGAGCGGGGCGCGCCCTCGGCGGTCACCGCGGGCATCGACTTCGAGGCGGCGCCCGCGCTCGAGGGCTACGTGGTGACCGTCGCCAAGCCCCGCGCGAGCGTGCTGCTGCGCGGGCCCGAGGGCGATCCGGTGCTGGCGGTGTGGTCGGCGGGCATCGGGCGCGCCGCGGCGTTCACCAGCGATCTCAAGGACCGCTGGGGCCGCGCCTGGACCGGGTGGCCGGGCGCCGCGCGGATGATGGCTCAGGTGGCCCGGGACGTGGCGCGCAAGGGAGAGGATGCGCGGGTGCGGCTCTCGGCCGAGGTCACCCGCGGCGAGCTGCGCGTGAGCGCCGGCGCGATCGGCGACGATGGCCGCGCGCAGTCCTTCCGGCGCCTCGTCGTCCACGTCGCCGGGCCCGACGGGCTCGCCCGCGAGGCCGCCCTGGAGGCCGTCGGCGCGGGGGCGTACGCGGCCTCGATCCCGCTGTCCCGGCCGGGCGCCTACCTGGTGGTGGCGCGGGACGAGCTCACCGGGGAGGCGGTCGGGACCAGCGGGGCGGTGCTCACGGCCGGGGAGGAGCTGCGGCCGACGGGGAGCGATCCGGTGCTCCTCGGTCGGCTCGCCGAGCTCACCTTCGGCAAGCGGCGCGAGACGCTGGCGGGCATCTTCCGCGACCGTCCGCCGCCGCGCTTCGCCTACGAGGACGCGGCGCGCTCGCTGCTGGGGCTGGCCGCCCTGGCCCTCCTGCTCACGGTGGCGGCGCGGCGGCTCTCGGTGCCCGAGGCGGTGGCGGCCTTGCCCGCCCGGGTCCTGGCGCACCTCCGGGCCGGCCGCGCCCCGGGAGTGGGGGCCCCCGTGGCGGCCGCCGAGGTGACGCTGACCGCGCTGCTCGAGGGGCGCGATCGGAGCGCCCGCGCCAGGGAGGGGGCCGCGCCCCGAGCCCGCGTGGAAGCGATCACCCCGGCGGTGGGCGGGCCCGCCGCGAGGCCTCCCTCCGCGGGGGGCGCGGCGGGGCCGGCACCCCCTGCGAGCGGGTCGCTGTCGGCCGCCGAGATCCTCCTCGCGCGGAGGAAGCGCAAGGGCCCCTGACAAAGCTGCCACGCTCGCGACGGCGCACACATCCCGCCTCACCACAATCGTGCGGGACGCCCGCGTTCCCTCTTGCACCTCGCACGATTGACCGATGAAGTAGCGGCCACCCGTGGGTGCCGAAACACGAATCCTGCTCCTCTCGAACCGCGATCAGCAGGACATCCCCGACGAGCCGCCACTGGGGTCCGACCCCGGCGCTCATCCTCCTGGCCTGGTCCCTCCCGACAGCGTAGCCCCGGTCGCTGCGCGGGTCTTCGCCACGCTCGCCGGCACCCCCGGCGTGCGCGTCGCCCACCGCCCCGTCTTCCACCCCAGCGAGGTGCTCGCCGCCATCGGCGACTACCGGCCGAGCGTGGTCTTCAACCTGTGCGAGGCCCTCGGCGGCGACAGCCGGCTCGAGGTGCACGCCGCCTGGCTGCTGGAGCGGCTCGGCCTCCCCTTCACGGGGAGCCCCTACCACGCGCTCCGTCATTGCCTCTACAAGGTGGAGGCCAACCACATCCTCGCGCGGGCCGGCGTGCGCGTCCCGGCCACGGTCCGCGTGGACAGCCCCGACCGCCTCCCCAAGGTCGCCTTCCCGGTCATCGTCAAGCCCGAGCGCGAGGACGGCTCCACCGGCATCGAGCGCGCCTCGGTGGTCCACGACGTGCGCAGCCTGCGCGAGCGCGTCGCCTGCGTCATCGAGACCCTCAAGCAACCGGCGGTCGTCCAGCGCTACATCCACGGGCGCGAGCTCGCCGTCTCGCTCCTGGGGTGGCCGGTGCCGCGGGTGCTGCCGCCGGGCGAGATCTTCTTCGGCGGGCTGCCGGCGGGCCACCCGCACATCCTCACGTTCGCCTCCAAGTGGCACCCCGAGTCGATCGACTGCACGGGGACGCCCTCGGTGCCGGCGGTGCTCCGCCCGCCCGAGCTCCGCCGCGTCGCCGCCGTCGGCCGCCGCGCCTTCGAGGTGCTCGGGCTGCGCGACTACGGCCGCGTCGACGTGCGGCTCGACGAGCGCGGGGTGCCCTACGTGATCGACGTCAACCCCAACTGCGATCTCTCCGAGGAGGGCGGCTTCGCCTGCGCTGCCCGGCGCGGCGGGCTCTCGTACGGGAGCTTCATCTGGGAGATCCTCCGCAGCGCGCTGCGGAGGCGCACCGACATCTCCGTGCTCTTCGCCTCGCGCGGGCGCTCGCCGCGCAACGTGCGCGCCTCGGCGCGGCCCGCACCGCCCGCCGCCGCCGTGGTGCCCGGAGCCCTGTGATCCGCCAGCGCGGCCTCGAGCCCTCCGACCGGCCGCTCCTCGCGGCCTTGCTCGAGTCGCTCGAGGGGTTCAACGACGACGAGCGCGCCGTCGCGCTCGAGCTCATCGACCACCGCCTCGCCCACCCGGCCTCGGATGACTATCGCTTCATCCTGAGCTTCTCCTCGCTCAGCCCGGAGGGGTCGGGGCAGGCGGAGGAGCTGGCCGGCTACCTCTGCTACGGCCGCACCCCGATGACCCGGTCGACCTACGACATCTACTGGATCGCCACCTCGCCCTCGTACGTGCGCTCCGGGGTGGCGCGCGGGCTGGTGGCGCGCCTCGAGAGCGAGATCGCGCGGGAGGGGGGCGGGCTCATCCGCGTGGAGACCGGCAGCCGCGAGGGGCAGGGCGGGGCCCTCCACTTCTACGACGCGCTGGCATTCTCGCGCACCGCGACCGTCGCCGATTTCTATCTGCCCGGCGACGACCTGGTGATCTTCACCAAGCGCGTCCGCGTCGAGTCGGCGTTCGACGCCTTCGACGGCGACGAGACGGCGCTCTACGACGCGGCCTTCGGCTACCGCGACTACACCGCCGAGCGCGACTTCCTCCTCGCCTGCGCGCGCCGCTTCGGCACCCGCGAGGTGCGCCGGGTGCTCGCCTGGTCGGCGGGGCCGGGGCGGCACCTCAAGGCCTTCGTCGACGGCGGGGTGGGCGGCACCGGCACCGATCCCTCCGCGGCGATGGTCGCCTATGCCCAGCGCCTCGCGGGCGGGCGCGGGGGCCAGCCCCAGGGCGGCGGCGGCGCCGAGGCGCGCTTCGTCCGCGCCGCCCTCGACGAGCGGCCCGACGCGGACCCGCCGGTGCTGCCGGCCGATCTCTCCTTCGTCCTGCTCTCGTCCATACATCTCCTGATCACGCCCGACGCGGTCGAGCGCCACCTCCGCGTCGCCGCCGCCCTGCTGCGGCCCGGCGGGCTCCACGTCATCGAGGCGACCCACCCCGGCGATCTCCTGCCCTCGGGCGTCAACCACACCGAGTGGACCGAGGTGCGCGGAGACACCACCGTCGACGCGCGCTTCCGCATGCACCTCGACCGCCTCACGCCGGACCGCGTCGTGCCGGTGACGCTCGAGGTGGTGCGCACCACCGGCAAGAAGGGCCCGAGCAACGGCGCGCCCCGCTTCAAGCAAGAGGATCGCTGGTACATCCCCGAGGTGGAGGGCTGGCGCGCCATCCTGGCGCGGGTGCCCGAGCTCCAGCTGGTGGCGACCCTGGGCGACTTCAACGTCGATGTCCCCTTCGATCACGCGGCCGCCTGGCGGCTCATCCTGGTGCTGAAGAAGGGCGCCTGAGGAACGCTCTCGGGCGTTCCCCAGGATGGCTCGTCGGGGAACGCTCTCGGGCGTTCCCCAGGATGGTCAGGTGAGCTCGCCGTCGCCTCGCGTCTTGAGGCGGTCGACCACGTGCTTCACGTCCTGGGCCCGGTGGCGCGGCACCACCAGGAGCGCGTCGTCGGTCTCCACCACCACCAGATCCTCGACCCCGACGAGGGCGATCACCCGCTTCGGGGCGCCTGCGCTGCGCAGATCGACCACCTGGTTGCGGTGCGAGTCCACGAAGATGGTCCCGTCGGGGGCGGCGTTGCCGAGCGGATCCTTGGCGGCGAGCTCCCACGCGCTCTGCCAGCTCCCCAGGTCGCTCCAGCCGAAGTCGCCGGGGATCACGGCGAGGCTGCCGTGGTGCTCCATGACCCCGTGATCGATGCTCACGGCGGGGAGCCGGGGGAAGATGGCGTCGAGGGCCTCGCGCTCCGCTTCGCTGCCGGGCTCGCCGGCGGCGGCGATGGCGGTGACGCCGGCGGCGAGCTCGGGCTGGTGGGCGCGGAGAGCGTCCATCATGTCGCCGGCGCGGAAGAAGAACATCCCCGCGTTCCACAGGTAGCGGCCGCTGGCGAGGAACGCCTCGGCGCGGGCGCGGTCGGGCTTCTCCACGAAGCGGCGCACGGCGAGGGGCGCGGTGTCGAGCGGGCCGGCGGAGGAGACGGCGGCGTCGAGCTCGATGTAGCCGTACCCGGTCTCGGGGTGGGTGGGGCGGATGCCGATGGTGGTGATGACGCCGCGGGCAGCGGAGGCCACCGCGGCGGTGAGGACCGCGCGGAAGCCGTCCACGTCGAGGATGTGGTGATCGCTCGGCAGCACCATCACCACGGCCGAGGGGTCGATCCGCGCCACCCGCGCCGCCGCCCAGCCGATGCAGGGCGCGGTGTTGCGCGGGGCCGGCTCGATGAGGAGGTTCTCGGGGGGGATGTCGCGGAGCACGGCGGCGGTGGGCTCCGCGAGGTGGCGGCCGCTGGCGATGAGCACGCGGGAAGCGCCGCCGGCGACGGGCAGGATGCGCCGCACGGTCTCGACGAGCAGCGGATCGCCGCCGAGCAGCGGGAGGAGCTGCTTGGGGCGGCGCGCGCGCGAGGCGGGCCAGAAGCGGGTGCCGGCGCCGCCGGCGAGGATCAGGGCGTAGACGAGGGGCAGGGGGGGCATGAGTCGCCGGCTTCAGCTCGGGAGCGGGAGCGCGCGCGCGTAGGCGAGCATCGCGAGCCCGAGCGGTAGGGTCCACAGGGAGAGAGCCGCCAGCCGGCGGCGCTCGGTGAGCGATCGGAGCACCTCGCTCGCGACCGCAGCGGAGACGAACACCAGCACCAGCCCGAGGGCGACGGTGCCGGTGTCCAGCGCGGCGCGACCGAACGCACCGCGGGCGAAGCTGACGAGCAGGGCTGGCACCGTGAGCAGGAAGGCGAGGTCGACGGCGCGCCCCGGCTTGACGCCCATCCACAGGAGCACGGTGAGCGCGGCGCCCACCGAGGACGCCCCCGGGAAGATCGCCAGCCCGTGGGCCAGGCCGACGACCACCACGCCGGCGAGCGAGGGGGCGGCGACGACTCTTCCGCTGGCGTAGCGCGGGATCAGCGCCGTGCTGGCGAGCGCCAGGCTGGTGACGCAGAGCCCGACGCCGGTGGCGGTGGGTGACTCGCGCCACATCTCGACCCGCGGAGCGGTGAGCGCGGCGGCGATCAGGCTCACCGTCCCGCCGACGGCGAGCACCACCGCGTCGTGCGCGGAGGTCGAGCCGCGAAGGAGCGACGGGCGCGCCACCGCTCGCACCCCCTCCCCCAGGGCGCCGAAGAGGCGGCGGCGGGCGACCACCACGAAGGCGAGGGCGATGCCCAGGTGGAGCACCGCCTCCAGGGCCGAGGCGGGAGCGCCGGCGTCGAGCCAGAGGCGGGCGACCACCGCGTGCCCGGAGCGGGACATCGGCAGGGTCTCCGTCAGCCCTTGCAAGAGGGCGAGGACCGCGACATGGGACAGAGGCATCGCCCTCCCCCCGTAGCCCTTCTACGGCGCGGCGGGGAGAGCGCTCCCCACTGAACGGGCGCCCGGCCCGGCAGGATCCCCCTCCCGCCCGAGCGCGGGGATTGCCCCCCCGCCGCTTTTCCCCTAGAAACCCGGACGGATACCCCCCCAGCCGAGGTCGTTCTTCATGTTGATGGCGTACGCCAGCGTGGCCGCGTTCTTCCTCGTCGCGATTGGCTTCATCGTCGGGTCGATGCTGGCTGGCTCGCTCCTGCGGCCCAACAACATGTACCCGGAGAAGCTCGAGACCTACGAGTGCGGCGAGGCCCCCGTCGGCCCCGCGTGGTTCAACTTCAACCCGCGCTTTTACATCATCGCCCTCATCTACATCGTCTTCGACGTCGAGATCGCCTTCGTCTACCCGGTGGCGACCGTCTTCAAGCGCTGGGTCGAGCAGGGCAGCGGCCTCTTCGCCCTGGTCGAGATCTTCCTCTTCGTCGCCATCCTGATGCTGGGCCTGGTCTACGTGTGGGCCAAGGGCGACCTGGAGTGGATCCGCTCGATCAAGGGCAACCCGCGGGGCATGGCCAACGTGTCCAGCCGCACGCGTCCGCGCGAGCTGGACACCGACGAGACGATGGAGCCCGCGCTCGCCCGAGAGCCGATTGCCGAAGGAGCCGAGTGATGGCAGCGAACCTCAACCTGATGGCGCCCCAGACCGCCTGGGACACCAAGTACGCCGACGACGGCGGCAGCGTCATCACCACCAACGCCGACGCCACCCTCAACGCGCTCCTCAACTGGGGCCGCGCCAACAGCATCTGGTACATGCTCTTCGGCCTGGCCTGCTGCGCCATCGAGCTGATGCAGACCGGCGGCCCCCGCAGCGACCTCGAGCGCTTCGGCGCCGCGCCCCGGCCGAGCCCGCGCTCCAGCGATCTGTTCATCATCGCCGGCACGCTCACCTACAAGATGGCGCTCCGGGTCAAGCGCCTCTACGACCAGATGTCCGAGCCCCGCTTCGTGATCTCGATGGGGAGCTGCTCCAACTGCGGCGGCCTCTTCCAGTACGCGTACTCGGTGTGCAAGGGCGTCGACCAGATCATCCCCGTCGACATCTACGTCCCTGGCTGCCCGCCCCGCCCCGAGGCCCTCCTCGAGGGGCTGCTCAAGATCCAGGACAAGATCAAGAACGAGAAGTACCTCCAGAAGCGCTACGGCGTCGCTGTTTAGTCACGATGGGGGGGCCCGAGAGCCCCCCAAACCCCCCCGCAAAGACCATGACCCCCGAAGCCATCTTCAAGCGGCTCGCAGACAAGTTCGGCGCCGAGACCGTCTTCGACTTCCACGCCGATCCCAAGAAGGATCGCGACCCCTGGTTCCAGGTCGCCCCCTGGGAGATCGAGCCTATCTGCGAGCACCTGCGCTCCGACCCCGAGCTCGCTTTCGACTACCTGGAGTGCATCACCGGCGTGGACTACCCCGACGACAAGAAGATCGTCGTCGTCTACCATGTGTACTCCTACACCCGGAAACACCGGGTCGTCCTCAAGGCCTTCCTCGACCGCGAGGACCCCGCCATGCCGACCCTGGTCAACGTCTGGTCGGTGGCCAACTGGCAGGAGCGCGAGTGCTTCGATCTGCTCGGCGTGCTCTTCGAGGGCCACCCCGACCTGCGCCGCCTGCTCATGCCCGACGACTGGGAGGGGCACCCCCTGCGCAAGGACTTCGAGGAGAAGGAGGACTACCACGGCATCCCCACCGTGCGTCCCAACCCCATCGATCTCTACAAGATCACGTTGCCGGGTAAAGAGGGAGCAAAGGCATGAGCGAGGTCGTCTTCACCAACGAGATGGACGAGGAGATGACCCTGAACATGGGTCCTCACCACCCCTCCACGCACGGGGTGCTGCGCTTCATCATCCAGTCCGACGGCGAGATCATCCGCAAGGCGACGCCCGACGTCGGCTACCTGCACCGCAGCATCGAGAAGATCGGCGAGCGCTGCACCTACCCCGGCTACATGCCCTACACCGACCGCGTCGACTACGTCGCGGCGATGTTCGCCAACGAGTGCTGGGCCACCGCCTGCGAGAAGCTGATGGACATCGGCGTGCCCAAGCGCGCCCAGTACCTCCGCGTCATCTCCTGCGAGCTCAACCGCATCGCCTCGCACATGATCGCCGTCGGCGCGATGGCCATGGACATCGGCGCCACCACGCCCTTCATGTGGACGCTGCGCGAGAGGGAGTACATCAACGACTTCATCGAGGAGCTCTGCGGCGCGCGCCTCACCTACAACTACCACCGCATCGGCGGCGTCTCCTTCGACATGCCCAAGGGCTGGGCCGACAAGGTCAAGACCTGGGTCGACAAGTTCGTGCCGCTGATGGAGGAGTTCGATCGCCTCATCACCTACAACGACATCTACGTGAAGCGCCTCGCCGACGTCGCCGTGATCAGCGGCGCCGAGGCCAAGGACTGGGGCCTGGTCGGCCCCAACCTGCGCGGCTCCGGGGTGAAGTGGGATCTCCGCAAGGACGACGGCTACTCGGTCTACCCGGAGCTGGAGTTCGCCGTGCCCGTCGGCCGCGGTCAGTTCGGCACCGTGGGCGACTGCTGGGACCGGTTCTACGTGCGCGTCGAGGAGTGCAAGGAGTCCGGCAAGATCCTCCAGCAAGCGCTGGTCAAGATCGACGAGCACCCCGAGGACGACATCGTCGGCAAGCTCCCCAAGAAGCTCAAGCCCGAGGGCGAGGCCTACGCCCGCGTCGAGAGCGCCCGCGGCGACATGGGCTGCTACGTCATCGGCAAGGGCGCGGAGGAGCCCTACCGGGCGCGCTTCCGCACCGGCAGCTTCAACGCGATGGGGATCATCGAGGCCAAGAGCCCCGGGCTCTTCCTCGCCGATCTGGTCGCGCTCATCGCCAGCTTCGACGTGGTCGCCCCCGAGATCGATCGCTGACCTCGCCCCGATAACAGCGGGTAACAGCGGGTCGATCCGCTGTCAGAAACGTCCGGGGGATCCCGTAGGATCCCCGGATATGACCGAGAGCTTCGTCGCCCTCCCCGGCAGCGCACGGACCCCGCCTCCTTCGTGGACCGAGCTGCCGGCGTGGGCGGACGAGGAGCGGATCGAGATCTCCATCCGCGTGCCCCGGCGTCCGGGGGTCGAGCTCCCCTCGGTCGAGGCGCTCGGCGCCCTCCCGCCAGGCGAGCGCCGACACCTCTCGCGGGAGGAGCTCACCGCCCGCTACGGAGCCGATCCGGCCGCGCTCGCCGCCGTCGAGCGCCACGCCCGGGAGCGCGGCATCACCGTCGTCGATGCCTGCCCGAGCAAGCGGCGGGTGCTGCTCGCCGGCACGCTCGGTGAGCTCCGCAAGGCCTTTCCCGCGGACGTGCGGCGCGTCGAGCACCCCAGCGGCCACGCCTACCGCCAGCGGTGTGGCGACCAGCACGTCCCGGCGGCGCTGGCGGGCTGCGTCGAGGGGCTCTTCGGCTTCTCCAGCCAGCCGCGGGCGCGGCCCTACGTGACCTTGCCGGCGGAGGGCGACGCCGGCGCGCCGAACGACGGCTCCCACCTGCCCGGTGATCTGGCCCGTCTCTACGATTTCCCGCCCGACCTCGACGGCCGCGGCGAGTGCATCGGGATCCTCGAGTTCGGCGGCGGCTACCGCGACAGCGATCTCCAGGCCTATTTCGCCAAGCTCGGCCTGCCCTGCCCGGAGGTCGTCGCCGTCCCCGTGGGCGGCCGCACCAACGCACCGGGCGTCTCGCGCAACCTCGATGTCGAGGTCGCGCTCGATCTCCAGATCGCGGGCGCCATCGCGCCGGGAGCCCGCCTCGCCGCCTACTTCTGCGAGTGGACCGAGAAGGGCTGGATCGACGCGCTCGAGACGGCCATCCACGACCGCGACAACCAGCCGTCGATCCTGTCCATCAGCTGGGGCTGGGCCGAGCTGGAGGCCGCAGGCCACGTGAGCTGGACCGAGGCGGCGATCGATGCGGTCAACACCTCGCTCCAGGAGGCGGCGCTGCTCGGCATCACCATCCTCTGCGCCTCCGGCGACGACGGCTCGGCCGCCGGGATCGCCGGCGATCAGGCCCACGTCGACTTCCCGGCCTCGAGCCCCTACGTGCTCAGCTGCGGCGGCACCACGCTGCGGGCGACGAGCGCCGCCATGGACGAGGTCACCTGGAACGAGGGGGCCCGCACGCCTGCCGGCGGCGGCGCCACCGGCGGCGGCGTGAGCGAGCTCAACCCGCTGCCCACCTGGCAAGCGAGCGCGGGCGTGCCGACGTCGCTCTCCACCGGGCGCCAGGGCCGCGGCGTGCCCGACATCGCCGGCAATGCCGACCGCGCCTCCGGCTACACCATCCTCGTCGACGGCCAGGAGCTGCGCGGCGTGGGCGGCACCAGCGCGGTGGCGCCGCTCTATGCCGGGCTCCTGGCGCGCATCAACCAGCGGCTCGGGCGACCCGTGGGCTACCTCAACCCGCTCCTCTACGAGAAGCTCGCGCCCGCGGTCTTCCGCGACGTCATCGTGGGCGGCAACGGCTGCGCCGGCGCCGGGGGCTACCAGGCCGGCAAGGGCTGGGACGCCTGCACCGGCTGGGGCAGCATCGTGGGCAGCAGGCTGCTCCTGGCGCTGCTCGACGAGGCTCCCTCGTCGGCGGAGTCCGCCGAGGGGCCACCGAGCCACGTCGACCGCTCCTGTTCTCCTCCGGACGCGTTGCCGAGGAGCGCGTAGCGTTCCCACCGGCCAGCGGCTTTCGCGGGGAAAAGAGGTCCAAGCACCCGGAGGAGAGGCTCCGGCACCCGGAGGAGAGGCTCCGGCACCCGGAGGAGAGGCTCCCGGCACCTGGAGGAGAGGCGGCATTGCCCTCCCTGTTTTGGAGGATCTCGCTCGGTGATCTAGCCCCGATCGAGCGGCCCGGAGGCGCCCCGGCCCAGCTCCAGCTTGCCGTCGCGCCCGATGCTCTGCGTCCGACCCGCGTCGCGGGCCTTGAGCTGGCGGTCGACCTCGCTGGGGAGGAGCACGCGCGCGGCGTGCAGCGCCACCGCGAGGGACCAGGCGAGCAGCACCCACAGGTACCAGGTGCCTCCGGTGATGCGCGCGGCGAGCACGAAGCCCAGCGAGCCGAGCACCACGAACGCGACCACGTGGCGGAGCAGCCGCCGCTTGGCGCGCTCGCGCTGCTCGCCGCGGACGATGATCTCGGCGCGGAGATTGGTCGCCTCCACCACGGCCTCTTCGAGCTCGAGGGTGGTCACGCCGATGTCGCGCGCGGTCTCCAGCAGCTCGTCGTGGGAGATGCGTCCGCCCTCCCCGTTCTGTCGCTCGAGGACGCGGGTGATGATCGAGGCGGCCTCTTCGTTGGTGTAATCGCGGTGTTTGGGGTCCGTCATGGCGCGCGCCGTCCACGGCGCTCAGCGCATGGAATAGCAGCTTCGCTCGGCCGATGCCCACGTGCTAGCTCTGCCCTCATGACCGCCTCCCCGGAGCCCAACGGCCCCCGCCGGCCCGAGCTTACGCCCTCGGCCGCCGAGCACTGTCGCACCCTGGTCGCCGCCGCCCGCAGCGGCGCGCTCGCCACCCTCGCCCGTGATCCCGACGGCTTTCCCTACGCCTCGCTGGTCACCGTCGCCGCGGACGAGCTCGGCCGTCCGCTGCTGCTCATCTCGACGCTCGCGGAGCACACCCAGAACCTGGTGCGTCGCCCCGAGGCCTCGATCCTGCTCACCGCGGCGTGCCCGCCTTCGAGCTCTCCTCTCGCCTGTGGCCGCGTGACCCTGCTCGGCGCCTGCGCGCCCGTTCCCGACGGCGAGCGCCAGGCGGCGCGCACGACCTTCCTCGCGGCTCACGCGGACGCGGCTGGCTATGCCGACTTCAAGGACTTCGCCTTCTACCGGCTGGAGCCGGCGGCGCTCCGCTACGTCGGTGGCTTCGGCCGCATGGCGTGGGTGACCGCCGAGGAGTACCGCGCTGCCACGCCGGACCCGCTGGCGTCCGCGGCGGGCGACATCCTCTCCCACATGAACGGCGATCACGGCGACGCCCTGCTGGCCTACGCGCGCGCCCTGGCGGGCGTCGCGGACGCCAGGGGAGCCACGATGACGGCGGTGGATCGCTACGGGTTCGACCTGGAGGTGAGCGCTCCGGGCGGCGCGCAGCGGGCGCGGGTCGCCTTCGAGGCGCCGGTGGCGACCTCGGAAGAGGTGCGGCGCGCGATGGTGGCGCTGGCCAAGGCGGCGCGGGCGGCGCTCGGCTGATCCACCGAGGGTGCGGGGGTGCGACGCTCCGGCGGGCTCACGGCCCCTGACGCTCGTCCCGCATCCCGCCGAGGGCGCGGTACGCCCGCGCGATGGCGCTCGCCAGCGAGGCTCTCCCCCGGGGGGATTGGGGGTGGATCGACTCGAGCCGGCCCGGTCGGCGCTGCTCGGCGATCGCCAGGGCGTCGCAGACGCTCGGCGGGACGACCCCCCGGCCGCCCCCGGCGAGGCTGTCGATGGAGGCCGCCACCAGCGTCGAGCCGCGCTCCCGATCGAGCTTCTCGAGGAGCAGCCAGGCCGCGAGCGCGGGGGCCTGTGTGGTGCGGTTCCGGGTCGCCCACTCGAGGATGGGCGCCACGCTCGCGGGCCCCTCGAGCGCCGCGCGCGCCTCGGCGCCGAAGGCCAGGTTAATCCCGTCGTCGATGGGCTGCCGGCCGGTGCCGATCCGTCGCACCACCTCCGCGCCGGTGAGGTGACCGACGGCGAGGGCGATGGAGAGCTCGAGCTCGGTGAGGAGCCGCTCCGTCCAGCCCTCCACCCGCGAGGCGCGCGCCCGGGCCTCGGCGTGGCCCACCGAGATCGCGCCTGCGTTCTGGCGGAGGACGCGGGCGAGCCGGCCGCCGGAGAGGCGCCCCTTCCATTGCGGCATCGCCGAGAGCACGTAGCGCACCCGCCGCGCGTCGAGCGCCACCGCGGCGAGCGCCGAGCGCGGCGAGACGTTGGCGCGCAGCGCGGCGGCGAGCACGACCTTTTCCAGCACGGCGAGCGGGCGGCAGGAGGGGTCGAGGTCGATCTCGTCCTCCGGCAGATCCTCGGCGCGGGGCTTGACCTTGACCAGGCGCGCCGCGAGCTCGATCAGGCGGGCGTCGGGGACGGCGCGGTCGACCCAGGCGAGCTCGAGGAGCGCGCCGGGGACGGCCGCCGCGAAGGCGCCTGCGCACAGCTCGCCGATCAACTCCGGGCGGAGCGCGGCGCCGCGGGCCAGGACCATGCGGTCGCCGGCGAGGGGGCGGCGCGCGAGATCCGCGAGGAGGTGGGCGCGGTCGACGTGATCGCAGCGCGCCAGCCCCTCGGCCGCCCAGGCGGCGAGGCGGGCCTTGCCGGTGAGGCGGCTCTCGGCGGTGGTGGTGCGGCTCAGCGATTTGACCGCGTCGTAGACGATCTCGGCGTGCTCGGCCTCGGCGTCGGCGCCGCTGTCGTCGGCGCCGCCCCAGGGCAGCAGCGGGCGGAGCGCCAGCCCGGCCGCGAGGCTCCGGGCTCGCGCCGAGGTGACGCCCTCGTCGACGATGCGATCGACGAGCGGGCCCAGCCCCTGCCGCGGCAGCACCTGTCCAGCGAGGAGGGCCCCCTCGTCGTCGAGCTCCCCGGAGGCGCCTTCGAGCGCGCGGAGGACATCCGGCGCGAGCACCCCACCCGACGCCATGGCCCGCAGCGCCGCGGCAAAGCGCGCGCTGTCGACGATCGAGGAGCCCCCCTCCGGAGCTCCTTCCGCGTGGGTGGTGAGCGGGACCGAGGCGCGGGCGCGCACCTCCGGCGCGGGGTCGGCGGCGGCAAGCCGGGCGCGCTCGGCGACGGCGAAGCGGTTGGAGGCGACCGCGCGGCGCACCGATCGCGCCGGATCGGCGGCGAGGGCGGCGAGCAAGGCCGGCTCGCGAGCGATGCGGGCGACCGCTTCGCGGCGGAGGGGGCTCGGGTCCTGGGACCAATCTTCGAGCGTGAGCGGGGGAACGCCGGCTCCGTCGACGAGCGCGAGCCAGAGCCGATCGTGCGCCGGCGAGGCCGCGGGCCAGTCGGCCGCGAGGAGCGCGGCGCCGAGCGTCGCCTGCGGGTGGCTGGCGGCGGCCAGGACGAAGAACGCGTCCCCGGCGTGCCGCGCCAGGACGACGTCGCGCACCGTGCCGGGCGACCGCGGGTGGGCGACCAGCAAGCGATCGAGGTCGCCCGCGGCGGACACCTGATCCTCGGCCTGCGCATCGCGATCGCGCCCGACCTCGGCGCCCTCCCGCTCGACGCGATCGGCGATGACCGCGAGCGCCTCCGCCCCCACGGCCAGCGATCGCGCCAGGGAGAGGAGCACCGACGCGGTGCCCTCCTCCGCGAGGGCCACGTTGAGCAACGGCGCGTTCTTGTCGGGGGCGCGGGAGAGGCGGTCGATGGTGGCGCGGTCGAGCATCGGCGCCTCCCGTATATATCCCATGGGGCGCGCCGCGCACCTGGTGGGCTCTCGCGATGGGGGCTCCGCCCCCGAACCCTCGGGCCGAGGGCTCAGGAAGGAGCCGCCGCCCTCGCCGAGAGGGCCGGCAAGCGGCCCTCGGTGCGCGCGCTCAATCCCCCGCCAGGTGGTAGCAGAGCGCGATGCCCGTGAACCAGTTGAGGAAGGGGCCCGGGCCCGGTCCGACGCACAGGCCCGGGCAGCAGCAGCCGCAGGCGCCGATCGGAGCGCCGCAGCTCACGCCGCCTCCGCAGCCGATGGCTCCGCCGACGATGGGCCCGCCGACCGGGGCGCCGACGCCGATCCCGCCGATTCCCGGCGCCCCGACGCCCCCCTGCGTGGGCGTGGTCTGGGCGGGCGTGGTCTGGGCGGGCGTGGTCTGCGCAGGCGTGGTCTCCTGCGTCGGCGTGGTGTCCTGCGTGGGCGCGGTGCCCTGCGCGGGCGCGGTGCCCTGCGCGGTCGCCGCACCCCCGCAGTTGCACCCTTGAGCGGGGGTATCGGTGGACGTCCCGGCGCCGGGGGCGGTCTGTGCCGCGGGGCCGGTGCCGGGAGCGACCTGCGTGGCGGACCCGATGTCCGGAGCCGTCTGGGTCGCGGCGCCGCTGCTGGGTGCGGTCTCCGGCGCGGTCTGCGGTGCAGCGCCGGTCTCCGGACCGGCCTGGGCCGCCGAGCCGGTCTCCGGCGCGGTCTGGGCCGCGGGCCCGATGCTGGCAGCGGTCTGGGGCGCGGAGCTCGTGTCGGCGCTGCTCGCGCTGGTGCACGTCTCGTCGGCCGCCCGCGCCTCGGTCACCGGCCCATCGTCGTTGCTCGCGCACCCCGAGGTGGCGAGCGCGCCGAGGCCCCAGAGAACGATCACCGAAGCAGTGCCCTTGAAAGAGTCCATGTCACAATTCTCCCCTGTTCGAACCGGTTGAATGCCGGGAGCGCCCGCAGCCGGGCGGCGGGCGGCCATCCCACCTCGCACCGCGAGCCTGCCGACCAACCTCGTTCGATGCTCGGGTGGCGATGTTGGCTCCCTTACGGTCTGTGCTCTGGCGCACACGGCCGCCGGGGGCGCTGAAAATGGAGAGGAGCGGAGAGCCGACGCCCTCCGCCCCTACCGCATCATTGCCTGGGTCGCGCGACGTCCGTCAGTAGCCGCCGCCGCCGCCGAAGCCGTTGCCGCCACCGCCGTAGCCGCCCATGCCGCCGCCGCCGTAGCCGCCCATGCCGCCGCCGCCGTAGCCACCCTCGCCGCCGCCGCCGAAGCCGCCCATGCCGCCGCCGCCGTAGCCGCCCATGCCGCCGAAGCCGTTGCCGCCGAGACCGCCGATCCCGCCGCCGAAGCCGTTGCCGCCGAGACCGCCGATCCCGCCGCCGAGGCTGTTCCCGTAGCCGCCGAGGCCGCCCAGGTTGTTCCCGTAGCCGCCGAGGCCGCCGAGGTTGTTCCCGTAGCCGCCGAGGCCACCGAGGCTGTTCCCGTAGCCGCCGATGCCGCCGATGCCGCCGAGGCCGCCGAGGCTGCTCCCGTAGCCGCCGAGGCCGCCGAGCCCCGACGTGCCGAGGCCGTACCCCCCGAGGGTCCCGAGACCGCCGAGGCTCCCCGTGCCGTACGAGGGGTAGGTGGCTCCGCCCAGGCTGGCGCCATACGACGGGTACGTTCCGACCGTGGGAGCCTGGGTGCCGATGGCCGGGGCAGCCTGCTGGACGGGAGCGGCCTGGGCCCCCGCATACCCGGTCGCCGAGGGCGGCGTCACCTCGCCGGCTCCGGCGAAGTTGCAGCTGGAGGGATCGGTCGAGGGTGCGTTGCAGTCGGCCGCCACGGCCTGGGACGTCGCCTCGTCGGCGGTGCGGTCGTCCTCCGGTTGCGCCATGCACCCCGTCCCGATCACTGCCGCACAGGCGGAGAGCGCGAGTGCCGACGCCATCTTCACGAAAGAGCTCATGTTCACGTATCTCCTGTTTCGTTTCCGTCGAATGCCGCGAAACGCCGGAACTCATCCCGCGGCGGACAATTGCCCGTCGCCGGTGAGTCTGCTCACCACTTCCTTTGGTTGCCGAGGGCCGGTGTCGATTCCCATGGACCGACATTTCGCGCGGCGTCCCGCGGGCGGAACCGCGCGCGGAGATACCCTTCGAGTCCGCCTGCGGCAGACCCCTTCAACGCGTCAGGCGAGCGTCACGCGGGCAGGCCGCGCGCCGTCAGTCCTGGCCGCGAGCGCGCCGCGCCAGGCGCAGCACCATCTCACCGACGAGCCCCGTCCACCCGGTCTGGTGCGACGCGCCCAGGCCCTCGCCGGTCTCGGCGTGGAAGTACTCGTAGAAGAGGAGCTTGTCGCGAAAGTGGGGGTCGTCCTGGAAGAGGGCCGAACCGCCGAAGACGGGCCTCCGGCCGTCCCGATCGCGCTCGAAGATGGATACCATCCGAGAGGCGATCTCGTCGGCGCCCTCGCGCAGCGTGCGGGAGGGGCGGCCGCCCATGCCGGGGATGCGGAGCGCGTCGCCGAAGCCGTGGTGGAGGCGGAGCAGGGAGCGATAGAGCAGATACCCGGTGGGGAACCAGACGGGGCCGCGCCAGTTGGAGTTGCCGCCCTTCATCCGCGTGGTCGACTCGCCGGGCTCGTAGTCGACCGAGAGGCGGCGGCTCCCCTGCCAGAGCACCGCCGGCTCGCGCAGGTGCTCCCGGGAGAGCGAGCGCGGGCCGAACGGCGAGAGGAACTTGTCCTCGTCGAAGAGGTGCCCGAGCACGCGCTCGATCCGGTCGGCGGTGACGGCGGTGAGCACCTGACGGCCGTCGAGCCGGCCCACCATGCCCTCGGCCAGGTGGGGGTAGCGGCCGAGGAACCACTCGGTGCGGCGGCGGAAGTTGTCGAGCCGGCGGTAGACGTCGGGCGAGATGACGTGGACCGCGAAGAGCGGGATGAGCCCCACCATCGAGCGCACCCGGAGGTGCTGCGGGTGGCCGCCGACGTCGAGGATGTCGTAGTAGAAGCCGCGCTCCTCGTCCCACAGGGGCAGGCCGTTCTCGGCGTGGTGGAGCGCGTAGGCGATGCGCAGGAAGTGCTCGAGGAACTTGCTGGCGAGGTCCTCGTAGGCGCTGTTCTCGGTGGCGAGCTCGAGGGCGATGCGCATGAGATCGAGGCAGTACATCGCCATCCAGGCGGTGGCGTCGGCCTGCTCCAGCTTCACCCCGGCGGGCAGCGGCTCGCTGCGGTCGAAGACCGAGATGTTGTCGAGCCCGAGGAAGCCCCCCTCGAAGAGGTTGTTTCCCTCGACGTCCCGCTTGTTGACCCACCAGGCGAAATTGATGAGCAGCTTGTGGAAGACCCGCTCCAGGAACACGCGATCTCCCTTGCCCCGCTGCTTGCGCTCGATCTTGTAGATCTGGTACGCGGCCCAGGCGTGCACGGGCGGGTTGAGGTCGCTGAACTCCCACTCGTAGGCGGGGATCTGCCCGTTGGGGTGCTGATACCACTCCTTGACCACCAGCTTGAGCTGGGCCTTGGCCTGATCGATGTCGACCGGGGCCATCGCCAGCGCGTGGAAGGCGAGGTCCCAGGCGGCGAACCAGGGATACTCCCATTTGTCTGGCATGGAGATGACGTCAGCGACCGAGACGTGGCGCCAGTCCTCGTTGCGGCCCCGGAGGCGGGCCGCGGGCGGAGGCGCCGCGGCGTCCCCCTTGAGCCAGGCGTCGACGTCGAAGTTGTAGAACTGGAGGCTCCAGAGCAGGCCCGCCGCCGACTGGCGGTGGATGGCCCGGCGATCGTCGGTCAGCCCGGGGCCCTGCACGGCGGCGTAGTAGGCGTCGGCCTCCTCGCGGCGGAGGCGGAGCAGCTCGTCGCTGCCCCCGAAGGGATCGGCCGAGGCCTCCGGCGACAGGCGGGCCAGGAGGCGCACCCGCCCGCCCGCCGGCACCACGAAGCGACGCCACGCGGCCATCTTGCTGCCGCGCCCGTCCGGGGACACCCGCGAGCGGTCGCCCCGCACCACCCGCTCGTGGAACGCGTCCTTGACGTAGGGGGTCCGCGACGGCGAGCCCCAGAGCCGCTCGGCGTTGGTCTCGTTGTGGGTGAAGAGCAGCTCGGCGTCCCCCTCGACGTGGAAGAACATCTCGCCGAGCGAGCGCTCCACGGCCCGCGCCGAGCGGAAGGGTTGGTGCGGCGCGTCCGTGGGCGCGAGGGCGCGGATCTCGGGCATCCCGTCGGGCGCGCCCGACCACGACCAGGTGTTGCGAAACCACAGGTGCGGCAGGAGGTGCAGCGGGGCGTCGTCGGGGCCGCGGTTCTCGGCCGTGATCACCATGAGGATGTCGCCTGGGCCGCGCTTCGCGTACTCGACGGTGATGTCGAAGTAGCGACCCTGGTCGAAGGCGCCGAGCTCGGCCAG
>Ga0302267_10000937_pt1 | contig 38108 bp, 36 predicted proteins | sample III_Bog_E1_3_FD_194555 | JGI IMG/M metagenome (GOLD analysis project Ga0302267, IMG submission 194555) | Peat permafrost microbial communities from Stordalen Mire near Abisko, Sweden - III_Bog_E1_3 | ecosystem: Environmental > Terrestrial > Soil > Wetlands > Peat | place: Sweden: Abisko...
ATGGCGAAGCTGTTGCCGATGGTGGAGAGCGGGCTGAGGGGAAAAATCGGCAGGGTAAGGCTGCCATCGACCCACGCAGCGCCGCCGGGGGCCGCGGTTACGAAGGATTGCCCGCCCGGCGCGAGTACCGTGGAGGCGAGGACGGAACTGCCGTCGAGCGGCAGGCGCAAGAGGACCTGGTATGGGGTTGCCGCGAGCGGTGCGGAGACCGTGGCGACGGGAAACTGGCCGAGCGAGACTGATCCAGAGAGCAGCAGGTTGGCGGTGCCGGGGTCGAGGGCGAGCGAGGTGATGCCGCTGCCAGGAATGTAGGTGGAGAAGACGATGCCATCGCCAGCGGGGGTGAGTTTGGTGAGGAAGCCGGAGGTTGCGCCGAGCGCCTCCGGGACGAGCGCCGCGATGGTGGGGTAGCCAGTGGAGGTGGTAGAGCCGGCGATGTAGGCATTGTCCTGGGCATCGGCGGCGATGGCGACCGGGGTGGTGCTGCCGCTGGCGCCGGTGAGGTAGGTAGCGTAGAGCAGCGTGCTGCCCGAGGAGGAGAACTTCTCCACAAAGCCGTTGCTGGTGCTGGCGTGGGCCGGGGTTTGGAGAATGCCTGCCGGTGTGACGGGCAGGGTTGCGGAGTAGATGGTGCCGGTGAGGAAGACCGCGTCGGAGGTGGCGGCGACGGAGGCTGCGGCCATGGTGGCGCCGCCGGTGAAGGTGACGAAGACGGGATTAAGGCTGGAGTCGAAGCGGGCCACGAAGGAGTTGGCGGCGCTGCCGCTTGCGGCCGGGAAGGCCGCGCCCGGCGTGGCGACGAGTAACCCAGAGGAGGTGGTGCCGGTGACATATATATTGCCGGATGGATCGAGCGCCATGGCGAGGCCGATGTCGCCCTTTGCGCCGAGTTGGGTCTGGGCGAGGATGTTGGTCGCTGAGGAATCCGTCTCCAGCAGCCGGACGCCGTCCTTCTGGTCGATGAGCAGGTAGAGGTTGCCGGATGCGCTGGAGAGAACGCTGTTGATCTGACCTTGATTAGAGGCGGCGCGCAGGCCGGCGAAGGCGAGTTGCTGCGGGCCGGTGGGCTGGGGCATCTGCGCGAAGGCGGCAAGCGGCAGCGCGAAGAACAGCGCCAGAGCCGCTTTCCAGGCCAGGTGCGATGCACGGTGTAGGGCGTGGATTGGCGGCAGACGATGAGGCCAAGTTGCGGCGCAGTGGGTCCCGTCCCCAGGCTTCCCGGTGTGTTGGTCTTGCGTCATGGTCGAGTGGCTGCGGCGATGTGCGACGTGCAGCCTGCCCTCAATATCCACGAAATGGCCCCAGTTCAGGTGCTACGAAGTCCGAATTCTCGAACCGAGGTAACGATACGATTCCAATTCGGGAATTGCCAGTGTTACTTCGCGGCTGCTGGCTCGATGGTTGGCGCGGCTGCGGCGTTGAGCAGGTAGGCGTAGCCGCGGGCGCTCATCTCGAGATCCATGGCGGCGTACGTAGTGAAGTGGAGGGTCTGCATGCCGATGGCCGCGGCGGCCTGGATGTTCTCCTGCTTGTCGTCGAGGAAGAGGATGTTGGCGGGCGGGGTGTGCAGCGCGGCGGCGGTCTGGATGTAGATTTCGGGTTCGGGCTTGGCCATGTGCAAGAGCGCCGACCATGTGCAGTGGTCGAACGCGGCGAGCCAGGGCAGCCGGGCGACGATGCCCTGGGCGATGTTGTCGCCAATGTTGGAGAGGATGCCGGTGCGAACGCCGGCGCGCTGCAACTGCGCGGCCCATGCGATCATGGGCGCGTTGGGAACGGACCAGAGGTCCACATCGGCGCGGAAGAGTGCAGCGATCTGGGTGTCGGTCAACTTGATCCTCGTTTGTGCTGCGACGGCGTGCCAGTAGGCTGTTCCGGTGAGCGCGCCGCGATCGTAGTCGTGGCGGAAGGCCCAGTAGGCGGTATGGAGAGGCGCTTCGTCCAGGCCTGTGATGGAGCGAATGGCACTCCAGGCGACTGGGTCCGGAGGCCCGGAGAGAACCATGCCGTAGTCAAATAGCACGGTGCCGACGGGAGTTGGAGAACCCGGCGTTGCCGAAGTGGAATTTTCGTCGAATGGGAAGGGCATTTCACTCGATTGTAGGCGATACCCTGAAACAGACCATGAATGCGGAGACCTGGACGCCCGAGTTGCGAGCCTGGCTGGATGGGAGCGCGCGCGCGGCGGGCTTCGATGCGGCTGGCGTGGCGGCGGTGCGGCCGGTGGAGGATGAGTTCGCGGCGCAGGAGGCTGCGCGTTTTGCGGTGTGGATTGCGGCGGGATATGCCGGGGAGATGGAGTATCTGAAGCGGCGCGATGACGCAGGCGCTTTGGTGCGCAGCGGGCTGCAGGTGGCGATGCCGTGGGCCAGGTCGGTGGTGGTGTGCGCACTGAACTACAACGCTGCTGCGCCGAACTCCCTGGATCCGGCGCCACCCGGGACGGGCTGGATTGCGCGCTATGCCTGGAGCGGCCGGACGCTGGAGGATGGAACGCAGGCGGCGACGGACTACCACGACGAGTTGCTGGGCCGTTTGCGGACGATAGAAGAGGAACTGCTGGCGCAGACGGCGTGTACCACGCGCTGCTATGTGGACACGGGGCCGCTGGTGGAGCGCAGCTTTGCGCAGCAGGCGGGCGTGGGATGGATTGGGAAGAATACGTGTGTGCTGAATCAGCGGTTGGGATCGTGGCTGCTGCTGGGCGTAATTGTTACATCGCTGCCGGTGGAGGCGGAGGCACCGATGCTGGCGGCGCAGGACCGCTGCGGCACCTGCACACGGTGCATCGACGCGTGCCCGACGGATGCGCTGCTGGGGTCGCGCGATGCCGGCGGGGCGCGGGGGATGGACGCGTCGAAGTGCATTGCGTACCTGACCATTGAGAAGAAGGGTGCGATTGAGGAGCGGCTGCGGGAGCCGATGGGGCGGCAGGTGTTTGGCTGCGACATCTGCCAGGATGTTTGCCCGTGGAACCGGCGTGCGCCGGCTGGGACGCACGCGGGCATGGAGACGCGTGCGGAGCTGGTGAATCCTGCGCTCGAGTGGCTGGCGACGATGGACGGGCGGGAGTTCAAGCGGCGGTTCAAGGGCTCGCCGCTGGAGCGAACGGGGCGCAAGCGCCTGCTGCGGAATGTGGCGATTGCGATGGGGAACAGCGGCGCGGAGCGCTTCCTGCCGCAGCTCGATGCCTGGGCGGAGGCGTCCGGCGCGGAGGGGAGCGCGGGCGGCAATGCCCCAATCGATCCAATGGTTTCCGAGGCTGCGGAGTGGGCGCGGACGCGCATTCGGGCGAAGCGTTGAACTTCCGGGCTGCATTTTGCGTCTGCTAGCCTAGAAGGTGATGTCTATCGACAGTCCTACCCAAGAGAGCAACACGCACAACGTTCCGGATTCGACGCAGCCTGAGGCCAAGACGGGAGAGGCATTGCGGCCGGGCGAGGTTGTGCCTGCGCCTGGAGGGCCACCCGTTCCCATCGCTCAAGTGGCTCCGGTGGTGCGGCAGGATGGACTGTGGCCGCAGGTGGTGGCGTTGGCCAAGTACATGGTGCAGACGGAGGTGCACACGTACGCGTTCAGCGTGGCGGCGAACGTGATCCTGTCGCTGTTCCCGTTCATCGTGATGATGTTGACGATCTCGCGGGTGGTGCTTCACTCCGACCAGATGTTCCAGGTGGTATCCGACGCGATGTACCATTTTCTGCCAGCCAACCAAGCCTTCATCATGAAGAATATGAGGCTGCTGGTCCATCCGAACAAAGGCATGCAGGTGTATTCGGTGGTGATGCTGCTGATCAGTTGCACTGGCGTGTTTCTGCCGCTGGAAGTGGCGCTGAACGGTGTGTGGGGCGTGCGCAAGAACCGCTCCTACCTGATGAACCAGGCAGTCTCCATCGGCCTGGCTTTCCTGATTGGCCTGATTGCGATGGCATCTGTTGCGATCACGGCGAGCGAGCGATTTCTGCTGCCGTACGTGTTCTTCAAGCACATCGACAACGGTCTGTTTCGGTTTGTTTCCGGCATTCTGGATGGCGGCTTGTTGGACTTGCTCGGCGTGGTCGTCGGCGTGACGATCTTCTTCCTGATCTATTGGATACTGCCGAACCGCAAGGTGCCGGCGCGGGCCGTGCTGCCCACGGCGATCGTGATTGGCCTGCTGTGGGAGGTGGCGAAATACCTGTACCAGATGGCGCTGCCGCGATTGGACTTTGAGTCGGTGTATGGGCCGTTCTTTGTGTCGGTCAGCTTGATGATCTGGGCGTTTCTCTCCGGGCTGCTGCTGCTGGCGGGCGCGCATTTCTCGGCCACTCGCTATGCCTTGGCCGTGGCCCGGAAAGAGGAACGCGAGCGGCTGAGCAAAGAGCAGGGAGTTGTGGACACACCGGAGAGCGCCGCGAATGCCTGACGCGCTGGAACCCGCTGTGCCGCCAGCGGGCGCGCGGTGGTGGCACCGCAGGCCGCCCACAGGCGTGGCTGGCGCGGTGTTCTGGCTGGCGCTGTGGTTTGCGCTACTGTGGCTCCTGCGGGTGATTCCGAGCCTCTCGAATCCGCTGCTGACCTGGATGCAGGCGCTGGTGGGGATTGCGCTGATCGGGCTGGGGGTGCCGCTGGCGTGGCAACTGATCCACCGGCACCTGCTGTGGAGTTTGCGCAACAAGCTGGTGCTGACCTACGTGCTGATTGGGGCGGCGCCGGTGGTGTTGTTTGTCACGCTGGCGGGCATCTCTGCGTACGTGGCGGCGGGGCAGTTTTCCATCCACCTGGCCGATACGCGCATGCATCAGCAGTTGGACGAGATGGGGGCGGAGAATGCGGCACGGGCATCGCGTATGGCGCGCGTGTTGAGAGACCAGGCGGAGGGGCCGCCTGGAGGGCCACCGCGGGGTCGGCCCGGCGCGCCTGGAGGGCCACGTGGCGGGCGGCCGCAGCGGCAGAACACACCTGCCAGCCAGACACAGCCCAATGCCCAGGAGTCGACGGCTGTCACACCCGCCATCGCGGCTGCAGCTGAGCCGCTGGGCGAGGCGGCGCCGAATCCTCTGGTCGCGCGGCTGCACCGGCACTCGGCGGTCTATCTGAACGGTGCGAGGCTTGCGGCAGGAACTCCGGGCTCACGGCCCGCGGCAGATGCGGCACCGGACGCAGCCGCAGAGAATGGCTCCGGACTGCCGACCATGCCGCTGGGCCTGCCGGCATGGGCTGCGGACCTGCACGGCAACCAGTTCCGTGAACTGGTGCTGGATGGGGATGACCTGTTCCTTGTGGCAATCGATCAGCGGCATCTGGAGGGCAGCGGAGTCCTGACGGTGATGACCAGCCTTCCGGTGGATAGCGCGCTGATGGATGTGGTGGCCGAGGGGTTGGGGCGTGTGGAGGTTTCCGGCTTGAAGACTGGCGGCCCCAACTCGAATCCCTCTGCTGCGGTCAAGACGACACGGGCTACGACGGGGCGTCGATCGCTGGACAGAGACCTGCAGCGCACAGCAATCTTTGGCGGCGCAGAGCCGAGAGCGGCGTATCTCTGCGACTTCGGCCTGCCGTTTGTCTCCACCATGGACATTACGGACTGGGACACGGGCAACGCCGACAATGTTCCGGTCGAGGTACACTCGCGGCCATCGCTGCTGTACCGGGCGCTATTTGGTAGCTCGCTGGGCGGCATTGTGACCAGCTACATTCGCTATGGCCTGTTTGCGCTGTGCATTCTGTTCGCGCTGATTGAGGCGCTGGCGCTGTGGATGGCGCTGCGCCTGGGCCGCGAGATGACCACCTCCGTGGGCGAACTCTACTCTGCCACGAAACATGTGGACCAGGGGGATTTTGTCCACCGCATCCCGGCTGTGCATGCCGGCAAGCAGGACCAGCTTGGCGAATTGGCCCGGTCGTTCAACCGGATGACCGGCTCGCTGGAACGGCTGATGGTGGAGCAGCAGGAGAAGGAGCGCCTGCAGAGTGAGCTATCGATTGCGCAGGTGGTGCAGGCGAATCTGTTTCCGCGCAATGTGCGCGACCTGCCGAAGCTGCAACTGCATGGAGTATGCCGGCCGGCGCGCTCGGTCTCCGGTGACTACTATGACTTCCTGATCTTCCACCACCCGAACCAGCCGGATGGGACTGCGGGCGCGGAGTCCGGTGTCGGGATTGCGCTGGGAGACATCAGCGGGAAGGGCATCTCCGCAGCGTTGCTGATGGCGACGCTGCACTCTGCCGTGCGCGCGTACCGCTTGGCGAGCGAGGACCTGGTGTATACCGAGGACAGCATTGCGGGGCTGACCGTGAGCCGCGAGGGACTGGCCGGCGACAGTGGCAAGTTGTTCGAGTCGCCGGGACGCATCCTGTCGCTGCTGAACCGGCATCTATACCGCAGCACTACGCCGGAGAAGTATGCCACGCTGTTTCTGGCGCACTACGACGCGGACACGGCGCAACTGACCTATTCGAATGCGGGCCAACTGCCGCCGTTGGTGCTGAGCCTGGATGGAAAGATCCGCCGCCTGGACGTTGGCGGTACCGTGGTGGGCCTGATGGACGGGATGCGCTACGAGGAAGATCGCTTCACCATGAAGCCGGGCGACATCTTTGTGGGTTACTCGGACGGCGTGACGGAGCCGGAGAACGACTTTGGCGACTTTGGCGAGGACCGGTTGATGGAGGTAGTGGCGCGCTACCGCGATCAGCCGCTGCATGTGATCTCGGCGGAGGTGATGCAGGCGCTGGACGCGTGGATTGGTGCGGAAGAACAGCCGGACGATATTACCTTGGTGCTGGCCCGCCAGCTTTAGATATCTCTCGCTCGATGGTGGTATTGCCGACATGGTTAATAGCACCAAGTGGGGATTCTGCGTGGTGCGGGCTGGAACTAGCATGCGGGTTAGAGGTTTCGGGCTTGCATTCCATTGGCCGCATGGCACCGTCACCCCGCGAAGGTACCGGAGGCCGTCCCGCTGGGGAATGGAGGCACAGTCTGCTTGCTGCCTCCGATTCGTACGTTTGGAAGCAGACCGCGAGAGAGAATCCGACGATGAAGCATCCTGGCGACGAGCGTGGACAAGCGACGATCATGATGACTCTCATGATGGCCACATTTCTGTTTGGCTTTGTGGCGCTTGCGGTTGATGTTCAGTACATGTTCCGCGAGAAGCGCATGGCGCAGGCCGCGGCCGACGCTGCGGCGCTGGCGGCTGCCGAAGAGCTGGGCAACGGAACCAATGAGCAGAACGCGGCCAATGCGATGGCGACCGCCAACGGCTTCAATACCTCTGCGGCCACCAATCCGGCTACGGTCACACTGAGCACGCTGACCTCGTCCAACTATGACGGCTCGACGGCGACCCTGGTCTCCAACTCGTATGTGAAAGCTGTGGTGTCGCAGGCGATTCCGACCTTCTTTCTGGGGGCGCTGAACCACCATTCGACGATGACTGTTTCGGCTACGGCGGTGGCGGGCGGCGGCTTGAGCAGCCCGAGCTGTGTATGCCTGGAAGGCACCAGTGGTCAGGACTTAAACCTGAGCAACAATGCCAAGATGACGGCCACCGGCTGCGGAGTGACCATCGACTCCAGCAGCAGCAATGCGGTAGGCATCGTTGGGGGGGCCACGCTGACTGCGCAGGTCATCGGGTCCGTCTCCACGAACTGGGATAACTCCGGCAATGTTAACAACGGCGGCAGCATTGGCTCTGGGACGGATGTCGTCCAGGGAATCTCCTCATCGTGCGCTCCGACTTTGCCCGCGGTACCGGCGTACAACCCCGCGCAGTGTACCGCCGACCCAACCAGTCACTACTATGGCGGCCAGTCCTACAGCGTGGGGCCTGGTTCTACCTACAGCACCACGCAGCAAAGTGGGACCACAGTTTGCTACACGTCCCTTACGGTGGGGCAGAATAATGAAGCCGTCAACCTGAACCCCGGGATTTACGTGATCAGCAATGGCTCACTGCACTTCGAAAGCGGGTCTAGCAATGTCTCCAACACGGGAGGCAATGGAGTTATTTTTTTCCTGACCGGAACGGCCAGCCTGACGATCGACAACGGTGCGAATGTGAACCTTACTGCCCCGAGCAGCGGCACATATGCTGGTGCGCTGATCTTGCAGGACCCTGGGGATTCGACGGTTCCGAGAACGGCCGATACCCAGACGCTATCGATTCAAGGCGGATCGAATGCAAACTTCAACGGAATCATCTATGCCCCTGCTGCCGGAGTGACTCTGGGGAATGGCAGCGGCACCACGTTCACCGCGGATATTGTGGCGCAGACGTTGACGATGAACGGTGGCGGAACGCTGGCCAGTAGTTCTACTGCGAACTTTGGGTCGATGAATGTGTCGACCGCAAAGCTAACGCAGTAAAGGCGACGACTCCATGAGTAAGCAAGTCCCATATCGACTTCAGCGATTGCGCCGGCGCATCCGGGTGGGATGGCGCGGCATGCGCGACGATGCCGGGGGCTCCCTGGTGGAGTTGGGGCTGATGTTGTCGATTCTTGGGGTGCCCTTGATGCTGGGCGTGGTCTACATGGGGAACCTGGAGCACTACTCCATCGAGATCTCCAACGCAGCGCACTCGGGCGCAATGTACGGCATGCGGAGTTCGACCTACGCCAGCAACGGTACCGGCATAACTACAGCTGCTAGAAACGAAGCCTCGGATTTTGGTACGGCCCTGGCTGTGACACCGACCACCTATTACGCCTGCTCCAACGCGGAGGGTGGCACCACGTATACGACCCAGGCCCTGGCAACCGCGGGCTGCACTGGTACAGGAAACCATTACCTGGAATTTCTCCAGGTGGTGGTGAACGGCTCTGTAACACCGCTGGGCAAGGTCTCCGGAATGGCGCGTACAGTGAGCCTGAGCAGCACCTCGGTGATGGAGGTCCAGGAGTGATGGACTTGAAGAGCTTCCAGCGAGGTGTGCGTGCGAAGGCGATTGCTCCGGCCCGGCGCTCCGCCAGTCGATGGAGAGGTCTGCTGCGCGGGCTTCGGGGGGGCGGGCTGGTGCGCGGCGAGCGCGGGTCGTCGCTGATCGAGTTTGCGGTATCCGCCGGCGTTCTGATGACCTTTACGTTCGCACTGATGGAGATCTGCGTGGCCTTCTACACGGATGGCATGATCTCCGAGGCGGCACGCGAGGGTGCTCGGTACGCTGTGGTTCGCGGATCGACCTGCACCACCAGCTCGGGCGGCTCCTGCACAGTGACCACGGCCCAGATCAAGACCTTCACGCAGGGGCTGGGCTATCCCAATCCTGGCGGTGGTTCGCTGATCGCCACGGCGTCCTTTCCGGATGGTGACGAGGTTCCAGGGCACCGCGTGCTGATCTCGGTGACCTACAGCTTCCCGATCCGGTTTCCTCTGCTCCGGACGACGGCCCTGCCGTTGACGGCGCAGGCCGAGGAAGTCTTCGTTCAGTAGTGTGTGGTGTGCGCGTGCGGTCGGCATGGGTGGCTGCGGATATCCAGCCTACGGCTTGCCTGGCATCGCCTTGACGACGATCGCGTTGGGCGAGCCGCCGGAGGGCAGGATGGTAAAGAGCGCGGGGCCGTTCTTGTCTACCGTGCGGATAACGGAGACGTCGCCGGAGTGGGCATCCGCCGCCAGCAACAGATGTTCGTCGGCCGAGAAGGCCAGGGCATCCGGAGCGCGGCCGGTGTGGACGCTGTAGGGCATGAGCTGTCCGTCGTCGATGCTCCAGAGGTTGATGGAGTCCGCTCCGAAGTTGGAGATCCACAACGTGCTGTTGTCTCCGCTGACAATGCTGTTGACCGGGCGGTTGGCGATTGTGTCCGTGCGACTCACCTCGTTGGTCTGGGTATCGATGGCGGAGATGGAGTTTGAAGCAAAGTTGGAGCAGAAGATCTGGCCGCCATCGGGCTTGAGCGCGAGGTGGATGGGGGTCGCGCCTACGTCCAACATGGCCAGCATGTGGTCGGTCAGCAAGGTTGAGTTCTGTTTGGCCGCCCAGGTGTCCGGCGCCGCGGCCAGCGAGATCGCCATGACCTGATGCCCGCCGGAACAGGCAATGAACGCCTTGGACGAGTCGGGCAGGATGACCGCGTCCGTTGCGCCGGGGCAGCCGGAATAGGCCGCACGCAAGCGGGGGGCCGAACCCCGGTCGGAGGTGGCGGCCCCGGGTGTGAGGCCGGGAAGCGCCAGGCCCTTCTGCGGCTGGTAGGGTTCGACACCGAAGATGGAGACGCTGCCGCTGCCGCGGTTGGTCACCACCAGCGAGCGCATGTCCGGCGAGATGCGAGCCAGGCCGGGCTGCTCTCCAGTGCCCGCGACGGCGATTTCCCGGCGGCTGTCCAGGTCGATTACACTGACCGAATTCGACCCGCTGTTGGCGACGTAGGCCCGATGCCCGGAGGCGTCCACGGCGATGAAGTAGGGAAGCTTGTGCACAGGGATGGTCGCGGCCACGCGGTTGGCATCTGTATCGATGACCGACACAGTGCCGGCGCCGGTGTTGACTACATAGACTTCGTTGCGGGTGGGCACGGGATTGACGGCCATGCCCGAGGGCTGGCTGCCGACCTGCAGCGTGCGGTCCTGGCGCAGGTACACCAGGTCCAACACGGAGACCGTGTTGGATGCGCCATTGGAGACGTAAGCAAACTCGCGGTATCCGGGCGGGACATCGGGGAAACGGTTGCGATTACAGCCCGCGACCGGCAACAGGAGAAGTGGGATGGCGCAGAGGAAGCGCCGCAGGCTCATGAGGTTTGCACGGCGGAGCCCGACCGGGCCAGAGCAAAATGGTTCAAGGATTTGCACTCTTGCGAGTCTAGAGCATTTGGGGAGCTTAAGAGAGGGGAAGATCGGATAGGGTCGGTAATCGGTTGCTTGAGAGCAGTGACCGCCAGAAAGGCTGCGGAAACTCGCAGAACTTTCGGACGGTGGTGGGGTTTGGGAACGGTAGATAGTTTCCGAATTGGATCGGAGGCTACTCGCAGCGCTCGTAATCCTCGGACAACGAAGTTGGGAGAAGATCTCCGGCTTCGTTGTTTTTTTTGCTTCCAGCCTTGGACGGTGTGCGGTGCGACTGCGTGGGTGGCGCACTGAATCTGCTGCGCCGAACCTGCAGTGCTGGAGATCGTTGCCAGCGAAATCAGGCTATTGCTCTGTTTGCTCTGCGCCCTCGAGCGCTGCAAGGTACTGGCTGTCTTCCTCGGAGAGACTGGCGTTGGCAAGCAGGTCGGGGCGGTTGCGCAGGGTCTTGGCGAGGGCCTGCTGGCGGCGCCAGCGGCGGATGGCAGAGTGGTCGCCGCCGCCGAGGATCTGGGGGATGCAGACGCCGCGGAACTCGGCGGGACGGGTGTAGTGGGGGTAATCGAGCAGGCCGCCGGCACCGTGGGTGGAGCGGGGTACGCCGTCGGGGGTCAGGCTATCGGTGGGGTCGTCGCCGATGCCAAAGCTCTCGTAGCGATTGGAGTCCGCATGTCCGAGGACGCCGGGGAGCAGACGGACGACGGCATCGATGACGACGGCCGCGGCCAGTTCGCCGCCGGAGAGGACGTAGTCTCCGATGGAGAGTTCTTGGTCGGCGAGCAGGTGGTTGACGCGCTCGTCGACGCCCTCGTAGCGGCCGCAGATGAGGACAACACGGTCGAGCGCGGCAAGGCGATGCGCCGTGGCCTGGGTGAAGCGCCTGCCCTGCGCGGAGAGCAGGATAACGGACTGGCGCGAGAGGTCGCGGTCCGGCTTGGCGGCGATTGCGGGGCCGGATGCGCCGAGTGATTCCACGCAGGCGAAGATGGGTTGCGCCTTGAGCACCATGCCCTCGCCACCGCCAAAGGGGCGGTCGTCGACGGTGCGATGACGGTCATGGGTAAAGGCGCGGAGGTCGTGGGTGGCGACTGCGACGGCGCCAGTGGCGATGGCGCGGCTGAGGATGCCGTGATCGAGCGGACCGGCGAAAAAGTTCGGAAAGATGGTGACGATGTCGAAGCGCATGGGTGCAGGCCCGCAGGGCAGTTGGTCTAGTCTTTCACGGGCGGCGGTTCGACGCGGCGATTGATGTCCGCCAGGCCTTCCGGCAACTCCATCCGGATGGATTGTGCCGCGACGTTGAGCTCGAGCAGGTAGGCGCTGGCGAACGGGATCAGGAGCTCGTCTCCCTCCGGCGAGAGGATGGAGAGCAGCGGCGCAGCGTCCTCCAGGCGGCGGGCTCCGTCGGGCGTGGTGGGGAATTGTACGTCGTCGACGACGCCAAGGGCGCGGTCACGATCATAGACGGTGCAGCCCACCAGGTCGGAGATGTAGGCGGCGCCGGGGTCGAGCGGCAGACGCTCCGTGAGTGGCACGACAACCTCCTTGCCCGAGAGCTTCTCGGCCTGCTCGATAGTGTCAACGCCTGCGAAGTGGAGAACGATGCGGCCAGCGTTCTTGCCGAGCGGAAGCCAGTGGGCCGCGACCTCGACCGCTTGAGGTTGGCCGGCGGCAGTGGGCGGCAACGCGACCGGACCGGCGAATCCGGGCGTCGCGAGCCAGACACTGGGATGCTGAACGAAGCGGTCGGGGAAATCCGTGTAGAGGTCTGCGAGCACCTCACCTTTGCGTCCCTGGGGACGGAGGATGTGGGCGAGCACGACCCATTGCGAAGTGGAGTCCATGGATTGCATGGTACCTGTGCCGCGCAACCTGCGGAGCAAGGCTGCCAAGTCGCAGTGTGGCAAACTGCGGCGAGAGCAAGCTGGGTCGTGCGAGCCGAGCGCGAGACCAGCGGGGGCCCCGGTCAGGCTTCCGAACGCGGCCCGTCGTCTTCCAGAATGTCGAGTGCGAAGCGGTGGTGCAGCTTCATGCTGGCTGCGCCCAGGATGGTGCGCAGCGAGCGGGCGGTGCGGCCTTGCTTGCCGATGACTTTGCCGATGTCCTGGTGCGCGACTCGGAGACGGATGACGGTGGAATCGTGGTCTTCGAGCAACTCGACCGATACGTCATCCTGCTGGTCTACCAATGCCCGTACGATCTCCAAAATGAGTCGCTTCATAAGCTCCGACGGCTCGGAGTCGCTTGGCCTAACTTCATTCATCACAGACACCTCTAGGAGATATGCCGTACCGGTTTGACTCCGCTCGTAGCCTCCTTCTAGGAGAGGTCTTCAGAGTAGGAATGACTTGCAACCGGTGCGGCGCGGAGCTCTCTTGCCGAGTAATTCTCAGGGGGAGAACCGCAGACCCGCGCAAGCAAGCCTGCGGAAAGTCTACAGAAAATTCGGGAGAATGGGGAGTAGGAATGCCGCGAAAGCGACACTCTTTGGGCACTGGAAACTGGTTACTAATTTACCACTTAGTTACTAAGCGGCGACGACAGGTTCAACGGCGGGCTTGGCGAGCAGTTTGCCGACACGGTCCGACAACTGTGCGCCATTGCCGACCCAGTAGTCGATGCGATCGCGCTTGAGTTCGAGCGACGCCGGCGAAGTGCGCGGGTTATAGGTGCCGACAACTTCGACGGAACGTCCATTGCGGGCACGGTCCTTTTCAATGACAACGACGCGATAGTGGGGCTGCTTGCGGGCGCCAACGCGCGCCAGACGAATCATCAACACTTGGGAATCCTCTCAGATGAAAACGGTATGTATGGGCGAAGAGATGAAGTCGAGCGATCCGCCGGCACAGCCTGCGGTACCACAGCTCACACAAACCCAACACCTAAGTATGGCGGAGATTGGCGGATTTCGCAATGCCGGCGTTGACCGCGGACGGTTGCGGATCCCTATAGGGCCTTTAAACGCCCGTGCCGCCCAACGATGGCAGGCGGCAGGACATTGGGCATATGCTTCTCGAGTGAGCCCCTCATGGCTAAAGATAGAGGCTGGCCGGGCGGCTGGCTGTGATCTCTGTCACACCTGCTTGCGTCTGGGCGACACATTATTTCTCGTCGCGCAGCAGGGCTGCGGCGGCCCAGAGGACGGGCGCCTGCCCGTGCAGGTTGCCGGTCTCGCGTTTGCGATCGAGGTAGTACTGCATGTTGTCGAGCTTGCCGGTGCCGGTGCAGACCTGGGTGACGTCATGGTTCTGGTCGACGTAGCCGACGACGGCGATCCAGCCGCGGCGGGCTGCGGGCGCGTAGGTGGCCACGTCTAGCCAGCCATGCTTGACGCCGGTGATCAGCGCGAAGCTGAACATGGCGGAGCTGGAGGATTCGGGCCACGCCTCGGGGTGGTCGATCAACTCGTGCCACATGCCGTCTGCGCCCTGGTACTTCAGTAGCGCCGCCATCATTTTTTTGTAGCCGGCCATGATGCGCGGGCGGTCGGGATGGTCGGCGGGGAGGGTGCGGAGCATCTCGGCCATGCCGGCGGCGAACCAGCCATCGCCGCGTCCCCAGAAGTACTTGACGTCGGGCGCGTGGAAGAAGAGGCCGTTAGGCTGCTGGAGGCGGTCGAGGTAGGTGACCATCTCGTGCGCGTCGCGGTCGAGATATTTGCGGTCGCCGGTAGCGCGATAGGCCTCGAGCTGGAGCATGGTGAGCATGTACATGTCATCGACCCAGAGACGCGTCTCGGGCGAGAGGCCATCCTTCACCAGCGCATCGTGGACATCCTGGGGGAGCTCAGGCGGAGTGTCGGCCGTCAGCGGGCCCCACTGCCGGTCCGCCCAGGACTGGCCGAGTTGGAGGTACTTGGGATCGTAGGTAGGAAGGCCTTTGGTCTGGATGGCGATCTCCAGCGGCATCACGCCGAAGATGGAGTCGTCGACGTGGTGACGCTGCGGCGTGCGGCCGGTGCCGCCGGGCAGCAGGGGATCGAACCTGGCGATGAGGCGGTCGCGCAACGAGTCGTCATGGGTGAGAGCGGCGAAGATCATGGCTCCGTAGAAGGTGCACACATACGGATAGCCGGAGAATCGTTCGCTTTGCGTCCCGGTGACGAAGTGCTCGGCTAATGCCTTGCCAACCTCCTGCGGGGATGCGCCGCGCGGCCACACGGTAAGGTCACCGGGTGAGGGCGGAATCACTTCCTTGTACGGCCCCTCGGGGACCCTGCGCGGCGGCGTGTTCTGCGCCCCGACCTGCGCTGCGGGGGAGGGAGCCGGCAGGGGCGGTGTCTGGGCGGTGAGCGTGGTGGCGAGCAGAGCGGATACACAGAGCAGCGCGGGAAACTCCAGCTTCATGAGGTCAACCTTTGAGATGGATTGCAACGTGCGCCCACAAGTCTACGCGGCGGCTGAGCGATTGGACAACTGCCTAATTTCGAGGTCGCTTGAGATTGGTTGCGGGGGGTTGATCGGTTGAGCAACTGCTGCGGCAAATAGCATTTTCCCGCTTGACAGGCTTGGCTGCATCGCGAAGCATCTAGTTCTGCCTTCACGAGCACGGGCCGGTGCCATGTTTCAGAATGAGGGATGTCGATGGGGAACATGGTCTTGGTGGTGGGGGCGGGGCCGGTTGGTTTGACCATGGCGGCAGAGTTGGCACGCTACGGTGTGCCGGTTCGCATTGTGGACCGCGCGCAGCAACGCACGGACCAGTCCAGGGCTCTGATGGTGTGGAGCCGGACGCTTGAGTTGCTGGACCGGTCGGGGTGCGGCGGTGCGTTTGTCTCGGCCGGTATGAAGGTCAAGGTAGCCAATATCGTTGCCGATGGAAAGGCCATCGGCCGTATTGATCTGGGAACCGTTGCGACGACTCACCCCTATGTGTTGATGTTGCCGCAGAGCGAGACGGAGCGATTGCTGGAAGAGCATCTGCGGAGTTTTGGCATCGGCGTCGAGCGCGGGGTCGATCTGGTGTCGTTCGTGGAGTCCCAGGACGGGGTGGAGTCGGTATTGCTCCACACGGATGGCCTCCAGGAGAAGGTCCAGAGCGGCTGGGTGATTGGATGTGACGGCGCGCGCAGTACGGTGCGCCATGGGATGAAAAAAGTGTTCCGTGGGGATGCGCAGCCGAGCGGATGGATTCTGGCCGATGTGAGGCTACAGGGTGTCGACACCCCCGGAGAGATTGACGTGGGCTGGCACCCGGAAGGGGTGCTTGTGGTGATGCCCATCGATGGGGAGCGATATCGGGTGATTGCGGACGTTGGTGCATCGCAGACCGACAAGGGAGGATCGGAGCCGAGTCTGAGCCAGGTGCAGGCGATCCTGGATGCGCGCGGACGAGGGGGCATAACGGCGTCGGACCCAATCAGTATGGGCAGGTTCCATATCAACGAACGCAAGGTAGCCGAATATCGCAGCGGCCGGGTGTTTCTGGTCGGGGATTCGGCCCATGTACACAGCCCTGCGGGCGGACAAGGGATGAACACCGGCATGCAGGATGCGTTCAACCTGGCCTGGAAGCTGGCGCTGGTGTGGCGCGGCATGGGTGCGGAGGAACCGCTGCTGGGCAGCTATAGCCTGGAACGTAGCGCGGTCGCCGATCAGGTACTGAGGAATACTGGCAGGATTTCGTCGCTCGCCGTTTTGCGCGGTGAGATGAAGCAGTCCGTGCGGAACTACATTTCGTCTTTGATGTTCGGGCTCTCGATGGTTCGGGACGCTCTGGCGGAGACATTCTCTGAAGTTTCTGTGGAGTATCCGACCAGTCCGTTGACCCGCACGGGGCGACATGCGTACGACAACCCCGCGGCGGGGGAACGCGCTCCGCTGCGCAGGGGGGAGCCCGCAGTGGGGGCAGGCGATACACCCAGGTTTGCGGTGTGCGCGGATGTATCCACGCCGGCAGCGAAGCACGGTGCGGGCGTGCTGCTGGGGCTCTACGGGAATCTGCTGGAAGACGAGGTGCGACCTCCGTTCCACGCGGGCGGCCTGTGGCTGCTGCGGCCGGATGGATACGTCGCGCTGGCGACCAGGAACGATGGCTGGGACGAGATTGCAGCGTACCTGGATAGGATTGCCGGACGGCGCTCGTGATGGAGTGATGACCGTCCGGCTGGAGAGTGCAGGGAAGCGCGGCCAGCGCTACTGGTGCCAGTGCATGGGCCAGTTGAGGTACTTGGTGGCGGCCTCGTGTATGGGCGCGGCAGTGGTGGAGAAACTGGCGGCAACGTGGTGTTCGAAGCCGTTCTCGCAGATGTAGTGGAGCAGCTTCTGCATGTTGGGGATCTCGACGACCCCGGCTCCGCCGAAGGTGTTGAGCGGGTCGTTGGTGAAGGCGCCCTGGCCGACGTAGCCGCGGACGGTTCCGGTGAAGTCATCGGTCGTGAAGCGGGCAAAGCTCATGGGACCGGCTTTGACGGTGCCGTCGAGCGTGCCGTGAGTGTTCTGCTTGCCGACCGTGCCTGCGATGATGAGCTGATAATCCATCTTCACGCCTTCGTTGAAGAAGTGCTTGGGCAGGTTGGAGCAGTGGAAGCAGACGGCCTTGTCCGGGTTGTCGCCGTAGTTGTTGTTCCAGTCCAGCAGCGCGGAGGGCGTCTCGCTGGCCAGGGTGAGGGCGTACATGGAGAGCGTGCCGAGGATGTCGACCTCGCAGGCGGAAGGGATGAGGTTCTCGCTCATCATGGACATGACAGTGCAGGGGACGATGCCAAGGAACTCCTCGATGGAGGTCCAGCACTGCACGGCGGAGACGGTGAGTTCGCTGGCCTTCATCCAATGGTCGATGACAGCCCCGAGCTTGGCCATCTTCAGCAGCGCTGCCTCTGGTGTCTGGCCGACGGGGATGTATTTCCTGATTGCAGCGAGTTTTTCCTCGGCGGCATCGTCGTTGTCGGCCATGCGGCCGATGCGGCCGATCACTTCGCTGAGGTCGAGGGTCTCGACGGTGATGCCCGATCGTTCGAGGAGTTTCTCCGAGTAGCGGACCGTGTTGAACGCGGTGGGGCGGGCGCCGATGGCTCCGAAGCGGACGTTCCGCAGGCCACGAACCGTCCGACAGACGGCGGCGAACCACAGGAGGTCGGCCTTGAACTCCGGCGAGTCCGGCGCCTCCGTATGCAGCGTGGTGAGCGAGTAGGGGATGCCGTACTGCTTCAGGTTGTTGCAGATGGACATTTTGCCGCAGAAGCTGTCGCGGCGGAAGGCGATGGACATCTTGCCCGGGGTGTCCGGCGTAGCCTGGATGAGGATGGGGACGCGGAGATCGGCCAGGCGGATGGCGTCGGCCAGGCCGCGCTCTTCGCCGAAGTTCGGCAGCGTGATGATGAGACCGTCGATCTCCTCGGCGTGGGCCTTGAACAGGGCCGCGCACTTTTTGGCGTCCTCGTAAGTTTCAACTGCTCCGTGGGCAGTCACGTCCGGGTGCAGCACGATGGGCTTGATGCCGGCGGCTTCGAGTGCAGCGATGATTTCGAGGCGGCCTGAGGTTGCGAGGTGCGAGGGGAAGAATCCGCGGTTGCCTACGAGGACTCCCATGGTCATTGGTCGAGACATTTCTTGAAACTCCCTTGATGTGGCGTGTTGAGGATGCCCGTACTTTCGGCGGAATTCAGACCCGCGAGGCGCTCATTTGAGTAGTTGCGAATGAAAGAAAAAACCCACGATTGCAAGCAGGAGGAGCGTGTTAGTAAGAAAGACGTTTGCGAAGTTGCTGTACTTCCTCCTTCTGACAATGCGGGTGAAATGGTGCTCCCACCCGCCGACTCCGAAAGAATCCTCCAGGGACGCGATGTATCTGCTGATCACACCCATATGCTTATTCAGCACATGAGAACGGATGGAGGCCGCGCCACACAATAGGACTGGAACCAGCCATGGCAGGTAATGCCACTGATGGTTGCCGATCAACCATCCCCAGATCACCCCGACGGCGATCACGACGTTCCGCTCCTGAGAACGAAACTCTGCGATATAGTACTCGATCTCCTTGCGTAGCGCCCTGTATTCCTCGATCTGATAAATCTGTTCGACGCTCATTGGCTCGTTCATGTCCGACAGGGTAGCACGGCAACGGGCGTGCCAGCCGATCAGCCTTTGCGTGGCCGGAAGCGGATGGTATAGAACGCGCCGAAGAGCGTCATCACCATACCCCACCAGAAGGCAGGGTGGAGATTGGCGAGGACGGTGGTGCCGGGGTGTGAGAACTCGTAGATGCCCTGGCCCAGGATGATGGCTCCACAGGCAAGCATCAGGACCCCAACAAAGAACCAGATGGAGAGCGACTGTTCGGTGCTGGGGTCGACGTGATGCGGATGGGGTTCGGTCATAGCTGTTGTTCCTTCCAAATTCAATGCGGGGATTCTTCCCTTCGTTCAGAATGACAATCCCGGGGGCTTACCAGAGCCAGAGGTTGAGGCCAAACAGAACGGTGGCAATCACGACCGCCCAGAAGATGGGCTTTTCGAAGAGATTGCGAGAGCCATCGTGAGGAATGACGGTAGAGCCGTAGACCAGGCCTGTAAGCTGGGCCTCCGGTGTAGGCTTTGTCATATAGCTGACCACGACGGTGACAAGGACGCAAACGCACCAGGACCAGCCGGCACGGTACAGGTTGGCGGCCATCGCCTGGACGCGCTGGATGGTATCGGACGAGGCATGTGGTTGCAGGATCATGAAGCGAATGTTGGTCTTGTCGTGAAGAACCACAAGCCACATGAAGATGGAGGATGCTGTGCCGGACAGCAGTCCCCAGAAGCCGCCAGCCTTGGTGGCGCGCTTCCACAACATGCCAAGAATGACCGTGCCGAAGAGCGGCGCGATGAAGAAGCTGAACAGCTCCTGCACATAGTCCATGATGCTGGCCGCATGCATGACGAGGTAGGCCGTGCCAACGGAGATGGCCATGCCGACGATGGTGGACCAGCGGCCCATGGAGACATAGTGCGAGTCCGAGGCCTTTTTGTTGATGTAGGCGCCGTAGATGTCGTAGGTCCAGACGGTCGAGAAAGCGCTTACATTTCCGGCCATGCCGGACATAAATCCAGCAATGAGGGCGGTGATGCCCAGGCCCAGAAGGCCGGGCCCGAGGTAACGGATCATCATCAGCGGAAGCACTTCATTGAAGCTGTGCATGCCGTGATTGACGACCATGTCGGAGCCGTCGGGGTAGAGCTGAATAAGGTGGCCCGACGCGTCCTTGAGCAGCACCAGCGCCAGCAGGCCGGGCAGGATGACGAAGAAGGGCACGAACATCTTGAACGCAGATCCGATGATGGGCGCGAGACGCGCCGCGCGCAGGTTGTTGGCGGAGAGCACGCGCTGGACGACGAGGAAATCGGTGGTCCAGTATCCGAAGGAGATGACGAACCCAAGTCCGAAGACGAGGCCGGTCCAGTTGACTCCCATGGGGTTGTTCGCAAAGTTGCCGGTGGTGGACCAGAGGTGGGTGTATTCGACGCCGGCCCGCGCGGTAATCTGCGCTTTGAGGTTGGTCCAGCCGCCTGCCTCTATGAGGCCGAGGATGGGGATGAGCATGGCCCCGGCCCAGATGAGCACGAACTGCAGCACCTCGTTGATGATGGCGGAGCGGAGGCCGCCCAGCATGACATAGATCGCCACCGTGATTGCGCCGACCCACATGGAGAAGTTGATGTTCCAGCCGAGCACGACCTTCATCACCAGCGCCATGGAGTACATGTTGACGCCGGACATCAGCACCGTCATGAAGGCGAAGGAGACGCCTGAGAGTCCGCGCGCGCCCTCGCCGAAGCGGAGTTGCAGGTAGCCGGGGACCGAGTGCGTCTTCGAGATGTAATAGAAGGGCATCATGACGATGCCGAGGAAGAGCATGGCCGGGATTGCGCCGATCCAATACCAGTGGGTGGCGAGGATTCCGTACTGGTACGCGGCGCCTGCCCAGCCCATCAGCTCCAGTGAACCGAGATTGGCGGAGACAAAGCTGAGGCCGGCAATCCAGGCGGACATCTCTCGCCCAGCCAGAAAAAACTCTTCGCTGGTGTTGGTTGAACCTTTTACATAGAAACCGATGAAGATGACCATCGCAAAGTACAGCAGCAGGATAGCCATGTCGACGGGCGCGAGGTGGGTCAATTGTGTGCTGGCGAGCAGGATGACGGCGGGGATTGCGGCACAGTGCATCGGAGATTGCTTCCATTCCGCCGGCGGGATTCGATCAGTGCAGCCGGTCTGGTTGATTCGAGGACGATTTTCTCAGCCGTAGAGAAATATACCGACTTCGGCGACGGGTTGCCATGGTAGGCGTTTTGGCTGGCTATTCGTATGCATCTCCGGACGGCTGTTGCGAATCTAAGTGAGATTGCTTGCCCAAGGCAAGCCGGGGGGATTGCGCATGAAACGGATGGGATGGACGCGGCTTTCGATAATTGCTGGACTTGCGTTGGGCCTTGGCGTGGGCCTAGCTAATGCCCAAGACGCAAAGCAGGATACGAAGGATGCAGGCCACGCGACGAAAGATGCCGCGGTGGATACCGGGCACGCCACCAAGGTTGCCGCGAAGGACACGGCGCACGCGACGAAGAAGGTGTATCACAAGACGGCTCACGCGACGGGGCGCGCGGCAGACAAGACTGCCGACGCAACCAAGGACGCTGGACATGACACCAAGGTCGCGGCCAAAAAGACTGCGCACAAGACCAAGTCAGTGGCGAAGGCGACGGCGCACCGGAGCGAGAATGCCGGGGACGCGATGGCGGGCAAGCCCGATCAGCACTAACGAAGGCGTAGATCTAAGCGGTCGAGGCTGAAGGGGAAGGTATTGCGACTGGCAGGGGAACTGGCGTGACTGGCCAGATGGTGTCAGCCGCCAGCAGGACCAGGGTGACCCAATAGAGGTCCGCACCGAACAGGTGCAGCAGTTGCATCCACGCGGGTGTCAGCAGCAGCACGTCTGCGATTCCCAGTGCGAACTGGAGCACCAGCAGAGCCAGCAGCAGGTGTCCGAGGAAGGTGCGGTAGGGTTCCTGGGTGGGGAGCTTGTGTGGTCCAATTTGGTGGGAGCGCGCAATGAGCCACAGCACAAAGGCCGCGGTGACAAGCGCGCAGGCAGGGTGGACGAGCCGCAAGCGCAGCAGAAGGGGCGAGTTTGCGGCGAAGTCCTGGGCAAAGGCCGCCTGGAGCGATGAAGCGGGGAAGAGGGTGTCGCCCAGAGCCGCCATCGAGCCGCTGACGCCGACACCGATGGTTGCGGCAAGTCCGGCAACCACCCAGCCGAAGCCAGGCGCGCGCTGCAGGCCCGCCCAGCGATGCGGTGCGTCGCCCTGGGCCGGCGACAGGAAGCGCGCCGTAAGCGTCAGCGCGGCCATCAGTAACAATGTGTTGCTGAGGTGAATCGACAGCACCACGATCCGGCCGGTCGAGTCGTTGCCGGTGACGTATCCGAGCTTGACCAGCAGCGCGCCGAGGAATGCTTCGTTCAACAGCAGCAGCATGGACGTGACGGCGAACCCGCAGGCGGCGTTTGCCTTACTCCGCATGTCGAAGTTCCATACGACGAATATCCAGATGGTTAGAGAAATCAGGATAGAGACGCCAGGGGCGATAATCGCGAGATTGTTCTGCTGCGGCCCTTCGACCAGAAGAAAGACTCGAACTAACAGGGAAACAGTTATCGATGTCAGGAGGGTGATACCGGCTAGTTTGTAGAGAGTTTTCCAGCCCTTTGCAGCCGTACAGAAGGTCCAGACCAACAGCGCCGACACAACCAGCACCGAGCCGCCGGTCATCATCCTGTGGGTGAACTCGATGATGGTATGGAAGCCGGGCGACACCGGGATCACCTGACCGTTGCACAGCGGCCAGTGGTTGCCGCAACCCGCTCCGGAGCCGCTGGCACGCACCAGCGCTCCCCATACAATGACGAGGACGTTGTAGAAGACGGCGAACCAGGCGAACCGAGCCAGGAGCCGATTGTGCGGTGCGGCGGTTGACGAGGTTGCCATCGTGCGATCCTGTGCGTTATAGAACGGGAGCGATCAGCAAGGCCGTTTCGCCGCCGTCACTTGCTGTGAAGGTGACACGGACCGGGTTGCCCTTGTTGAAGTCGAACTTCAAGCCCTGCGCGACGCCATTCTCAGTGTCACCCACGGTCTTGGGGTCCAGGCGGAACGACTCTTCCGTGCCGGTACTGGTCTTGATGGTCAATTGACGGTCATGGCGGTTCAATTTGACCACGGTGCCGTTGGCTGTATTGAGCGGAGCATCGCCCAGGGCGCGGACGGCAACGGCTGTACGCACGTCCCCTTCGCCAACGTAGTAGAGGATGACGTGCACCTTGAGGGTCGCGAACTGGTCGGCGGCAACGGTGTCTGTGCTGACGCTCTTGTCAAACTCGATCGGTGGGTCCGACTTGCTGAGCCACTTGAAATGGCCCGACGTGCCATCGTCCATGTCCAGCTCGATCATCCGAATCTTTGGGCGGATCGCGGTGACGACTCCTGAAGCTGCGTGGACACGTTGCTGCGCAGCTGCGGCCAAAGTTGCCAAGGACAAGAAAAGTGCGACGAAACAAGTTTTGTACAGTGCTCTCATAGCGGATTTGCTACCTCTGGATCGAGTGGTGCCATTGGTTTGGAATCGACGGATGGGTGTGCCCCTCGAACAGGCCAATATACCGCCCACACCCCGCAGCGGACTGTGATGGGGGTCACCCTGCGGCCAGCTCCTTGGCGCGCTGGGTGGCCCGCTTGACTGCCTTAATCAGAGTAACGCGTAAGCCACCCTCTTCGAGTTCCAGTATCCCGTCCACCGTGCAGCCTGCGGGCGTGGTCACGGCGTCCTTCAGCAGCGCCGGGTGGTACCCCGTCTCCAGCACCATGCGTGCCGAGCCGTAAGCCGTCTGCGCGGCCAGCAGCGTGGCCACGTCGCGGGGCAGACCGACGTTGACGCCAGCCTCGGCGAGCGCCTCGATGATGATGTAGAGGAAGGCCGGTCCAGAGCCGGAGAGCCCGGTGACCGCGTCCATGTGCTTCTCTTCCACCACCACGGTGCGGCCGACGGTCTGGAAGATCCGCTGGGCGATGGCCATCTGCTCGGTGGTGACAAAGCGGCCTGGGCACAGTGCGCTGATGGCGGCGGCGAGCATGGCGGGCGTGTTCGGCATGGCCCTGACTACGGCGAGATCGCAGCCGGCAGCGTCCTCGATGGAACGCGTCTTGACCGATGCGGCGAACGAGAGGAGCATTTTGGACGGATTGAGCGCAGGCGCGATCTCTGCGATTACGGCTGTGACCTGAGTGGGCTTGACGCCGAGCAGGATGACATCCGCATGCTGGGCCGCGGCAAGGTTGCTGGTGCCCACCTCAACGCCGTATTGCACGGAGAGCGCCTGGGCGCGGTCCGGATGCTGCACTGTGGCAACGATCTGTTCGGGCAGCACAAGGTTGTTCTTGAGAAAGGCCTGGAGCAGAATTCCGCCCATCTTGCCCGCACCGAGAATGGCGACGCGCAGGCCCGGAAGTACAGGTGCCTGGACTGGTAGTTCGTAGGTGTCAGTACTCATCCAAACAGGCTACCAGAGAGTCTGCCGGGGGGATGGGATTGGTCGACCTTCGACTGCGAGCGCAGGCGTGACAGTGGACACAGACGAACTGTGACCACGGGAGGAAACTGCATCTGTACAGGTGGATGTGCTTCTTGTGGGCCGGGAGGGCCGGGATCCACCCGCCCGTCAAGGAGGTTTGTATGTTGAAGCTCATATGTGCGCTTCCGCCGGTCTTGCTGCTGGCCATGATGCCGCAGCAACCGGTCGCCACACCCGGCAACGCAGCGCCGGCGGCGGACGAGACAACGCAAAGCAATCCGGTGACGGCAACGCCGGAATCCCAGGCACGCGCCAGGACGATCTATGGGATGGACTGTGCGCTGTGCCATGGGGACAAAGGGAACGGCAAGGGGGACCTGGTTGCGGATATGCATCTGACGATCAAGGACTTCGGCGATCCGGCCACACTCAAGGACAAGACGGACGCCCAGATCTTCAACACCATCAAGAACGGGAACGATAAGGACAAGATGCCGGCAGAAGGTCCGCGAGCGAAGGATGTGGAGATCTGGAACCTGGTGATCTACTTGCGCTCATTTTCGAAGTGAGCAGGGCAACCCCAGTGTAAGATCGCCCATCCCTGCATGGCAGGGGTGTGTCCCGCACAGTGACGGCTTGGGGTGCGCCCGGAGGTAGCGGCATATGGTCGATATCGATCTGGTAGTGGATATCCTTCGCAGGAAGGGGCACAGGGTAGATACGGTGATCCCGGTTCCAGCGAACGCCGGCGACTATGAACTGGGCGTGGACGGAGACCTGCTCACGCTGGAAGAGGCCCGGTATCTGCTGGAGCTGGATGACGTGCGATAGATCCCGACCCTGCCGGTGAGCAGAGCTTCCTTCGGGAACTGGCTGGCGCGTTCGAGCTTCCCCTCCTAGACCGGGGGGCTGCCGCGCCTTTAGGGAGCCTTTGGAGACGCTGCCTTCTGGGCTTCGATCCAGGCGTCTACCTGCTGCTCCAGAACATCCATCGGAAGCGCGCCGGAGTCGAGGATGACGTCGTGGAACGCCTTCAGGTCGAAGGCCGGGCCGAGCGCCGTTTTGGCGTGGTCGCGGAGTTGAAGAATTTTGAGCTGGCCCATCTTGTAGCCCAATGCCTGCCCGGGCCAGGCGATGTAGCGATCGACCTCGGACTGCACATTGGTCTCGTCGATGGCTGAGTGCTGGTGAAAGTAGTCCACCATCTGCTGGCGGGTCCACTGCTGCGAGTGGACGCCGGTATCCACCACCAGACGGATCGCCCGCCACATATCGGCTTCGAGGCGGCCATAGTCGGAGTAGGGATCCTGGTAGAAGCCGATCTCCTTGCCAAGCCGTTCGGAATAGAGTGCCCAGCCTTCCGTGTAGGCGGTGTAGTAGGCCTGCTTGCGAAAGTCTGGAAGGCTGGTAAGCTCCTGCTGGATTGAGATTTGAAGGTGATGGCCGGGAATGCCCTCGTGGTAGGCGACGGCCTCGACGTCTACGAGCGAACGGTCGGCCCAGTGGTAGGTATTTACATCGACGTTGCCGGGACGCTTGCCGTCGGACGTCCCCTGGTCGTAGAACGCCTGGGGCTGATCCGGCGCCATGTACGCGGGCATGGGGACGACCTCCAGCTTGGCTTTGGGCAGGCGGCCGAATAGCTCCGGGAGGCGAGGCTGCATCTGTCCGATGTAGCCCTTGTAGGTTGCGATCAGCGCGTCGGCGGAGGCGGCATGCTCTTTGGGGTTGGCCTTGAGCGCAGCGGAGAAGCTCTGCAGGTCCGCGAACCCAAGCCGGTGCACGATGGCGAGTATCTCAGCCTCGTCTCGTTTGACCTCCTCCAGCCCGATCTGGTGGATCTCCGCGGCGGACTTGTCGAGCGTTGTGCTCTGGCGGATGCGGAAGGCATAGTAGGCGTCGCCGTCGGGGAGCGCCCAGATTCCCGGGTCCTTGCGGCAGACGGGGATGTAGGTGACCGCGAGGAACTTTGCGAAGCGCTGGTACGACGGCAGCACCTGCTGGGCAATCGTGTCCAGCACATCCTGGGAGATCCGCTTGCGGTCCGCGGCCGAGACGGACGCCGGGAAGTTCTTGAGCGGCAGCGCGAACGGGCTGTCCTCCGGCTTCTGCGCGGCGATGGCCTGGGTCTGCGTGAGCACTTTCTCCATCAGGTATTGCGGCGGTGTGCGGTGGTCGTCGATGCCCGTCTGCATGTTGGTCATCGTCTGCGTAAAGGCCTGCGGAACCTTGCCCAGCCGCTCGATGTAGTGGTCGTAGTCGTCTGCGGTGTCGAAGGAGGTGTGCTGGACGAGTTGCGGCAACTGGAGTTGGAGGCCGTCGTACTGGGTGACAGGCATCTCCCACTCCTTGAATTTGGCGCCCTCCTGGTCCTCAATCAGCGAGCGCAGCATCAGCTCGGCGGAGAGCTGCTCCTCGTGCGGGAGTCCCGCGGCGTCGATGGCGGATAGGCGCTCGATGTACGTGCGTCCGCGTGCCAGCGCGTCGTTGATGGCGCGCGGGGAGTTGTCCGAGAGTTCGCTATCGTAGCGCTTGTCGCCGAGGTAGGTGGCGTACTCCGGCTGATGCTTCAGCTTGTCCTGCCAAATGTCGTTGAAGAGACTGCTGAGCTGTTTGGACCGGGCGGCGATATCGTCGGGGGAGCTTGGTGCCGGCGCCGCGACGGCTGCGGCGGATTGAGCGTAAAGCTGGGATTGTGGCGCATGGGCGGGCGCGAAGACTGCGACCAGGGAGCAGGCGCACAGAATGCGGAAAAGCTGTTTCATTCGACCTCTCAAGAACACTCCTCTATGAGAGTACCGGGAACTCCCGGAACACGGGTAGCTGCCGGCAGGGCCAGGGTCGCTGCCTGCTGCCTTTGGCCATCCCCCGACAGGCGGGTGGATTGGCCGGAGGAGTCTTATGGATTCGGCTGGGTCTGGGATGCTCCGAGCATGCGGTAGAGCGTGGAGCGGCTGATGCCGAGCAGTTCCGCGGCGCGCAGTTTGTTGCCGCCGCAGCGCGTGAGGATATTGAGGACGTGCAGTTGCACGACGTCGTGCAGGCGGTCTGGCCAGCGGCCCAGAGGCGCCGCCTGGCCGGCGGCTTCGGCCTCGCTGAGTGGGAGCAGGTGGCGCCGCTCGATGGTGGAGTCTTCTGCCAGAGAAGCTGCGCGGGAGACCGACTCCTCCAGTTCGCGAAGGTTGTTGGGCCAGGGCAGCGCCTTGAGGTGCGCCATTGCAGCGTCTGTGAGCCGCTTGAATGGCTGACCGGCCTGCTCGGCCAGCCGGTTGAGCAGCCAGGTGGAGAGCTCGCTGATATCGTCCACGCGCTGTTGCAGGGGGGGAACGATGATCTCGACCGCTGAGAGGTGGGTGTACAGGTCCTGGCGGAAGCGCCCGGTGAGCGCCAGGGCGCGCAGGTCGCTGCGTGAGCTGGCGAGGATGCGGGTGGGTGCGCTGCGGAGGTTGGCGCACCGCCGCTCCGGGCCGTTGTAGGTGGAGTTGGTCGGCGCCGTGCGGCGTTCCTCCGCCCAGCGAATGAAGCGGTAGATGGTCGTCTGCAGCGGGTAGGAGAGTTCGCCGACACCTTCCAGGTAAAGGACGCCGCCCTGGGCGGAGGCGAGCAGCGATGCGGCGGCATGAATGGTCGCCGAACAGGTGGACTCGCCAGCGGCATGGCACTCAACCACATACTCCGCGGGGGCCACGACGAATGGGCCGTCGCTGACGGGGGAGTGGGCATGGATCGCGCGCGCGACCAGGGATTTTCCGGTGCCCGCCTCACCGCGGATGAGCGCGGTGCGGAAGTGTGGGGAGATGCGGCGAACCTGCGCTCGGAGATGGCGCACTGCGGCGCTTTCGCCCAGGAGCACCCATTCCGACCAGTCGCGAGGTGCGTCCGGGGGCGGCGAGGCGTCCTGTGGAGGCTCGGCGAGGAACGATCCAATAGCGACTGGGGAGGTGATAACTTTGCTGCACATGGCCTGCATATCTCATCGGCGCAAAGCTGGTTGCAGTTGAGGGTGCATGGCCAAACAATAGAAATCCCCAGTTCCCGGCGGTGAACTGGCCGTAGAACCGGGGATGATACGGAACGCGGAGGATGCTTATACGGTCGTGGTGGCGCAGTAGGCGTCGAAGGCCCGCGTGAGTTCCTGGGCGATGGCCGGTGCGGTGGAGGTTTCAATCGCGGAGCGCTGCATCAGGTAGACAAGCTGCCCGTCGCGAAGGATGGCGATGGCCGGCGACGTTGGCGGATGTCCGGTGAAGTAGCCGCGCGCCTTCTCCGTAGCTTCGCGATCCTGGCCGGCGAAGACGGTGACAGATTGGTTGGGCGTGATTGCGTGCTGCAAGGCCAGACGGACTGCCGGGCGCATTTTACCGGCAGCGCATCCGCAGACCGAGTTGACCACCAGCATGGTGGTGCCGGGTTGGGCCAGGGCTGCGTCCACCTCGGCGGCAGTCCGTGCTTCTTTCAGTCCGGCGCGGGTGAGTTCCTCGCGCATGGGGATCAGCATGATCTCTGGGTACATTTGTTTCCTCCTAGGGAAAGCTGCTGGTCGACAAGCTGCTTCAATCCCGATTGTACGGGGTGCAGGGGAAGGTACGCCACTTGCTCGACTCTGCCAGTTGCAAACGAACGAGTTGCACTAGTCTAGAGGCGTGACGATTCTTGAGAATGTTCCGCTGGCGCCCTACACCACGCTCGGCGTGGGTGGGCCGGCGCGCTGGATGGTGGAGACGGGCGACGAAGGCGAGATGCTTGCTGCTGTGCGCTTTGCCCACGAGCAGGGCGCGCCGCATTTCATCCTGGGCGGCGGCAGCAACCTGTTGGTCAACGACGCTGGGTTTCCCGGCGTGGTAATCCGCATCACAGGGTCGGCATCCGAGTGGCGAGATGGGGGTGACGGTTTTGCGACCATCTGCGCGGATGCCGGAATGGATTGGGACGCGGTGGTGCAGTTGGTGGTCGAGAAGAACTGCGCCGGGATCGAGTGCCTGGCCGGCATTCCCGGCAGCGTTGGCGGCACTCCGGTGCAGAACGTTGGGGCGTACGGGCAGGAGGTGTCGCACAGCATAGCCAGCGTCCGTGCGCTCGACCTGGAGGCGGGGCGGGTTGTGCACCTGGCTGCGGCTGAGTGCGGGTTCACCTATCGCCGCAGCATCTTCAACTCCTCGCAGATGGGACGGTATGCGATCATACGAGTGGAGTACTCGCTGAAGCTGGACGGCGCTCCGCACCTGGGCTATCGCGATGTGAAGCAGTATTTTGCCGAGCGTGGGGTGCTACGCCCGACGCTGATGGAGACGGCCGTTGCGGTGCGGGCCATTCGCGCGCGCAAAGGGATGTTGCTGGATTCTGCCGACGCCGATTCGGCGAGCGCGGGCTCCTTCTTCAAGAATCCTATTGTGGATGTGGCAACTGTTGCGCGGCTGGCAGCGGTGGGCGATTGCAGCGTGGACGAGATTCCGCAGTTCCCGGCGGGTGCGGGGTACAGCGAGGGAAGTGTGAAACTATCGGCAGCATGGCTGATTGAACGGGCCGGATTCCACAAAGGCTTCTCGCTCGGCCGGGCGGGGTTATCCAGCAAGCATGTGCTCGCCATTGTGAACCGTGGCGGGGCGACTGCGGCGGAGATTCTCGCACTGCGCGACGCAGTCATCGGTGGAGTGCTGCAGCGGACCGTAATCAAGCTGGAGCAGGAGCCGGTGATGCTGGGGTAGTGTCCTGTCTATTTGCTGAGCAAAGTCGCAAATCTTTTTCGATGTGCTGGCTGACTCAGGTTGCCGGATTGAGCTGCTGCAGCAGCCGGATGCGCTCCGCAGCCAGTACCTGGGCGACAGGCCCCTGAGCCACCACTCGCCCCTGGGCAATCTGGATGACCTCAGCGCCCAATTGGAACGCCTCGCCGACATCGTGCGTGACCGAAAGCACCGGTATGCTCAGCGCCGCGAGGGAGTGGCGCAGGTCGACGATGAGTTCGTCGCGCAAAGGGGCATCCAGCCCGCTGAATGGCTCGTCGAGCAGAAGGATCGCGCCATCCCCCAGGCTCATGGCCGAAGCGACCGCGCTGGCGATGGCGACGCGTCTCTGCTCTCCCCCGGAGAGGGTCGAGGGCATCGATCTCAACAGGGCCTTTAGCCGAAAGTGCTCGATGGCGATCTCGGCGAATGTGGTCGCCGTTGTGCCGTCGCTGGCGGGGCGGACGCCAAACAGGACGTTCTGCTGCACCGTCATATGCGGGAACAGGGCTGTCCGCTGGGCTACGAGGCGTGTGTTGCGCTTGTGGACAGGGACGAAGCGATGTTTCCCCGCATCTGCGGCGATGGTCTGGCGGCGCGAGACGATCAGCGCCTTGTCCGGACGGACGAGGCCAGCCATGGCCCGCAGGATGGTGGTTTTACCCGAGCCCGATGGGCCGAAAAGGACTGTCCAAGGCTGCCTTATCGCGAACTCAACATCGATGGTGAGCAGGCCGATGGAGTGGCGGAGGCGGACAAAGCAGATGGGATCCGGTGTAGAGAGAGGCGATTCAGCCAAGCAACGGCCTCCTCTCCGCACCGCGCCAGTAGATGGCAAGTAAGGTGAGCAGGCTGAATGCGAGCAGGACGGCGGCAGTGCGGTTTGCGGCGGCGTAGTTGAAGTCCTGCACCTGGTCGTAGAGCGAGATGGAGAGGGTGCGGGTGGCCCCCGGAATGTTGCCGCCGAGCATGAGCACAACCCCGAATTCTCCTACGGTGTGGGTAAACGTGAGCACGGCTGCGGTGATCAGCGATGGTTTAGCCAGCGGGAGCAGAACCTGCCAGAAGGTGCGGACGGGCGAAGCACCGAGTGTGGCCGCTGCTTCGAGCAGCGAAGAATCGACTGCGCGGAATCCCGCTACCAGCGGCTGTACTGCAAACGGCAGGCTGTAGAGCACGGAGCCGACCACCAGTCCGGAGAAGGAGAATGCTAGCGGATGGCCGAAGAGCCGAATGATGAGACGCCCTGGAGCCGTGAGCGGCCCCATGGCCACCAGAAGATAGAAGCCCAGTACGGTTGGCGGCAGCATGAGGGGCAGCGCCACAACGGCCTGCATCAGCGCGCGCACGGCACCGTTGCCAGATGCGATCCACCATGCGAGTGGCAGGGCGAACACCAGTAGCAGCGCCGTGGTGCTGAGCGCGAGGCGCAGAGTGAGCCAGAGAGCCTGGGTGTCCATTGCGATCAGTGTAACGGAGCGCTGCTACTGAACGGGATCGAGGCCGTAGCGGGGCAGGTTTTGCTGAATCGCGGGCGAGCGCAGCCAGTCCAGAAAGGCGTGCGCGTCGTCGCGATGCGCGGACTTCTTCATCACTACGGCGCACTGACGGATCGGCGGGTAGGCCGTAGGCGCCATGCGGATGAAGGATCCGAGCTGCTTGAGGTGGTCGGTGGAGGCTTCGGTGAGGGAGATGAGGCCGAGCTGCGCGTTGCCGGATTCGACGAACTGCGCCGCCTGGGCGATGTTTTCTGCCGTGACGATGTGGGGCTTGAGCTGATCGTACAGCTTCATCCAGGTGAGCAGGGCGACGGCAGCGCGGCCGTAGGGGGCGTGTTCCGGGTTCGCGATCGCGAGCGAGGTGACGCGGCTGTCGCTGAGGGTGTTCTGCGAGAGAGGCTGCAGTGGCGAGCCGTTGCGCGCCCACAGAACCAGGGTGCCGCGTGCATAGGGCAGCGGCTCCGAGGTGTCGGCCAGGCCGGCGGCGACGAGGTTCTCGGGAAAGGTGTAATCGGCCGACAGGAACAGGTCGGCGGGATCGCCGTTGAGGAGTTGGGTTGCCAGGGTTGCGGACGATCCAAAGCTGACGACCAGGTGAATGCCCGTAGCATGCGCGAAAGCATCAGCCAAAGCCGGCATTACGGGCTGGAGGTCTGCGGCCGCGAGCACATGGACCACACGTGGCGACTGGGCGCGGCAGCAGGGAAGCACGGCTGCCAAAACGCCGAGCAGGAGAAGCAATGGGATGCGTTTCAGCATGTGCGGATTCGATTGCATACAATAGCCCAAAGGGTAGACGGATGAACGCGACACATCAACTACGATGCACAAACTGCGGTGTACGGATCGCCGCGGATGCCTGGAGCAGCGATTTTCGCTGCCCGGACTGCCAAGGGCTGTATGAAGTGATCTATCCGTGGAGCCCCGGCGCCGGCACGGCTACGCCTGCTGACCTGCGCCTGCCTAACCCCGGCGGCATGCGACACCTGTGGCAGGAGCGCAAGACGTCCACCATGGCGGTGGATCAGAGCGGCGTGTGGCGCTTCCGGGAGCTGTTGCCGATTGTGCGCAATATGGATCGGGTGGTGACTCTGTTCGAGGGCAACACTCCGCTGTACGAGATGCCGCGATGCGCGGAGTTGGCCGGTGTGGACTGGCTGCTGGCCAAGCACCAGGGCATGAACCCGACGGGCTCCTTCAAGGACACCGGGATGACGGCGGCGCTCTCGGTTGCTGTGGAACGCGGCTTCCAGTGGGTGGCGTGCGCATCTACGGGTAATACCTCTGCCGCCATGGCTGCCTACGCGGCGCGCGCGGGGCTGCGGTCGATCGTGTTTATCCCCGAGGGCAAGATCGCCTGGGGAAAGCTGTCGCAGTCGATGGACTATGGCGCCCTGACTGTGCAGCTCAAGACAGACTTTGACGGCTGTCTGAATCTGCTGGTGTCGCTGGTCAAGCGCTTTCCCATCTACCTGCTGAACTCGGTCAACCCCTACCGTCTGGAGGGGCAGAAGACGCCGGCCATGGAGATTATGGAGCAGTTGGAGTGGCAGGTGCCCGAGCACATTGTTGTGCCTGGTGGCAACCTGGGCAACTCCTCTGCGCTGGGCAAGGGGTTCCTGGAGATGAAGCATCTCGGACTGATTCCGCGAGTGCCTAAGATTAGTGTGATCCAGGCGCAGGGTGCAAACCCGCTCTTCCGCTGGTTTGGCGACGACAATCCGGAGATGAAGCCCGTTATCGCGGAGACACGGGCCACTGCCATACGCATTGGCAACCCCGCCAGTTGGAAGAAGGCTGCCCGCGTGGTCGAGGAGACCGGCGGATGGTGCGAACAGGCCACCGAGCAGGAGATTGCGCTGGCCAAGGCCGAGATTGGCGCCGAAGGCGTGGGCTGCGAGCCGGCCTCCGCGGTGACGCTGGCCGGATTGAAGAAGCTGGTGGCGCAGGGCAAGGTTACCCGCGAAGAGCGCGTGGTGCTGGTGCTGACGGGACACACCCTGAAAGACCCGCAATACACCATCGACTACCACAAAGGCGAGCTGCTGACCGCAGCTGAGACGGCCGGAGCTACGGCTGAGGAGCGCCTACGCAATGAACTGCTGCGCAAGCCGCCGCTGGTTCTGGACGCGGACGAGGCGGTGGTGCTGAAGGCGCTGGAAGAACGCATGGCGCTGTCGGACGCGGCGGTGGCCGCCGGAATCCCCGTATGAGCCAGCATCCCGGCGGCATTACGCTGCGCCTGCCTGCCACATCTGCCAATCTGGGGCCCGGATTCGACACTGTCGGACTCGCCATGGGACTGACGCTGACCCTCAACGCGGAGGTGTCGGAGACGGTGGACGGGCCGATTTTGACCATTGAGGCCGCGGGCCGCAATGCCGAACGCTGCGCGCGGCCTGGCAATAACATGATCTTCGAGACGTACCGCGAGGTGTTGACCCAGGCTGGGCGTCCGGTGCTTCCGCTTAAGCTGAAGATTCGGAATGAGATACCTCTGGGCATGGGATGCGGTTCCAGCGCTGCCGCGCTGCTGGGCGGGGTAATGCTGGCGAACCACTTTGGCAGCCTTGGCTGGGACCTGCACGCCTGCATGGAGGAGGCGTGCCGCAGGGAGGGCCATCCGGACAATGTGGCCGCATGCGCGCTGGGGTACATGACCATCTCGGCCGTCTCCGGCGACTCCGTGACGACGGCTGTGTGCGGGCAGAAGTTGGGCTGGAAGCTGTTGCTAGCGCTGCCTCCGGCGAGTTTGCCTACTGAGCGAGCGCGCGCGCTGCTGCCCAACGTGTACAGCCGTGCGGACAGCGTGCATAACGTGCAGCGGGCAGGGCTGCTGGTGGCGGCGTTTGCCCTGGGCCGCGGAGACCTGCTGCTGGTGGCCATGCAGGACCGGCTGCACCAGCCGTATCGGATGGAGGCTTGCCCGCTGCTGCCCTTGTTGACACCGCTGGCGGGAGAACTGGGCGTGTTGGGCGTGGCACTGAGCGGCGCCGGCCCGGGCATCCTGCTGGTGACGGAGGCTGACGCTGATACTGCTGCGATTGCAGCCCGGATTCGGGCCGTAGCTGGGGAATCTGTGCTGGAGGTTATCGAGACCGGCATTGCTGCCGGGGCGTCTCTGTCGCTCGGCTTGACTGCCTAAGTGCCGCAAGCAGAGGACATCAGGAGTCATTTTGAAGCCAGCAGGTTACTTTAGTCATGCTTAAAAACTCTTTACATTTATGGCCGGAATTTCATACCATGTGCCCGTGTGCAGTTCTGGGGAGGGCTGCTACGCCGCCCGCTGTCCCGTGCAAACTCGGGCAGCGGGCGTTACTATTTCAGGCCGGAGTAGCGCTTTCCGCCCAGTCTGAAACTCCCACACCCCGCGCGCATCTATTATGGAAGTGGAAAGAATACGCCCTACTTGCCTCCTGGCAGAGTAGCGGGAGGAGCATGACATGGCTGGACAGTTTGTAACGGCAGTGAGCGACGCCGAGTTTGAAAAGGAAGTGCTGCAATCGGAGCAGCCGGTATTAGTGGATTTCTGGGCTGCGTGGTGCGGCCCGTGCCGTGCGCTTGCGCCTGTGGTGGACGAGATTGCAACGTCCTATAGCGGTAGGTTGAAGGTAGTGAAGATGGATGTGGACGCTAACACGGCTACGCCCATGCGCTACGGCATCCGTGGCATTCCCGCGCTGCTGCTGTTCAAGGGCGGCAAGGTGGCGGATCAGATCGTCGGCTATGTCCCGAAGGACACCATCGACAAGTCGATCAGCAAACTCTTCGTGTAGTCTACCGAGCTTCGCAAGGACTCTCGCAAATCTAAACTGGGTGCCCATGTTCCTTCCCGGGGAGCATGGGCACCGTTGCGCCTATCGCAGGGCGCGGGGATGCTAGACTCAGCACGGAATGATGGAATGGATGTTCTTCCGCGCGATCCTGGTGGCCTTCTTCATCCTGGCCAACAGTTTCTTTGTCGCGGCCGAATTCGCGCTGATCAGCGTCCGCGAGACGCGCATGGAGCAGTTGCTGGCGATGGGCCGCCCAGGCGCACGCACGGCGCTGCAACTGAAGCGCAACATCGATGAGTTTCTCCCAGCGGTTCAGTTTGGCGTCACTCTCGCATCGCTGGCGCTGGGCTGGCTGGGGGAGCCTGCCGTGGCTGCGATGCTGCTGGATATTGCTTCGCGCTGGATGACTGTCCACTGGCTGGCTGTTGTGTATGCTCACACGGTCGCCATCGTGATCGCGTTTGCGGCGATTACGTATTTTGAGCTTTTGCTTGGCGAACTGGTGCCCAAGTCGCTGGCGCTGCAGCGTGCGGAGCGCATCGCGTTGGCGGTGTCCGGGCCGATGGATGTGTTCATCCGGATGACACGGCCTGCGGTTCGGCTGATGAACCGCTCGGCGACGTTTGTCTTGCGACTGTTTCGCGCACCTCTGACGGGCGAGGGGTCCGTGCATTCCCCTGAGGAGTTGAAGCTGATCGCCACGGCGACGCGCCGCATGGGGCTCCTGCCCAGGTTTCAGGAAGAGATCATCCATCGCGCAATCGAGCTGAACCATGTGACTGTGCGCGAGGTGATGACGCCGCGCGGCAAGATCTTCTCGCTGCCGGCCGATATGCCGATTGAGCGAGCGAGCGCGCGGATCGTGGAGGAGCAGCACTCGCGCGTACCGGTGTACGAGGTGAAGGAGGGAGGTCCCGCCGGATCGGTGGTCGATCCCGACCGCATCATTGGCGTTGTCTACTCCAAGGACATCTCCCGCCTGATGCATTTCCGCGCGGTGACGCTGGGACTGGGCGGCGCCATGAACTCCGGCTTGCTGTTGCGGCAGGTGATGCGCGACGTTTTTGTGGTTCCGGAGACGAAGCTCGCTGTGGAGCTTCTGCAGGAGTTCCAGGACCGGCGCCGCCAGATTGCTGTGGTGGTGGATGAGTTTGGTTCAACCGTTGGGATTGTTACCGCGGAGGACGTGCTGGAACAGGTAGTGGGAGAGCTGGAGGACGAGTTCGACATTGCCGCCAAGACCGCCGGTTTCAACGCCGAGGGAGTGATGGCGCTGGACGGCAGCACCACGTTGCGCGACCTGGGGACTCAGTTAGGATGGAACTTTCCGCGTGAGGCCGGAGTTGAGACGCTGGCTGGATTTATGCTGACGCAGCTAGGACATCTTCCCATAGCTGGGGAGAGCGTGGTCCATGGCGGCCGGCGCTTTATCGTAGAGGAGATGTCCGGCCGGCGCATCGCGCGCGTCCGCGTGGAGACGATTGCGACTGTGGATTCGCCCGAACAGTTGAGCTTCGACATTTGACCGCTGAGAACCGACCGCTGATGCGTATTCCCAAACCCGTTCGCCGCGTGCTGCTAACGCTCCCCGTGCTGTGGGTGGTGGTTTCGGTGGTGTTTCTGCTGATCCACCTGGTGCCGGGCGACCCGGTGGTGCAGATGCTGGGCGAAGGTGCGACGGCCTCCGATGTCTCCGTGCTGCGGCACGCGTATGGCCTGGACGCGCCGCTCCACACGCAGTACCTCCGCTACTGGCGGGGCGTATTCCACGCCGACCTTGGTCAATCGCTCCGCCTGCACGATTCGGTCACGCATCTGGTGGGGCAGCGCTATCCCTACACGCTGGCGCTTACGCTGGCGGCGTTGGCGATTGGGATACTGGTGTCGGTGCCGGCGGGGGTTTTCTCTGCGCTGCACCGCGGGCGTTGGCCGGACCGCGTGCTGGGCGTCGCCTCGCTGGGGGGGCTGTCGTTTCCGAACTTTGCGCTAGGGCCGATCCTGATCCTGATCTTCTCCATTCGACTGGGGTGGCTGCCGGTGTCCGGAGCGGGGACGGGGCGGGTCTTGGGCGCGCACTTCTGGCTGTATCTGGTGCTGCCGGCCATTACGCTGGGCAGCGGACTGGCGGGAGTGCTGACACGCATGGTGCGGACCGCGATGCTGGAAGAGCTGGGGCAGGACTACATCCGCACCGCACGAGCGAAGGGGTTGAATGAGCGCAGGGTGGTGTATCGGCATGCGCTTGCCAATGCGCTGATTCCGGTGCTCACGATCCTCGGATTGCAGTTCGGCAGCCTGCTCTCGGGCGCTATCGTTACGGAGACGGTCTTCAGTTGGCCCGGCATTGGCCGACTCACGCTTTCGGCTATCTCCAACCGCGACTATGCGCTGGTGCAGGGATGCATTCTTGCAGTGGGACTGACCTACGTTGCCGTGAACCTGCTGACGGATGTGGCCTACACCTATGCCAACCCGCGTATGAGAACCTGAACGTGCGAACTGCTATAAGCCGATTTTCTGTGGAGTCGTATTCATGATGGGGCTTTGCCGCCGCTGTGCCCTCTCCGCGCTGTGGATGCTTTGCCTGCCGGTGATGGCGCAAACCGCGCCTGCCCATGATCCTGCGGCCACGCGCACCTTTCACGACCCGGTTTACAAGCTCTCGTTCGACTATCCCGCGAACTGGAACTTCTCGGCCACCGACCACGAGATCAGCACGTTTCACCTGGACGCGCGCTCGGCGCCGGCCTCTGCGGTGATGCGTGCGGTTGTGGCCATGCCGGAG
>Ga0302267_10000939_pt1 | contig 38093 bp, 36 predicted proteins | sample III_Bog_E1_3_FD_194555 | JGI IMG/M metagenome (GOLD analysis project Ga0302267, IMG submission 194555) | Peat permafrost microbial communities from Stordalen Mire near Abisko, Sweden - III_Bog_E1_3 | ecosystem: Environmental > Terrestrial > Soil > Wetlands > Peat | place: Sweden: Abisko...
GCCGCGCAGATTGACGATGCCCAGCACGAAACTGGGCGCCCCGGGGACCGGGGTGATGTCGGTGCGCGGGGTGATCTCCTGGACCCGGTCGATGTCCAGGCCGAACTCCACATCGTCCAGGGTGAACGTCACCAGCTGGCCCGATGGGACGATGTCAAGGGCCTGTCTGGCCTGGATTTCGGCTGTCGCCATGGGATCAGTCCTTGGACAAGCTGCGCTTGAATTCGGCGACCACGGAATCGGCGTGCATCCGCTTTTCGTCGGGAGTGGTGCCGGTGGAGGCGATGGTCCGGCTGATGGAGGCCCGTTCCCCGTCGCTCTTCAGTCCGGTGCCGAGGAGGTCGACAATGTAGTCGTGGATCTGGCGCAGGTGGTGGACGATGCGCTCCAGCTTCTGCCGGGTGATGTCCTGGAACTGCATGAGGTCCATGGCCTCGTAGACCTTGCTCTGGATGTCCTTGCCGGCGGCCATCACCTGGTTGATGGCGGTCTGCACCGAGGGATCCTGGGCACCCGGATGGCGCATCACCTGGGTGATGAGCGTCTGCTGGGTCTCCACCAGGCTGCTGATCAGGTCCAGCTGGTCCATGACCTTGTTGGTCTCGCGCTCGGTGACCGCCGTGACCGCGTCCAGTTCGGAGATGACGTGCCCCTGGGGGTCGTCGACGCCGGGCGCTCCGGGAGCCTTGGCCGCTTCCGGCTTCGCCGTGGCCGGCGTGGCCGCACCTTTGGCCATGAGTGCGTCGATTTCAGATTGATCCATGGGCTCCCCCCGGAAACAGACTAGCCGAGCAGTGATTCGATCTTTTCCTTGAGGGTGTCGGGCGTGAACGGCTTGACCACGTAGTTGTTCACCCCCGCCTGCAGGGCCTGGACGATGTCCTCCTTGGCGGCGTTGGTGGTCACCATCAGGATGGGGATGGAGGCGTTCATGCCGCGCACCGCCTGGACGAACTCCAGGCCGTCCATCTCCGGCATGTTCCAGTCGGTGATGATCATTTCCACCCCGCCCTGGCCCAGCTTCTCCAGCCCGGCCTTGCCGTGTTCCCCTTCCACCACATCGGTATAGCCGATGCGGGACAGGGTGTTGATGATGATGCGACGCATCGTCGAAGAGTCGTCCACGATTAGAATCTTCAAGGGGAACTCCTTGTTTGGGTTGATCGTCCAGGGTTAGTCAGCGGGAGCGGAGGCCTCGATGAATTTTCTAAGGGCTTCCTGGTCATCGGGATAGACGTTCAGGAACTTGACCCCAAGTTCGAAGTCCCCTTCTTCCATGGTTTCGACTCTCACCACTTGACCCACAGCCACCAGCGGCCGCAGATCCTGGTCGTGGGCGGGGCCGAAACGTCCCTGGTGCTTGCCCCACCCCGGGACCTTCAGCTCGAGCTTGAGCAGGGTGCCCAGGGCGATGGCCTTGGGCGAGGACAGCAGCAGGCCGCCGGCGGAAATGTCCCCGTAGACGCTGGTGGCCGGCTCTGGGGCCGTGGAGAAGGAGAGCTCCTGGAAGCCCACAGTGGCTCCCATGGGCATCCGGCGGTAGTTGCGGCGTTCGGAGGGCATCGGGGTGGGTCCTTGAGAAATCGGGCAGGGCGTGGCAACCCTTCTAATGTTCCTGAGTTCAAGCTTATTCCAACACGTTGCGGGCCGGGCGGGAAGCATTAGCCATGCTGCGAAATAATTTGGCCCTGATATGAAGACGGGGGGCCGTCCGCGTGGCATCCCGCACGCCCGGGCGCGGCCCGGCTAGGTCCGCGGCTGCGGCTGCGTGGCGACGACGGCCTGGGGGACCCAGGGCACCTGGAAGGGATGGACCTGCTGCTCGATGCCCTTGAGCGCCACCGGCGGGAGGGGCAGCAGTGGCGTCTGCCCGGCCAACAGCTCCGCGGTGCGGGGGCCGGCGATGATCTGGCCGGGCTGGGCCACCCCGCTCTCCAGGCGGGACGCCAGGTTCACGGTGGCGCCCATGACGGTGTAGTCCATGCGCTTTTCGCAGCCGATGTCGCCGGCGAAGGCCTCGCCGCTGTTGATGCCGATCCGCATGCGCAGTTCCGGGTAGCCTTCGGGTCGGCTCGCGTTGAGCCGCGCCAGGGCCTGCTGCATGCCCACGGCGGCGTCCACCGCGTGCCGGGCGTGCTCCGGGTCGGCCGAAGGCGCCCCGAAGAACGCCATGATGGCGTCGCCGATGTACTTGTCCAGGGTCCCCCCGCGCAGGAAGATCTGCTCGGTCATGGCCTCGAAGGAGCGGTTGAGGATGGAGGCCAGCTGCAGGGGCTCCATGCCCTCGGACATGCGGGTGAAGCCGGAGAAGTCGGCGAACAGCACCGAGATCTCGCAGCGGCGGGCCTGCAGCAGGGGCGCGTCCAGGTTCTGGGCGGCGCGGAGGATCTCGCCCACCACCTGGGGACTGTGGTAGCGCTCCAGGCGCTGGCGGAACCGGGTCTCCCGCTCACGCTGGATGCCCACCGCGGCGAAGGTGGCCATGGCCGACAGCAGGTGCTCGTCCTCCCGCTGGAAGCCGCCCTTGCTGAGGCTGGATTCCAGGTAGACCACGCCCAGGGCCTGGTCGTCCACGATCAGGGGCGCGCACAGGGCGGAGGAGATCCCGTGGATCTTGATGCTTTCCCCCGCGGCAAAGCGGGGGTCCACCCGGGCGTCGGTGGTCAGGATGGTCACCTGCTCGGTCATGGCCTTGCGGGCGATGGTCCGGCTGATGGGGGTGCTGTTGCTGCCGGGCCGTTCCTCCCAGATGACTTCCGGGACCAGCTCGCCGCCCGGGTCGGCCAGCAGGATGAAGCAGCGCTGGCAGCGGATCTGCGTGGTCACCAGGGTCACGACCGAATCCAGCAGCTCCGCCAGCCCGGCGGCGCCCAGCAGCTTGCCGGCCATGGTGGCCAGGCGCTGGAACAGGGAGTCCACTTCGGCGGGCGGTCGCTCGGCCTGGTGCTTGGCGAGCAGGGCCTCGAGGCTGGCATGGGGGACCATGATGCTGGCGGACGGGTCGAAGGCTCGGTCTTCCAGCTCGATCCGGGCCTCGGCGCCTTTGGCGGGAGCCCCGGCCAGCAGCGCCGCCGTGGGGAACTTCGGCTCCCGCAGCCAGTGCACGGGCACTTCACCCAGCAGGGCCACCTGGCCCGGCTGCATGGGGGTGGGTTCCAGCACCGGCTGATCGTCCAGGGTGGTGCCGTTCAGGGAATGCAGATCGGTGACGCAGGGCAGGCCGTCGCGCAGGAAGATCCGGGCGTGCACCCGGCTCACGGCGTTGGAATCGATGCGCAGGTCCGCGGCCTCGCCGCGACCGATGGTCACGCCCGCTTCGGTGAGGTCCAGGGTATGCCTCGTCCCATCCACGACCAGGGTGATCTTCATCGCCATTCCCGGAAATGCCTCATTTTAACACAAACCTGCAGCCCGGGCTGGGGTCCGGCGGGGTGCGGAACAACCCGGCCCGTTCAGGGTATTCTGGAACACCCACGGTCGCGGGGCAGGGAGTCTGGATGACGAAAGTGGGTTTCATGTCCCTGGGGTGCCCCAAGAACCTGGTGGACAGCGAAGTGATGCTGGGGCACCTGCGGCTCAAGGGGTTCACCCTCACCCCCGATCCGGCCCAGGCCGAGGTGCTGGTGGTGAACACCTGCGGCTTCATCGAAAGCGCCAAGAAGGAAAGCATCGAGGCCATCCTGCAGGCGGCGGCCTACAAGCAGGACGGGGTGTGCCGCCGGCTGGTGGTGGCCGGATGCATGGTGGAGCGCTACCGCGAGCAGCTGCTGGCCGACATGCCCGAGATCGACGTCTGCCTGGGCACCCGGGACATCGAGCACATCGCCGAAGTGGTGGGGGCCGCGGACCGGCTGTTCGAACCCGAACGGGATCCCGGCTACCTGTACGACGAGCACAGCCCGCGCCTGCTCACCACGCCCAAGGCCAGCGCCTACCTGAAGATCAGCGAGGGCTGCGACCACAGCTGCGCCTTCTGCGTCATCCCGGCCATCCGCGGGCCCCAGCGCAGCCGCACCATCGCCTCGGTGGTGGCGGAGGCGGAGCAGCTGGTGGCCCAGGGGGTGCTGGAGCTCAACCTGGTGGGCCAGGACACCACCGATTTCGGCCGCGATCTGGGCGACCCGGACGCCCTGTAACACCTGGTCCGGGCCCTGGGCCAGGTCCAGGGCCTGCGCTGGTTCCGCATCCACTACGCCTATCCCAACCGGCTTACCGACGGCCTGCTGCACGCCATGGCCGAAACGGCCAACTGCGCCAAATACCTGGACATGCCCCTGCAGCACGCCGATGCCCGGGTGCTCAAGGCCATGGCCCGGGGTGGCGGCCGGGCGACCTTCCGCACCCTGCTGGCCAAGGTGCGCCGGATCGTGCCGGACATCTTCATCCGCTCCAATTTCATCGTCGGCTTCCCCGGCGAGGACGAGGCCGCCTTCGCCGAGCTCTGCGCCTTCGTGGAGGAGGCCCGGTTCGAGCACGTGGGGGTGTTCACCTACTCCCCCGAGGAGGGCACCGGCGCCTTCGCCCTGGGCGATCCGGTCCCGGCCCGGACCAAGCACAGCCGCAAGCGCCGGATCATGGAGCTGCAGCAGAAGCTGTGCCGGGCCCGGAACCAGGGGCTGGAAGGGCGGATCCTGGAGGTGCTGGTGGAGGGCACCCACGAGGAGACCGAGCTGGTGTACAAGGGCCGGCACTGGGGCCAGGCGCCGGAGGTGGACGGGCAGGTGCTGATCGTGGGCGGGGCGGTGGCGCCGCACACCATCCAGCGGGTGCGCATCACCAAGGGCCACGCCTACGATCTGGTGGGCGAAGTGGTGGATTGAAAAAACAGGCGGACTATCCTGGCAGTACTGGAGGTCCCCCATGGCCGAATCCCCTTCCGCCGCCCTGGCCTGGAGCGGCAACACCCTGGAACCCGACTACAGCCGTGACGCCGAGCTGACCAAGCCCGCGGGGCTGGCGGCCATCCCGGTGAGCTCGCTGCCGGCCTTCGGCGGTTCCGGGGCCCGCTGGAACCCCGAGGATCTGCTGGCCGGCACCCTGGCCCACTGCCACATGCTCACCTTCCTGGCGCTGGCCGCCAAGGCCCGGGTGGAGGTGCGCGGCTACCAGGACCAGGCCGAGGCCCGCCTGGTCACCGAGGACCGGGTGTCCCGGGTGGGCGAGATCCTGCTGCGGCCCGCCATCCGGGTGGCCCCCGGCACCGATCCCGGGAAGGTGCGGGAGCTGTTCCAGAAGGCCCACAAGTACTGCGTCATCGCCAACTCCATCACCTCCACGGTTGTCATGGAACCCGAAGTGGTCGAAGGTTGAGGCAGGCCCGGTCGCCCCGGGCCCGCCCGGAGACCGAAGCCATGAAGAACAAGCAAGCGCCGCGCTGGGCCTGGGTGGTGGCCACGGGTCTGGGGTCCGGTTGCCTGCGGCCGGCGCCGGGCACCTGGGGCAGCCTGGCTGCCCTCATCGCCTGGTGCCTGCTGTCCCTGGCCCTGGCCACGCCGTTTTCCACCTGGGTCCTGGGCCACCGCGGCTATCCGCACCTGGGCTACCTCATCTACGGGGTCGAACTGCTGTTCCTGCTGGTGCCGCTGGCCATGAGCTGGCTGGCCGTGAAGGCCTCGGACCGGGTGGTGGCCCAGACCGGCGACAAGGATCCGGGCTACATCGTCGCCGACGAATGGGCCGGGATGTGGATCACCCTGTGGCCCATGCGTTGGGAAATCGCCCAGAACTGCCACCGCCTGTGGGGGCCCGGGGGCTGGCGCTGGCTGCCGGCGCTGCTGGTGCCGTTCCTGGTGTTCCGCCTGCTGGATGTGTGGAAGCCCTGGCCGGTGCATCAGATCCAGGCCCTGCCCGGGGGCACCGGGATCGTCGCGGATGACGTGGTGGCGGGACTGTACGGCATCCCCATCGTCATGCTGGCGGCGCCCATGGTGCTGCACATGCTCGGAGCCTGACTACGTAATCGTACGTGTCCCAGACTTTCGGTGCGTTCGCTCCGGAACAGTTCGCTTCGCGAACTGCCGTAGCGTAAAGCAGGCTAAGGCATCGTCCATAAATAAGTTGGTTATTTACAGTGAGCGCCAGCCGAGCAGGACAAGGCGGCCGACTGCAGCGTATCGGGTCTATACGCTAAAGGAGGCCAACGCAGTCATGCGAGAGCTGCCGCCCCTGTAAATGGCCAAGTTATTTATGGACGATGCCTAAAGGGCGCGTGTGGCCTTTGCTTCGCCCAACGTCGGGGGCCATACAAACAGGCCATGGGTGCAACCGACCGGGACGACTCTGGCGCAAGTCTGGGACACGTGCGATCACGTGCGATCACGTGGTCACGCTCCAGAAGGAGATGCCGGGCCGGTCAACGGGCCCGGCCGGGCGCAGAACGGATGGCGACCCGGGCGAAAATGGGCTTAACCTGATCTGAATAAACATGAGAAACTGATCGGTCGTCTGTGCTGGCAGTTGCAAGTGAGGGATCATGGGCCTTTCGCATTACCAGTTATTGGCAAACTGCACCGATGCGCAACTGCGGCTGATCTGCCAGCGGCGCAAGCTCCCGTTGCCCCAGCACTGGCAGGAGGGGCCCGAAGGCCGGATGCGGCTGCTGAAGACCATGGTGTTCCATCTGGAGGACAACAAGCATCTGACCGACACCCTGCTGGACCTGGATGGCCGGCAGCTGCGGACGCTCAAGAGCCTGGCGGAGGCTGGCATCCAGCCGGATCCCGAGCTGGAGGAGGGCCTGGCGGCGCTGGGGCTGATCCTGCCCGAGGGTGGCAGCTGGCAGGTGGCGAGCCGGGTGGCTGACGCCCTGGCGGACTTCGACGACAGCGCCTTCGCCTTCGCCGCGGCGGCCACGGTGGAGCTGTTGCCGGCCCAGCCGTACGGCTTCTCCCTGGCCCTGACCTCGGTCCTGCTGCGCTGCATGAGCGGCATCCGGGTGCTCAAGGGCGGGCTGCCCGCCAAGAAGGAGCTGGGCCAGCTGCTGCTCCGCAACGCCCTCATCCGCGAGGAGCGGGACGCCACCCTGATGTTCACCCTGCTGCACCGGCTCGGCCTGCTCTGGAACCGGGAAGGGCGGGTGGACACCCTGCTGCCCGCGGTGCTGAGCCATTCGCCCCGCTGGGTGGCGGAGCGCGCCTTCGCCATCCTGCTGGAACACGATCTGAAACTGTGGAACATGCCGCCGGCCGAAGACCGGCTGTTCCTGATGCAGCACCTGCTGGAGCGCAAGGGCCAGACCCTGGCCGTGCAGCCGTTCCTGGCCTTCCTCCAGACGCTGCATCCGCTGGACGCCGGGCGCACGGAAACGGTGTTCCTGCCCTTCCTGGGGCGCATGGGCCTGGTCTGCCTGGACGCCGACGCGGTGCACTTGAGCCTGTCCGCCCATGGCGAAGCCCTCACCCACGAATACCTGCTCCGGGACCACCGGGGCACCGAGCCGCACTGGGTCCAGCTCCTGGCGGAACAGCCGCTGGTCATGCAGCCGACCCTGGAGCTGCTCACCCCGGTGGTGCAGAATCCGCACCGGCTGCTGCGCCTGGCCCAGATGGCGGACGTGGAGACGCTGGACACCATGGTCGGGCTGCGGGTGGGCGCCGACACCCTCACCCGGGCCCTGGACGCCGGACTGACCCTGGAAGACATGAAGCAGCTGCTGGGCGGGGGCACCGAGGCCCCGGTGCCGCAGCCCCTGGCCCAGCTCCTGGACGATCTGGCCCGGCGCCTGGGCGAGGTGGAAGTGCTGCAAGGCTGTCGGCTGGTGAAGGCCCGCTCGGCCGCCCTGGCCAGCGAGCTGTTGCTTCGCCCGGAACTGGCCTCCCTGCAGCTCCAGGCCCTTTCCGACACGGTGCTGGAGGCCAACGGTCCGGGCAACGCCTTCGCCCTGCTCAAGCAGGCCGGTTTCCTGCCCAAACCGGGCCGCTTCCTGCCGGTGAGCATCGACGGCGACGAGGCGCTGTACCTGTGGTCCCTGGCCTGCCTGTCGTTCGTGGACGAACAGGGCATGAACCACCATCTGGATCCGGTGCGGCAGATCATCCATGGCGCCCTGCAGCGCATCCAGAGCGAGGACCCCGGGCTGTACCAGGAGGTCCGGCGCCGGGTTCCCATGCTGCACCTGGGCGGCGGGGCCCAGGCGGCCGAAGAGACCCAGCGCATCCTGGAGTATGCCGCCAGCTACAACCTGATCGTCGAACTCACCTACCTGCCCCTGGCCGCGCACCGGGCCCAGCTGCGCAAGGTGACGCCGCAGGGCCTGGACGGCGAACACCTGCGCGGCTTCTGCCACCTGCACCAGGAGGAGATGAGCTTCCGGCTCAGCCGCATCATGGGGGTCCGGCTGCTCAACGAGCGCGGCTGGACCCCGCCCATGCCCTCCGCCGAAGCGGGCTGACGGCCCGTTATAGCCTTATCAGCCGGCCAGTTCCTGGACCCGCTTGTCGATCCGGTCGCCAAGCTTGTCCATCATGTCCCGCATCTCGTTGCGGGCATCCTTCTGTTCCTTTTCGCTCTTCTTTTCCAGCTGCATGACCGCCTTCTGCATCTGGTTCAGCAGGCCCTTCAGTTCGTCCAGCTCGTCCATGACCAGGTTGAGGCGGCCGTCCGGTGGCCGATTGTTGCTGAATACAGACATGCCGGCCAAGGTCGCCGCCAGGGCCGACAGCAGCAAAACCAGTATCTCCAAGCCATTGGACATAACCCACCACCTGAGGCTCTATCCTACGCCGGTCGTGAGGGTCTTGCCGAGGGCCTCCCGCTACTGCGCCTTCACGTTCTGCGTATCGTTGAGGTTGGGCGTGGTGGACCGCGGCACCTGGATCACCAGCTCCCGGGGCTTGGCCGTGCTGCGCGCGCCGGCGCCGGCGAGCAACCGCTGGGGCGGATGGGCCCTGAGCGCGGGCGTCGGCACCCGGTGCTGCTGAACCTCGGCCGTTTGGCTTTGGGTGGCCTGTTGCTGCTGGGCGGCGGCCAACTGCTGGATCCGGGTTTCCTGTTGGGCCACGGCGGCGGCCAGGTGATCGGCCTTGTGCTGCTCTTCCAGGCCCCATACGCCCAGGCCGCCCATGGCCAAGGCCAGGGGCAGCGCGGCCGCCAGGAGCATCCAGGAGCCGCGGCGCTGGGCCATGTGGTTCCGGCGCCGCGCCTCCTGCCGCAGGCCGTCGGCCAGACGGATCAGGTCCGGGCTGGCCTCGCATTCGAAGTAGCTGGTGGATTGGGCGGGCATCCCCAACAGGCCGCGAAGTTCATTGCGCAGGGTGCTGTCGGTATCCGGTTCGAGGCTGCGGGCGGGGTCATGCCAGGACATGGAGACCTCCAGACGAGTTGAGCTGGTTGCGAAGATGGGCCTTGGCCCTATGGATTCGGGTCTTGACGGTGGCTTCGGGAATATCGAGGATTTCGGCGATCTGCCGGATGGAGAGGTCTTCCACCACGAACAGCCACAGCGTTTCACGGAACGTGGGGGACAGTGCCTTCATGCGCTCCCGCACTTCCTGGTTCAACAGATCGTCATCCGCATCGGGTCCCCGGCCGGGCTCCACCACCGCTTCCAGGCTGAGGGACTGGTTCTTTAGCGGCCGCCTTTCCGTGAGGGAAAGCGTGCGCACGGTCCCATAAAGATAGGCGGTGGGGTGATCGACGGGCACATCGCGCTGCATGAGGATGACGAAGGCCTCCTGGGCTATGTCTTCGGGGTAGGTGGCTCCATACCGTCTGGCATAGCTCACCAGCCGAGGATAAAGGGTTGCGAAGATGTCATGGAATTCATGGGAGTCCCCGAAGGGAATCGGTTGCGTTTTCAACGGCTCCATTAGTGGCTCCAGAAGGCACATGCGGTGAGCGCCTTTGAAGTTCCCCGGGGTCCGCAGTTTTTTCCGAAAAGGGGATAGGCTATGACCATGATCGGTCCCTTTCATCCATGGCGCGACACCCTCCTGGATCTGGGTGTCATGGGGTTGATTCCTGAGCCCGCCCCGCAGGAACCGGCCGGTCCGGTGCGGACAGACTACAGTATGGGGCAATCCACGCATGAGATCGAACCGGAAAAAACAGTCCTTACGGTCCCGGGTCCGGTCCGCCCGGCTGCGCCCGCTCCATCCCCGGCCCGTCCGGCGATGGCCCGTCCGGCTCCGCCGGTTCCGGTCCCTGCGGTCCCGCCCCGTCGGGCTCCCCCGGTCCTAGCCGGGCCGTCGCCGGACGACCCGGTCGCCTTCCCGCCGCCGGCCGCGGTGGCCGGCGCGGCGACCCTGGCGGAGCTGGAAGGCCGGATCCAGGGCTGCCTGGCCTGTCCGCTGGGCGCCGGCAGGATCCGCTTCGTGTTCGGCGAGGGCGGCCCGGAATCCGGTCTGCTGTTCATCGGCGAGGGGCCGGGACGGGACGAGGACCTCAAGGGCCGGCCCTTCGTGGGCAAGGCCGGGGAACTGCTGGACAAGATGCTCGGCGCCATCGGCTTGGCGCGCAGCCAGGTGTATATCGCCAACATCGTCAAGTGCCGGCCCCCGGACAACCGCACCCCCACGGGTCCCGAGGCCCAGGCCTGCCTGCCCTACCTGAAGCGGCAGATCGAACTGCTGCGGCCCCGGGTGATCGTCACCCTGGGGGCGACGCCGCTGCGGGAGCTCCTGGGGGTGCAGACCGGGATCACCCGGATCCGCGGTCAGTGGCAGCAGCTGGACCTGCTGGGAGGCATCCCGGTGATGCCCACCTTCCATCCCGCCTACGTGCTGCGCCAGTACACCCAGGAGGTGCGGCGGGCGGTGTGGAGCGATCTGGTCGCCGCCAAGCAGTGGCTGGACGCCCCGAGCGGCGGTCCCGGCGGTCCCGGCCGCCCCGGAGCCTGAGCCTGGCCAGAGGTGGGCCGGCTGCTTGAGGTCGGGGCGGCTGGACGGGAAGGCCCGGGGGGGGCGCCGGATTGGCGGTTCTCGACCGCAATCCATGCCAAACTGGGCGAAACAGCATGAGGGCTAGCCATGCGCCTGATCAACATGATTTTCATCGCCATCATCGCCTTCGTGCTGTGCTCGGTCGGCTACGTCTACGTGCAGAACCAGGGGATCATGGCCACCGGCGTGAAGCTGTGGTCGCCGGTCGAGGTCAAGGTCTCCACCCTGCTCATCGGGGTATTCCTGCTGGGCTTCATCCTGAACCTGCTGTACACCGGCATCATGGAGCTCCGGCGCCTGATCCGCGGCTTCAGCGCCTCGGCCGCGACCCGGGCAGGCAAGCGGCTTTCCAGCGTGCTCCAGGAGGCCCGGGAGCTGCTGGCCCACGGTCTGCCCGAGCAGGCCCGGCCGCTGCTGGAGAACCTGCTCCAGGAGCGCAGCGATCATGAACCGGCCTGCCTGCTGCTGGGAGAGGCCCTGATCCGGCAGACCGAGTTCGATCAGGCGGTGCGGTTCCTGGAAGGCTGCAGCGCGGCCCACCCGGAGCAGGTGGAATTCCGCTACCTGCTGGCCGAGGCCCTGATCGGGGCCCGCAATCCGGAGGGGGCGGCCGCCATCCTCAAGGGCCTGGCCGGGGACTACCCCAAGCTGGCCCTGCGGGCGCTGCGCCGGCTGCGCAGCCTGCACCAGGACGCGGGCCGCTGGGAGGACGCCCTGGATGTGCACCGGCGCATCGCTTCGCGCTTCGCCGCGGCCGTGAACCAGGCGGAGCGGGCCCAGGGCACCGGCTTCCTGTACCAGGTGGGGCTGGGCAAGGTGGAGGCGGACCTGTTCAAGGACGCGGCCCAGGTGTTCCAGCAGGTGCTGAAGGACGATCCGGCCTTCGTCCCGGCATACCTGAGCCTGGGCCGCTGCATGATCCTCCAGGACCAGGAGGCCCAGGGGATCGAGATCTGGCTGGAGGGCTTCCGCACCACCGGCGAGGGGGCGCACCTCCAGGAGATCGAGGACTACTTCATCCAGAGCGGCAAGCCGGAGGAGGGGCTTTCGGTGCTGCGCCGGGTGGCCGCCACCAGCGAGTTCGCCACCACGGCCCGGTTCTTCCTGGGCAAGATGCTCTACCGACTGGAGATCCTGGACGAGGCCCTGGTCCTGTTCCAGGAGGTGCGGGCCCAGGTGGTCTATTCGCCCATCCTGTACTTCTTCATGGCCAAGATCCACGCCCGGCGCGGCCGCATGGAACAGGCCATGAACGAGTACCGCCAGCTGCTGCGCAACCTCGGGGTGCTCAAGATGCGCTTCGAATGCGCCGCCTGCGGGCACAAGTCGGCGGACTACCAGGACCGCTGCGAGGCCTGCGGCACCTGGAACAGCAACCGCTTCCTCTTCAAGGAGAACGAGTTGCCGGAGCTGCACCTGCGGGCCGAGACCGGGCCCTGGGCCGGCGTGCTCTGAGCCGCTCCAGGGCGCTCCAGGGCGTTTCAGGGCGTTTCAGGGCGGCCTGGGATGGCCTGGAACACCCTGGCGGGTCCGGTCCCCGGGCTCAGGGTTCCGTTCCGGGCGCGGATGCGCTAGACTCCAAGGGCAATGATTTGGCCTCAACCCGCCGAGGGAACGGGCTCCAGCCTCCGGAGACCCTGGCAGTGGACGCTCCACTACCTAACCTAATAGGGGACAACGCAATAGCGCTGGCCAGCAGCAGGAGTGAATCATGGAGATTCTTCTCATCGAAAATGTTCAGAACCTTGGTGTGCGCGGCGATGTGGTGAACGTCAAGGACGGCTACGCCCGGAACTTCCTGCTGCCCCGCAAGAAGGCCCTGCCCGTCACCTCCGGCAACAAGCGGCTCATCGAGCTGGAAAAAGAGCGCAACCTCAAGATGCGCGCCAAGGAACTGGCGGACGCCCAGGAACTTGCCACGAAGCTGGAAGCCGTCGCCCTGACCATCGCCAAGAAGGTGGGCGAGAACGGCACCCTGTTCGGTTCCGTGACCAACGGGGACGTGGCGGACCTGCTGAAGACCAAGGGCTTCGAGCTGGAAAAGCAGTCCATCACCGTGCCGCACGTGAAGACGATCGGGAGCTACGACGTGGACATCCGTCTGTACTCCGGCGTCCACGCCAAGCTGCAGATCGAAGTGACGGCCCTGGCCGCCGAATAGCTGCCTGACAGCCGTTTCGTTCTAGGGAGCCGGAGACGAGGGTTTCCGGTTCCAAATAGTCAATTTACTCGCCCAAGAGGGACAGCATGAGCAAGACCGTCATCAAGCCTGAAACCATCGGCATTCCCGAACTTTCCGCCTCCCTGGCGGAGACCCACGATCTCACCAAGGCCCGCGCAAAGGCCATGCTCGACGGCCTGCGCGACGAAGTGGTCCAGTCTTTGCTGGACGGCAAGCGGGTGAACGTGTTCGGTCTCGGCACCTTCGAAGTACGCGCGACCAAGGAGAAGATGGGCCGCAACCCCAAGACCGGCGAGAAGATCCAGATCCCCGCCGGCCGCAAGGTGGTCTTCAAGGCCGCCAAGGGCCTCAAGGACCAGATGTAGGCTCCTGTCCGACCCGCTTCCGCCAAAGGCCACCCGTCGGGTGGCCTTTGCGTGTCCGGGGGTGGACAGGCCCGGGGCCGGGGCCGCAGACTGAAGCCATGAGCCCGCTGACCCCTCTCTCCGATCTGCCCGAAGCCACCGTGATCTCGGGCGCCGACCTGCTGGAAGGCTACCGGCGCGACGAGTCGCACGTGGTGGGGCCGCCGCCCCTGGCGGTGGTGAAGCCGCGGGGGCCGGCGGCCCTGCGCGAGTTGGTGCGGCTGGCCAGGGCCGAAGGCTTCGCCCTGGTGCCCCGGGGCGCCGGCACTGGCAAGGCTGGCGGCTGCACCCCCACCGGGCGCAGCGTGGTGGTGGACATGGCCGACTACCCGGGCGCCATCCGGGTCAGCCGGCCCGATCTGTGCCTGTGGGCCTCGGCCAGCGCCATGCTCAGGGACGTCAAGGCCGCGGCCCTGGCCCAGGGGCTGTGCTATCCACCTGACCCGAACTCCTGGGACCAGTGCGCCTTTGGCGGCAGCCTGGCCACCAATGCTGGCGGCCCGGGCGCCTGCAAGTACGGCATGACCCGCCACTGGGTGCTGGCGGTGGAGGCGCTCATGGCCGACGGAGAGATCCACACCTTCGGCATCCCCAGCGTGAAGTGCAACACCGGTCCCAATCTGGGCCAGCTGCTCGTGGGCAGCGAAGGCATCTTCGGGATCATCACCGGGGCCACGGTGCGCCTGACGCCCGAACCCGCCGAGCGGCTTACCCTGCTGCTGCCCATGGAGCGCTGGCACGATCTGCTGGACCTGCCGGGCCAGCTGGTGGGCGCCGGCTACCTGCCGGCGGCCTTCGAGTTCTGGGACCCGGCCGTGCTCCAGGACCTGCGCGCGCATGGCCCGGAGGCGGCCCGCCGCATGCCGGGAGAGGCCCTGGCCCTGCTGGAGTTCGATGACCGGGACTGCGGTTCCGAAGCCTTCCTGGAAGGGCTGCTGGAGGCCCTGGGCCCCCTGGCGGAGCATCTGCAGTCGGCCACCGACCAGCGGCAGCGGGAAGCCCTGTGGGCGGTGCGGCGGATGACCTCCACCCACCTGAAGGAGCGCTACCCGAAGAAGGTGAGCGAGGACATCGTGGTGCCCCGTTCGCGGATCCGCGACTTCTTCGAAGCCGTGGAGGCCCTGGCCCTGCCCATCGTCACCTACGGCCACCTGGGGGACGGCAACCTGCACGTGAACCTCCTGGCCGCCGGGACCACCGGGGCCGCCGAACTGGAAAGCCAGCTGACGGCCTTGTTCCGGATCTGCGTCGGCCTCGGCGGCGCCATCAGCGGCGAGCACGGCATCGGCCTGGCCAAGCGGGACGCCTTTCTCCAGTTCGCGGACCCGTTCCTGGTGGAGAGCCTGCGGGGGATCAAGCGGGCCCTGGATCCGCAGAACCTCTTCAACCCGGGAAAAGTGGTCTGAGGGCTGGCGCTTGCGCCATGATGGAAGCTGATCCGGAGCCAGCCATGTCCATCCTCCTCGGCCACCGCGGCCTTTCCGCCAGCCATCTCGAGAATTCCATGGAGGCCTTCCAGGCCGCCCTGGCCGCCGGCATGGCCGGCTTCGAACTGGACGTCCAGCCCACCCGGGACGGGGTGTGCTGCGTGCTGCATGATGACGACCTGGCCCGAACCGGAGGGCCGGGGATCCTGCGCCGGCTCAAGGCCGCCGATCTGCCCAAACTGCGCAACGGCGAGCCGGTGCCGCGGCTGGTGGACGTCCTGGGCCTGGGCTTCCGCCTGGCCAACGTGGAGCTCAAGGGCGAGCCCGGCTGGAAACAGGCCCTGGCCGCGGTGGAGGCCACCGGCACCCTGGACCGGGTGATCTTCAGCAGCTTCGAGCACAGCGAGGTGTTCCAGCTCTGGGCCGCCTGCCACGAGGCCCGCTGCGGGCTGCTGTGGGAAGAGGACGAAGCCGCCGAACTGGACGCGGAGACCCTGGCGGACCTGCCCGCCCAGCTCACTCTGCACCTGCCCCTGAGCGCGATCAAGGCCCGGCCGGCCTTCTGGGCGCCGTACCAGTCCCGGCTGGCCCTGTGGGGCATGGCCAGCCCGGCCGAGGCCCAGGGGCTGGGGTTCGAACCGGCCATCCTCATCGCCGATGGGCTGTAGCTTTTTTTTCTTTTCGGGGAACCCCCGGCCTCTTTCGCGCATGTTGATACCGGAGAGGGCGTTCCAACTGGCCTCCTCTCCATGCATTCCCGCCCGGGGGTGTTCGATTGGCTCCCGAACACATAGAAGGCAGGAAATGCACGATGTGGCGAAGCGAAGGCCCCTGCGCAAGCGGGGGCCTTCCAGTTTCTGCCCCAAACTCTGCCCCAAGCGTGAAGGGACGGGGTTCGGCTTCGTCGGATGCGCTTCGGTAAGGGTAAGCAAACCAACTTATCGCTGCGGAATCGGATCGGAACCCGCCCTGGGGTCCAAGGATGGACACCCCCGTCGCCGGGATCCCCTCCGCGTCTTCTGCTCCTCTGCAACCTCAGCGTTTATATTGGTTTGGATGCCAATACATACGCGCTTCCCCCTTTGCCGATACCCGACTGGATGCCCTTCTCCGGACCCCCGCTCAGTCGGTTTCGCACCCCACCAGCACGGCCGGGTAGGGGCTGTCCACCGTCTGCTCGCTGGTGCCCACCTGCACCTTGGCCACCCCCAGCCGGGACAGTTCCTCCCGCAGGCTCCGGATCCGGGCCTGGGCCAGGGGCGCGTCCGGGGGCTCGGCCCCGGTCAGGGTCAGGGTCCAGCGGCCTCCGCGGCCCCAGGTCTGGACCCAGGTCCGGAGCTTGGCCCGGGCGCCGGGGGTCAGGTAGGCCTCCGCGGGCAGGAAGAAGATGGGCTGGCGGCGGGGGCCGATCTGCGGCAGATCGGGCTGGCGGACGGGCCCGGACGGCTCCGGCACCGGGGGCGGTGGCGCGGGTTCGGGGGGCTCAGACAGGACGGGGACGGCCGGCGGGAGCAGTCCGGCCGCCGGCAGTGGCCGTTCCTCGGGCGGGGCTGGCAGGGTCCGCAGGGGCTCCCGGGGCACCACCAGGTCGCCCTTCATGGGGAAGGTCGCGCCGGCCCGGCTCAGCCGCGCCAGGGCGTGGTCCGGGGCCACCGACACGACCTCCAGCAGGCCCAGGACGCGGGGCTCGCCCGGGCGCACCAGCAGCAGCACCTGGCCCGGCCGCAGCTGGGCCGCTCCGGCCCCCTCCAGCCGGTAGCGGCGGTCGGCGTCCTCGTAGGGCGGCAGCCCCTCGCGCACCACCTGGGCCACGGCCAGGGGCGGCGGCGGTGCCGGCAGCGCCGGCAGGGTGGCCAGCATCCAGGACAGCGCGCAGGAGCGGAGGCGGGGGATCATGCGGCGGCAGGCGAAGCCGGGCGGGTCAGAAGGTGGGATGGATGCCGAGGGCCTGCAGCAGGTCCCCGATGAAGTAGAGGGAACCGCAGACCAGCCGACATCCGGGCTGGGGGATCTGGAGCCGCTGGGCGGCCGTGGCGATGTCCAGCACCTCCAGATCGGTCCCCCACAGCTGGCGCAGGGTCTCGGCGGTGGCGTAGCGGGGGTTGGTGCCCCGCACCAGAGTGACCGAGGCTGGGGCCAGGGTCTCCAGTTCGGCCTTCATGCCGGTGAGGTCCTTGTCGGCCATGGCGCTGAACCACAGGTGCGGGTGCATCCCGGTGGCCCGGCCATGGGCGGCCAGGGAACGGGCGCCGTCCAGGTTATGGGCGCCGTCCATGAACACCCCGGGCAGCCCCGGCACGGCCCACAGCCGGCCCGGCCAGACCGTGGCCTCGATGCCGGCCCAGGCGGTGTCGTCGGGGATGGTGAAGCCCAGCCGGCGCAGGCCGCGCAGGGCCTCCCATGCGGTGGCCAGGTTGTCCAGCTGGTGGCGTCCGGCCAGCTGGAGCCGGTGCCCGGCCACCCGGCTGTGATCCCAGGCCAGGGCCTCGGCCTGCAGGGCCGGGGCCGGATAGAGCACGGGCCGGCACTCCAGCAGCGGCCATACCCAGGCGGGGTCCAGCCCCGGGCCCAGCACCAGGGGGCGCCCGGCGCGGGCGGTGCACAGCTTTTCCCGGGCGATGAGCTCCCGGGTGCTGCCCAGGTAGCGCATGTGGTCCAGCTCCACGTTGGTGAGGATGCTCAGGATGGGGTCGGCGGCGTTGGTGGCGTCCCAGCGCCCGCCCATGCCCACCTCCACCACCGCAAGGTCCACCCGGGCGGCCCGGAACGCCTGGAAGGCGGCGGCGATCATCAGCTCGAAATAGGTGGCCTGGATGCCCAGGGCGCGCTCGGCGGCGAAGGCCTCGCCCAGCCAGTGGTCCAGGTCCGCGGCCTCCAATGGGGAGCCAGCCACCCAGATCCGCTCGGTGGGGGACACCAGGTGCGGGGAGGTGGTCCAGCCGGTGCGGATCCCGCTGGACTGCAGGGCGTGGGCCAGGAAGGCGCCGGTGGAGCCCTTGCCGTTGGTGCCAGCCAGCAGCACCACCGGACAGCTGGCCTCGGGGCCGCCCAGGGCCGCCAGCAGGCGCCGGGGGTTTTCCAGTCCGCACTTGATCCCCCAGTGGCCCCTGGAATCCAGCGCCGCCAGGTGGGGCAGGACGTCAGCCATGGTTGGGGCCAGAGGCGGTGGCCGGGCTCTGCCCGGCCACCGCCTGGGGAGCACGAGGGGGACGCAGAGTGAGCGCAGTGAGCGGGATGTCACGCATGCGTGACATCCCTTCGTTCAGGTCTGGCGCGGTCATCCAGTCCAGGCTCAGGGCGACGAAGTCCCGAAGCCGGTCCCGGGACACGACCTTGTCGACCATGCCGTGCTCCAGCAGGAACTCCGAGCGCTGGAAGCCTTCGGGCAGGGTCTGCTTGATGGTCTGCTCGATGACCCGCGGGCCGGCGAAGCCGATGAGGGCCTTGGGCTCGGCGATGTTCAGGTCCCCGAGCATGGCGTGGCTGGCGCTGACCCCGCCGGTGGTGGGATCGGTGAGCAGGGACAGGTAGGGGATGCCGGCGCTGTCCAGCCGGGCCAGGGCCGCGCTCACCTTGGCCATCTGCATGAGCGAGAAGGTGCCCTCCTGCATGCGCGCGCCGCCGGAGCAGCTGACGATGATGTAGGAGGCGCCCGAAGCCAGGGCCCGCTCGGCGCCCAGCTTGAGCTTCTCGCCCACCACGCAGCCCATGCTGGCGGCCAGGAAATCCCAGTCCATCACCGCCAGGACCACCGGGTGCTGCTTGAGGGTGCCTTCCACCACCACCACGGCGTCATGGTCGTGGCCGGCGGCGCGCAGCTTCTGCAGCTGGTCGGCGTAGGGCTTGGTGGCGGCGAACTGCAGCGGGTCATTGCTCTGGAGGCCGCCGAACAGTTCCTGGAAGCCGGGGTCCATGAGCGCCTCCAGCCGTTCGTCCACCCCGATGCGGAAGTGGTAGCCGCACTTGGGGCAGACATTGTGGGTGTTCACCAGCTCGGCGCGGTAGATCAGTTCCCGGCAGGCTTCGCACTTGATCCAGAGGCCCTCGGGCACCCGGACGGTCTTTTCTTCCACGGCGATCTTTTGTTGGCGTTTCTTGATGAACCAGGACATGCGCGCCTCGCGTCTGCCGGCTCGGCCTCAGCGGCCGGTCGGACCTTTTTTCAAACCTTCGAACAGGCGATCCAGTTCGGCCTCGTTGGCGTAGTGCAGGGTCAAGGCTCCGCCCTTGCCCCGCGGCTTGATCTCCACCCGGGCGCTCCACACCTGGGTAAGCTCCTCGGCGGCGGCCTTGATGAAGACCGACTGGGGCGCCCGCCGCTTGACCTTGCCCGAACGGGCCCGGCCCAGCTGCTGGATCCTGGATTCCAGGGCACGCACGCTCAGTTGCTTGGCCACCACTTCCCCGGCCAGCTGGTCCTGGGTGCGGGCCTCCTCCACGCCCAGCAGCACCTTGCCGTGACCGGTGGACAGCTGGCCGGACATGATCATCTCCTGGAGCGGGGAGGGCAGGCGCAGCAGCCGGAGGGTATTGGCCACCTGCGGGCGCGACTTGCCCACACGGTCGGCAACCTGCTCCTGGGTCAGACGCAGGTGTTCGCCCAGCTGGAAGTAGGCCTTGGCCTCCTCGATGGGGTTCAGTTCCTGGCGCTGGATGTTCTCCACCAGGGCGAACTCCAGCAGGCGATCGTCGGGGACATCCTTCACCACCACCGGCACCATGGCCAGACCGGCCTTGCGGGCCGCCCGCCAGCGGCGCTCGCCGGCGATGATCTCGTAGCGATCACCCACCCGACGGGCGACGATGGGCTGGACCATGCCGTGGATCTTCAGGCTGGCCGCCAGATCCTCCAGCAGGGCCTCGTCGAAATGCAGGCGTGGCTGGTGCCGGTTGGGAACCAGGGAGCCCACTGGCACTTCCCGCTGGCTGGCGTCCTCGGGGGCCATCTGGCTCATGAGGGAGGTGAGGCCGCGGCCCAGGGCCGGTCGTTTGGGGATCATGCGGGGCCTCCAGGCAGTGTCGGCTCGGCCAGTTCCAGCCATTCCCGGGCCAGATTGAGGTAGGCCTGCGCCCCCTTGGAACGGAGATCATAGAACGCCACGGGCTTGCCGTGGCTGGGGGCTTCCGCCAGGCGGATGTTGCGCGGGATGTGGGTGTGGAACACCTTGCCCGGGAAGGCGTTGCGCACCTCCTGGGCCACGGCCGAGCCGAGGTTGGTGCGCTCCTCGGCCATGGTGAGCAGGATGCCGCCCAGCTGCAGGCCGGGGTTGGGCCCGGCCTGGACCCGGCGGATGGTCTCCATGAGCTCCGCCAGTCCATCCATGGCCAGGAACTCGCAGGGCATGGGCACGATCACCTCGTCGGCGGCGGACAGGGCGTTGAGGGTGATCATGCCCAGGCTGGGCGGGGGATCGATGAGGATGTAGTCGTAGGTGTCCCGGAGGGGTTCCAGGGCGTGCCGCAGCACCTGCAGCTCGGGCAGCTCGAACAGCTCGAACTCCAGCTGGGCCAAGTCCTTGCCGGCAGGAATGATCTGCAGCATCGGCACTTCGGTGGTGAGGATCAGGGTCTGGGCCGGCACGCCCTTCATGAGCGCGAAGGCGCCCGCCCGGTGATCGGGCTTGGGGAAGCCCAGGCCGGTAGTGCTGTGCCCCTGCGGATCGAAATCCAGCAGCAGCACCAGCTTCTCCATCATGGCCAGGGAGGCGGCCAGGTTGATGGCCGACGTGGTCTTGCCGACCCCGCCCTTCTGGTTGGCCAGCACGATGATCCGGGCCGTCATATCAGGACCCCTGGAGCATGTGAGGCAAACAGGAATATCGGAGCACGGGTCATCCTTGGCTGTGGAACATGGCAAAGTCTATCAGGTTCCACAGCCTGCCGTACCGGCCTTGACTTCAGGTGCGGGCTTCGCCCGGACCTGAAGTGGGGGTTCAAGGTCCCTAGATGTCCCAGGGCGCATGCGCCCTGGGACGGGGAACATCGCGAGCGTCGCGAGCAGGCAGTTCCCCCTTCCATCAAGGATGCGTCGCCGGCTCCCGGAAGGTGTAGATCGTTTCTCCGGGCCGGGCCAGGCCCTGCTGCCGGGCCAGCCCTTCGTACAGTTCCGGGTCCTTGGCGGCCAGCCGACGGACCTCCTGGGCCAGTTCCAGGTTGCCGCGGCGCAGCCGCTGCAGCTGGATCTTCTGGTCCAGCAGGTCCGTCTCCCGCTTGCGCAGGCTGGGCACCCCGTCCGGGGAGAACAGGAAGATGGTGGCGGAAACCAGCCCCGAAAGGACCAGCACCGCCCACAGGGTGCTGGATTTCAGCAGCCAGGCCGTGCTCATGCCAGCCTAGCGATCGAGCCAGGAAGCAAAGGCGTCGCGTCCGGCATAGCGGGCGGAGGCGCCGAGTTCCCATTCAATCTGAAGCAGGCGGTTGTACTTGGCCACCCGGTCCGTGCGGCAGGGGGCTCCGGTCTTGATCTGGCCGGCGCCGGTGGCCACGGCCAGATCGGCGATGAAGGTGTCCTCGGTCTCGCCGCTCCGGTGGCTGATGACGGCCCGGTAGCCGGCCTTGTGGGCCATCTCCACGGCCTGCAGGGTTTCGGTAACCGTGCCGATCTGGTTGAGCTTGATGAGGATGGCGTTGGCCACGTGATCGTGGATGCCCTTGGCCAGGATGGTCGGGTTGGTGACGAACAGATCGTCGCCCACCAGCTGCACCTTCTGGGTCAGCCTTTCGGTGAGCAGCCCCCAGTTGGTCCAATCGCTTTCATCGAAGCCGTCTTCCAGGGTCACCAGCGGATGCCGCTCCACCAGCCCGGCGTAGTAGTCCACCAGCTGGGCACCGGTCTTGGCCTCGCCGTCGATGTGGTACTTGCCGCCCTTGTAGAACTCCGAGGAGGCGGCGTCCACGCCCAGGAACACGTCCTTGCCCGCCTTGTAGCCTGCCTTCTTGATGGCTTCCTCTATGAGCGCCAGGGCTTCCTCGTTGCTGCCCAGGTTCGGGGCGAAGCCGCCTTCGTCGCCGACGCCGGTGGAAAGCTTGCGGGTCTGGAGCACGCCCTTCAGCGCGTGATAGACCTCGGCGCCCCAGCGCAGGCCCTCGGCGAAGCTGGGCGCGCCCACCGGCAGGATCATGAACTCCTGGATGTCCACGTTGTTGTCCGCGTGGGCCCCGCCATTGAGGATGTTCATCATCGGCACCGGCAGGAGGCGTGCGCCGGCGCCGCCCAGGTAGCGGTAGAGCGGCTGGCCGCAGGCCTTGGCCGCCGCGACGGCGATGGCCATGGACGCCCCCAGCAGGGCGTTGGCCCCGAGCCGGCTCTTGGTGTCGGTGCCGTCCAGATCGATCAGCAGCTCGTCCAGCTCGGACTGCTGGAAGGGATCCATGCCCTGGAGGGCCTCGTGGATCTCGGTGTTGAGGGTCTGCACGGCGCCCAGCACCCCCTTCCCCTGGTAGCGCTTCTTGTCGCCGTCCCGCAGTTCCAGGGCCTCGCGGCTCCCGGTGGAGGCGCCCGAGGGCACCAGGGCCTGGCCGATGGTGCCGTCGTTCAGGGTGACCCGGGCCAGCACGGTGGGATTGCCGCGGCTGTCCAGGACTTCGAGGCCGGAAATCTGCTCAATGAGCTTCATGGCTGCATCCAACTTTACTAGGGGACGTGGGGAGGGGGGACGGGCGCCGGGCGATGCCGGGCCTATTTGGCCGCGGCCTTCTTGGCGGCCGGCTTCTTGGCAGCGGGCTTCTTGGCGGCCGGAGCCTTGGCGGGGGCCTTCTTGGCAACCGCAGCCTTGGCGGGAGCCTTCTTGGCGACCGGGGCCTTGGCGGGAGCCTTCTTGGCCACCACAGCCTTGGCCGGAGCCTTCTTGGCGACCGGAGCCTTGACGGGAGCCTTCTTGGCGGCCGGAGCCTTGGCGGGAGCCTTCTTGGGGGCCGGAGCCTTGGCGGGAGCCTTCTTGGGGGCCGGAGCCTTGGCGGCGGGAGTCTTCTTGGCGGCCGGGGCCTTGGCGGCGGGAGCCTTCTTGGCGGCCGGAGCCTTGGCGGCGGGGGTCTTCTTGGCGGCCGGGGCCTTGCCCGCCGGGGCCTTCTTGGCGGCCGGAGCCTTGGCGGCAGGAGCCTTCTTCGCAGCCGGGACCTTGGCGGCGGGGGTCTTCTTGGCGGCCGGCGCCTTGGCGGCAGGTTTCTTCGCGGCGGGCTTCTTCTTGGCCGGCTCCGGAGCGTCACTGGCGACGGGAGCGCTGGCCTCGCCGGGCTGCTTCTGGACTTGTTCCATTGGGGACTCCTTTTGGCCCTCGCGGGCTGGGTGAGAGGCTTGGGCGGCGGAAAGTCTGCCGGCCAGGGCCGGGCCACCCGTTTTCGGTCGACTTGCTTCGTGCTGGCCATCCCCGGCGCCGACGGCATCGGGTTCCCTGGCCGCGAGATCCTTGGAATTCAGGGGATCCAGGGAAAGCTCCTGCCTGCCCTTGGTCTTGCCGGGCTTCTTGGGGATCTCCGCACCGGACAGGATCTGCGCCAGGCGTTTGCCAGGATAGAACTCGTCCAGAAGCGCATCGCCGACCATGACGCCGTGCACCCCCATGCTCTCCAGCTCCTGGATCTGCTGCAGGGTGCACACGCCGGCCTCCAGGATCCGCAGGCAGCGGTTCTGCGGGACCTTGGCCATCAGGGCCAGGGCCTCCTCCCAGCGGGGCTGCCAGGTCTCCAGGTCCCTGCCCAGCACGCATACGATATCCGCGTCCGCGTCCAGCGCCCGCTTGAGATCGGCTTCGCTGGCCACTTCCACGATCACGTCGAGATTCTTGGCCCGGGCCAGCTTCTGCAGCGCGGCCAGGCGGTCCGGCTCCAGCAGGGAGGCCATGAGGAACACGCCGTCGGCGCCGAGGATCTTGCTCTCCTCGATCTGGTATTCCTCGAAGATGAAGTCGTGGCGCAGCAGCGGCACCTTCACCGCGGAGCGCACGTCGGAGAGGTGCTTGTCCTCCCCGTAGAACAGGAAGCGGTCAGTGGCCACGGAGATGACCCGGGCGCCGTTCTCCACCAGGCTCTTGGCGTGGGTGGAGGCCCGGTAGGCGTCGCGCACCTGGCCGCGCAGCGGGTTGCCGCCAGCCGTTTCGGCGATGATCGAAATGCCGGGCTGGCTCAGTTCCTCTTTCAGGGAGTGGTGGCCCTTGTAGGCATCCTTGACGGCTGCAGGGCCTTTTTGCTTCTTGATCTCGATGTCCAGTGCTTTGAATATCTGGACTTTTTTCAACATTTACAACCCCCAAAGTCCCATCGGGTCCAGACACCATTATGCGTGAGGAGTCGAATGGGAAGCTTCTTACTAGAATCCACTAAACCAGCGTTTCCAATACGGTCAATAGAATTGTGCTGGTTATTTTCGATATTCTATTCGTGGTTTTTTGTCCGCCTCAAGCCTTTCCGGATCGGTGCAAACCCGCCAGACTGTTAGGACCCAGGAGATCATCAGATGGAAGCCCTAGTGCTCGACCACCCGCTATGCCACCACAAACTGACGCTGCTGCGCGACGTGAAAACGCCTGGCAGCCTGTTCCGCAAGGTGATCGAAGAACTCGGGCTCCTGCTCGCGGTCGAAAGCACGCGCCACCTGGCCACCGAACCGGTCGCCGTGGAGACGCCGCTGGAGCGCACCCAGGGCCGCCGCCTCACCAGCCTGGACCCGGTGCTGGTGCCGGTGCTGCGGGCGGGACTGGGGCTGCTGCCGCCCTTCCTGCAGCTGCTGCCCACGGCCAAGGTGGGCCACCTGGGGCTGTACCGCGACCATGATTCCCTGGTGCCGGTGCCCTACTACCGCAACTTCCCGCCGCTTCTGGAGGAGCGCTTCGTGTTCGTGCTGGACCCGATGCTGGCCACCGGCGGGAGCGCCTCGGAGGCGGTCCGGCAGCTGAAGGCGGCCGGGGCCAAGAACATCACCCTGTGCTCGGTGCTGGCCGCGCCGGAGGGCATCAAGCGGCTCCAGGAGGACCATCCGGACCTGCGGATCGTGGTGGCCGCCGTGGACCGGCAGCTGAACGAGAAGGCCTACATCCTGCCCGGTCTGGGCGATGCGGGCGACCGGCTGTTCGGGACGCTCTGAGCATCCTGGAAAGCGGGAACGGCCTGCTCGCTGCGCGCGCGCTGGGCCGCAGCCCGCTGGGGTCAGGGGCGGACCGGGGACCCGGAGCCATACGCGCTGAGGGCCCGGCGGCCGGAGCCGATCTGGCCCATCTCCCGCTTCAGCTGGGCCTGGGCGGCGCGGAGCATGGCCTCGCGCTGCTTCAGCCGCCGGCCCAGGATCCTGGCACGGACCCGCAGGGCGGCCCACTCCGGGCCGCGGCTGGCTCCGGCCAGGGCGGCCTGGAAGGCGCTGTTCCAGTCCACGAAGGCCTGGCCGTTGGGCACGTCCAGGGGCGTGGCCAGCAGCTGTTCCAGCTGGTCCAGGGACCGGGCGACCTCCTGGTCGCTCATGGCCGCAGCGCGTCCCGGCCGCGCGACGGGCGGGGTTGCGGATTCATCCCACCAGGCCTTCCAGGCTGAACTGGGCCTGCTCGGGCACTGCCATCCTCTGAGGGCGGGTGGCCAGCAGGGCCCAGGCCTCGCGCATGGCCTCCATCTGCCGCACGACCTGTTCCAACTGCTCGGGCTGGTTGAACCGGCTGCCTTCGAACATTTCCTTGATCCACCAGATATAGATTCCGTGCAGCTTGTCCACCAGCGTGCGGTCCGCGTCGGGGTTGAGCATGCCCAGCAGCTTCTGCATGATCTGCGATACCCGGTCCACCAGCCGGGCCTTCTCCAGGATCTCGTTCCGGCGGATCGCCGTCGCCGCCTGCAGCAGGAAGCGTTCGGCCCCTTCCAGCAGCATCGCCGCCAGTTCTTCCGGGCTGGCGGTGTCGATCCGCTGGGCCAGATAGGCCCGGGTCGGGTTCTTGCCGTAGCCATTGTGCATGGTGGACTCCTTGAACGTGGAAAGGGCGGAAGATGCGGCCTGGAACGGCCTCAGGTCATGGAGCCGATGCTCTGCTGGGAGGACTGCAGCTGGCCCAGGGTGGTCTCCATCTGGGAATAGCGCTTTTCAGCTGCGGCCTGCTTGGCCTGGAGCATGCTCTGCTGGGCCTTGATCTGGGTGGTCAGGTCGGTGTTCTGGCGGCTGATGTTGTTCAGCAGGTTGGTGATGGTCCCGGAGGCCGGATCGGTCAGGTTGCTGATGAGGTCCTGGGTGGCCTGGCCGGCGCCCTTGCTGAGGGTGAGGGTGCCGGTGCCGGTGCCGGACACGTTCAGGTACAGCCCGTCCAGGGGCGTGCCCTGGGCGCCCACCAGGAGCCCGTGGGTGCCGGTGAGCTGGTACTGGGCGCCGTCGGGGGTGGTGAAGGTGCCGGCCACGGCACCGTCGGCGCTGTAGGAGGTGATGTTGAAGCCCAGGGCGCCGGTGACGGTGTTGGGGCCGGAAACGGCCATGGCCACCGCGGCGTTGGTGGAGGTGGCCGAGGTGGTGAATACGTTGGCCACGGCGGCCGGGTCCTTGGCCAGGGCGGCCTGGAAGGTGGCGCTGTTCAGCGCCAGGGCGCCGGTCTGGCCGGTGGAGATGCCCAGGGAGGCGGCGGAATTGAAGGCGGCGGAGGCGGCCATGCCCTTGGGCGCGCCGGTGAGGGCGGCCTGGATCTGGCCCATGAGCGCCTGGCTGCCATAGTCGCCGTTCAGGGGGCCGTTGGCCGCCGAATCCGTGGCATAGGTGCTCATGAGATCGTTGTAGTCGGTGATCACGGCCTGCATGGCCTTGGTGGCGGTGGCCACGTCCGGGGCCACGGTGAGGGTGGTGGTGCCGGCCTGGTCGCCCTGCAGCAGGCTGAAGCTGACGCCGGGCACCGCGTCGGTGATGGTGTTGCTGGAGCGGGTCATCTGGATGCCGTCCAGGGTGAACTGGGCGTCGGCGGCCGCGCCGGAGGTGGTGCCGCCGGAGGTGATGGCGCCCACGGTCTGGGCGGCCTGGTTGGACTGGGTGCCGCCGGTGGCCAGGGCGCTGCCGTCGCCGCTCAGGGTGCCGGCGGCGATGCCCAGCGTGTTGCTGACGCCGGCCGGGGAGGTCTCGGCCAGGGTGATGTTGCTGCTGGCGGCGCCCGGTCCCGGGGTGGTGGCGGTCAGGGTGAGGCCGAGCCTGGCGTTGGCGCCGATGCCCACGCTGCCCACCGAGGCGCTGACGCCCAGGCCCAGGCCGTTGATGGCGCCGGCCATGCCGTCCAGGGTGTTGTCCTGGCCGGTGAGGGTGAACGAGCGGACGTTGCCGTCGGTGTCCTGGAGGGCGAAGCTGGCGGTGCCGTCGCCGTCGCTGCTGCTGTCGGTGAATACCGGGCTGGTGGGCGAGGCCACCGACAGGTTGCTGGGGGCGCCGCCGACCAGGGTCGGGGACAGCACCGCCGGGGTGGGCGAAGCCGTGCCCGCGGCGATGCCGAGGGTGTTGTTGCCGGTGATGTCGGCGATCTTGATGGTGTTGCCCGCGGATCCGGAGCCGGTGGTGGTGGAGCCCAGGACCAGCTCATAGGGGTTGCTGCCGCTGCCGGTGTTGACCACCGTGGCCTGGATTCCCAGCCCCTTGACGCCGCTGCTGGGGTTGCCGGTCTGCAGCGCGTTGATGGCGTCGGCCAGCGCGCTGAGCGTGTTGTTGCCGTGGTCCAGGGTGATCTCCCGGGTCACGCCGTTGGTGTCTTCCAGGGCGAAGGTGGCGCTGGCGCCGGAATAGATGGCGCTGGAGGCGCTGGGCACGGCCAGGGAGTCAGGGTTGCCGTCGGCATCCGCGCACGGCAGTATCTGCGCGCTGGTGGCGGTATTCTGCACCTGCAGGCGGTAGGTGCCGGCGGCGCCCCCCGAGGCGGTGGCGGTCACGTAGCTGTTGCCCGGGTCCGAACTGGTCACCAGCCGGGACTGCAGACCATTGCTGGTAAGCCCGTCCAGATCGGAGGACAGGGTGCTCATTTTGCCTTCCAGGGCGCTGAGCGCCGAGGACCGCTTGGTATTACCTGCCTGTCGGGCCTCCAGCTGCTGCATGGGCAGGCTGGCCTGGGCAATTTCGGCCTGCACCAGCTGGTTGGTCTGGATGCCGCTGGACAGGCCCTGGAACGTACTGCCAGAAGCGGCGCCGGTATTGCCGGCGCTGCTCTGGAAACTGAGAGCCGAGGTCATGGGGGGTCCTCCTCCTGCCAGAAGGGCTCAGCCCTGCTGGTCCACCAGGATTCCAGGAGAATCCTGGGGACTGCCTTGTTCACGCAATTTTTGCGCCATGGCCAGGACTTCTCTGGACGGTATCTGCAGGATGAGCTGCTTGGTCTTGGCGTCGACGATCTTCACGATGCTTTCGCCGCTGGACTTGTCCACATTGAGGGACACCGTCTGCTGGGGCTGGAAGTAGTCCTGAAGCTGCTCCACCGCCTCGGCGAACGAGGTGGGGGAAGGCTGGTCCTGGCCATTGCTGCTGCTGGGTGTCGCCTTCCCGGTGCTGTCCGCGGCCACGGTGGCCGCGGTCAGGGACGCGACCGTGGCGGGCGCGGCGTTCGGCGGGTTGGCGGCGTTGGCGGCGCCGCTGCCGGCGCTGGAGGCGTTGACGTAGCTGTCGAAGTTGGCCACGTTGCCGGCATCGCCGGCACCGGGCGGGCCCGGGCTGTTGTTGGCGGTATTGGCACTGTTGGCGGTAGACTTGCCCGCGTTCAGCTGCGCCTGCACCGCCGCCATCTGCAGGCCGGCCGGGATGCTACTGGTGCTGTTCACTGGGGCGGCCATTGAGGTTTCTCCTCGTTGAGAATGGGGGGGGGACAAGCCCCGCTCGCCCCCCCATCATTTCAATCCACCTGCTACTGCAGGAGCGCGAGGATCGACTGGCCAGCCTGATTTGCCTTGGACAGGGCGCTGATACCTGACTGGTTCAGGATCTGGTACTTGGTGAGGTTCACCACTTCGTTCGCCACGTTGGCGTCCTGGATCTGGCTCAGCTGGGCGGTCTGGTTCTGCATGCTGATGCCCAGCACGTTGGAGTAGGCCTGCAGGGACTCTTCAGCGGCACCGATCGAACCGCGGGCGGCACCCAGAGAAGCGAGCGTGCTGCTGATGTCGGTGGCGGTCTGGGCGGCGTTGGCGCCGGTGAGCAGGTTGTCGCCATTGCCCAGGGTGTTGGTGATGGAGGAGATCGAGAAGACCTCCGAGGAGAAGGAGCCCAGCGCGGTGGAGACCGCGTTGCCCTGCTGACCGGAAATCAGCTTGGAGAAGGTGCTCTGGATCGACTGGAATTCTGCGTCCAGCGCGGCGCCGTTGACGTTGGAGCCCTGGGCCTCCTGGGACAGCTCGGCCGCACGGGTGAGCAGGTTGGTGGCCTCGTTCAGGTAGCCGTCCTGCGTCTGCAGCTGGCTCAGCGCGTTGTTGGCGTTGGCCTGGCCCTGCGTGTCGATCTGGGTGCTGGAGGTCAGCCCGTTGGCGATCACCAGGCCCGAAGCGTCGTCGGAAGCCATGTTGATGCGCTTGCCGGTGGTGAGGCGCTTGATGGTGTCCTGCATGCCAGTGCCAGTGATGCCCAGCTCATAGCTGGCGCCCAGTGCAGCAACGTTGTTGAGAATAGAAGTAACAGCCATGGCATCCTCCTGATGCGTTAGGCGGCATCCTTGCCGCCGGATGGTTGGAGAAGGTCTCCACTAGCTTGTTTCGGGACCGGGAGCCGGAACCATTAGCGAAAAGTTGCGGGATGAGGGTGTCGGCCGGATGGTACCATGCCGCCATGCCCACCCTGTCGCTGGCGATGATCACCAAGAACGAGTCGGCCAGCCTGGCCCACTGTCTGGCGTCCGTGCGGGGCCTGGTGGACGAGCTGGTGGTGGTGGACACCGGCTCCAGCGACGACACCGTGGCCATCGCCGAGGCCTTCGGCGCCCGGGTGGGGCGCTTCCCCTGGTGCGACGACTTCTCGGCGGCCCGCAACGAAAGCCTGCGGCTGTGCACCGGCGACTGGGTGCTGGTGCTGGACGCGGACGAGGCGGTCGACGCCCTGGACCACGCCCGGATCCGTGCGGCCATCGCCCGCCAGGGGGCCGCCGGCTACCTGCTGGTGTCCCGCAACTACAGCCGGGACTGGGGGGCGCTGGTGTTCGACCAGCCGGCGGTGGCCAACCGGAGCGCCTACACCGAAGGCGCCGAGTACCCCTTCTATGCGGATGGCCCGGTGTTCCGCCTGTTCCGGCGGTTCCCGGAACTGCGCTTCGAAGGGCGCATCCACGAGCGGGCCGACCCGTATCTGCGGCGGCGAAATCTGCCCATCGATCACCTGGAGGCGGTGATCCACCACTTCGGCAAGCTGGACCGGCAGGTGGAGCAGGCCAAACGGGACTATTACCTGGACCTGGCCGAACGGGACGCGGCCGAACAGCCCCGGGACCCGGACCGGCAGTTCTTCGTCATGCTCCAGGCGGAGCTGCTGGGGCAGTGGGACAAGACGCTGAAGGCCGGCCTGGCGGTGATGCGGCTTTGGCCGAAGGGACTGCCGCCCGTGGTGCCCACCACGGTGGCTAGGGCCTACCAGGAGCTGGGCCGCTACGCGGAGGCCATGCCCCACCTGGCCCGGATCCTGAAGGGCCAGCCCGACCATCCGCTGGCCCTGTGCCGCATGGCGTTGGCGCTCATGGCCACGGGCCGGCCGGAGGCGGCGCGGCCCCACCTGGCGCGGGCCATGGCCGCGCATCCAGAGGATCCCATGCCCCGGCTGGCCCTGGCCGAGCTGGAGGAGCGGGGTGGCCGGTTGGCCGAGGCCCGGGCGGCGTTCCGGGCCGCCATCGCCTGCAACGAGCAGGATGGCCGGCTGCGCCAGGGGCTGATCCAGCTGGATCTGCGCCACGGCCTTGCCGCCCAGGCGGCCGCCGACGCCATGGAGGCGCTGCGCGCCCTGCCGGGCCAGGGCGGCGGCCAGTGGCACCTGCTGGCGGCCACCTTCCTGCTGCAGGCCGGCCACGTCCAGCCCGGCCAGGCGGTGCTGGCGCTGGGCCGGGCGGCCTTCCCGGAGCACGAGGGGCTGCGGGCCCTGGAGGCGGTGGCGCGGGGCTAGCCCCGGCTATTTCTTGGGGGTGCTGCCGAGCATGGACTTGAACCGGCTGAACAGGGTGGCCGGTGGCTCGGGTTCGGGCTCGGGCGGCGGGTCCAGGGTGCGCAGGTCCACTTCCGGCGGGATGGGCACCGAGGGGTCCAGTTCGATGGCCTTGTGGAAGCAGGCCCAGGCGTTGGTGCGGAAGGCCTTGCGGAAGTAGACCTCGCCCATGGCGACCCAGGGCTCGGCGGCCTTGGGGCGGACCTGGGCGGCGGACTGGAAGGCGCTGATGGCCCGGGTGGACCAGGCGGGATTGCTCATGCGCAGGCGGCCCAGGAGCATCCAGGCGCCGTAGGCCGAGGGGGAGGCCGGGTCCAGCTGGACCGCCAGCTCCAGGCTGCGGATGGCTTCGCCGGTGCGATCCTGCAGTTCCAGCTGCCGGGCCTTGCGGAACAGGTGGCGGGCCCGGGTGTGGGAAGCGGTGTCCGGCTGGAACGGATCGGACGGGTCGGACCCTTCGGCGTCGTCGTGGGCCAGGAACTCGGGCTGGATGAAGGCTGGCTCGGGGGTTCGCGCACTCCGGGGCTGGACCGGCGCGGCCGCCGGCGGGGGGGCCGGGGGCTCGGCCGGGGCCGGACTCGGGGCGGGAGCCGGGGTCGCCGCCGGGCGGCTGGGCGCCGGGAGCGGCACCGGCGGCGGGCTGGGGGGCGCGGGCGCCTGGGCCAGGGGGGCGGCAGGCGCCGGCACGGCGGACGGCGGAACGGGTGGTACCTGCGCGGCGGACGGGGGAACGCCCGGTGGCTGGTCGCCGGCCGGGTCGGCGGCCGCTGGCGCCGCTGGCGCGGCCGGGATAGCGGGCATGGGCGAAGGCAGGGCGCCCTGGGTCAGGGTCAGGGTGCCCACGGCCCACAGGCTGAGCAGCACCCGGGTCGCCGCCTCTTCGGGCAGGCTGCTGAGCGCCAGGAAGGTCTGGAAGCTGATGGGTTCGGAACCCAGGAAGGACAGGGCGTACGCGGTGGCCGGGTCCAGCGGCAGGTCCTCCAGCGCCTCCAGCAGGTTCGGCCGCCCCTCCCACTTCCAGGTGTCGGAGCTCACCAGCAGAGCGAAGGTTTCGGGCAGCGGATGGGCCTCCTGGAAGGTGGTCCAGATGAAGTGCCGGTGGTCCAGCTTCAGCTGCAGGTCTTCGCTGAGCCTGCCGCCCACCGCGCCCGGGTGCCAGGCCAGGGCCACGATGGGGTGCTCCAGGGCGTTGATCATGACCTGTTCCTGGAGCCGCCGCAGGTGGCCGTCCCGTTCCGGGACCGTGAGCAGGCCCCACTGGACGACCTTCTCCCCCAGCCGGAACCGCTCGTCGTTGGCCAGCAGCTTGCCGAGCGCGGCGAAGTCCAGCACCCCCCGCCGCAGCAGGTAGTTGCCGAACTGCTCGCCGGCCACGTCGCTCTGCAGGAACACCAGCTCGCCGGCGCAGAAGTAGAGCCGGCGGGCGCCGTCGTTGTGCTCCAGGACCAGTTCGCCGTCCGCGGCGTCCTGGCGCAGGGCGGCGAGGAGGGTGGGCAGGTTGGCCTGGTTGGATTGAGCCGATCGGTTCACCATGGGCTCCGGATTCTGGGGCGGAAAGGAAGTTCTCAATATAACAAGATTATCGCGTCGTCTGAGCGCACCATTGCGCCCACAGCCCGCGCAGGGCCGACTCCAGGTTGCGGGCGAAGCGCGGACCATCCATGAGCGGGGAGGCCTCCATCCGGGCGCGCAGGCCGGCCCGCAGCCCGGCCAGCCGCGGCAGGTCCCGGGCCAGTCCGGTCGCGATCCGGATGAAGCTCTCGTCACTGTCCGCGGCCAGCTCGCGCAGTCCCAGGTTGCACAGCTGGCTCCATCCGGCCCGGCCCACCACGGTCTCGCCCAGGCGGGTCACCACCGGCACCCCCATCCAGAACGCGTCCAGGCTGGTGGTGTGGCCGTTGTAGGGGAAGGTGTCCAGGCCCACGTCCACCTGCCGGTACAGGGCCAGGTAGTCCGCCCGGGGCCGGAACGGGGCGAACTCGATCCGCTCGGGGGCCACGCCGCCGGCGCCCAGGGTCTCCAGCACCCGCTGCCGGTGCCGGCCCGGCTGGCATTGCAGCAGCAGCCGGGAACCGGGCAGCGCCACCAGCACCCGGGCCCAGAGGGCCAGGACCGACAGGTTGACCTTGCAGAAGTTGTTCAGGGAGCCGAAGGTGATCCCGCCCCGGGCCAGGGCCGGCAACGGGCCGGGTTCGGGGCGCGCGGTGAGCGGGTCGTAGCACCAGAAGGTGTCCGGCAGCCGGATGGAGGTTTCGGCATACCAGTCGTCCTGCTGGCCCGGGGGGTCCAGGTAGGGGTCGGTGAGCCGGTAGTCCATGGCCGAGAGGCCGGTGGTGCCGGGATAGGCCAGCCAGGCCACCTGCACCGGCGCCGGCTTGCGGGCGAACAGGTGGGGCCGGCCGTTGGCCATGTGCATGGTCAGGTCCACCAGGATATCGATGCGGTCGGCCCGGATCTGGGCGGCGCAGGCCGCATCGTCCAGGCGGGCGATATCCCGCCACGCGTCCATCAGGCCGGCGATCCTGCGGGTGATCGGGTCCGGCCGGGCCACCCCGGCGTAGCCGAAGATCTCGAACCGGTCATGATCGTGATGGGCCAGCAGCGGCAGGGTGAACAGCGACTGGCAGTGCTCGCGGAAATCGGGCGACACGTAGCCCACCCGCAGCCGCCGGTGCGGATCCGGATCGTTGGGGTGGCCTTCCCGGCCCCATTCCGGCGGGACCTGGACGCGCTGCCACTGCAGGTTCTCCGCCAGGATCGCCCGGGCGTCGCAGCCGGGCAGGAAGCTGACGGCGTAGGCCAGGTTGCTGCGCACCACCGGATCGGCCGGATCCAGCTCCAGGGCCCGGCGGAAACACCGCACGGCCTCGTCCATGCGGCCCAGGTCCTTGAGCAGGTGGCCCAGGTTGCCGTGGGTGACCGCGAAGTCCGGGCGCAGGGCGATGGCGCGCTCCAGCAGCTCGACCGCCTGGTCCATGCGGCCCATGGCCCGGGCCGCGGCGCTGGCGTTGTTGCAGGCGTCCAGGCAGGCCGGGTCCAGCCGCAGGGCCAGTTCGCAGGCCTCCAGGGCGGCCTGGTGCCGGCCCTGGGCGTGCAGCGCGCTGCCCAGGTTGCAGGCCGCGGCCAGGTGGTCCGGCGCCAGGGCCAGGGTCCGGCGGAACGCGGCCTCGGCGTCGGCGAAGGCCAGATCGGCCAGGGCGGCGGTGCCCAGGTTGTACCAGGCCTCGGCCCGGTCCGGCCAGCGGGCCACGGTCCGTTCCAGCTGGACCCGGGCTTCAAAGATCCGCCGTTCGGCCAGGAGCGCGTTGCCCAGATTGCTGTGGGCGACGGGGAAGTCGTCGCACAGGGCCAGGGCCCGGGTGCAGGCGGCCCGAGCCCCGGCCGGGTCCCCGGCCTCCAGCAGCGCGGTGCCCAGATCGTTGTGGCGCTCGGCCAGCTCCGGATGCAGTTCGGCGGCCCGGCGGAAGGCGGCCACCGCCTCCGCCCTTTGGCCCAGGGCGCGGCTGGCGGTACCGGCCCCCACCCAGGCCTCCAGGCAGTCCGGGTTCAGCTCGCCGGCCCGGCGGAAGGCGGCCAGGGCCGGCCCGGGCCGGTCCAGGGCGGCCAGGGCCTGGCCCAGGCTGCAGTGGGAGCGCCAGGCGGCCGGGTCCATGGCCAGCACCCGGCCCAGCAGGGCCGTGGCCTCGGTGGCCCGGCCGCACTGCAGGGCCAGCACGCCCAGGCGGTGCAGGGCCACCCCGTGGTCCGGCCGCTGGGCCAGCACCTGGCCATAGCCAGCCTCGGCCGCCTCCAGCTCGCCCGCCAGATGGTGCCGGGTGGCGGCTTCCAGGGCCAGCTCCAGCTGCGGGTCCGGATCGGTGGGGATGGACATGGACCCTCCAGGGCTGCCCTGATTGTGGCCGAAATTCCAGGCCAGGGGAGGGGCTGGAGCCGCGATAGCCGCGATAGAATGAAGCGTTGCCGGCCCGTGCCGGCCTGGAGTCGTCTTGGAGCCATCCCCCGTCCCCGATCCGTTGCGCCGCATGCCGCCCATGTCGTCGGCGTCCCCGGCGCCGCCGACGCCGCTGGAGGCGCGGCTCGGCTACCGGTTCCGCGACCGGCAGCTGCTGGCGGCGGCCCTGACGCCGCCTTCGGCCGGACTGCCGGGGGACAACCAGCGCCTGGAGTTCCTGGGCGATTCGGTGCTGCACCTGTGCGTGTCCACCCTGGTCTACCGGGAGCATCCCCAGTGGGCCGAAGGCGCCCTGTCCAAGCTGCGCGGCCTGCTGGTCTGCACCGACGCGCTGCACCAGTGGGCCAAGGATCTGGGGGTGGAGCTGGGCAAGGGCCCGCGCTCGCCCCGGAAGCCCGGCGCCGTGGATCTGCGCAATCCCCTGGCGGATTCGGTGGAGGCGCTGCTGGCGGCGGTGTTCCTGGACGTGCAGGCGGCGGGCGGCGAGCCCTTCGGCGCCGTCCAGGAGATCGTGGCGCGCCGGTTCCTGGAGGAGATCCGCGGGGCGTTCATGGGCATCTGGGAGGCCCGGGACAGCAAGACCACCCTCCAGGAGCGGGCGGCGGTGCTGGCGCTGCCGCCGCCGATCTACGAGCTGGTGGCGCGCACCGGCCCGGACCACGCGCCCACCTTCACGGTGACCGTGCGCATGGGCAGCTCAGCCGCCACCGCTTCCGCCGGGACCCTGAAGCGGGCCCAGGCCGAGGCCGCGCGGGCCCTGCTGAATACGCTCTGATATGTCCGTGGTGGGACCGCGCGCTCGCGTTGCTCGCTCTCTGTCCCCCCACACCCCCACGTCATGCCCGGGCGGAGCCCGGACATGACGTCTGGCGCGTGTGCGCGCTTCTTCCGGAGGCCCGCATGGGTTACCCTTAGCGGAGTCGCCGAGGGAAAGGTTGTCGCCTTGAAGATTCTCCCCACCCTGAACCTCCAGAACGGATTCGCGATCCCCATGCTTGGAAACCAGCAGCGGGCCCGGAAGCCGGGTGAGGTTCTGGATGCGCTGGCCGAACACGGGTGCCACCGGCTGACCCTGGTGGACGTGGACGCGGCCGCCGGTCGGGGCCACAACCGCGACCTGATCGCCAGCATCATGCGCCGGTTCCAGATGGGCAGCACCAAGGTGTGCATCCAGGTGGGCGGCGGCATCCGGTCCTCCGACCAGGCGCAGTTCTTCGTGGACCACGGGGCCACCTGGATCCTGGTGGGCACCATCATCCAGCGTTCCCCGCTGGTGGTGGACCAGCTCCTGGCCCGGTTCCGGGACTGCCTGACGGCCGGCGTGGACGCCCGCGGCGGGGAGATCCAGTCCTCGGGCTGGCGGGAACCGGCGCCACTGAAGGCCATTGCCGCCGCCCAGCGGATCCGCGAGCACGGCTTCAAGCGGATCCTGTTCACCGATATCCCCGCCCTTCCCGCCCTTCCCGCGCCCGCGCCGGACTTCGCCACCGCCCGGGCCCTGGCCCAGTGCGCCCGGGTCCCGCTGTTCATGGGCGGCAGCATCCACACCATGGAGCACCTGGCCCAGGCCCGGGAGATCCCCGGCCTGCAGGGGGTCGCCATGGACGCGCTGGTGCTGCTCGAGGATATGGAACTTCTGGGTTCCCTGAATCTGACCCGTATCTGAGGAGAGGGGCTGTGACTGACGAAGTCGCATTCATGGCCCAGCTCCCCGAGCAGGACCGGCTGCCGTTCCGGAACCTGGCGCTGATCCGTCCCCAGCTCCCCACCGAGAGCCAGCTGCTGCTCATCGAAAGCCTGGCCCGGACGCTGGCATCGCCCCGGCTGCTGACCCTCATCGCCCGCACTCCCCACTGGCTGGTGAGCGGGCCGGTGCTGCTGGCCCTGGCCGGCAACGAGGCGACCCCCGAGCCGCTGCGCCGGGACCTGGAGCTGGCCGTGTCGCTGTTCGACCTGATGCGGGATCTGGACCGGGCCGCCGGCCCCGAGAAGGAGGAGCGGGGGGAAGCCATCAAGGCCCTGTACCAGCAGCTGCCCATGGACCTGCGGCCGATCGTCAAGCAGCAGGCCAAACTGCTTGCCCGCACGGTCAACGCCTCGGGCCAGACGCTGGAACTGCCAGCCCTGTCCGCGGACGACCCGGACTGGGAGGCCCTCAGCACGCCGCCCCGGATGCCGGAGCGCCCTGACCGCTCTGGGCGCCCCGACCGCGCCAGCCACGTGCTGCGCGCGCCCAAGGGCGAACTGCTGGCCCGGGCCGAGGCCACCTCGGTCCAGGCGGACCTGCAGGCCTGCCTCATGGATCCGGATCCGGATGTGCGGGCGGCGGCCCTGCGCAATCCCGTGCTGTCGGAGGAGGTCCTGCTGCCGGTCTTCCCCCAGTGCCCGGAGCCCCAGCTGTTCGAGGAGACCTATGGCGAGGCCCGGTGGTACTTCCGCGAACCGGTGCGCGAGGCCGTCTACGCCTCGCCCTGCTGCCCCGAAGGCCTCGCCCGGAAGGTGTACCTGTCCCGGGAGCTGGTGGCCCTGCTGGAGCTCGGCCTGCGCGATGCGGGCCATCTGCACCGCATGGTCTGTCTGTTCACCCAGCTGGACGAATCCGAGTACCAGTACCTGACCCTGTGGTCCAAGCGGAAATCCCCCAATATGCTGCGGGTGATCAAGATCTTTTTCGACCGCATGCAACGCCGGCAGTCCAGCCAGGCCAGTGGCGGCAGCTCCAATCCGGCCGAGGGGCGCTGGGTCTCCCTGAAGGAGCGGGTGTTCATGGCCCAGCAGGCCACCCAGCCGGAGCAGATCATCGCCGCCCTGCGCGACGCCGACGCCAAGGTGTTCAACGTGGCGCTGGAGAACCCCGGGCTCACGGCCCAGGCGCTGCTGGCGGTGATCCCCGGCCTGGACGGGCCGCAGGCGGAAAAGGTGGCGGCCCACCGCACCTGGGGCGCGGTGCCCCAGGTGCGGGCGGCCCTGGTCCACAACGTGCACCTGGGCGAGGCCACCGCGCTGCGGCTGCTGCAGAGCCTGGCCGTGGACCGGACCCTGCTGGACATCCTGCGGGACCAGCGGCTGCCGCACCTGGAGGTGAAGCGCCGGGCCCTGGCCATGCTGCGCGATCGCTACCTGGCCATGCCGGTGCCCCAGAGGATCCTGGCCCTGCG
>Ga0302267_10000940_pt1 | contig 38072 bp, 41 predicted proteins | sample III_Bog_E1_3_FD_194555 | JGI IMG/M metagenome (GOLD analysis project Ga0302267, IMG submission 194555) | Peat permafrost microbial communities from Stordalen Mire near Abisko, Sweden - III_Bog_E1_3 | ecosystem: Environmental > Terrestrial > Soil > Wetlands > Peat | place: Sweden: Abisko...
GATCGGCCAGCGCGTCGTGCAGTCGACCACGCCGTCCGAGCTGCAGTCGACCTACCGCATGGCCGTCGGCAGCCTGACCGTCGACCTGACCCACGTCCCCCTCGGCACCGCCCCGCACACCGTGATCGCCTCCGTCGCCGTCGGCCAGCTGGTCGTCGACGTCCCCCGGGGCGCGGTCGTCGACGTCGACGCCCACAGCGGGATCGGCGACGTCGACTACGGCGACTCCGGACCCGCGGCGTTCGCCGCGCCGCTCACGGCGTTCGGCCCGGCCCGACCGCAGCTCGTCATCGACGCCCAGGTCGGGATCGGTCAGATCCGGCTGCAGCGGGGTGACCTCTGACGGCCGCCCGGCCGTCGGTCGACCCGTCCCACGGCCGGCCGTTCAGTGGCCGGCGTCGGTCCACTCGTCCGTGGTCATGACCGCGGCCTGGCGCGGGAAGACCTTCTCGAGGAGCACCCGGTGGACCTCGGGGTCCGTGTCCGCGCAGGCGTCGCTCAGCACGGTGAGGTCGAAGTCGAGGTCCGCGGCCTGGCGGAGGGTGGACAGCACCACCCCGCTGGTGGAGATCCCGGTCAGCACCAGCGACGTGGCATCGAGCGACCGGAGGACGACGTCGAGGTCACTCCCGGCGAAGGCACTGACCCGCTTCTTGACGACGACCACGTCGTCGGGCGCCGGGGCCACGGCGGTGTGGATCCGGGTGGCGGGGTCGTCGACCGACATGTCGGGGCGGCCGGCCAGCGCCGAGAACACCCGGTTGCGCGGGTTGAGGTCACCCCCGCCCGGCCGGAACGCCACCCGGACGTAGACGACCGGCAGCCCGGCCGACCGGGCGTGGCCGACCGCGGCGCCGACCCGCTCGAGCAGCGCGGCCGCCCCGTCCGGGATCCGTCCGACGATGCCGTTCTGCACGTCCATGACCAACAGTGCGGTGGTTGCCATGCCCCCGTTGTAGCCGCTGCGGCGCGGCCGACCCCGTCGCCCGGGCCCGGTCGCCCGTCCGTCAGCCCTCGAGGGCCACGTTGAACATCCACCGCACCCCGAACCGATCGAGGCAGGTGCCCCAGAGCGAACCCCACGGCATGGGACTGAGCCCGGTGGCGTCCTGGCCACCGTCGGACAGTGCGGCGTAGAGGCGCTCGGCCTCCTCGCGCGTGTCCGGCTCCAGGTTGAGCGTGGAGTTGTTGCCGACCCGCACCACCTGGCCCATGGACTCCAGCATGTCGGTCCCCATCAGCACGTGGCCGGCCAGGATGGGCAGTTCGACGTGCAGGACCTTCGACCGTTCGGCCTCGGGGAGCTCGGGTGCGCCGGGCCCGGCCGGCATGTCGCCGAAGCGCTGCAGGGGAACGGAGAACTCCGTGCCGAAGACCGAGGCGTAGAACTCGAACGCCTCCTCGGTGTCCCCCTGGAAGTTGAGGTAGGTACTGACTCGGCTCACGGTGGGCTCCTCCACTCGGGATCACTGGGGATCGTCCGTGGTCATCGTGCTGCAGTCCGCGACCTGGTGCAAGGGCCGGTGCAAGGGCCGTGCGGGTGCCGGGTCGGGTCGGTGCCGGGTCAGTCAGGGAGGATGCCGGTGGCCGAGGTGGCGACGAAGGTCGCCACCAGGCGCCTGTCGTCCACCATGGACTGCCGGAAGGCGGCCCAGTCCTCGTGCTCGCCGTTGCCGCGGCGGTAGTACTCGACCAGGCGGTCCACCACCTCGTCGTCGGGGGCCTGGGCCACCGGGCTCAGCTCCACGGTGCCGTCGAGGCCCACCCACGTGAAGGGATCGTCGCCCGGCACGAACAGGGCCGCACGAGGGTCCCGACGCAGGTTGCGGGTCTTGGCCCGGTCGTCCGTGACCGAGATGGTGAACCGGTCACCGTCGGCCGCGAAGAAGATCACCGACTGTTGGGGCCGGCCGTCGGCCCGGAGGGTGGTCAGGACGGCGTTCCGCCGACCGGCGGCGAATTCGAGGGCACGTGCGAGGTCCATGTCAGCACTGTACGGCGACGGCCCGGCGGACGGTGCGGCTGTCCGGCCCGGCGCCGGCGCCGGCGGGACGCCGTGACGGCTCAGCCCGGGGCGAAGTGGGGATTGTGGATGAAACCCACGATCGTGCCGTCGGGGCGCCGGACGGTGGCCGTCACGATCCCCTCCCCCACCTCGGTGGCCGGCACGTGCACACTGCAGCCGGCACCGAGGGCGGCACCCACTGCGGCCGACACGTCCTCGACGCCCCAGTAGGTGAGGGCGCCGTCGGCCGGGTCGGCGTCGGGCAGGAGGCCGAGCTCGTAGCCGGCCACGTCGAACCCGACGTAGAAGGGCTCCTCGAAGTAGGGCCCGACGCCGATGAACGCCGTCCACCACGCAGTGGATGCGGCCAGATCGGGAGCGGGGTAGATGACGGTGCGCAGACCGAGCAGGGGTACGGGCATGACCCTGTTCTACCCCGGGGACCGGTGGCCGGCACCGGGGCGATCCCGGTGCCGGCCCGACATCAGGTGCTCCGGTCCTCGATCTCCCACGCATGGTCGAGCACGTGCCATGCGAACCGACGGAGGGCGTACCCGACCGGCCAGGCACCGCCCGTCTCGGCGTCGAGGAGCGCCGCCGTCACGACGTCGCGCTGCTCGGGCCAGGGGGTCCGGGGCGGCGTCCGGGCCCGGACCTTGGGACAGTAGGCCCGCTCGGCCTCCCGCACGTGGGCCACGACCGCGTCACGGTCGCGCCCGCCCCCTCGGGGGCCCTTGCGCAGCTCGGCGGGCGCCGACGACGCGATCCGGTCGAACGTGACCCAGGCGTCCCGGAGCAGGTCCACCTGACGCTGGCGTCCGACCGGCGACAGCGGCTCCTCGTCCCAGGGACCGCGGGCGTCCGGAGCGCCGAAGTCGGTCGTCCGGTTCCCGGGCACCGACCCGACGACCTCGAGCGGCCCGTCCGCCCGAGGTGCGGTCACGGCGGCCCGGTAGCGCCCCCGGTACTCCTCGAGCTGGGCCAGCGCGGCATCGCCCGACCGGGCGCGGCGCGCCCAGCCCGGCCAGTCGAGGGCGACGGCGAACGTCCAGGTCTCACCCACCTCCAGGTACACCCGGACGGGTCCGTCCGGGTCCACAGGACCCCCGGCCACGGCCTTCCTACCGCCCGACCCGGCCGTCGATCAGCTCGCGGAGGATGTCGGCGTGCCCGGCGTGGCGGGCCGTCTCCTCCAGGAGGTGGGCGAGGACCCAGCGCAGGGGCACGGGGGGCCGGACGTCGTCGCCCGCACACGGCGCCTCGGGACCGGACGCCCCGGCCACCAGTGCGTCGACCACGGCCCACGTCGCCCGGTAGCGGCCGACCGCGGTGGCCAACGCGCCGTCGGGGGACGCCCCCGGCGGCTCCTCGACCACGTCGGTGGCGATGCCGGCGAACCGTCGGACCATCCACGACTCCTCCGCATCGGCCATGTGGGTGATCAGCCACAGGAGGTTCGTCCCGGAGGGCACCGGGCTCCACGCCGCCTGCTCCGGGGTGATCCCGTCCGCCTTCTCCACCAGGGACCCGCGTTGGTAGCGGAGGAGCGCCAGGAGCGTGTCGAGTTCACCGGCATCGAGTCGAGGAGGCTTCCGGTCGACCACGGCACGAGCCTAGGCCCGACCCGCGGTCCCCGAGCCCCCGGGAGCCCCGTCGGGGCCCGGGGTGCTCAGGATCCGAGGCCGAATTGCGCCCGCCGGTCCCGGGGTACCAGGTCGAGGTACTCCTCCCGGTGCCCGTCGACGAAGGCGGCCACGTAGGGGCAGTGGGGAAGCACGTCCAGCCCGCGTGCGCGCGCATCGTCCAGCACGGCCCGGACGAGCCGCCCCGCCAGACCCCGCCCGCGGTGGTCCGGGTCCACCTCGGCGTGGAGCAGATCGATGGTCCGGTCGGTCAGGCGGTACGTCACGAACCCGACCAGGGCACCGTCCCGCTCGAGTTCGAACCGATCGCGGTCCGGGCGGTCGGACACCTCCGTGCTCATCGGGACGGCTCCGGTGCCGCCAGCCACGGCGGCCGCGTGGCCTGGTCGGGGTCGATCCGGCCGAGGATGCGCTCGTTGGCCACGCGGAGCCCCCGCAGCTGGTCCGGGCTCAGTGCGTCGATCACGAGGTCCCGGACGGCCGCGACGTGACCCGGTGCGGCACCGGCCACCACGTCCCTCCCCTCCCGGGTGAGCACGGCGCGGATGCAGCGACCGTCGTCGGGATCCGGTGCCCGGACGAGGAGCCCGCGGGTCTCGAGGTGACGCGCCGCATGGGACAGGCGGGACGGTGACGCGTTGATCAGGGTGGCCAGGCGACTCATCCGCAGCGCCCGGTCGTCCTGCTCGGACAGCATGGAGAGCACCGTGTACTCGAACAGCGTCAGTCCGGCACTGCGCTCCAACCGGGCATCGAGCAGCGGCGGGAGCTTGGCGAGGACCCGCAGCAGCCCGAGCCACGTCTCGCGTTCGTCGGCGTCGAGCCACCGTGGGCCGGTCGACACGTCGGCATCCGGTCCGGCGCCTCCGACCGACCCCACGTGCACCCTGCGCTCTCCGGGCCGCTGCTCGGTGACCTCACCCATGCCGACCATGGTAGCGCTTTGGTTGAAGTTTCAATTGAATATGCTAGAGTTTTAGTTGCGGGCACAATCAACTGCCACCACACCCACCAGGAGGGACCACGACCATGACCTCACCGATGCTGGCCCCGGAGCCCGGTGCGGCGTTCGACGCCTTCCTCCGCGACGCCGCCCCCTCGTCCCTCGACCATCCACTGTGGACGCCGGACAGCGGTCCCATGCCGGCCCTCTTCCTGAGCCACGGGGCCCCGCCGGTCTTCGACGACGCCCTGTGGATCGACGAACTGTTCCGGTGGTCGCAGTCCCTGCCGACACCCACCGCCGTCCTCATCGTCAGCGCCCACTGGGAGGCGGCCCCCGTCCGCCTCTCGGCCACCGGTGCCGCCGTCCCCCTCGTCTACGACTTCGGGGGCTTCGCCCAGCGCTACTACTCGATGACCTACCCCACGCCGGACGCCTCGGACCTGGCCGCCCGGGTGGTGGCCCTGCTGCCTGGGGAGGAGCGGGTCCACCAGGACACCGCACGCGGCCTCGATCACGGCGCCTGGGTGCCGTTGAAGGTCATGTACCCCTACGCCGACGTGCCCGTGCTCCAACTCAGCATCCCGACCCATGACCCGGCCCGGCTCCTCGAGCTCGGTCGGCAGCTCCGTCCCCTGCGTGACGAGGGCGTCCTCATCGTCGGCTCCGGCTTCATGACCCACGGACTCCCCTACCTGAGTCGGGACCAGTTCATGGGGAACGGCGTCCCCGACTGGTCGCGTGACTTCGACCGGTGGGCGGCGGAGGCCCTGGCCGACGGTGACCTGGACACCCTGGCCGCCTACCTCGACCGTGCGCCAGGCATGCCCTTCGCCCACCCGACCGTCGAGCACTTCGTGCCCCTCTTCCTGACCCTCGGTGCGGCCACCACACCGGACGCTCCCGTCGAGACGGTCATCGAGGGGTTCCAGTTCGGACTGGCCAAGCGGTCCTTCCAGGTCACCTGAGGCCGACTGCGGCGCGGGGAATCCCCGGGGCCGGGTCGGCGTTGCTGGGTAGAGAGTGACCATGAGCGACCAGAGATCCTTTCCACGCACAATCGAAGCGATCCACCCCGAGGTGGGGGGCGAGCGGGCGGTCGCGCCCTGGCGCCGGCCGGTCGCCGTGGCCGTCGGCGTGGTCGGGATCGCCCTCTACAACTGGTGGATCCCGGTGGCCTTCGACCGCCACCTGATGACCAGCCCGAACGAACTCTTCAGCGACCTCGAGGCCACCGGCCGGCCGGACGCCACGCTCCTGCAGCACCTGGACCTCGCCGCCGGCATCGTCCTGCTGGCGGCCCTGCTGCTCCGTGGGTCGGTCGGACGCACCGGCCGGCGGGCGGAGTGGCCGTGGCTGCTCGCCTTCACCGTCGCCGGCGCCGTCGGCGGGCAATTCTCCTACGCCTGCCCCGAGGGCCTGAGTGCCTCGTGCCGGGCGGCCGAGTGGCGACTGGCCCTACCGCACCACCACTACGTCCACGTGGCCGCCGGCATCGCCGAGTTCGTGTTCGGCACGGTGGCGGTGTACCTCGCCTGGCAGCGCACCCGGTCCCAGGAGTCACCGGTGACCCGGGCCGTCCGGTGGACCGGGCGCACCATGGTCATCGCCTACCCGCTGCTGGGTGTGGCCTACCTCACGGACCGCTTCGGAGCCTTCGTCGAGCCGATCTTCTTCACCTGCTTCTCGGTGATGGTCCTGACCGAGCTCGTCGAGACGGTCCGCACCACCCACGTCAGCCGTCGGCTGACCACCCCGGCGGGCCTGGTGCGGCAGTCCCGCACGATGCTGCAGCGGGTGTCCGGGGGCTGACGCCATCCACCGCGGCGGGGCGGCCGCGGCCGGGTGACCCCTGGGGGCGGACGGGTGGTCTCAGGGGGCGAACGCCGCCTCGGGGTCCGCGTAGGTCTTCAGCTCGATGACGTTGCCCGACGGATCGGCCAGCTTGCACTTGGTCTGCTGGCGGGGCGTGCCGCCATGGTCGGTCGTCACCGGCACGACCCACCGGACCGCCGGGTCCCCACCGAGCCGCGCCACGGTGGTGGCGAACGCGTCGGCGCCGAGGGTGGCGCCGAAGTGCCTCGCACCCTGCTCCTCGAGGGGCCGGGCCTGGTCCGGTCGGCCCTGGAGGGTGAGCTGGAGGCCGAAGAACCAGACGTCCATCCATCCCTCGCGCTCCCGTCCGGGCCGGCATCCGAGGATGTCGACATAGAACGCGCGGGCCGCCGCGAGGTCGTCCACGACGATCGAGAGGTGCAGGACCGGATCCACCCGCAGACTGTACCGCCGCGGGATCGGTGACCGCCGGGGCCCCTCCTATCCTGGCCCGGATGCCCGACCCCACACCGATTCCCCATGCCGCGGCGCCGATTCCCCATGCCGCGGCGCCGATCCCCCATGCCGCGGCGCCGATCCCCGCCGCCGACCTCCTCCCGAGCCTCCACGACCGTGGATGAGGCCGGCGGCCCGCCGCACGGTGGCGAGGACCCCGGGGACGTCGACCCGACCCTGGTCGGGCGGCTGGTCGCCTATGGCCAGCGCGGCTTCTTCACCGTCTCCCTCATCGACACCGTCGCCATCGGCGTCTCGATCGCCGCGCTGGTCGCCCTCAACCAGGCGGCCGCCCCCGACCACCTCCCGTTCCTCGTGGCCTCCTTCGCCTCGTCGGTGGTCGTGCTCTTCTCGCTTCCCGGGCTCGACATCGCGCGGACGTGGAACGTGGTGGGTGGGCAGTTCCTCGGGGCGCTGTCCGGGTTCCTCTGCGTGACGGCGCTGGGCGGCGGTCACCTCGCCCTGGTGGCCGGCGCCTCGGTGGCGCTGGCCTACGTCCTCATGCAGGTCTGCCACGCCCTCCACCCACCGGGCGCGGCGACCGCGCTCATCGTGGCCGTCGACCCCTCCGCCCAGGGCGCCAAGTTCCTCTTCTTCCCGGTGCTCGCCGGGATCGTGCTCATCGTCGTCATCGCCTGGGCGGTGCGACTCGCCGAGAGCCGCCTGATGCTGCGGATCAGAGCATCCGCCGGGGCTGCCGACGACGAGGGCCGGAGCCGCTGACGCCGGGCGCCGCGACGACTGACGGTCTGACGGTCCTCCTGCCCGACCGTCCGCGGATCAGGCTTCCTGGCCCGCGACCTCCCGGTGCACCTCGTCCATGTCCAGGTGGACGGCCTGCTCGATGAGGTCCTCGAGGGCGTCCCCCGGAAGGGCACCGGGCTGGCTGAACACGATCACCTGCTCGCGCAGGATCATCAGCGTGGGGATGGACTGGATCCCGAAGGAGCCGGCCAGCTCCTGCTGGGCCTCGGTGTCGATCTTGCCGAACACCAGGTCCGGGTGGTCCTCGGACGCCTGCTCGAACACCGGGCCGAACGCACGGCACGGCCCGCACCACGACGCCCAGAAGTCCACCAGGACGGTGTCGTTGGTCGACACCACCTCGGCGAAGTTCTCCTTGGTCAGTTCCACCGTTGCCATCGTGCGCTCCCTTCCGAGCAGTCCGGGGTGGTCAACGCCACCCGGGGTCGGCGCATTCCGGGGCGCCCGGCCCTCCGGGGAAGGCGCCGAGGTCAGGCCCCCCGGGCGTCGGTCTCCTGGAGGACGAGGCCGTTGCCGTCCGGGTCGGCGAACGTCACGAAGCGTCCCCACGGGGCGGACTCGACCTCGTCCGGCAGTTCGACACCCAGCCCCCGGAGTCGGGCGATGTCCGCGTCGAGGTCGTCCGTCTCGAGGACGGTCCCCCGGGCCTGGCCGGCCGGCATCGACTCGAACCAGGTGACCAGCGTGATCGACGTGATGGCGCCCGCAGGCCGCACCTGGACCCAGCGCATGTCCGGACCCATCGGCACGTCGTTCACCAGCTCGAACCCGAGGACGTCCACGTAGAAGTCCCTCGCCCGGTCCTGGTCGGTCACCGGGAGCGAGAAGAGCTGGACGCCGGTGATGCCCATCGCTCAGTTGATCTTCACGAGGTCGACGACGAAGATCAACGTGTCGTTGGCGGCGATCCCCGATCCCGGCGACTGTGCGCCGTAGGCCAGGTTCGGCGGGATGATGAGCTCCCGTCGACCACCGACCTGCATCCCGACCACGCCCTCGTCCCACCCGGGGATGACGGTCCCCTTGCCCAGGACGAACTGGAACGGCTGGCCGCGGCTCCACGACGAGTCGAAGATCTGCTTGGAGGAGTAGGCCACGCCGACGTACTGGACGCTGACGTTGTCCCCGGCCTTGGCCGCCGGCCCCGTGCCCACGATCAGGTCCTTGACCTCGAGTTGCGTCGGCGGGGAGCCCGGCGGCACGGTGATCGTCGGCTCGGTGCCGATCGTGCCGGCCGCGGACGGGTCCGACACGGTGGCGTAGGTCGACGGCGTCGTCGAGCCGCCGGTGGTGGCGGTCGAGCCGCCGGTGGTGGCGGGGGTGGCGGTGGTGGCGGTGGACGCCGCCGTCGTGGTGGTCGAGCTCGACGACGAACTCCCGCAGGCGGCCAGTCCCAGGCTGGAGGCGGCCAGGGCCACGAAGGTCCAGGTACGGAGGCGGGTCATGTCGGTGGTTCCTTTCGACGGGTCTCGGGACGCAGACATCCCGGGGGAGACGGTAGCCGCCCACTCCCGCCGATGGGGATGCACCGCCCCTGCCGGGTCCGGCGTCACACCCGCGTGCGACGGTGGCCCATGCTCCTCGCAAGGCTCGCCCGGGTCACCGACCAGCTCCGCTCGTCGGTCGCCGACCTCGACCCGGAGACGCTGTCCGGGTCCGACGCCGCCCGGGTGCTCGACGCATTCGCCGAGATCGAACGCCTGGCGTCGGCCGGCACCCTCCTGGCCGCCCGGCGGGTCGAGTCGTCCAACGTCTGGCGCCGCACCGGGCACCGGTCGGCCGCCGCCCACGTGGCCGAGGTCACCGGGACGGGCCTCGGACCGGCCATCAGCACCCTGGAGACCGCCCGGCACCTCGGGTCCCTCCCGGCCACCGACGAGGCCGTCCGTCAGGGCCGGCTGTCCGGCTCCCAGGTGAAGGAGATCGCCGGGGCGGCCATCCTCCAGCCCGAGGCCGAGCGTGCCCTCGTCGACGCGGCCGGCCAGCAGCCGCTCAACGTCCTCAAGCTCCGCTGCCGCCGTGTGCGTGCCGCCGGTCAGGACCAGAAATCCACCTATGACGCCATCCGGCGGTCGCGCTACTTCCGGAACTGGGTCGAGGACAACGGCGCCGTGCGCGTCGACGCCCGGTTCACCCCGGACGAGGGGGCCCGTCTGGTGGCCGCGGTCGCCGCCGAGACCGAACGCCTCGCCTCCGCCGCCCGCGCGGCGGGGGTCGACGAGCCCCGCAAGGCCCTGGCCGCCGATGCGCTGGTGGCGCTGGCCGGCTCCGGTGCGACCGGGGACGCGGCGACTCCGGGCGCCTCCGGGCGCGACGGGCCCGCCGCGACCGTCCACGTCCGGGTCGACCATGCGGCCCTGCTGCGCGGGCACGTCGCCCCGGGTGAGCTCTGTGAGATCCCCGGAGTCGGGCCGGTCCCGGTCGAGGTCGCCCGCCGCCTGGCCGTCGACTCGGTGCTCAACGTGCTGGTGACCGACGGGGTCGACGTCACCGCGGTCGCCCACACGGGACGCACGATCCCGATCGCCCTCCGACGGGCCCTCGTCGAGCGTGACCCCGAATGCGTCGTCCCGGGCTGCACCGTCCGTGACGGCCTGGAGATCGATCACACCGTCCCCTTCGCCGAGGGTGGGCCCGCCAGCCTCGACAATCTCGCCCGGCTCTGCCACTGGCACCACTACCTCAAGACCCACCACGGTCACCTGCTCGAGCGGAGCGGTGGTGGCCACGGATCCGACAGGACCTGGCGGTGGATCGCCCCGGACGACCCACCGGCCGTGCCCCGGCACATCCTGCGCTCCGGCTGAGGCACGCCCGTCCGTCGGGGCGGAATCAGGTAGTCGACCAGGCGCGGGCCGGGCGTCGGACCCGGCCGCGTGCGGGCGTCGGACCCCGGATCAGGCGGGCTCGTCCCCGTCGAGACTGGTGATCCCGTCGCTCCCGTCGATACTGGCGATCCCGTCGAACCCGGCGACCCCGTCCCCACCGGACCCACCGGACCCACCGGACCCACCGTGTCCGTCCGCGCTGTCGACCGCCGCCGACCCCTGCTGCTCCGCCCAGGCCGCCTCGGCCCGGAACGCGACCTCCCGCAGAGGCCGCCCGATGCGGCGGGCGGCCACCACCACGTCATCGTGCTCGGCCTTGACCCGGGCCGCGCTGGCCTTCATCCGGATCAACTGACCGTCGACGACGACCGTGTCGACGGACCGGGCCGCCGGCCACCGCTCGGCCAGTGTCAAGCGGACCCCCAGCGAACCGGTCTCGGCCCGCAGCACGCCCCGGAGTCCGCGGGCCAGGACGGGCTCGCAGAGCACGTGGATCACATGCCCCGGCCGGCCCTTCTTCATCAGCACGGGGGACAGCCAGGCATCGTGGGCCCCGGCCTCCAGCAGGGCCGACACGGTATGGGCGAGCTGCTCGCCGGTCACGTCGTCCAGAGTGACCTCGAGCACGGCCACCGGCTGGCCGGCATCGGCCTCCGGTCCCCCGCCGGCACCGCTCCGGGTACCCACCACCACCTGGGTGCAGTTGGGCAGCTCCTCGAGCTCGCGGCTGCCGGCACCGAACCCCTGGGCGACCACCTCCATCGGCGGCAGGGGCCCGAATCCCGAGGACAGGGCGGCGAGGAGCGCCGCACCCGTGGGCGTGGTGAGCTCGACCGGCAGGTCCCGTCCCCAGGTGGGGACGCCCCGGAGCAGTCCGACGACGGCCGGTGCCGGGTTGGGCAGCATTCCGTGGGCGGCCCGCACCATCCCGGTCCCGGTCGCCACCGCGCTCGCCCGCACCTCGGCGACGCCGAGCACCTCCAGGGCCGCCGCGGTGCCCACCACGTCGATGATCGTGTCGTGGCCCCCCACCTCGTGGAAGTGGACCTGGTCGACGGGCCGGCGGTGCAGCGCCGCCTCCACCTCGGCCAGCGCGGCGAACGTGGCCAGCGATCGGGCCGCCACCCGCTCGGGGAGCCTCGCCTCCTCCACCAGCCCGACGATGTGGGCGTAGGTGCGGACGACGACATGGTCCTGCACCGTGACGATCGCCCGGCTGGCGGCGATGCCGCCCCGGAGGACCGGTTCGACATCGAGCCCCCAACCCCCGAAGGGGAGGCGCTCGAGGAGCGCGAGGACCTCGTCCAGATCCGCGCCGGCGTCGATGAGGCCGCCCAGCGCCATGTCCCCGGCGATCCCCGCGAAGCAGTGGAACCAGGCCAGCGTGGGAGCCGCGGTCGGGGCGGCGGCCCGGGCGCCGGCCCCGCTCACGGCAGCATCCGGGCCACCGCGCAGGCGGCGCCGAACCCGTTGTCGATCCCGACCACGGTGATGCCTGCGGCACACGAGGCGTGCATCGCCAGGAGTGCGGTAACCCCCTCGAGCGCCGCGCCGTAGCCGGTGCTGGTGGGCACGGCGACCACCGGCGCCGGTGTGATCCCTCCGACCAGGCTCGCCAGTGCCCCCTCCATGCCGGCCACGACGACCACGGCATCCGTCTCGGCCAGTTCGTCGGCGGATGCCAGCAGCCGGTGGACCCCGGCCACCCCGCAGTCGGCCAGCAGGGTCGGTCGCAGCCCCAGGGCGACCAGTGTGGCCTCGCACTCGCGGGCCACCGGCAGGTCCGAGGTGCCGGCGGTGATGACCAGGGTGCGGGCCAGGCGCTGCGGGGCCGGGCGCCACACCACGGTCGCCAGGTCGCCGCGCACCTGGTCGGCGCCGGTGGCCCGGCCGGTGACCGTGCCGACCCCGGCCGGATGGTCGCCCAGGGCCCGCGCCACCTGCCGCTCGTCGGCCCGCGTGAGGATGACCGGCGGCCCGGCGCCCGCACCGACGACTCCGGAGGGACCGGGACCGCCGAGCAGCTCGCCCACGATCGCCGAGCACTGCTCCGGCGTCTTGCCCTGTCCGTACACGGCCTCGGGCAGACCCTGGCGCAGCGACCGGTGATGGTCCACCTTGGCGAACCCCAGGTCGGCGAAGGGCAGACGGCGCAGCCGGAGCATGGCGTCATCCGGGGTGCACACCCCGGAACGGACGTCGTCGAGGAGGCCCTGCAGCGCGAGTTCGTCCATGATGTTCACTATCCTGCCTGTCCATGGCCCACGACGCACCTCCGGCGCCGGCCGCCGACGCCCGGGTGCGCATCGGCTTCCTCGGTCCCCAGGGCACGTTCACCGAGGAGGCCCTGCAGTCCGAGCCCTCCTACGCCGGTGCCGACATCACCCCCTTCGCGTCGCTCGTGGACGTCCTCGAGTCGGTCCGGCAGGGCACCGTGGACCTCGGGTTCATCCCACTGGAGAACGCCATCGAGGGCACGGTGCGGGACATCATCGACAGCCTGGTGTTCGACTTCGACCTGCGGATCCAGCGCGAGGTCGTCCTCGACATCCACCTGCACCTCATGGCCGCCCCGGGTACGACCCTGGCCGACGTCGAACGGGTGGCGTCGATCCCGGTGGCGACGGCGCAGTGCCGTCGCTTCCTGACCGAACGCCTCCCCCGGGCCGAGCTGGTGGCCACCAATTCGACGGCGGACGCCGCCCGCCTGCTGGGTGAGGGCGACCCGTCGCTGACCGGGCGACCGACGGCGGCCATCGCCCCACGCCTGGCCGCCAGCCTCTACGGCCTCGAGCTGCTGGCGGAGGACGTGGAGGACCATCCGGACAACCAGACCAGGTTCATCTCCGTCGCCCGGTCCGGGATACCGGCGCCGACCGGCCACGACCGGACGAGCGTCGCCTGCTTCCAGAGCGCGGACCACCCGGGCAGCCTGTACGCCATCCTCGGCCACTTCGCCGCCCGCAACATCAACCTCTCGAAGCTCGAGTCGCGCCCGACCAAGCAGGCCCTCGGCGACTACTGCTTCATCATCGACTTCGAGGGCCACGTGGCCGACGCCATGGTGGCGGACTGCCTGGCCGATCTCCACGCCGAGTTGGCCGGCGTCAAGTTCCTCGGCTCCTATCCGGCCTCGGGGGCCGCCGGTCCGGCGATCCGGGCCGAGGTCGACGAGTCGCGCAAGCGGGCCGGCCAGTGGCTGGAGGCCCTCCGGGCCGAGATCGGCGTCACGGGAGCCTGATCCGGGACCGGCGGCGGTTCCGGGGCGACACCGGTCGACGGCTACCCTGGCCAGCACCGGGAGGGATGGCAGAGCGGACGAATGCACGGCTCTTGAAAAGCCGCGAGGCGCAAGCCTCCGGGGGTTCGAATCCCCCTCCCTCCGCTGCGTGACGTCGCGAGCCACCGTGGGCGACATCTCGACGTCGCTCGACGATGGCCCCGAACCGGCACTCGAGTTCGCCGACCGTCCGGTGCGGGTCAGTCGGGCGAGGAACCCGCACGAGTCGGTGCCAGCGCACCGTCCTCCCGGTCGGTCCGGGGAGGAGTACTCGCTAGCCTGCGCCCATGACGAACCACACCGACACCTGGGACGTGGTGGTGATCGGGGGCGGGCCCCCGGGGGAGAACGTGGCCCAGTACGCCATCGCCGGAAGCGACCGGACCGCGGTCATCGTGGAGAAGCAACTGGTCGGCGGAGAGTGCTCCTACTGGGCGTGCATGCCCAGCAAGGCCCTCCTGCGCCCCGTCGAAGTCCTCGACGTGGCCCGGACGATGCCCGGCGTGTCCGCCGCGGTCACCGGCCAGCTCGACGTGGAGGCGGTCCTCCGTCGCCGCGACGGATTCACCAGCCACCATGACGACAGCTCGCAGGTGTCCTGGGCAGAGGGGATCGGCATCGACGTCGTCCGGGGCAGCGGTCGGCTGAGCGGCGAGCGGACCGTGACCGTCACCGACCCGGACGGCACGGAGCGAACCATTCGGGCCCGCCACGCCGTGGTACTCGCCACGGGCACCGTCGCCGCCGTGCCACCGGTGCCGGGTCTGGCCGATGCGCTGCCGTGGACGTCGCGCGACGTCACCAACCTCCATGAGGTGCCCCGTCGGGTGGCGATCGTCGGCGGCGGGGTCGTGGCCTGTGAGTCGGCCACCTGGCTGCGCGGTCTGGGCGCCGAAGCGGTCACCCTCGTCGAGCCGGCACCGGTCCTGTTGGCCCGCCAGGAGCCGTTCGTCAGTGACCTGGTGGCCCGGCGTTTCGAACAGCTCGGCATCGCCGTGCTCACCTCCACCCCGATCGATCGGGTCGAGCGGGAGTCACCGGTGGGCCGGGGTGAGGGCCACATCCATGGAGGACCCGTCATCGTCCACGCCGGCAACCGGCGCACCGAGGTGGACGAGGTCGTGGTCGCCGCCGGGCGGACACCGGCGTCGTCCGACCTCGGCCTCGAATCCGTCGGTCTCGACCCCACCGCCGACCACGGGTTCGTGACGGTCGACGATCACCTCACGGTGAGCAGTGTCACCGGGGAGTGGCTCTACGCCATCGGCGACCTGTGCGGCCGGGCCCTGTTGACCCACATGGGCAAGTACCAGGGCCGTATCGCCGGCGCCGTCATCGGCGCTCGGGCGGAGGGACGGCCCCTCGACGGCCTCCGGTTCCGAGACCTCGCCGACCACGACATGGTGCCCGCCGTCGTCTTCAGCGACCCCCAGATCGCATCGGTGGGTCTGACCGAGGCAGCGGCACGCCAACGGGGCCTCGATCCCGAGGTCCTCGACTACGACATCGGCAAGGTGGCGGGCGCGGCGCTGCTGCGCGACGGCTACGAGGGGCATGCCCGCCTCGTGATCGACCGGGAGACCGACGTTTTGGTGGGCGCCACGTTCGTCGGCTATGACGTCGCCGAACTGCTCCATTCGGCCACCACGGCCATCGTCGGAAAGGTGCCGCTCGAATTGCTGTGGCACGTGGTCCCCTCGTACCCGACCATCAGCGAGGTCTGGCTCCGGCTGCTCGAATCCCGCCGCTGACACTTCGGGTACCGCCACGGGTCCACGAACGCGCCACCCGACACTCGTGCCGCCCCGCCGGGCGACGAGCCCGGCAACCGTGTCCGCGCCCGACCTACCCCCGACCGGACGGGAACGGACGAGACGCCGGTCAGGGTGGCGGGACAGACGTCCGCTGTGGCGACGTCCACCGCAGAAGGTAGTCCACCGCCCGCTCAGGGCGAAGGGGGATCCGCCTCGTCGTCGTCTCCACCCAAGGCCGCGAGGAGACCCTGGAGGTCGGCGACGGTCACGGTCAGCGCCGAATGCCCGCTCCGTCGGAGTCGGGACGGCACCTTCTGGACGAAGTGGACGCAGACACCCGCCTGGGCGTTCGTGCCGAATGTCAGACCGTCGTCGGCACGCGACATTCGGGCTCCGACAGCCGTCCACCAGCGGTAGCCCCGGGTCAGATGGGCCCCGGCGACGTTGTCCAGCGGAGTCACGACCTGCAGGAAGCCGAAGGTCGCCACGAATGAGCCGTCGTCGGTCAGTGTGACCCCGTCCTTCGACGGTCGCACCAGGAAGGGCAGCAGCACGGGGAGGTACCGCCTGTCGATGTCGTAGCCGAAGTGCTCAGCCATTCCGTCTCCTCGATCGCTACCGACCAACCCGTAGGTCGACTCTCGACCTCGCACCAGCAGCGCGGAACGTGCCGGCCGGCCGCGCGAGCAGTCTGACAGCAAGAAGTGACCACCGCCGTGCCCCACTCATCCGGGGCGCGGACTCGCCCCGTCCGATCCGATCGGTGGGTTGCTCCGGCGCCGCTCGTGCCCGGATCGGCCGAGGTCCAGCGGCTCAACGGTCCGGTCCGGGGCCATTCCGCAGCAGGCCATGGACGCCCTGGGACGCACCGGAACACGCCGCGGGGCGCGAGCCCCCGGGGGTTCGGCTCCCCCTCCCTCCGCAGTTGCGGAGTTCACCCGGCCCGGTCCGCACGGCGGCTCCGGTGGTGCGTGCCCAGGAGATCGTGCGCCCTCAGGCCGGTGCACCCACCCCGTCCGCCGTCTCCCGGTCGTTCGGCTCGCCCTTCCCGGTGGTGATCAGACTCCGCAGGCTCCCGTTGACGTAGAAGCTCCAGGCGCTCGAGCAACCGTCGAAGCACTGCGCGTCGGGCGCCAGGCCGACATGCGTGAACCGGACCTCCGTCCCGCCGTCCGTCGGGGAGATGTCGAACCGGATGTCCGTTCCCGTCCACTCGGTCTTGTCCTCCACGAAGTCGAGGAATCCCTCCTCGACGTGCCAGACCACGGTCCTCGCCGGGACCAGTTCGGTGATCGTCTGCCGGGAGTAATGGACGTCCCGGTAGCGGTAGGTGAACTCCTCACCCAGCGCGTCGGTCCTCCCCTCGATCTCCCCCGACCACCAGCCCCGGACGTCGGTGATGGCCTCGAAGGCCTCCTCGGGGGACTGGTCGACCGTGAACGTGGCGGTGTAACTCTGATCGGACATGGTGCGCTCTCCTCATCGTGGTTGACGGACGCCGGTGACCCCCGGCATCCGATTGCATGACACAAGTGACTATACGGGAGTGACTTGCATGATGCAAGTAGAAATGGGTACAGTGGGAAGATGCTCGGAAGGACCTACGACAACCAGGTATGTTCCGCCGCCCGGGCCCTCGAACTGGTGGGCGAACGCTGGAGTCTCCTGATCGTCCGGGACGCCCTGTTCGCAGGATCCACACGATTCAACGACTGGCTCAGACTGGGCATCGCCACGAACATCCTCAAGAATCGCCTCGACGGGTTCGTCGAATCCGGGATCATGGAGCGCCGCACCACCGACCAGGGCGCAGAGCACCTGCAGTATCTCCTCACGGACAAGGGTCGCGACCTGGCGCCGGCCATCGTGGCCCTCACCGAATGGGGCGACCGGTGGGCGGCCCCCGACGGTCCGCCCATCCTCTACGTCCACACCGTCTGCGGCGGCCCGGTCACTGAGCAGACCACGTGTGCCGGGTGCGGTCACGTGCACGACCCCGCGGAGGTGGGTGTCCGGCCGGGTCCCGGCATGCCGGCCGACATCGCCGCCCGCATGGCGTGACGCGTCGACGACCTGCCGCACCGGTGCCGACGGTCCGGTGCACCGGCCGGTGAACCGGACGGGGTGACGGCTCGGGCGGCACGCCACAGGCCCCCGTCTGAGGCGGGGCCATCGGTGCGTCCGATCCGCGGGATCGGTATCGGGGATATGGTGCACGACGTCGCGACGTGTGCGACGCAGCACGGTAGCTGGGGGGCGCACCGTTCGAATGGGGGGATCCTGATGGCGAAGTTGCCTGCGGCCGGAGTCGGGGCCGGTCCGTTCGACCGCCGGCAGTTCCTGGGTGGAGCATTCGCCGTCGGAGCCGGCGTACTCGCCGCCGCCTGTGGATCGTCGTCCACCGTGGCCCGGGCGGCCTCGGCCGCACCGGCGGGGTCGGACCTCGGAGCCGTCGAGCACGTCGTCTTCCTCATGCAGGAGAACCGCTCCTTCGACCACTACTTCGGCTCCTACCGGGGTGTCCGCGGCTTCGACGATCATCCCCAGGGCCACCTCGGTGCGTTTGCGCAACCCTTTCCGGCCAACACCACCAGGTCGCCGACCGGGGTACAGCTCCCCTTCCGTCTCGACGTGTCCACGGGCGTCGGCGAGTGCACGCACGACCTCGACCACTTCTGGCAGGCCCAGCACCTGTGCCGCAACGGGGGGGCGATGGATGCCTTCGTGGAGACCCACACCTCGACCGCGTTCGAAGGTCCGGCCGACGGCGTCCTGACCATGGGCTACTACACGCGCGCCGATCTCCCCTACCACTACGCGCTGGCGGACGCCTTCACGATCTGCGACGGCTACCACTGCTCGGTCCTCGGCCCCACCCACCCGAACCGCCTGATGGCGTTGTCGGGCACGATCGACCCCACGGGCAGCCACGGCGGCCCGATCCTGTTGACCAACCCGCTGCCGGAGGCGAGGTTCAGCGTCAACTGGACGACGGTGCCCGAACTGCTCGAGGACGCCGGGGTCTCGTGGAAGACGTATTCACCACCGGGTGCCGCCTACCAGGCGGACAATCCCAACGTGATGGCCATCTCGGACGCCATCCTGCCCTACTTCTCCCAGTACTCCGATCCCTCGTCCTCGCTCTACCAGAAGGCGTTCCTCCCCATCTTCCCGAACGACTTCGCCCAGGACGTCCGGTCGGGGACCCTGCCGAAGGTGTCGTGGATCATCCCCCCGCTGGGGTACGACGAGCACCCTCCGTCCCCGCCGGCCCTGGGGGCCTGGTTCATCGACCAGGTGCTCTCCACCCTGATCTCGAACCACGAGGTGTGGTCGAAGACGGTGCTCTTCGTGATGTACGACGAGAACGACGGGTTCTTCGACCACGTGCCGCCGGCGACGGCCCCGCCGGGAACCGCCGGCGAATACGTGACCGTCGACCCCCTGCCGGCCGACGCCAACGGCATCGCCGGGCCGATCGGGCTGGGCTTCCGGGTCCCCATGCTCGTCGTGTCGCCGTTCAGCCGGGGAGGCTACGTCTCGTCGGAGGTGTTCGACCACACTTCGCAGATCCGCTTCCTCGAGCAGCGGTTCGGGATCCACTGCTCGGAAATCTCGGCCTGGCGGCGCCAGACGGTGGGCGACCTGACGTCGACCTTGCGCACGGTCTCGCCCGACCCCTCGGCCCCCACCCTCCCGTCGACCTCGCACGACACGCAGAGCGGAGTCGCGTCCCTCGGCTGCACGACCGGCGACATCGACGAGATCTCGGAGGACCAGCCCGTCTACCCGCTGGCCCCGGTCCAGGAGATGCCGACCCAGGAGCCGGGCCCGGCCCGGCGCCTGCCGCCCACCCAGTAGCAACCTCGTCGCCGACCTCCTCAGCCGGGTGCCACCACGGAGTCCTTGAACGGGATGCCCTTGTCCACGCGCGGCTCGGCAGGCAGGCCGAGCACCCGCTCGCCGAGCGAGTTCCGCTGGATGTTGTCGGTCCCACCGCCCAGCCTCGCCGTCCACTGGTTGAGGAACGCGTGCTGCCAGGCACCGGCATCCGGGGCATCGGCACCGGACAACATGCCGTCGGCGCCTTCGATCTCCATCAGCAGGTCGCCGGTCAGGCCCAGGTGCCGGGACACGAACAGCTTGGTGGTCGCCGCCTCCGGGCCGGGCATCCGCCCGTGCGACAGTGCCGTCTGGATCCGCAGGTTCATGAAGCGCAGCAATTGCGTACGCGTGTAGAACTCGGCGATCCCCTGGCGGATCAACGGGTCGTCGGCGCGTCCAGCCGCCTGCGCCAGGCGGGCCAGCTGGGCCACGGTGACCCCGCCACCCATGCCTCCGATCAGGTTCCGCTCGTTGGCCAGCGTGGTGTGGGTCACCGCCCACCCTCCGTCGACGGTGCCCACCACGTTCTCCACGGGGACGACCACGTCGGACAGGAACACCTCGTTGAAGTGGGCGTGCCCCGTGATCTGCCGCAGTGGACGCACCTCGATGCCGGGCGTCCGCATGTCGACCAGGAAGTACGTGATGCCCTTGTGCTTCGGCACGTCCGGGTTGGTGCGGGCCAGCAGGATGGCCCAGTCACTGTGCTGGGCGCCCGACGTCCACACCTTCTGGCCGTTGACCACGAAGACGTCCCCGTCGCGGACCGCCCGGGTCTTCAGCCCCGCGAGGTCCGAGCCCGCATCGGGCTCGGAGAAGAGCTGGCACCACACCTCCTCACCCCGGAGCATGGCCCCGAGGAAGCGGTGCTTCTGCTCCTCGGAGCCGTGGGCGATGAGCGTCGGACCGCACATGCCGATCCCCACCGAGAACACGCCCACCGAGACGTCGAACCCGGCGACCTCCTGGTTGAAGATGGTCTGGCGCCACGCCGACTCGCCACGGCCGCCGTACTCGACCGGCCAGGTGATCGCTCCCCATCCGCCCTCGTACAGGGTGTGCTGCCAGGCACGGCAGCGGGTCACGTAGTCGGGGGCCTGGTGGTTCAGCGACCAGTCGTCGAGTCCCCGTCGCCGCTGGGCATGGCCCTCGAGCCACGCCCGCGCCTCGGCACGGAACTGCGCATCATCGGGGCTGTCGTCGAAGTTCATCGCTGTGGGACCCATCCTCGGTCGGGGGGGCGACGGCGGCTCCGATCGGTGCGTCACCCCGATCCGCCATCTTGGCATCCGGAGGACCGTGACCGTGCAGGTGGGCCCGACGGTCCGTCCCGGCCCCGGCAGCCACGCCGGACACCGGCGATACTGTCCCCGATGACCAGCACCAGGACGTGCCGATGACGCACGGCGACCGCGCCACCGCCCGGTGACCTTCCACGCGATCCGCTTCGAGGTCGCCGACGGGGTCGCGCTCATCACCCTCGACCGGCCCGGGGTCCGCAACGCCTTCGGCGACGGTATGGGCGAGGAGCTCGCCGAGGCGTTCCGACGGAGCGACGCCGACGACGGGGTCCGGGTGGTCGTGGTCACCGGTGCCCCGCCGGCCTTCTGCGCCGGAGCCGACCTGTCGTCGGGCGGGGACACCTTCGCCCCGCGGGACGGGGCGGAATTCAGTGCGGGTGCCGTGCCGATGCCGCCGTGGCGGGTACGCAAGCTCGTGATCGCCGCCGTCAACGGCCACGCCATCGGGCTGGGCCTCACGCTCGCGCTGCAGTGCGACATGCGCATCATGGCGGCGGACGCCAGGTACGGCATCGTCCAGGTGCGGCGGGGGGTCATGGGGGACGCCTACTCGCACTGGACCCTGCCCCGGATCGTGGGACAGTCGGCCGCAGCCGAGATCCTCCTCACCGGTCGCACGTTCGACGGCGTGGCGATGCGCGAGCTCGGGGTCTGCCGGCAGGTACTGGCGAACGACGAGGTGCTCCCCGCCGCCCTGGAACTGGCCCGGGACGTGGCCGCCAACACGGCGCCACTCGCCGTGGCCGCCAGCAAGCAGCTGCTCTGGGACACGTGGGGTCGCACCCGTGCCGAGGTCGAGGGGCTCGAGACCCGGTACCACCATGTCCTGATGGCCCACCCCGACGCCCGGGAGGGCGTCACGGCCTATCTCGAGCGTCGTCCGGCGGACTGGCGGGGCTCGCCGTCCACGGAGTGGCCGGACCGGCCCGACGGTGACGGCGGACGGGTGACGGCTGACGGCTGACGGGTGACGGGTGACGGCTGACCTGCTTGTCATCCACCCACCGTTGCCTCAAGGTGGGTCCCACAGATGTCGATACGACAACACCCGGTGTCGGACGATCGAAGGACGGGAACGATGGCAGGCAGCAACCCCACGGGCAAGGCGATCCTGAAGGCGTCGCTGGAACTGTTCCGCCAGGACCGCCAGATGATCTGGCTGCCCGTCATGGCCGCGGTGACGGCGTTCGTCACGTTCGCCGTGATCACGGTGCCGGTGGCGGTCGTGGCCAGCCACTCCGGCATCGCCATCTTCGTGGCCCTGATCGTGGCCAGCGTCGTCGCCACCTCCGCCACCCTCATCTTCAACGTGGCCCTGTGCTTCGCGGCGGCCGACCGCATCGAGGGCCGTGACCCCACCGTGGCCGGTGCCCTCGGACAGGCCTGGCAGCGCAAGGGCACCGTCTTCAAGTGGGCGATCCTGTCCGCCGTCGTCGGCACCGTCATCCGCATGCTCGAAGAGCGTCTGGGGCTGATCGGGCGGATCATCGGTGTCGCCGGCGGGCTCGCCTGGGCGGTGGCCACGTTCATGGTCGTCCCCGTCCTCGCGTTCGAGGACGTGGGGCCGATCGAGGCCCTCAAGCGCTCCTCGTCGATCCTGCGCCAGCGGTTCGGCACGGTCGCCCGCGGTGGGCTCCGCTTCGGCTTCCTGTTCCTCGGCCTCTCACTCGTCGCCGTCGCCGTACTGGCCCTCGGGATCGTGGCCTCCGTCGCCGGCCTCCCCCTCGTCGGGGTCCCCATCGCCGTGCTCGGTTTCGCCGCACTGCTCGGGGTCGGCATGTACGCGGCCGCGGCCGGCATGTACATGCGGACGATCCTCTACCGGTTCGCCACCGACAAGCCGATCCCCGACCTCGGCGTCGACGTCTCCCAGGTGTTCCGCACCAGGTAGCCAGGCCCGGGCCGGCCGGTCAGCCGGAGACGCCCACTCCGGGCCGGGGCAGACGACCAGGCCGGGCCGGGGCCGTTCGTCGTACCATTGCTCCATGGGCGTCGCACGACACGCCGGGTTCGACCATGTGACCCTCGCCGTCGAGGACCTCGACGGCGCCGTCGGATTCTTCGGGCTCCTCGACTTCGTCGAGACGAAGCGCGTCGTGGTCAGCGGTCCCGCCATGTCCGCCTACATGGGGATCGAGGACTGGGAGGCCGACCACGTGACGCTCGAACTCCGTGGCGCCCCCACGCACCAGGAGGTGCAGCTCCTCCGCTTCCATCGACCCACGCCCCGGCCCGATCCCCACGAGGCCGATCTGGCCCGCCTCGGGTTCAACCATGTCTGCTTCGCCGTCGACGACCTCGACGCCACCCTCGATCGGCTACGGGCCGCCGGGGTGCACGTCCGCAACGACGTGCTCGAGTTCCACGACCGTCGCCTCGTCTTCGTACGGGGCCCGGGGGACATCACCGTCGAGCTGGCGGAGTGGCCGGGCGACACCGCCTGAGGACGGGGTGGGCGTGACGGCCGGCGGGCTCGAGTTCCGCCCGCTGACCAGGGACGACTTCGCGCTGGTGGCCGGATGGCTCGACGAGCCGCACGTGGCGCGGTGGTGGCGCGACCCGCACGGTCCCGACGACCTCGAGGCCTCCTTCGGGCCGGGGGTCGACGGCATCGACCCGACCGACGTCCGCATCGTGTCCGTCGAGGGCACACCGGTCGGACTCGTCCAGCGCTACCGGCTCATGGACGAGCCCACCTGGCGGGCGGCACTGGCGCCCGCCGGCGTGCCCACCGACGCCTTCGGCATCGACTACCTGATCGGCGACCCGGACCGCATCGGACGGGGCCTGGGCACCCGGCTGATCGCGGCGTTCGTGGCCGACTCCTGGGGTCGGTATCCGGAGGCCACGGCCTGTGTCGTGGGCGTGGACCGCGACAACCTCCGATCCTGGCGGGTCCTCGAACGGGTCGGGTTTCTCGCCGTGTGGGAGGGGGAGTTCGCCCCGGGCGACACCGGCGACGAGGGACCGCAGATCGTCCTGCGGCTCCCCCGCCCGACCGGCGACGGGCGGGGTTCGACGCGGGTGGACGACGCCTCACGTACCGGGCATCTCGCCCCACCTCAGGCGTAACGACCCCGTAAACATCGAGCCAACCGGCGTAAACAATGCACAAAGTCCTCTTCACGCGCCCGGAGGGCCATGTGATCGTGGCTGGGTGACTTCACACTCCACCGTCGAAACAACCTCAGGAGGCTTCCGTGGTTGACCTTCTCTTCATCGCGATCCTGGTGGCGTTCTTCGCCCTCATGGTCGGCTTCGTCCACATCTGCGAGCGCGTTGTCGGAAAGGACGAGCTCGTGGGCACAGGCCCGGCAGAGGAGTCCGACACCGACACCACCCAGACTGACACCACCACCACCGAGGAGGTCCCGGCATGAAGAGCTACGACAATTTGGTCGGACTGATCCTTGCCGTGATCGTCACGGCCTATCTGATCTACGCACTCGTTGCCCCGGAGAAGCTCTGATGTCCCAGAACGTCATCGCCGTCATCGTCCTCGTCGTCCTGTTGGCGATTTCGACTCCGCTCCTGGGTTCGTACATGGCCAAGGTGTTCCAGAACAAGAAGGCTCCGGGGGACCGGTTCTTCGGACCGATCGAGCGGCTCATCTACAAAGTCACGGGGGTCCGGCCCGAGAGCGAGCAGCGGTGGACCACCTACGCCATCGCGTTGCTCGCCTTCTCGTTCGTCTCCGTCCTCGTCCTCTATGGGATGCAGCGGCTCCAGGCCCACTTCCCCCTCAACCCGGACCATCTGGGCGCGGTTGCACCGGCGCTGTCGTTCAACACCGCGGTCAGCTTCCTCACCAACACCAACTGGCAGAACTACGCCGGTGAGGACACGATGTCCCAGTTCACCCAGATGGCGGGGCTGGTGGTGCAGAACTTCGTGTCGGCGGCGGTCGGTATCGCCGTGGCCGTAGCGCTCATCCGGGGACTGACCCGGAAGCAGTCGAACACCCTCGGGAACTTCTGGACAGACCTCACCCGGATCATCATCCGCGTCCTCATTCCCATCGCCGCCGTCGCCGCCATCGTCCTGATCGCCCAAGGGGCGGAGCAGAACCTGCACGCCACCCACATGCTCACGACCGTCGCCGGCCAGTCCCAGGGGATCCCCGGTGGCCCGGTCGCTTCGCAAGAGGCGATCAAGCAGCTGGGGACCAACGGCGGCGGGTACTTCAACGCCAATGCCGGCCACCCGTTCGAGAGCCCGACGGGCCTGACCAACATGCTGCTGAACTGGTTGCTGCTCTCCATCCCGTTCGCTCTGGCGTGGACCTTCGGCAAGATGGCCAAGGATCGCAAGCAGGGTCTCGCTGTCCTCGGAGCCATGGTCGGACTGTTCGCCATCGGTGCCCTGCTGGTCATGCCGCTCGAGGCTGCCGGGAACATCCACGTCACGCAGGCCCATGTCTCCCAGGCGATCACCTCCACTTCGCCGGGCGGCAACATGGAGGGCAAGGAGGTGCGGTTCGGGCCCATCGAGAGCGCCCTCTTCAATTCCTCATCGACCAGCACCTCGACCGGATCGATCGACTCGGCCAATGACAGCTACACCCCGCTCGGTGGAGGGGTGCTCTTGTTCAACATGATGCTCGGCGAGGTCAGCCCGGGTGGTACCGGCTCCGGCCTCTACGGCATGCTCGTCATGGCCATCCTCGCGGTGTTCATCGCCGGGCTGATGGTCGGGCGAACGCCTGAATACCTCGGCAAGAAGATCCAGGCGAAGGAGATGAAACTCATCGTCCTCTACCTGCTGATGGTGCCGTTCGTGATCCTGCTCTTCACCGGCATCTCCGTGGTGATGCCATCGTCGTTGACCTCCATCTACAACCCTGGACCCCACGGGCTCACCGAGGTCACCTACGCCTACACCTCGGCGTCGAACAACAACGGTTCGGCGTTCGCCGGCTTCAACGGCAACACCAACTGGTACAACACGACACTCGGGATCAGCATGCTGGTCGGACGGTTCGCCCTGATGGTGCCGATATTGGCCATCGCCGGCTCCCTGGGTCGCAAGCAGCGGATCCCGGCGTCGGCGGGCACCTTGCCCACCGGTACACCGCTCTTCGCTCTGATGCTCGCCGGCATCGCCGTCCTCATCGTCGGCCTCACCTACTTCCCGGTGCTGGCCCTCGGTCCCATCGTCGAGCACCTCGTCGGAAAGTTCTGAGAAGGAGTCAGATGACATCCACCCTCGAAGTCCCGGACGCTCCCCAGCAGGAGACCGGGGCGGGACAAACCAAGCGGCGTTCCGCCACCTTCAACAGCGCCATGGTCCGTCGGGCACTGGTCGACTCGCTCGTCAAGCTCAGCCCGCGCCACATGAAGTCCAACCCGGTCATGTTCGTGGTCGAGCTCGGCAGTGTGCTGACCACGTTCTACCTGATCCGCGACTTCGGCTCGTCCTCGAGCTCGGAGAACGTCTTCGCCCTCAGCATCGTGGTCTGGCTCTGGTTCACCGTCCTCTTCGCCAACTTCGCCGAGGCGGTGGCCGAGGGCCGCGGCAAGGCCCAGGCCGACACACTGCGCAAGACGCGTGCCGAGACCGTCGCCTACGTGCAACGCGGTGACGACACCGTCGAGGTGCCGTCCAGCCAGCTCCAGCTCGGCGACCTGTGCGTGGTGACACCCGGACAGCTCATCCCGGGTGACGGGGACATCGTCGAGGGGATCGCCACCGTCGACGAGTCGGCCATCACCGGCGAGTCCGCCCCCGTCATCCGCGAGTCCGGCGGCGACCGCTCCTCGGTCACCGGCGGCACCCGGGTGCTCTCGGACCGGATCGTGGTGAAGATCACCTCGAAGCCGGGCGAGACCTTCCTCGATCGCATGATCGCCCTCGTCGAGGGCGCCAGCCGTCAGAAGACCCCCAACGAGATCGCCCTGGACATCCTGCTGGCCGGACTCACCATCATCTTCATGTTCACCGTGGTATCGCTCCAGCCGTTCTCGATCTACTCGGGCGCGCAGCAGTCCATCATCGTGCTGGTGGCCCTGCTGGTCTGCCTCATCCCGACGACCATCGGTGCCCTCCTGTCCGCCATCGGGATCGCCGGCATGGACCGGCTGGTCCAGCGCAACGTCCTGGCCATGTCGGGCCGGGCCGTCGAGGCCGCCGGCGACGTCTCCACCCTCCTGCTGGACAAGACGGGCACCATCACCTTCGGCAATCGGCGGGCCGATGTGTTCGTGCCCATGCCCGACGTCGAGCAGCACGAGCTCGCCGCCGCGGCCCTGCTGTCGAGCCTGGCGGACGAGACCCCCGAGGGCCGGTCGATCGTGGAGCTCGCCGAGACCCATTACAGCCAGGAGGCCCAGGAGGTCCCCGACGCCGAGCTGGTGCCCTTCACCGCCCAGACCCGCATGAGCGGGATCGACGTGGGTGGCCGGTCGATCCGGAAGGGCGCCGCCGACTCGGTCCGCCAGTGGGTGGTGACCCAGGGCGGGTCCGTCCCGGTGGACCTGGCCCCGGTGGTGGAGGCCATCTCCAACGGTGGCGGCACGCCACTTGTCGTGGCGGACGGCCCCCGGGTGCTCGGGGTCATCCACCTGAAGGATGTGGTCAAGCCCGGCATTGCCGAGAAGTTCGTCGAGATGCGCAAGATGGGCATCCGCACGGTCATGATCACCGGTGACAATCCCCTCACCGCCGCGGCCATCGCCGCCGAGGCCGGCGTCGACGACTTCCTGGCCGAGGCCACCCCCGAGGACAAGATGGCCCTGATCAAGAAGGAGCAGTCCGGGGGCCACCTGGTGGCCATGACCGGCGACGGCACCAACGACGCTCCGGCCCTCGCCCAGGCGGACGTCGGCGTGGCCATGAACAGCGGGACCCAGGCCGCCAAGGAGGCCGGCAACATGGTCGACCTCGACTCGAACCCGACCAAGCTGATCGACATCGTGGAGATCGGCAAGCAGCTGCTGATCACCCGGGGTTCGCTCACCACGTTCTCCATCACCAACGACGTGGCCAAGTTCTTCGCCATCATCCCGGCCATGTTCGTCGGAGTGTTCCCCGCCCTCCACTCAATCAACATCATGCACCTCAGCTCGCCCCACAGCGCCATTCTGTCGGCGGTCATCTTCAACGCCCTCATCATCGTGGCGCTGATCCCTCTGGCCCTCCGAGGGGTGAAGTTCCGGGCAGCCAGTGCCGCCGACGTCCTGCGCCGCAACCTGCTCATCTACGGGCTCGGTGGCTTCATCATCCCCTTCATCGGCATCAAGCTGATCGACATGATCATCACTGCGTTGGGAGTAAAGTAATGCGCCGTCAACTGCTCACATCGGTCGCCATGATCATCGTGCTGACCCTCATCTGCGGCCTGGCCTACGGGCTGGCGCTCACCGGCATCGGCCAACTGGTCTTTAAGAACCAGGCCAACGGGTCGTTCGTCCAGAAGAACGGCAAGGCTGTCGGCTCGTCACTCATCGGCCAGGCCTTCACCGACAGCAAGGGGAACCCGATCCCCAAGTACTTCCAGAGCCGACCGTCCGAGGCGGTGACCTCGTCGTCGACCGACAACATCACGGTGTCCGAGGCGTCCAACCTCGGTCCGTCCAACCCACTGCTCATCGGCTTCGTCCCCGGGGTGAACTCGGTCGGCCTCGACGGCCAGCCGTCGAAGACCAACCCCTTCGCCACGCCGTCGGACCCGTTCTGCGTGCCGGTGGACACGACGTCGGCCGCGGCACCGGTGACCAGCCCGACGCCCGGACAGAAGTACGCCAAGAACAGTGACGGCACCTATGTCTGCGACCCCAACACGGTGCCCGAGCGGGCCATCGCCTACCGGGCCGAGTTCGGCCTGGCGCCGAACGCCCAAGTTCCCGTGGACGCCGTGACCGCCTCGGGGTCGGGTCTCGACCCCGACATCTCGATCGCCAACGCCGACATCCAGGCCCCAACTGTGGCCAAGGCCCGCAACCTGCCCCTGGCCCAGGTCCAGCAGTTGATCACGGCCAACACCACGGGGCGTAGCCTGGGCGTCCTGGGCGACCCGGGAGTGAACGTGCTGAACCTGAACCTGGCGCTGGACCGACTGGGCGCCTGATGACCATGCGGCGTCGGCCGGCCGGGTAGGCGCGCGTGGCACGGGGGAAGCTACGGCTCTACCTGGGGGCGGCCCCCGGGGTCGGCAAGACGTACGCCATGCTCAACGAGGGCTGGCGACGCAAGGAACGCGGCACCGACGTGGTGATCGGCTGGGTCCAGGAGCACGGCCGGCCGCAGACCGACGCCCAGGTCCGCGACCTTCCGGTCTTCCCCCGCAAGGCGGTCGAGTACCGGGGCCAGGCCTTCGAGGAGATGGACCTGGAGGGCCTGCTGGCCCGCCGACCGGAACTGGTCCTGGTGGACGAGCTGGCCCACACCAACATCCCGGGGTCGGCCCACACCAAGCGCTGGGAGGACGTCAACGCCCTGCTGGACGCCGGGATCAACGTGATCTCGACGGTCAACCTCCAGCACCTGGAGTCGCTGAACGACGTCGTCGAGCGCATCACCGGGGTGGCCCAGCAGGAGACGGTGCCGGACCGGGTGGTGCGGGCGGCGGACCAGATCGAGCTGGTGGACATGGCCCCCGAGGCACTGCGCCGCCGGCTGGCCCACGGCAACATCTACCCGCCCGAGCGCATCGACGCCGCCCTCGGCAACTACTTCCGCCAGGGCAACCTCACCGCGCTGCGCGAGCTGGCCCTGCTGTGGGTGGCCGACCGCGTGGACGAGGAGCTCCACGACTACCGCGAGCGCCATGACATCGCCGGGCCGTGGGAGACCAAGGAGCGGGTCGTGGTGTCCCTGACCGGCGCACCGGGCAGCGCCGTGCTCGTGCGCCGGGCCGCCCGGATGGCCATGCGCACCAAGGCCGAGCTGGTCGGGGTCCACGTGCGCACCGACGACGGGCTCACCGGAACCGGATCCGACGGGCTGGCGCGCAACCGGGCCCTCCTCGACGACCTCGGAGGCCGGTTCGTCGAGGTGGTCGGTGCCGATGTCGCCCCGGCGCTGGTGCAGGTGGCCCGGGCCGAGAACGCCACCCAGCTCGTCCTCGGCGCCACCCACCGCAGCCGACTGTCCGAGTTCGTGCGCGGCTCCGTCATCAATTCGGTCATCCGTGCCGCGGGCGGCGCCCTCGACGTGCACGTGATCGCCACCGACGCCACCGACGCCCTGGAGGAGGTCGCCGCAGCCACGGGCTCGGAGGCGCCGCGTCGGCACCGTCCCGCCCCCGACCCCCGCCGTCGTCGGCGGCTCCTCTCCCCGCTCTCCGCCCGTCGCCGACTGGCCGCCGTCCTGCTCGGCGTGGTCGGTTTCCCCCTCGTCACCCTCCTGCTGACGTCCACCGGTTCACACGCCGACCTGGCGACCGCCCTGAGTTCCTACCTGGTGCTGGTGGTGGCGGTGGCCGCCACCGGCGGGGTGTGGCCCGGCGCCCTGGCGGCCATCGCCGGCTTCCTGTTGTCGAACTACTACTTCGCGCCTCCCGTCCACACCTTCACCATCGCGGACGCCCGCGACGTGCTGGCCCTGCTGATGTTCCTCGTCACCGCGGGGGTGGTGAGCGTCCTGGTCGACATCGCCGCCCGCCGTTCGGCCGCCGCGGTACAGGCGCGCTCGGACGCCCGGATGCTGGCCCGGGTGGCCGGCCGCCTGGTCTCCCCCGAGGGCAACCCGATGCCCGCCCTGCTCGAGGAGCTGATGGTGGCCTTCCGCCTGGAGTCGGCCACCATCCTGCGCCGCCCGGCCGGTGACGCCGCCGTGTCCGCCGCAGCCGCCGCAACCGGAACAGGCGGTGTCGCCTGGGCCACGGTCGCCTCGGCCGGCCCCGACCCGGTCACCACTCCCGAGGGTGCCTCGCTGACGCTGCCTCTGACCGACGACGCCGTGCTGGCGCTGCAGGGACCGGGCCTGTCGGCCGAGGACCGGGACATCCTGGCCGCCTTCGCCGCCCAGCTGGCGACCGCCCTGGAGAGCGACCGCCTCCACGCGGAGGCGGCGGAGGCCGACTCCCTGGCCCGGGCCAACCAGCTCCGGTCCGCGCTGCTCGCCGCCGTGAGCCACGACCTGCGCACTCCGCTGGCCTCCATCAAGGCGGCATCCTCGAGCCTCCTGTCCGACCAGCTCGAGTTCGGGCCCGACGAGACGGCCATCCTGCTCCACACCATCGACGACGAGGCCGACCGGTTGAGTGCGCTGGTGGAGAACCTCCTCGACATGAGCCGCCTGGAGACCGGGGCCATGGAGGTCCTGGCCCGCCCGACGGACCTCGGCGACCTGGTCGACGGTGCGCTGGCCAGCCTCGGGCCGCGCGGTCGGGGGGTCGTGGTCTCGATCGAGGCGGCCGTACCCCTCATCGAGACCGATCCGGTCCTGGTCGAGCGCGTCGTGGCCAACCTCGTCGACAACGCGCTCCTCCACGGTGCGGGCAAGGCCGTCCGGGTGGAGGCCGGGAGGGTGGCCGACTGGGTCGACCTGCGGGTCATCGACCACGGTCCCGGCATCCGACCGGCCGACCGCGACCTGGTCTTCCTCCCCTTCCAACGCCTCGGTGACTCCGACAACCGCACCGGGGTCGGTCTCGGCCTGGCCGTCTCGCGCGGTTTCGTCGAGGCCGTGGGCGGCCAGCTGGACCTCGAGGACACCCCCGGTGGTGGGTGCACCCTGGTGGTGCGCCTGCCCGTCCCGGTCGACCGGACGCCGACCATCATCGACGCCGACCTCGAGTCCGACGTGGTGGTCCCCGACCGGCCCGGTGACGGTGGCCCGGACGAGGGACAGGATCGGGGCGACGCCCCCACCGACGACGCCGGGGTGCACCCGTGAACGCCCCCCGGCGGGCGCCCGAGGGGACGGCGGCCGGATCGCGCGTCCTCGTGATCGACGACGACCCGTCGCTGCTGCGGGCCCTCACCATCAGCCTCGGCGCCCGGGGCTACGAGGTCACCGGGGCCCGCACCGGGGAAGAGGGCCTGGACCGGGTGGCCCACTGGCACCCCGATCTGGTGCTCGTCGACCTCGGCCTACCCGGGATCGACGGCGTCGAGGTGATCCGGGGCATCCGGGGCTGGAGCGAGGTCCCGATCCTGGTCCTCTCGGCCCGCCACCAGTCGATGAGCAAGGTCGAGGCCCTCGACCTCGGGGCGGACGACTACGTGACCAAGCCGTTCGGGATGGACGAGCTCCTGGCCCGCATCCGGGCGGCCCTCCGCCGGGCCCCCGGCGCCGACCAGGATCCCCGGGTCGAGGCGGAGGGCTTCACCGTGGACCTCGACACCAAACGCGTGGTGAAGGACGGCACCGAGGTGCACCTGACCCCGAAGGAGTGGGACATCGTCGAGGTGCTGGTCCGCAACCCCGGCCGCCTGGTGTCCCAACGGCAGCTGCTCCATGAGGTGTGGGGGCCGCAGTACGAGACGGAGACGGAGTACCTGCGGGTCCTCATGGGTCGCGTACGCCGCAAGCTCGAGGACGACCACTCCCGCCCGCGGCATTTCATCACCGAGCCCGGCATGGGCTACCGCTTCGAGCCCTGATTCACTCTCGGGTCGCGACCGACCCGCACCCGCCGGGGCACCGGCCCCGACGGGACGGGACGGGGCTCAGTAGAAGAGCGCCGCGACGGACACGAGGATGACCGTGGAGAGCGCGATCCACACGGCGAAGAACCGGATCAGACGCACCCGGTACCAGGTCGCCCCGGAGTACCTGCCCTTCGACGCCCGGATCCACAGGCCCAGGCCGATGAAGGCCAGCAGGATGAGGTGGGCCAGCGTCGAGCCCATGAAGAACTCGTAGGTCGAGGCGTAGCCACCGTCGATCGTCGTGAAGGGCAGGACCTGGAACTGGTAGATCTGCCAGCCGATGGCCACCAGCATGAACAGGTAGGCCACCCCGGCCATCGTCGACACCGAGCGCTTGCCGGCGTCGCGCTTGGCCGCCGATTCCGCCAGCCAGACGAACGCCGCGGCCAGCACCGTGCAGATGGCGATGATGATCGCGTGCTTCGGGTCCGCCTTGTGGATCGGGGCGGTGATCGGGTTGCCCAGGCCGTCGGTGCACGGGTTCGCCTTGGAGCACTTGGCGCCGTTCCACAGGCCGTTGACGTTGAGCGTCCGCAGGTAGAACCAGGTGAACAGCTCGAGGATGAGGAACAGTGCGTCCCCGCCGATGAGCAGCCACAGCATGAGCCGTTCCTTCTGGTCCCGCTTGAAGGCCGTCTCGTGCTCGCCCCCCGGGTTCTCCGCGCCGGGGACGGCCGGACCGTTCCCGTGGCCCTCCGACCCGTGACCCTCCGACCCGTGACCCTCCGACCCGTGGTCGGTCTCGGTGATGGCCATCAGCTCGCTCCTCCGACGTCGCCGGGCTCAGGTGGTCCCGAGCCGGCAGGCACCAGCTCCGGCTCGGCCGCCGGCGCGAACTCCGGCACCTCCTGGCCGTCCGGCACGCCTTCGCCGTAGGTGTAGGGATCCGAGGTGACCACGGGGTCCACCAGGAAGTTCTCGAGCGGCACCGGGGTGGGCACCTTCCATTCGAGCGTCTTGGCGTGCCACGGGTTGGCCGGGGCGATCTTCCCGCGCCGCCAGCCGTGGATGAGCATGTAGAGGAAGACCAGCCATCCGGACATGAGCAGGTAGGCGCCGGCCGTCGACATGTCGTTGGCCGCCTGGTAGTGGGGGTTGTAGTACGCGATCCGGCGGGCCATGCCCTGGAAGCCCTCCCAGAACTGGCCGAAGTACGTCACCTGGATCCCGATGGCGATCATCCAGAACGCCACCTTGCCGATCCGTTCGTTGAGCATCCGACCGCTGATCTTCGGGAACCAGTAGCAGACCGCGGCCGTCGCCCCGATCATGGCCCCGCCCAACAGGGTGTAGTGGAAGTGGGCGGTCACGAACATGTCGCCGTGGAAGAACTGGTCGGCCGGGACGTCGGACAGGTAGATGCCGGTCACGCCGCCGATGATGAAGTTCCAGATGAAGAGGTAGATGAACCACATCGGCAATCGGGTCCAGATACTGCCCTTCCACAGGGTCCCGATCGTGCACAGGAAGATGATGCCCGTGGGGATCGAGATCAGCTCCGTCGTGAGCATGAAGGGCGCGGCCAGGTTGGGTGCCCACCCGGTGGTGAACATGTGGTGCGCCCACACCATGATGGACAGCGAGGCGATGGCCACGAACCCGGCGACGGCCACCTTGTAGCCGAAGACCGGTTTCCGGGCGAAGGTGCCGGCGATCTCCAGCACCGCGGCGACCGGTGGGAGCAGGATGACGTAGACCTCGGGGTGCCCCATGATCCAGAAGATGTTCTCGTAGAGCCACTGCGACCCCCCCACCTCGGGCACGAAGAACGAGGTGCCGGTGACCCGGTCCGTGATCATCATGGTCATGACCGCGAGGAAGGCGGGCATGGCGTAGAGGCCGAGGGCCCCGCCGATGACCGCACCCCAGGTGAAGATGGGGAGGCGTCCCATGGTCATACCCTTGGCCCGCATCGTGACGACGGTCACGATGGTGTTGACCCCGGCGATGGTGACCGAGACCACGAAGACGATGATCGTGATGGCGAAGGCGTCCATGGCGGCCGGCGCCTGCACCGACAGCGGGGCGTAGGTCGTCCAGCCGGCGTTCACGCCACCGAGGAAGAACGTCGAGAGCAGGCACGGGACGGCGGAGACCACGACCCAGAAGCTCATGGCGTTGAGTCGTGGGAACGCCATGTCCTTGGCGCCGATCATGATCGGCATGATGAAGTTGGCGAAGGGGCCCGACACCATGATGATGGTGGCGATGATCATCACCATGCCGTGGATGGTCACGACGGAGTTGTAGGTCTGCGGGTCGAGGAACGACGAGTGCGGCGTGATCAGCTGGGTGCGGATCATCATCGCCAGGGTGCCGCCCACACCGAAGAGCACCAGGACGAGGATGAGGTACTGGGTGCCGACGACCTTGTGGTCGGTGCAGAACTTCAGGTAGCGCGAGCTGCCCTGGCCGACACCGGCGGCGTACAGCTCGTCCTCGTGGGTCTGGTCATGGCCGAGCATCCAACGGATGGGGGCGTTGAACGTTCCCATCCCGATGTTGAAACCCAGGACCCAGCCGACCATGGTGCAGGTGACCACCATGTCCGTCCCCCAGTTGGAGCCCTGGAGGAGGGCATGGGACACGAGCCAGCCGATGAAGCCGAGGAAGATGCCGAAACCGAGGCCGGTCCAGATGTTCTGGTGCCGGTAGAAGCCTCCGGCCTTCGGCCCGAGCTGCGTGTCCTCGAGGAGCGGTGGAGCCACAGCTGTCGTCACGTTCGTACCCTTTCGGTGCTGCGTCCTGAGAGACTGCCGGCGGAGTGCATCGTGTCCACCCCTACTTCCCCATCGCCGTGGTCGAGCCGCCGGACGACACCCCGGCCGCCGCAGCGGCGGCGGTGGGCGTGGCGCCGTTGCTCTGGAGCCACGAGTCGAACTGCTGCGTCGTGACCACGTCGCCGTTGTTGTTCATGAAGGCGTGGTACAGCCCGCACAGCTGACTGCACTGCACGATGAAGCTGCCCAGGGTGTTGGGTGTGGTCCGGATGACCGTCACCACGTTGGGGTTGGCGTCGACCTGCACGCCGAGGGCCGCCGGCCAGAAGCCGTGGGTCACGTCGACCGAGGTCACGTTGAACTGCACGGGGCGGTTGACCGGCAGCTCGAGCGTGCGGGTCTCGACACCGGTGCCCGGATAGCTGTACGTCCACAGCCACTGCTGGCCGGTCACGTTCACCTGGAGCGCGTTCGGGTGGACGACCTGCTGGGCGCTCCACACGGTGATGCCCCAGAACAGGAGCACGACCACGAGGAGGGTCGAGACGGTGAGCCAGATCACCGTGATCGGGCCGTTGCCCCGCTGGGGCTCGGCGTCCGGCGGCGGTTCGTCCGGGTCGTTCGACCGGTGCCGCCAGGCGAACAGGCTGTAGAAGGCGATGGCGTAGACCAGGGCGGCCACGGGCGCCGCCAGCACCGTGAAGACCACGACCGTCGCCCAGACGTCACCACCCTCGGGTGAGTGCAGGACCGGCAGGAGGTGGTGCGGGGCGTAGACGCCGATCAGCACCCCGATGACCGTGAACACCAGCCAGATGATGAAGATCTTCCCACCGGGCCGCGAAAAGAACGGCGCGCCCCCGAGGATGGTCTCGGCCTCGATCTCGTCTACCTCTTCCTCAAACGACATGGACGAACCCCGACATGAATCCGTAGGCACCCATGACGCCGCCGAAGCTGGCCACCATCTGCCCGCACGGGAACTCGCAGTTCCAGGCGTAGACGCCCTTGGCTCCCGACATGAAGCTGAACTTCACCGTGTAGTACTGGCCGCCGTCGGGATCCGTCTGGTTGTTGGGCAGGTTGTCGTTGGTCGGCAGCGGCACGTTCAGGAAGAACGCCGCATCGACACCCGGGGCGCTGCGCATGGTGAAGGTGTGGCCGACGTTGTCCGGGTCGATGTGGTTGCTGGTTTCCGTCTTGCCGTCGGGCGAGGTGAAGGTGGCCGTGCCGCCGACGGTGCCGCTGACCTTGGCGAACCACGGATTGTTGAGCGAACCGCCGGAGTCGTACTGGCGGATCGTCATGGTCACCAGCGAGTGGGCCGGGACCTGGAACTGATTCGTCAGTCCGTAGGCCGGCCAGGCCGGGTTACCGCTGGGATGCACCGGCTTGCCGCCCACCGAGCCCGTCGAGTCCGGGTAGGTCTGGAACCGCAGGGCCACGTGGGGGACCGACTGCCCGTTGACGTTCACGGTGCCGAGGGACTGGGCCACCTGCACCCCGTTGGGATAGTTCGGCGAGGTGTAGGTCTGCGAGATGAAGAATGCGGCCACTCCGCCGATGGCGACGAAGGCCACCACGAAGGTCAGGATGATGCCGAGCGGCTTCGCCTTCGGCGAGGGTGGTTCGGCCGCTGGCGACCCCTCTGGTTGTCTCGACGTCTCAGGCTCTGTCACGACCCTCACTTCCCACAGACGCACGTCCGGAGGAGCCTGTCGGATCCCCACGGGCGTGTCGGTCACGGCCGACTCGTCACCCGGGCCGATCCCGGATGCCGTTCCCCCGACACTTCATAGCAAACTCACAGCCAGAATTCATCCACCACTCAGGTACACAACTGGAACGCCCCCCGTGTTCGTGTGCTCACCCAGTGCACCGGGACACGCTCGCGGCCCGATCACGGGGCACCCATCGGCGGTCGGTAGGGTGGCTCCGTGGCCGCACGGGATGAGGACGACGGGCCCGTCGGACGGGCGGAGTCCACCGGGCGTGACCGCCTGCACGGTGCGCCGGCGGTCCGCCTGCACGCCACGCTGGCCGCCGGCCTGGCCCTCTGCATCAGCGCCTTCATCTTCGAGGTGGGGCGGGCGCTGGGTGGCAATTCACTGAGCTGGGCGTACGTGTTCGAGTGGCCGATCTTCGCCGTGTTCGCCGTCTACATGTGGTGGAACCTGCTCCACGACACCGACGATGGCCGCACCCGGCCCCGGTCGGTGGGTCCGCTCGACGGTGCGGTCACCGCCGGCGGGGTGTCGGACGACTCCGGCGGGGGACGGCATGACGACGTCGCCACCGCTGACGCGGCGGTCGGCGGTCCCGATGACGACCCCGACCTGGCGGCGTGGCAGGCCTACCTCCGCACCATGGAGGCCGACGAGCGGCGTCAGGCCCAGGAGGACGGGTCCGGCTGACGGCCGGGTCACCCCGGGTGACCCGGGGTGGCCGTCCGGGGTGGCCGGGTCAGACCCGACCCAGTGCACGCTCGAACGAGGCGGACACGCCACCCTCGGTGCCGTAGAGCCGGTAGGCGATCAGCACCAGCGCGGGGACCGCCCAGAAGTCGCCACAGATCCAGAGGATGCCGGCACCCCACCGCTGGTCGCGCAGGGCCGCCACCGGACCGTCCATGGCGACGTTCATCGAGTACCACGGCGTCTTGGTGAAGATGGCCATCGCCATGGCGAGCACCAGCATCTCGAACGCCGTCACCACGACGGCGGCCACCTGGACCTTGGTCGAGCCGCGGGGGCCGGCCGGGTGCGAGGGGAGGATGATCCGCCAGAACAGGTAGCCGACGACGATGAACATCGGGGCCATGATCCAGTCCATGGCCCACTGGTGCCACGAGGCCCAGTCGTAGACCGCCGGCAGGTGCCAGAGGACCATCGTCCCGTTGAACAGGACGACCGCCACGACCGGGTTGGTCAGCGCGGCCACCGGCCCGCGCAGCAGGGCCCCGGAGGGCGACACGTGGTACCACCGCAGCCACCGGCGTCGACGCTCCGTCGGGACGGCGAACA
>Ga0302267_10000941_pt1 | contig 38070 bp, 31 predicted proteins | sample III_Bog_E1_3_FD_194555 | JGI IMG/M metagenome (GOLD analysis project Ga0302267, IMG submission 194555) | Peat permafrost microbial communities from Stordalen Mire near Abisko, Sweden - III_Bog_E1_3 | ecosystem: Environmental > Terrestrial > Soil > Wetlands > Peat | place: Sweden: Abisko...
GCCACAATCTGCTGCACCCGGTCCACGGCTTTCTTGCGAACCTGTTGCACCGCGCTGGAGGCTTGCAACTCCATCTGCCGGTCGATCTCCGCCTCCCACGCCGTTGCGGGCGTCTTCTCCGAGGGGTTCCACTGATGATTGGGCGAAGAACTCATCCACAGATTCACCATCGAGCTGGGATCGGGCTCGGCATTGGCCACACCGAGCAGACAGGCCTCATAGTCCTGCTTGTGCATCAGCCGCTCAATCAGCGCGGGAAAATCCAGGGGAACGATGGTCACCTGCATGCCGACTGCGGCCAGGTCCTGCTGAATCATGGATGCCATCTTCTGCCGCGCCGCATTGCCCGAGTTGGTCACGATGGAAAACTTCACCGCGTGGCCGGCAGCGTCGTAAAGCTGGTTGCCGCTGCGATGAAAGCCCGATGTCGCCAGCATGCGCGCGGCCTCGGCAACGCTCTCGTGCGGATACTGCAACGCTTCGTTGTGCCACATCCTGTTGGCGGGAGAGATGAAGCCGTAGGCCGGCGTGGCGTGGCCGTTGTAGGCAATCCGCGCCAGGTCGGCGCGATGGATGGCCTCGGAGACCGCCACGCGGAAGCCCCGATTCTGAAACCAGGACTTCTCGAACTCCGCCAAGGGCGCGGCCGGGGATTGGTTGAACCAGAGCTGCTCGGTGTTGAGAGAGGCGCCAAGATCGCGCGTGGACTGGGGCGACCGTTGCGTCAGGATGGCAAAGTAGTCGGGAGAAAGTCCGTCGATCACGTCGTACTCGCCGCGCAGGAACAGGGAAATCTCCTGCTCGCGGTTGTTCAGCACATCCAGCCGCACGCCGCTGGCATAAGGCAGTTGCACGCCCGCGCTGTCGCGCCGCCAGTAGTTCGCATTGCGGCGCAGGCGCACATACTGTCCGCGCCGGTAGTCGGATACGGTGAAAGGCCCCGCGGTGACGCGGCCCTCGCTGGGGCGGTTGGCCGGCTCGATGGCGATCTCGTCGAAGCTCTTCTCGACGCCTATGACGCGCTTGGGCAGGTGGACCCGCACCGTGAGCCGGTCGGGGGTGTCGACGGTGACTTCGCCGGGCGCAACAAACTCTTCGGCCACCGGCGCTTGCGTCGCCGCCGCCAGCACCCTGCGCAGCGACCAGGCCACATCCGTCGAAGTCAACGCGGAGCCATCGGAAAAGCGCAGCCGGTCGCGCAGCTTGAAGACGATCAGCGTGCCCTGCGGAGAGACGCTGTAGCTCTCGGCCAGTTGCGGCTCGAGCGCCTGCGTCTGGCGGTTGAGCCGCAGCAGCACGCCCCCGGTGAGATAACGCACCAGCTCCGATGCCTGATCGTCCACCTTGGCCGGATCGAAGGTCTTGGGGTCGTAGTGGATGGCCCAGGCAAGCTCGCCAGTCAGCCTGGGAGCCGCTTGGCAGGGGGCGGAGACGGCGGTGAGCGCCACCAGGGCGGCAGACACAAACGAGGATCGCAGCAGGCTACGCATGGGTTTCCACCTCGGTGGTGAAGGATTCAAGAATCAGCAGCACAACGGCCAGCAGCACAATCGGCAGGTACACCCAGTGGGAGCGCGCCAGCAGGGCGGAGTTGTCCAGTTCCAGCAGCATCGCGCCCCAGGAGGGCATCGGCTCGCCAACCCCCAGCCCCAGCGCGCCCAGGTTCGCCTCCGCCACAATGAACGCCGGCACGCAAACCAGAAACTGCGGCAACAGCAGCGAGCGCAGATGAGGCACAAGATGCAGCTTGATCAGTTGCCGCTTCTTGAGCCCGCACGCGTGCCCCTGAATCATCCACTCGGAGCAGCGCAGTTCGATCGCGCCGCGATAGATGGCGCGGGCGCAGGCCGGCCAGCCCAGGGCGGCGAGAACCAGGAAGGTGGTGACGGCTGTCTCCAGCGGCGAAGCGGTCAAAGGCAGCACAGAGCGGGCCATCATCAGCAAAAAGAGCCAGGGAAGCGAGAGAAACACGTCGCTCACAAAAAGCAGCAGCGTCGCAATCGAGGCGGGGCTGAAGGCGGCAAGCAGGCCAAAGCAGGCGGCAATCGCGGTGGTAATGGCCGCGGCGGCCGCGGCGCCCGTCAGCCCGATCAGCAGCGCCGCGGCCACGCGTACCGTGCGGTCGCGGCCCAGTTCGTCGGTCCCCGTCCAGTGCTGGGCCGTGGACGGCGCCATGATCGCATCGCGGTCCTGATCGGCATAGCCGTAGCGCGTCAGCAGCAGAACCAGCACGGCTGCGAGGATGAGCAGCAACAGAAGGACGGCGGGAATGCGCTTCTTCATGCCGCCTCCAATGTCACCGAACGGCTGGAGAGCATGCTCGCCAATCCCACTCCGCATGCCATCAGCAGGCTGACCGCAACCAGCACCGGCAGATCGCGGTTCATCACCGCACTCCAGGCAAGCTGGCCAATGCCCGGCACGGTGAAGATCACTTCGATGGGAACCAGCGCTCCCAGCGCAGTGACGATGGAGAGCGTGGCCAAGGCGCGCAACTGCGGAGCGACGTTGGGCACGATGTGCATCGTCACCAGCGCCCGCGCCGACAGGCCCTGCGCCCTGCCTTGCAGAAGGTGCGGCGAGCACCACGCGCCCTCCAGCAGGCTGCGCAGGAACTTGAACTCCCTGGCGGCGATCAGCAGAGAGAGCACCAGCACCGGGCCGCCTGTCTCGGCAACAATGCACGCCGTCGCCATGGCCGCGCTGGGAATCGCCAGCAGCACAGTGAAGGGCAAGCCCCACACTAGCCCGCCTGTGCGCAGGCAACTGATGGGCAACGCAAAGCAGATGGCCAGCAGCCAGCCGCTCAGGATGCCCTGTGCCAGCAGCACTGCCGACACCCGCACCCGCGCGCCGATCAACTCCGCCACCGGCACCTGGTATTCGCGCGACTCGCCAAAGTCGCCCTTCAGCCAGCTCTCAACCGTATGAACCGCGATCTGCCGCACCGACTGCTGCTGGCTGTTTTCGGCCTGAATCTCGGCTTGCGCAGCTTGCGCATATTTGGCGTCCATCTCCCGCGAGTCAGAGAAAAAGCCCGGAGCGAAGCGCACCAGCAAGATCGTCCCCGCCGCCGCAAAGAGCATCAGCAGCACCGTCCGCCCAACCCGCCTCGCCATGGTCGTCGCCAGGCTCATGAGGCCTCCGCGAAGTTACCGGGTGCTGCACTTGCTTCTGCTTTGGCGTTCCGGCAAAAACAGCGCTCTCCTCCTGAAACTGGCGCGCCTGAAGCCCATGCGCCGGCAACAGCGGAACCCATGAGGATGATCGAGATTGATCCACTCGCTCGAATTGGCATCCGCTTTCCTCTTCTGCCGAGCAACGTTCTGGCGCACCTGGGTCAACTGCGCGCACCAGCAGACTGCGTTCCGACTCAAACTCGGCTCGCACCGACGCTATTCATTTCGTCAAATATGCTTCGTTTCTAAACGCTGTACAAAAACGAGACACTGGAGCCCGGCCGGACATTCCATCTGCGGAAGTAGAAGGTTCGCGTCAGGTTAGGCCTTTGGCGGCTTTCCAATTCGAGGTTCCGCCCTCTGACTCAACAGGTTGCGTCGAAGATTGGCGGGGCATGCGCATCGGCCCCAGTTCACCGTCAGGCGTAAAATTCTCTTATGGCATCATTGCTGCGCGTTTTGTGTCTGGTTCTGCTTGTCGTTGTGCCTGGCTTGGGATTCGCCGATCCGGCCCAGTTTGATTTGGCCGGTCCCAAGCTTGAAGTCAAGGTCACCCATGCCGGCAAAACCCTGCCGATTTCCGCGGTGCCCAACCTCTCGGTCGGCGACCAATTGTGGATCAAGGCCGATCTTCCTCCGGCCCAGTCCGTGCATTATCTTCTGGTCGCGGTCTTTCTGCGCGGGGCCACCAATCCTCCCCCGGAAGACTGGTTTCATCAGTCGGAGACCTGGAGCCAGAAGGGAAGCCGCGGGCTCACCATCACCGTTCCTCAAGACGCTCAGCAGGTACTCGTCTTTCTCGCTCCAGAGACCCTCGGAGACTTCAAAACGATTGTGAGTGCGGTTCGCGGCCGTCCCGGCGCCTTTGTGCGCGCCTCCCAGGATCTCAATCAGGCCACGCTCGACCGTTCCCGGCTCGATGCTTATGTGACAGCCATCCGCAAGGTCAATCAGACCGATCCCGAGCATCTGAAGACAGCGTCTCCGCTGCTTGCCCGCAGCCTTACCATCAAGCTCGATTCCGAATGCCTGCAGAAGATGCCGGAGTTGCAGGCGCCCTGCCTGATGCAAGGCCAGGACTCCCTGGTGCTGAATGACGGCCACAGCACATCCATTGTTCAGGCGCTCACCTCGGGTCCCACCGGCGATCTGGCCCTTGCGCTCAGCAGCACTCCGCAGGCCGGCTTCGGTTATTCCAGCCCCTATATCGCCTCGGCGATTGACATTGCGCGCATTATGGACTCCTTCCATACCGCGCAGTACCAGTACATTCCTGCGCTGGCCGCCGAGCATGGCGATCAGATGGCCCTCCAGCTCAACACCCCTCCCTCTTTCCACAATCCCAAGTCGGTGTTGGTTGTCGCGTTGCCGGCCGTCGAGGCGCCGCAGATGCCGCCGCTCCATCCCGTCAATCCCAAGGAGGTTTATTGCGCGGAGAAGACGGAACTGGTCCTTCCCGCCGACGGCGCCCCGCTGGCCTATTCAACCGGCTATGCGTACGACATGGTTCTTCGCTTGAAAGGGAAGGATGGCAAGCTCGTCGAACTGCCGGTCAAGGCCGATGCCGAGAAGGGCGGCTTTGTGGCCAACACCGCAGGTCTCAGTCCCGCCAACTTCGGCGATGTGCTGGACGGCTCCCTTCATGGCTACTGGGGCTTCGAGCCCTACAACGGTCCCGAATTCCGCCTGCAGAATGCGCATCCCCAGCACTGGCAGCTCGCGGACGACGATCAGGAGGCGCTGATCGTGGGCCACGACGGCACCGTGCATCTGCAGGCGCAGGAGGCCGCGTGCATTGACAGCATCCTGCTCCGCCAGCCCTCGGGAAAAACCGAGAAGGCGGACTGGAAGTCGCCCTTGCCCAACGAAGTGACCGTTACTGTGCCGCTCAAAAAAGCCCATCCCGGCGCACTGGCGCTGTTGATCAAGCAATACGGCAGCAAAGAGGCCGATGTCGTCCCGCTTGAGACCTTCGCTCCAGCCAGCCACCTGGAGGGCTTTTCGCTCCATGCCGGCGATCTCTCCGGCATCCTCAAAGGCAGCAGCCTGGACGATGTGGTGGAACTCACCCTCGCCGGTGCCGCCTTCAAGCCTGCGCCGCAGGCTTCAACCGGCGCCAGCGATGAGCTGTCGCTGGTCACTGCCAACGCCTTGGCCGCCGGCAAGCTGAAGGCCGGAGAATCTGAAACCGCGAAGGTCACTCTCAAAGACGGCCGGACCCTGAGCCTGGCCACCACCATCGAGTCGCCCCGTCCCCGTGTCACGTTGATCGGCAAGAGCGTTCAACCAACGGCCACAAGCGCTTCCAGTGACATTCAGCTCGCCGATCCGGATGAGCTGCCGCAGAATGCGCAGTTGACCTTCTCCATCCATGCCCAGGTTCCGGCCATGTTCACGGGCAACGAGAAGATCGAGGTGGCAACCACCCAGGGCACCTTCCTGACCACCCTCACGCTCACCAGCGGCCTGACCCTTGAGGATTCCCATGTGGCGCTGGCTACGCTGGATACTGCCAAGGCCTTTGGCGCGTCTGCCGCCGGCCCGCTGCGCTTCCGCATCCTCGAAGATGGGGTGGCCGGCGACTGGCAGCCGCTGGCCATCCTGGTTCGCCTGCCTGTCTTTCACGATTTGAAGTGCGCCGGCGGTCCGGGTCAGCCGTGCAAGCTCACGGGCTCGAATCTGTTCCTGGTCAATTCGGTTGCCAACGATGCCGCGTTCGATCACCCCGTCCAGGTTCCCGAGGGCTTTCCCGGATTTGTACTGACGGTTCCGCCTCCCATCGCGGGTCAGCTTTATCTCAAGCTCCACGACGATCCATCGGTCGTCAATACTGCGGCATTTCCTGCGGCAGAACTGCCGCCTCCGCCCAGCATCGCGCCGGCAACCGCCTCGAAATCGGCTGCACAGCCTGCGAATGCGGCCGAGCCCGGCGCCAAGTCAGGTTCTGCTCCCGCCGCTGCGGCAACGCCCGAGGCGCCGCGTCCGGTAACGCCAGAAAAGGGAGCGCCTGCCTCTCCCGCTGCCAAGCCCGTGTCTCCGGCCGTTCCTCCAGCGGCTGCTCCGGCGACCGGCGGTGCGTCTCCCGCTGCCGCTGCGCAGTCGAAGCCGCCCTCCGAGCCATAAAGGAGTGCCGCGAGGCCGCCATGGAATCCACGGCGGCTTCGCTACAGTTTCTCTATCCGTTCTGATCGGAATGGATGGTGCGATAACTCGAATTGCCCTTCGACCACACCAGCACCAGGATGTTCTTTCCGTCCTTGTCCTGGTGCACTTCGCTGGCGAACTGGCCGGCGGAGTCAGCGGGCTTGCGGTCCACTTCGAGGATGACATCTCCCGGCTGGATGCCTGCGTCTTCAGCGGGGCTGCCAGCGCGAACATTCTGCACCATCACGCCATGAACCTGGTCCGGCACGTTGTACTGCTGCCGGTTTTCAGGCGTCAGGTTGCTCACCGCCAACCCCAGCTTGCCGCTCTGCGGTCCATCGCCTTGGTCGTCGCTGGCCACTTCGCTGTTGCCGTGGAACTGGCCCACAGTGAGGTTCAGGTTCATCGGCTTGCCATTGCGGATCAGACCCATCGCGATCTTTGTTCCCGGAGTCATCTCGCTGACCGCAACCTGCAAGGCGCTCCCGTTGACGATCTTTGCTCCATTGAGCTGGACGATCACATCGCCGGTTTGCACGCCGCCGTTGCTGGCCGGCGAACCCGGCGTGACCTCGGAAACAATCGCTCCCGTCGCATCCTGCAAGCTGAAGAAGTGCGCGTTGTCCGGCGTTACGTCGTTCATGCCGATGCCAAGATAGCCGTGTTCGACCTTGCCGCTCTTGATCAACTGCTCCGCGGTGGCGCGCACCAGTTGCGAGGGAATCGCAAAGCCTGCGCCGGCAAACGAGCCGCTGTTGGAGATGATGAAGGTGTTGATGCCCACCAGTTCGCCATGAGCATTCACCAGCGGGCCGCCCGAGTTGCCCGGATTGATGGCGGCGTCGGTCTGGATGAAGTTACCCGGCTTGCGCGGATCGTCGGAGTAGGGGTTCGGACGGTTGACCGCGCTGACAATGCCGCGCGTCACTGAGAACTGGAAGTAGCCGAAGGGGCTGCCGAAGGCCAGTACCGTCTGTCCCGGCTCCAGCTTGGTCGAGTCTCCCCAGGGGATGCTGGGAAGATTGGTCGCATCCACTTTAAGCACGGCCAGGTCGGTCAGCTTGTCTACGCCGATCAGCTTGGCTTTCAGGATGCGGCGATCGTTCAGCGTCACCTTGATCTGGGTGGCGCCATCCACCACATGGTCGTTGGTCACAATGTAGCCGTCCGGCGAGATGATGATGCCGCTTCCCACGCCATGCTCGAATTGCGGCTGCGCGGGTTGCTGCAACATGGGCCCGAAGAACTGTTGCAGTCCCGGCGGAATGCCCTGCATCTGCCCGTCTGCGGCGGCTGCTTCGCCAGTGCCCCGCGAGGTGACGGCGACGTTGACCACGGCGGGAGTCACCCGCGACGCCACCGCCTCCATGGCGTGATCCAGCGAAGTAAGTGCGGACACGCTGTTTTCGTCGATTGCCGAGGCGGCGTGAACGTTGTCGTGGCCGACGAAGAGTGCGGCGCCCAGGACAAAGGCGCCAACCACCGCCGCCGGGGCGGATATCTTCTTCGCAAGTGCTACTAATTGATTAGTTGTTAGGAGCATGGAAATTCCTTTCCTGGTTGAAATTGCGGTTAGATTTGAACGATCAGCCAGCCGTTCTCAATGGCGACGGCGGCATACGAAGACCGATTGATCTGGGCGACGGCAATCACCACGTGCGCGGGTGTCTCAACTTCTTCCCACTCCGTCAGCACCACTAAATCCGGCTGGCTTTGGAGGCTCTGCCTGGCCTTGACGATGTTTCTCGCAGCGCTGGCGCCCCGCCGGTTCGAGAGACGCGAAGCCTGATAGGGCCTCTGCGGCATGACCGCCTTTACCAGCACGGGCGAGCCGCTGAATCCGCGCATGTTGATGCCGGCAGGATTTGGAGCCGGCAGGGAGCGAGCCTCCAACACCGGCTGCGCCAGCGTGGAGAAGCTCACCAACTGCGGGCTGCGGGCCAGAACCATGGCGCCCGCCGCCACGCCAAGGAGCAGGCTGCCGGTCAGAACCATGGCTTGTTTGCCGCTCATCGACTGTGTTGGCCGGCGCAGGATCCGGTGCACACGGCTCACCAACTCCGACTGCCGCTCCCAGGCGCCCAGCACCAGCGAAACGCTGCGGCGCAGCATGGAGTACTCTGCCAGGCGGGTCAGGCATACGGCATAGGCCTTGCGAGCGCCGGTTGCGTGCAGAACTCGGTCGTCACAGGCCAATTCCCGTTCCGCGCAAAGCTGGCGCTCCACCCACAGCAACGCCGGGTTCAGCGGAAAGAGCACCAGCCCGATCTTCTGCAGCAAGTTGGTCCAGTCGTCGCCGCGGCGCAGATGCTCCATCTCGTGCAGCACCACCTGCCGCAGCTCCTGGGCCGTGAGCCGCTCCAGCAGGGCAGGAGGAAGCAGAACGCGCGGTCCAAAGAACCCAAAGACGCTGGGACGTTCGACCTCGGCGGATGTGCAAAGCTCTGCCCGGCGTCCAGCCTTCCCGCTTTCATCCCGGTCCTCAAGCAGCGTCTGCAACGCCCCGTCAGCATGCACGGGAGTTGCCCGCCTCGCCAACCCGCGCAGACGGATTGCGCTCAAAGCCAGTTGCGCTCCTCTCCAGCAAGAAAGCATCGCCCAGACGCCGGCAATGGCCGCACTCCACACCAAGCTCAAATGAAGCGGTGGGTGAGGTACGGCGCTCCCAATGGCCCAACGTCCTCCCACAAAGGGAAGAACGTGCAGCAGCATCAGCAGGAGAAAGACGTTGGTCCACACCAGCGAGCGGGCAGCCGCGCTCAAACCGGGAAGCAGGCGCAGGCAGACAGCCACGCAGCCTGCCAGCACAACCCCTTCCCAGATTGCTGAAAACAATGCGCCGGCCACGGCCGCGCTGAGGGGTGAAACGCTGAGAAGGAGATGATCCATTCAGGACTCCTCCGGAGTTTCGTTGGGTAAACTCGCAATCGCCTCTTTCAGGCGCTTCAACTCGTCGGGCCGGATCTCGCCGTCGCCCAGCATGGAGAGCAGCAGCCGCTCCCGCGAGTTGCCAAAGAACCGTTGCAGCACATGCCGCACTTCAGACCGGCTGGCCTCGGCCTCGCCGATGCAGGAGCTGTACAGGAACGCCCGGCCCTCCTGGCGGTGGCGGACGTAGCCCTTGGTCTCAAGAATGCGGATGGTCGTCAGTACCGAGGTGTAGGCCAGCGCCGCTTCGGCTGAGGTCGCGGTCACCATCTCGGCAACCGTCGATTCTCCCCGCTCCCACAGCACTTTCATCAGCCGGAGCTCGGCTTGGGTCAGCGTGATGGATTTCTTTGGCGGCATAGGAACTGAGGATCGCTGAAGCTTCTGGAGCCCGCTCATCGACCTTCTCTGTTCTCTCAGACGCCAAACTAATCATTTAGTTGCTAACCTCCGTGAGATTTTTCGATCTTCTCCTCCTTCCGGGCCGGGTTGCCCCCGCAATCAGCCCTGCAAGTGGCTGCTTGTCAACAGGTTGCGGGGAACCATCTTGGCCCCCGGAGCCGTCCGGAATTCGCGCCGCTTCCTCGCGGGACTAGCCGGCGGCTATCTTCCCACGGGCGTTGAAACGCATCCGGCAGGCGCATCCGCGCTGCGCTGAAAGCGGCGGCGAACAGCGCCCCGCATTCCTCCGGGGTACGATGGAGGGGAACCGCGGAGCGCATTCAGCGCCCTGCGGTCGAGTCCATTGGTGCGGCGGCCTTGCGGTTGATGGCCCTGTGGACCTTTCGGATCAAGGACCCGTGACCCATGATGCCCTTCCAGAAAATCCTCTTCCCGGTCGATTTTTCCCAGGCAGTGATTGACTTGGCTCCCTCCGTCGCTGAAATGGCTGCGCGGTTCGGCGCGGCCGTCACGGTGCTCAATGCTTTCAACCTCGTCCGCAATTACAGTCTTGCGCCCAGCGCCGATGACCTCTGGGACGCCGAATTCGTCCCCATCCCCTATTCTGCCGCCCTCCAGAAACTTCGCGACCTGCGGGTGCGGCGCCTTGAAGAGTTTGCGCGCACGCACTTCTCGAATACCAGCCCTTCGACGCTTGTTGAAGACGGAGATCCTGCCATGGTCATCGAATGGGCGGCGCACCACGAAAATGCGGATCTGGTCATGATGCCGACCAAGGGCCTGGGAAGATTTCGCCGTCTGCTGCTGGGTTCGGTCACGGCAAAGGTGCTTCACGACGTCGCCTGCCCCGTGCTGACCAGCGCGCACGAGCCTGATCCTGGATCGCTTGCGCCCGCCGGTTGCCGTTCGGTTCTCTGCGCGGTGAACATGGACTCAGAAACCGCGGATGTCTTCAGAGCCGCGGCTTTCCTGGCCAAGTCATTTGGGGCAAGAGTGTGCCTGCTGCACATTGAGCCCTCGGCTGGGCAGAGCGGTCAGCCCTCTGACCCGCAAGAGATTCGCGACGCATTCGAGCGGGCTGTGGGCCCCGGCGGCGCAGCCATTGGAGCAAAGGCCCGCGTGCGCATCATGGACGCGGCAATCCCGGAGGGAATCCGGCGCATCGCCACGGAAGAAGAAGCGGACCTGGTCGTCGTGGGCCGCGGTCATGCAAGAGAGACGTTTTCTCAGGCATGGTCGCATTTGTACGCCATCATCCGCGAGTCTCCGTGCCCGGTTCTCAGTGTCTGAGGCGCGTCACGGCGCGGAGTCCGGGAACACGAGTGCTGTCCGCCACGCAGATGGTCGCTTATGTTTTGAAAGGGCACGGCTTTAGCCGTGCCGACAAAAGCCGCAAACCTCAAAGGGCTTTAGCGCGTTTTCAAGGAGAGTGTAAGGAACTGGGTGCCCCGTCCTTTTCGCGCTCTTTGCGCAAAGGGTGGGAAAGCAGTAGGCCGGCCTTACAGAAACGGTGAAAACGCTCTAGGTCTCTGACCGCTTGAAGTTGTACCAACTTGGGTGCCCCAGGTCCCGATTCTGGGACCTGGGAGAGGATGAATTCAAGGTACGAAATCATCCGGCCAGAGACCTAGCCCCTGAGGGAAGCCGCTCCCACGAATTCAATCCATTCGCGGGCCTCGGTAAATGACCCTGTTTGCGATGGCCTGCGCAAGCGACACGCAGGCAAGGCGTCACAGCACTTCAGCCCATTGCGGCGAGGCGGCAAAAGCGGCGTGAATGAGTCCCACGTGCGAGTAAGTCTGCGGAAAATTGCCCCACATGCGCGGCTCCGTAGGATCGAAATCTTCTGAAAGCAGCCCCAAAGGCGACAGCGCTCCGTGAATCCGGTCGAACAGTGCGCTCGCTTCTTTGCGTCGTCCCGCCGCGGCCAGGGCCTCGATCAACCAGAATGTGCAAATGACAAAAGCCACTGAGGGCTTGCCGAAGCCGTCGTTCAGGCTGTAGCGCTGCAGCCAGTCGCCCAGCGACAGGTCTTTTTGAATCGCTTCGATGGTGTTGATCAGCATCGGATCGCCGGCCGGCAAAAAGCGCAAACGGACCATCTGTAGCAGGGAAGCGTCAAGGTCTTCACCGCCGTAGTGGCCCACAAAGCTGCCTCTCTTTGCGCTCCACGATTGGGCGATGACCTCGGCATGAATCCGGCCTGCGGCGGAGTGAAACTCCGCGGCGTGTTCCGGTGCATGCAGGTCCGCGATGCGCGCCATGCGGTCCGCGGCGGCCCAGCACATGAGGCTTGAAAAGGTCTGCGGCTTCCACTCGGTGCGATATTCCCAGATGCCCGCGTCCGGCACTCCCGTCAGGGAGATGGCTTTTCGAGCCAGCCCCTCAATCAACTGCAACGCGGCCGGCGAGCGCTCCGCGCTCAGCCGCTCATCCAGAAAGATGGGCGTCAGCGCCAGAACCATCTCTCCGTAGATGTCGTTCTGAGAGTGCAGCGCCGCCCCATTGCCGATGCGCACCGGCTTTTCGCCGTTATAGCCGGGCCAGTTTGCAAGGCTCGATTCCTTCAGGTTCTGCGATCCGTCTACCCGGTAGAGCGGCGCCAGATCCAGCCCCGGCGCACCTCCGGCCACATTCAACAGGTACTGGACAAATTGCTCTTGTTCTTCAAATTGCCCCAAACGCCCCAGGGCATTCAGCACGTAATAGGAATCGCGCAGCCAGCAGTAGCGGTAGTCCCAGGTGCGGCCGCTGCCGGGGGACTCCGGAATCGACGTGGTCATGGCCGCGATGATCGCCCCGGTGTCCTCAAAGCAATGCAGCTTCAGCGTCAGCGCGGAGCGGATTACTTCCTGCTGGAACAGGGGAGGGGTGTCGCACTGTTTGACCCAGCGCTGCCAGTAGCGCGAGGTCTCGTTCAGAAATCGCTCGCACAGAGGCGCCAGAGGCTCTTCCACCGGTGCTCCCCAGGTCAGCACCAGGTGCTGGCGTCCGGTCAAGGTAAACGCCTGGCCGCCCAGGTAGGAGAGCGGAATGTCGGTAGTCAGCCTGACCTGGCTGGCGAATCCTTCAAAGCGGACGTGATGCGAACCTTGCAAGCGCGAGGGGGTGTCTTTGGACCAGCCCAGCCGCGGTTCGCACGCTACCGCGATGCGCGGGGTGCCCTCGATCGGCTCCACGATGCGTATCAGTTGCGTGGGACGGAACGCGCGCCCAAACTGCAGGAACCGGGGCACGAAATCGATCACCCTGAAGGAGCCTGTCGAGGTCTGAAAGGTCGTTTCAAGGATGTTCGTGTTGGGCGCGTAGCGCTGCGTTCCGGCCTCTCCTCCCGCCGGGCCAATGCGGAAGCTCCCGCCCTCCTGGCTGTCCAGAAGGGTTGAAAACAGCGGCTCGGAGTCGAAGCGCGGCAAGCAGCACCACACAATCTCCCCGCTGTTGTGCACCAGCGCTGAAAACTGGCAGTTCCCAATCAGACCAAGATCTTCAAGCCGCATTTTAGACACCATGGCTCAAGCCTCATATGTTCCAATCAAAAGTATGTCACGCGATCAGGACCGCGTGGCCGGACGCCTGGCCGAGCGAGCGAACCCGGGCCCGGCGGCTTGAAAATGAAGTATCTTCTTTCCCAGGCTTGTCTCTCCATCCCAGCCCGGTTGGCGCGGGAACGGACCTTGTGCGCCTTCGACTTCGATGGAACATTGTCGCCCATTGTCGCCCATCCCGATCAGGCGGCCATGCGCGTTCGGACGCGCAATCTGCTTCACCGCCTGGCGCCGCTCTATCCCTGCATCGTTGTCTCCGGACGCGCCCGCACAAACGTCCTCAACAAACTCAGCGGCATCAGCTTCGCTCAGGTCATCGGCAATCACGGCGCGGAAACAGGTGCGGCACAGAAGTCCCGCCACCTGGTGGAGCAATGGAAGGCTGCCCTGGAGCTTGCGCTTGGGCAGGTGCCGGGGCTGTGGGTGGAAGACAAGGGCTTCTCTCTGGCCGTGCATTATCGCCAGGCCTCGGAAAAGGTTGAGACGCGCAGGTGCATTCTCGCGGCCACCGGGGCATTGAAGAAAGTACGTGTCTTTGGCGGCAAGCAGGTTGTTAACGTGGTGATGGACTGTGCTCCCAACAAGGGCGATGCCGTGGCCGCGGAACGGGATCGCCTGGGGTGCGACTGGGTCTTGTACGTGGGCGACGACGAGAATGACGAGGACGCTTTCGCCCTGGAGGGGAACATCGTTGCCGTGCGCATCGGGCGCAAGTTGCGCTCTCACGCTCGCTACTACCTTCGCAACCAGGGTGAGATCGACGAACTGCTGGAACTGCTGGTGCGGCTGCGGGCGCCCGTCGCCCCGGCGTAATAAGGCGCCGCCAATCGCAATGGGTCAACAGGGAAAAGCAGCCAAAGGTCAGGACGAGAACGCATGGAACCCAACATTCAAACCGTAACCCTGCTCCTGCTGGTGGCCGCTGTCGTCGCCATGCTCACCCGGCGGCTTCGTCTCCCTTACAGCGTCGGACTGGTTACGGCCGGCATCATTCTCGCCTTCATGCCGTTTGCGCCGAATATTGTCCTGACCAAGGACCTTATCTTCACGGCCCTTCTTCCTCCGCTGTTGTTTGAAGCTGCGTTCTACATCTCCTGGAATCAGTTGCGCCGGGATTTTGCCGTCATTTTCGTGCTGGCCACTCTGGGAGTCCTGCTCTCCGCGGGCGTTACCGCGGTCGGCATGCACTTTGCCCTGCACTGGCAATGGATCAGCGCTCTCGTCTTCGGCGTGCTCATCGCCGCTACCGATCCGATCTCGGTGGTTGCCACATTCAAGGAAGCAAAGGCGCACGGCCGTTTGCTGGTGCTCATCGAGGCAGAGAGCCTCTTCAACGATGGCACGGCCGCGGTGGGCTTCGGCGTGGTGGTGGCCCTGGCTTCTGGACAGCAGTTCTCGGCCATTGCCATCTCCGCCATGCTTCTCAAGACAGTCGTGGGAGGCGTCCTTTGCGGCGCTGCGGTCGCACTTGCCGCCCTGCTGCTCACCGGGCGAACGAAAGATCATCTTGTCGAAATTACCTTCACCACCGTAGCCGCCTACGGCTCCTTCCTGCTTGCCGATCACTTCGGCTTGTCCGGGGTCCTGGCCACCATTACCGCGGGACTTGTCATGAGCAATTTCAGGTTGCTCAACGGAATTTCCCCGCGCGGCAAAGAAGCCGTTCAGTCATTCTGGGAATACGCCGCCTTCGTTGCCAACTCGCTGGTGTTTCTGCTCATCGGCATGCACGTGGCCCATCAGAATTTCGTGGCCATCTGGCTTCCGGCGGCAATCGCAATTGCCCTGGTAACACTGGGCAGGGCGGTGGCCATCTACCCCTGTTGCCTTCTCTTCCTGCCGACCAGGCTGCGCGTAGCCTGGAAGCATCAGCACGTCCTGTTCTGGGGCGGCTTGCGCGGAGCCGTGGCCCTGGCGCTCGCTCTTGGTCTGCCCCCTACAGTGCCGCTGCGCGAAGACATCATTGCCATCAGTTTCGCCGTGGTCGCCTTTTCCGTCTTCGTGCAAGGCCTCAGCATGGTGCCGTTTCTTCGCTGGATGGGAGAGATTCCGAGCTGAGAATCGTACTTTGCGAGGGCGCAACGCGGTTGTGCTAACAGGATGATAGGCAGATGGTGCAGCGAGATGCTGGCGGCAAGGTTGGCGAGGGCCTTGACCGCGAGGTAAAGATCGCCTGCCGCCACAGTCCCTGCGGGCCCATAAAGCCGGTCGTCGAGACAGGAACGAATGTCCTGCTTGCGAATCGATCTTAAAGCCCGCTTCTGCTGTGCTGCACATTCACGCGGCGGTCGGCCCAGGAAACCGATTCAACCCAGCGCGTGGGAATCAGCACCGAGCGGTCCCGCAGCCAATCCCCGGCTTTCACGTCCAGGTAGCCGAGATGCCAGGATGCCTCGTCCACGATGAATCCTTGCAGACGCCCAATTTCGCCATCTGTTGCCGAAACTTCATAGTCGAGCAGGTCCGCGGTGCTGCGGAGGTGAGAATCCTCCTTGGTGTGCACCGGATACTTCCTTCCCGTGGGCATCAGAGTCGACCCGCCCAACTCGCTGTCAATCCAATAGGCAAGCCAGCCGAAGTACTCCCGCATGGCAATTTCCTGCTGCCGCGAAACCGGCTTCTCGGTATCGACTTCGGGGCTATTCTGCACTTGCTCCTTGGTAAAGTGGACCTGAAATATCCGCTTCCCCCAATCCGGCTTTTCCGCCGCGGCAATCGAGAGAACCACATCGCGGCGTTTCAGCCACGTCCCCACGTCAACTACCAGATAACGGACCGTCCACGACTGGTCGTCGAACAGAAAATTGCGGACACTTCCGATTTCGCCGTCAGTCGCCACTACGGAAGAACCAATCAAGGCTTTCAGATCGTGTAGCATGCTTCTCCTTTGTGTCGCGGCCCCAGAATACCACGGGCTTCTGTGAACCCTTCGTGTGTTTGCGTAAGGTGGTTGGCCCTTCTTCTTCGACGCAAAACGGGCATTCGGAGTTGTCCGCGCCGGCAGCTGCGCCCGGCGAGTTATTGAACCAGCACAGCAGTCATCTTTGGCCCTTGCGCCTTCCTTTGTCACAGAAACTTGCCAAACAGCGGCAAAATGGGCGGACCGAGTTTTTTGGGTCTTCTTTTGTAACGAATTGCTCACTCCGTGACTTTAGTCTTGTGAACACAACAGCCGAGGTCACTTTACCTATGATTTCCCGCTATCCAGCCCTGGGTCTCTCTCTCCTGCTCTGCATGGGAGGATTGACCGCCGCAGCGCAGCAACCTCTGACGCTCCGGCAAGCCATCAATGAGGCCCTGGGGCAAAGCCCCGAGGCGGCCATTGCGCGCGCCGGCACCCAGGATGCCAGGTCGGCCGCGGTCCTGGCGCGCACCCAACTGCTACCGCAACTCAACTTCACTGAGGACATCTCCCGCGGAAACGATCCCGTCTATGCCTTCGGCACCCGTCTTCGGCAGCGCCAGTTTGCCCAGGCCGACTTTGCCCTGAACGCTCTGAACCGTCCTCAGCCCATCGGCAACTTTGCCGCCCGCTTCTCCGGCTCATGGATGGCTTTTGACTCGTTCAAGACACAAAAGGAGATCCATCGCGCCGATCTCTTCAAGCAAAGCGCCTCTTCCTCCGCCAAGGCGGTGGACCAGGAGATTGTCTTCCACGTTGTGGGGGCATACCAGTCGGTGCTCTACGCGCAGCGGCAGATCGCCGTCGCCCAGCATGAGCAGGAGACGGCGGGGGCGCTGCTGACTTCAGTGGACGACCATGTGAAGGCGGGCCTCGCGGTGGAGTCGGACCGGATGTCTGCCCAGGTGAATACAGCGGCCCGCAAGGAAGAACTGATTGCGGCGCAGGGCGATCTTGAGCTGGCGTGGGCCCAGTTGCGCGAGGCCATGGGCACCCCGGACCTCAAGGCAACCGAATTGAAGCCGATCGAGCCCCATACTTTCCCCCAGCCCCCGCTGGAGGAGGAGATGGCCACCGCGGCAAAAACGCGGCCTGACCTGAAGGCGCTGGGAGAGGCGCAATCGGCGCAGGCCTCCGCCCTCGGAGCCGCACGTTCTGACTTTGGCCCGCGCGTGAGCGCCTACGGAAACTGGGAAGAAGACCGCACCTCGTTTGCCGGTACGGGAGGCAATAACTGGGTGGCCGGTGTCCAGATCAGTGTGGACATTCTCCCCCTGGGCAAGCGCGCCCAGCTTGCGCGTGAGAATGCCGCCAAGCAGCGGGTCGATGCACAACTGGCTGCCTCGCAGCAGCATGTGCGCTTGCAAGTGAGCCAGGCGCATATTCACAGCGAGACAGCGGAGCTATCGCTGGCTACAGCCCAGGCCGCGATGGATCAATCGGCTGAGAGCCTCCGCATCCTCAAGAACCGCTACACTGCGGGCCTTGCCACCATCACCGATCTGCTGCGCGCCGAGGATGCCGAGCGGCAGAGCCAGTCCAACTACTGGCATGCCGTCTACGGCAACGCCATGGCCTATGCCGAACTGCTTTACGCGACAGGGACGCTGACTCCCGATGCGGCGGAGGATTTGCAATGAGAATTCTGTTATCGGGTTGTTTGCTTGCCGCATCCGCGGCAATGATGGCCGGTTGCCACGGCGATGAGTCCGCTTCGCCTGCGGCCATCCAAACCATGCAGGCGCGCGTCGTTGAGAGCCAGCAGCAGCAGGTGCCCCTGAATGTGCGTTCCACGGGTACCGTGCATGCCCGCGAGACGGCCATGGTGTCCGCTCAGGTAATGGGCCGGATCAAGCAGGTTCTGGTCCGCGAGGGAGACAGTGTGCGCGCCGGACAAACCCTGGCCGTGCTCGACGATGCGGCCCTGCGCGCCTCGGTGGATCAGGCGCAGGCCGCGGTGAAAGCCGCGCAAGGCGAGCAGGTTGCCGCGCAAACCGACTCCAGGCTGGCGGCCAGCACTCTCGATCGCTATCGGCAATTGCAGTCCGAGAAGAGCGTCAGTCCGCAGGAGATGGATGTTGTCTCTCGTCAGGCTGAGGCTTCCTCCGCCAGGCTCGATGCCGTCCGTGCGCAGACTGAAGCGGCGCGGGCACAGGAAAGCGGTGCGCGCACCATGCTCGGCTACACGCGCCTGGTGGCGCCCTTCTCCGGCGTGGTCACGGCGCGCATGGCCGATCCCGGAACCATGGCCTCGCCCGGCGTGCCTCTGCTTCAGGTGGATCAGACCGGCGCTCTGCAACTGCAAGCCGCGGTCGATGAGTCGATGATCGCCGCGGTTCACAAGGGGATGAAGGCGCAGGTTGCCATGGATGGCGTTTCCTCCGCAAACCTCTCGGGCGTTGTCGCGGAGATCGTCCCCGCCGCCGATTCATCCAGTCATAGCTTTCTGGTCAAGATCGATCTGCCCGCATCCAGCCAGTTGCACGCCGGCATGTATGGAACGGTCGAGTTCGCCAACGGCACTCGGCAGGCAATCCTGATTCCGCGTTCCGCTGTCGTTCTGCACGGCTCGCTGCCCTGTGTCTTTGTCCTCGACAGTCAGGGAATCGCACAGCTCCGTTATCTCACTCTTGGAGCCGCACAGGGAAGCCTCGTCGAGGTCCTGTCGGGCATCTCTTCGGGCGAAAGGCTTGTTGACACGCCGGGTGACCGCGAGCTGGCCGGCAAGCGCATCGAGGTCCAGCCATGAAAGTAGAACTTGGAATCGCCGGGCGCCTGGCGCACACCTTTCTCAACTCCAAGCTAACGCCCCTCTTCATCGCCGCATCGCTGGCCCTGGGAATTTTCGCCGTGGCCATCATTCCTCGGGAGGAAGAGCCGCAGATTCTTGTGCCCATGCTCGACATTACGACCGCCATGCCGGGGGCTTCGCCCGCGGAGGTGGAACAGCGCGTCACGCTGCCCATCGAGAACCTGGTGCATCAGATATCGGGCGTCGAGTATGTGTACTCGACTTCGTCTCCGGGCCAGAGCCTGGTGATTGTGCGCTTCCTGGTCGGCACGCAGCAGGAAGATGCGCTGATCAAGGTCTACAGCAAACTCTACTCGAACTTCGATCGCATGCCGCCGGGAGTTTCGCAGCCGATCATCAAAGCCCGCTCCATCGACGATGTGCCCATCATGGCCTTGACTCTTTGGGGCGAGCACTACAACGGCTATCAGTTGCGCGCCATCGCCGCTGAGATCCAGCACAACATCGGCCAGATTTCCGATGTATCGGAAACCTCGATCATCGGCGGCCTTCCGCGCACCATGCGCGTGGAACTCAGCACAGAAAAGCTGAATGCCTACGGCTTGTCGCCCATGGCCATCGTCGGCCATTTGCAAGCCGCCAACGCCAGCGTGCAGGCGGGCAACTATGCCGAGAACAATCAGGAAGTCCAGGTGGACGCGGGCAACCTTTTCACCAGCCGCGAAGATTTGGAAGCTGTCGTGGTGGGCGTGGTGCGCGGACATCCCGTGTATCTGCGCGATGTGGCCGACAAGATCGTCGATGGCGCAGCTGATCCGTCGAACTACGTCGTCTATGGCACCACCAACGCGAGCCATGCGGGGTCTCCGGCGGCGCGCCAGTATCCGGCGGTGACCATCACCGTAGCCAAGCGCAAGGGAACCAACGCCACCGACATCGCCAATGCCGTGCTCAAGAGCGTGCACCGGATGCAGGGTGTGTCGGTCCCCAACGACGTAACCGTATCCATCACCCGCAACTACGGCGCTACGGCCAAGGACAAGTCGGACGAACTGCTCGAACACCTGCTGCTGGCCACGCTGTCGGTCACTCTGCTGGTCGCTCTGTTCCTGGGTTGGCGCGAATCGGGTGTGGTCCTGCTGGCCATCCCGGTCACGCTGGCCCTCACCATGTCGGTGTTTTACTTCCTGGGCTACACCATCAACCGCGTCACACTCTTCGCCTTGATCTTCAGCATCGGCATTCTCGTCGATGACGCCATAGTTGTGGTCGAGAATATGGTGCGCCATTTCCGGCTTCCTGAAAGCCATGGCCGCTCCATGAGCGAAGTTGCGGTTGAAGCCGTAGCCGAGGTGGGTAATCCCACCATCCTGGCCACCTTTGCCGTGATTGCGGCCGTGCTGCCCATGGCCTTTGTCCGCGGCCTGATGGGACCGTACATGCGTCCCATTCCCGTGGGCGCCTCGGCGGCCATGCTCTTCTCTCTGCTGGTTGCCTTCGTGGTCTCGCCCTGGGCTGCTCTTCGCCTTCTGGGCAAGCATCTGCAAGGGGCCAAGATACTGGAACCCGAGACCGAGAACTGGCGGACCAGGATCTATCGCCGCATCATGACGCCGCTGATTCAATCCTCTCGCAACCGCACCATATTCTTTATCGCTGTGGCCGTGCTGCTGCTTGTCTCGGTGGCGCTGGTGCCCCTCGGATTGGTGCGCGTGAAGATGCTGCCCTTCGACAACAAGAGCGAGCTTCAGGTGGTGATCAACATGCCCGACGGCACGCCGCTCGAACAGACTGCGCGGGTTGCGCAGGCCCTGGGCGACGAGCTTGCGCGCCAGCCCGATGTGCTCAACTACCAGACGTACACCGGCACCTCCGGTCCCTATAACTTCAACGGGCTGGTGCGCCACTACTACATGCGCCGCCTCCCGAATCAGGCCGACATCCAGGTCAACCTGCTGCCCGCAAAACAGCGCAGCGTGCAGAGCCATGAGATCGCCAAGCGGCTTCGTCCGCTGATGGACGCCATCGGCAACCAGTACGGCGCGCGCATCCAGGTCAGCGAAGTCCCGCCCGGCCCACCGGTCATCCAGACGCTGGTTGCCGAGGTTTACGGCCCGGATCTCGATGGTCAGACGCAGGTCGCCCAGCAGATCAAGTCCATCTTTCAACACACTCCGGGTGTCGTCGATACCGACTGGTACGTTGAAGACCCGCAGCCGCGACTGGTGATGCGTGTGGATGAGGTCAAGGCGGCGCAGCACGGCATCGCGGTCTCCGATGTAACTCACGCTCTGGCGCTCGCCATCTCCGGTACGCAGGTTGGCCTGCTCCACGATCAAACCGCCCGTGAGCCGATTCCAACAATCGTGCAGATTGATCGCGCGGATCGCTCCTCGGAGCAAGGGCTGGAAAACATCCGCCTGCCCGGCTCGGACGGCGTCATGGTCTCGCTGCGGGAGTTGGTGACCGTGGAGCACAAGACCATCGAGCGCAGCATCTATCACAAGAACTTGCGCCGCGTGGTCTATGTCACCGGAGACGTGGCCGGAGCGGAAGAGAGCCCGGTCTACGCCATCATGAAGATGAACAAGGCGCTCGACCACCTGGTGCTCCCGGCCGGATATACGCTCACTCGCTATAACGCCTCCATGCCGGACTCCACCAATCACTACTCGATGAAGTGGGATGGCGAGTGGCACATCACCATCGAGGTCTTCCGCGACATGGGGCTGGCGTTCGCCGCCGTGCTCGTGCTCATCTACGTCCTCGTGGTCGGCTGGTTCCGCTCCTTCATCGTGCCCTTGATCATCATGGCGCCCATTCCGCTCACCCTCGTTGGCATCATGCCCGCTCATGCCATGCTCGGGGCATTCTTCACAGCCACGTCGATGATCGGCTTCATTGCCGGCGCTGGCATCATCGTGCGCAACTCGATCATCCTGGTCGATTTCATCGAACTCAGAATTCGCCAGGCAATGCCTCTGGCTGAGGCGGTCATCGACGCTGGCGCGGTTCGTTTCCGTCCCATGCTGCTCACCGCCGCTGCGGTGGTTGTGGGCGCCAGCGTGATTCTCTCCGACCCCATCTTTCAGGGTCTTGCCGTCTCGCTGATTGCCGGCGCCGTGGCTTCCACCTTCCTCTCCTGGCCAACCATTCCCGTCCTCTACTACATGGTTCACTCCCGGCGTCATTCTCAGCCGCAACCTCAACCCGATAACGATCAAGGAGATTCCCTATGACAATTGAACGCGGTGTGCGCCTGATGGCTGGCGTCATGGTGCTGTTGTCGCTCGCTCTGGCACATTATCTTTCTCTCTACTGGCTGTGGCTGACGGCCTTTGTCGGACTCAACCTGTTGCAGTCGGCCTTTACAAACTGGTGCCCTGCCATGGCGATTCTTCGCGCCATGGGTTTGAAAGATGCCGGTAGCTGCCCGAGCAAGTGAGGCCAGAAATGAATGACAGACGCTTCAATGCTGCCCAGGCGCGCCGCCTCGACGATCCCGCGCGCCTGCTATGGCTTCCCCCTGACGAAATCATCGCCGCGCTGCATCTTCGCCCCGGCGATACCATCGCAGACATCGGCGCGGGCACCGGATATTTCTCGGTGCCTCTGGCGCAGGCTGCCGGCCCGTCCGGCAAGGTCTATGCCGTCGATGCCCAGGAAGAGATGCTCGTATGGCTAAGGCAGAAACTGGCTGAGTCCGGTTTGTCCAACGTGGAAGCCATGCAGGCAGAGGCGGATTGCACCGGCCTGCCCGATGCCAGTTGCGGCATGGTCTTTCTGGCCAATGTCTGGCACGAGTTTGCGAATCGCTCTGCCATTCTGCGCGAATCCAGCCGCATCCTCAAAGCAGGCGGACGAATCGCAATTCTCGATTGGCGTCCCGATGTGGAACCTCAGGCCGGGCCGCCGCTCGAGCATCGCCTGAGCGCATCGGGTGCAGGCGGCGAGTTGCGTTCCGCGGGCTTCCAGCATGTTGCCAACGTGAATGTTGGCCGCTACTCATGGCTCGTGCAAGGGGAGAAAATGCAATGACAGCGCGCAAGGGTGTGAGTCGGCCGTGCAGTTCGCGGCGCCATCGCGGCGAACGGGTCAAGGATGAGGTCTACCGCCAGATGTTTCTCCTGGAGGAGAGCCGCCCAGGCGCCGAGATGGGACTCGCTCTAGCCTTGTTGCAGGCCTGGATGGCGGCTGACTCCGAACCCCAACCCGGCGGTGAACTCGATTGGCTGAAGAAGATCTCCCCCATCTGTCTTCAGATGATTGAGGCATCCTTGCAAGGGAGCGAAAGCGGGCGCCAATGTATTCAATGAGCTGCTCTTGTCTTTGCTGCGGCAAGCAGGCAATCCTGCATGGGAACCGGCCAGTGTTTATGCGCCGGGGGAATATACTGGGAATGATCTTGGCGACCCCATGCGATGCGACCTGAACTGATTCAAGCTACAGAGCTACTGCGCCGCAACACTCCTGAAGCTGTGGAGGAAGCGATCGGCTTGCTTCAGAACACTGTCTATTCCTTCAGTATGAAGATTTGCGGCCATCATGAAGACGCCCAGGACACCATGCAAGAGGTGCTCTTTCGTTCTCTGGGGCACCTGGCCAAACTCCAGAACCCGCAGGAACTGGCTGTCTGGCTCTACACCGTCACCAGAAATCGCTGCTGGCGCATGCGCCGCAAAAGCACTCATGCTCCGTCGAGCCTTCTCTCGCTCGACGACCTGATGCCGGACGGCGAAGAATTGGGGAGGTTGCTGCGCGATGCCGCGGAGAGCCCGGAAGGCAACCTCCTGCACGCCGAGCAGCGCTATCTGCTGCATCAGGCCATCCTGCGCATCCCTGCATCGCTGCGTATTGTTCTCGTGCTTCACGATATGGAGGAGTTATCCACGGAGCAGGTTGCGCGGATTCTCCAGATACAGCAGGGAACCGTGCGGATTCGCCTTCATCGGGCTCGGCTGAGCGTGCGCAAGGAGATGAGCGAAATCCTCAGCGGCGTTGCAAAGTCCGCGGATGACACCGGATCCGTCGCGAAAAAGTCCAAGGGGAAGCGCTCCAAGAGTGCGCAGCCCCCGGCCGAATGCCGCGAACTGTTTGCCAATCTCTCTGAATATCTGGATGGCCGCGTCGAGCCTGTCGCCTGCGAGCAGATGCGCGGACACATCGAGGCCTGTCCGTCCTGTGTGGCGTTCCTGCGCGACCTGCGAGCCGCCATCGATCGCTGCCGGGCCCTGGATATCCCCTGCGATCCCAACGTCGTGGCGCGCTTGCGCGCCATCCTCACGCGCGAATACCTACGCATGTTGCTGCTGCCGGCAACCGACGAGTCGCCGCGGTTCTGTAACAAATAGCCCGCTTTGTGTCTTTGTTCTAGTGGTGTCCGCCATGCAGATGGTCGTTTAGGTTTTGAAAGGGCACGACTTCAGTCGTGCCGTAAACGGCCCAAGATGAGCTGGGCTTTAGCCCCTGAGGGAAGCCGCTCCACGAATTCAACCCATTCATGGGCCTCGGTAAATGACCCTATTTGCGGTGGCCTACACTAGGTCTCTGACCGTATGATTTCGTACGTCGAGTTCATGCTTTCCCAGGTCCCAGAATCGGGACCTGGGGCACCCAAGTTGGTACAACTTCAAGCGGTCAGAGACCTAGTGAGAAAGGAAAACGAATATGGAAGTGAAGATTACCCATCTCGATCAGGTCAGGTTCGCCATTCAATCGCGGTCTCATACGGTTATCTGCGATCAACCGGCAGAAAACGGGGGCGAAGATACGGGAATGACGCCGCCCGAGTTTCTGTTGGCATCACTGGGTTCCTGCGCGGCCTTCTACGCCGTGCAATACCTGAAGACCCGCAATCTCGCTCAGAGCGGCGTCGAGGTTACCGTCACGGCCGAAAAGCTGAAGCAGCCCGCACGGGTTGGCAACTTCCTGATTCATGTTGTGTGCCCCGTCGTTCTCACCGAGGAACAGACGGAAGGCCTCATGCGCTCCGTGCATCACTGCCTGGTTCACAACACGCTGTTGGCGCCGCCGGAGATCAAGATCGAATTGGCCATGCCCCAGCCAACCGCGCAGCAAGCCTGAAGTCGCGCCAAGCGGTCGTCCGGCTCAAGAGCGCCGCGTGAAGCGGCAGTCGCGAGCCGGGTTCCGCGAAAGATCAAACCAGACTTGACGCGGGCTTTCGTCCGAACCGGTCCCGAGCCACCCACCCCAGGGCCAGCAGCGTGATCAGAGCGATGATCGCTTGCGAGATGACGCAGTACAGGCACCACACCATGAGTATGTCTTTTTCCACGTAAGTCAGGTACAGCGCAAATCCGAGCCCCACGAGGGCTGCCGCGGCCACCAGTTTTCGCCGCCGCAGCAGCGCCAGTCCGGCCAGCGCCAGGTAGCCCGCAATGCCCATCGCGGCCACCGGTATGTGCGCAATCTCGGCAAAGGGACTGTGATTCACCACGCCGCAGTCCCACTTGGCGTTGATGTCGCAGGGCTCGGTGGCTGTCGAATAATGCACGCGCAGCGCAAGAATTGAAACCAGCACGCCGGCTAGCGCCAGCAGCACTATCAAGTATCCCATCGCCTTCACGAAAATCTCCTTTTCAATCTTGAGCGTACCTCATGCGATCGCCTGGGTCTCTGACCGTTCGCATTTGTACCAAACCATGGGTGCCCCCGGTCCGGGGCCCCCACGGACAGGCCTTCGTCCGTGGGGTGGAGGTCCCGATTCTGGGACCGGGGAACGCACGAACTCAAAGCACGAAATCATGCGGTCAGAGACCAACGTCGCAACGTCAAGGGCGACTCACCGTGCCTGCGGGTCAGCCGCGGCAGCAGGTTGCTGCTTCTGAGCCAGCGCGGCTCGCGCAGCAGCATGCATGGCCTCCGCCCTGCTTGGTCGCCGCGCTCACGGGTTGCAGAGCTGCCTGCTCAAACATTTTGAGTGCCTGCTGCCCAGTGGTATTCTCCGGCGCAACCCAGCCGTGAATGCCCGCTGCCATCAAGTGCCCAAAAGCGCCGTTGCCGATTTCGGTGAAAACGACGTCCGTGCAGCTTTGCCGAATGGTAACCTCTACGGCGCTCTTGCCGTTCATCCCGTCGTTCTTCACGAATTCAAGGGCTTTCGTCTCCGTGTCCGAGACCATGATCCACTCTGCTTTGCCAAAATGCGAAGACATTTGCCCATCCGCGCGATCCGCGGACATCATCACTGCAATCCTGCTCATTAAGCTCCTCGATTCGGTAGACGAAAGTTGAGTGCGCTTGGGTAGCAAGCTTGCCACCGGGCGACTAGATGTAATATACACCTAGACAGGGCATTCGTCTTTACCACGGAGAGCAGGCCGCCACCTCTATGTCAGTCAGTCTTGATTCCAAAGCGCTCGAACCGAAGCCCGCGCAGCAACGCCGGCCAGGGTGCTGCAAGCGGCCCGGCCAGGGGCATCCCTGCACCTGCGCCATGGGCAACGTCTCCCGCTTTATCGAGCCGGTCGTGTTGCGGATTCTGAATGAGAAAAAGCGATCCTACGGCTATCAGATTGCCGAGTGCCTCGCGCTGTACGCCCTCACGGACGCCGCCATCGAGGGCGCGGCTCTCTATCGTACCCTCAGAACGCTGGAGGCCAACGGCCATGTCTCTTCCACATGGGACGTTGGCGATGGCCCGGCGCGGCGCATCTACGCGTTGACCCGCTCTGGCCATGTGCATTTGCGCGACTGGGCCTATCTTCTGGAGGGGCTTGGCAAGGCTATGATTGATTTTGCCCGCGAAACCAGGGGCGCCAACCTCAAGGACGCTGGCAAATAATGGCCGTCAAACTGCTGCCTTGCCCGATGGATCGGCAAGGCCGCGCTGAGAGTTGAAGGAACGGAGAATCGAATGTCGGAAACCATCGCGGTGAATCGGAACAGCGATCAACAACCCGGCGAGTGCGCACCGGAACAACGGGTGAGCCTCCTGCCAAATTCCATCCCATCGGCCGATGTGCGTCCAGCGGATGCGGCGCCCGGCAACGAAACGCTGAATCCCGAATGCTTTGTCTGCGGTGGTGAAAACCCCAACGGACTGCATCTTGATTTCCAGGCAGAAGGCCAGCGCGCATCGGCAACATGGACAGCGCGAGTTGGATGGGAAAGCTACAAAGGGGTCATCCACGGCGGCATTCTCTCTTCCGTCCTCGACGAGGCCATGGCCAAGGCTATCATCTCAGGGGGCGATCAGGGCTTTACCGCCGATTTGAGAATTCGCTTCCGCAAGAAGGTGTCCGTTGACGAGGTCGTCTTCGTAACCGGATGGGTCGTCAGCGCGGAGAAGAGAAGGATACTGGCGGAGGCCAGCATCACCTCCGCGGAGGGTGAGGAAAAGGCTCATGCCTGGGGCGTGTTTCTCACCGCGCGGCATTCCTGAGCTTTGCGCTCGCTGGCAGGGGCCGGCTCAAGGACGAAGAAGCGGCTTGAACTTTTCTTCGATCGTGTTCAGGTTCGTTTCCCCCAGAAACTTCGCCTGGACGTTGCCCTGGCTGTCGATGAGAAACGTCAGCGGCAGCCCGAGAACTCCGCCATACAATTCACCCAGCTCTTCATCGCCCATGGCAACCGGGTAATTCAACTTCAGCTTGGTTGCCATCCTGCGCGCCAGCGCCGGGTCATCGTCCATGGATATGCCGATGATGCGCAGTCCGCGCGGGCCGTACTGAGATTCCCATGCAACGAAGCGCGGCATCTCAAGCTGGCAGGGCGCGCACCATGTGGCCCAGAAGTTCAGCAGAACCACCTGGCCCCGGTAAGCGCTGAGATCCAGTCGCTTGCCTTGCAGATCGGTGCGCACAAACTCCGGCGCCGGCTTGTGAATCAGGGAACTGGCGGCGAGCGCAGGCTGCGCTATCCCCGCACCGAGACACACGCACACCAGCGCCTTCAGCGGAAAACTGCGGCCAAGCGCGCACCAGGCCATCCCCATGCCGCGCAGGATCGCCCGCGGGCTTCGCCGCGCTTCCTGGTTAGCGGCCCTGTTCAACGGGATATCCCTTGTCGGCCCAATCCGTGCCGAAGTTGTTGGCCAGGTAGAGCACCTTCACGTTGGTAAACCCCATCTCGCGCAACTTGGCAAACGCTGGCCCCAGATTCGGACAACGATTCCACGGACAGCAACCGCAATAGAGCACGATCAGCTTCTTTCGCGGCAGTGAGTTCACCCGGTTCTGCAACTGCTCGAGTCCGGCCGGCTGCGAACCAGCCCCCGCATATTCCGATCCGGGGATGTGACTCTCTGCAAACAGGAGGTGCGAGCCGACCTGCAGCATCAGCGGCTTGTCCGCGCTCCCACTCTGCAACATGTGGCGCAGAGCCTCTGGTTGCAGTATCTGGGCCTCTGGAATGGTAAGCGTGCTTCCCGGTGCAACCTGGTTGAAGCCGAACTGCGCCCGCGCCGGGGAACAAGCAAAGAGAAGGACGAATGCAAGAAAAGCGGCTACCGTTCCCGATAGCCGATTGAAGCTGATTTTCATGGCAGTGTCTCCACGTCGAGTTTAGCGCACTAGGTATCTGACCGCTTGAAGTTGCACCGACTTGGGTGCCCCAGGTCCCGATTTTGGGACCTGGGAAAGCATGAACTCAAGGTACGAAATCATCCGGTCAGAGACCTAGCCAGGGGTGTATTAACCCCCGCAAGGTCGACGCGCCGTCCTCACGCCAGGCAGGCGCAGGCAGCGCGGTCCAGGTGATCGCAACTGCCAGCGGGTGTTGCAATCGGCGGAGTGAACGATTCTGCCCGAAGATACTCTCCTTTGCAAATCTTTTGACCGCATCCTCGCACCCATAGCTAATTTGTGGATGACGGCAATCGTTCCCATTGCGCATGGTTCATACTTTCAGGATGCGGTTATCTTGGCAGCGAACAGGCATCGTGCTGGCCTGGCTGGCAACTGCGGGATCGACTGGCTGGGCGCATGCGAACAGCGTGGCGCAGGGCGGGATACCCGCTGCCGCGCTTTGGCAGCATGCAGTCAATAAGGCCTCGCGCAAAGCTCCCGAGGCGCGAATGCTGGTGCTGGATATTCGCTCGGGACATCTGCTGGCGTCGGCGCACCTTTCTGAAGCAAGCCGCACGCTGGCGACGCCTGGCTCAACGCTCAAGCCGTTGATCCTCTATTTCGCTCTTGCCTCCGAACACTGGAACCCGGAGCGCAGGGTGGCGTGCAGCGGGCAGATGCATATTGGCAGCCACCAGCTCAACTGTTCCCACCCGGTCGCGGATCCCATGAATGCGCAGCAGGCGCTTACCTGGTCCTGTAACTCCTATTTTGCCGAATTGGCGGGAACGCTCTCGCCCCAGGAACTGCGCCAGGCTCTCAGCGCCCGGGGCTTGTTGGCGGCCACGGGGCTCGCCCGGCAAGAAGACGTGGCCTTCTTTCGCGAGCCCCGCACCGCGGAGCAGATTCAGCTCGCCGCGCTGGGCGTGGAAGGGATTCGTGTTACCCTGCCGGAGTTGGCCGAGGCCTATCGGTCGCTGGCGATCGAGCTGGCCGCGCATCCCCAGTCGGTCGCGGCAAGGACTGTGGCTGCGGGGCTGACGGACTCGGCCAGCTTTGGCATGGCGGGCGCTGCCGCGCTGGGCGGCGTGCCCGTCGCCGGCAAAACCGGCACAGCCAGCGCGGAGAGCGGCGGCGCCACACACGGCTGGTTCGTGGGCCTTGCGCCGGCCCAATCGCCGCAGGTGGTCGTGGCCGTCTACGTGCCCTCGGGGCGCGGCTCGGATGCGGCGCGCGTGGCCGCATACCTGCTGATGCTCTCCCCGCTGAGGAAGCCATGAAGCGGGTTTCGGTGGCGCTTTGTCTCGCCTTCTGCTGCGCCGCGGCTCTGGCTCAGGCGGCTCCGCGTTCTACCATCCGCGTCGGCCTTTGGACGCTTTGGCGCGACCGGGAAGCAACCATCACGCCGGTTTCCAGCGCCTCGGTTCGATTGTGCGAGACGTGCGCCGCAAGCCCGCTCGCAGCCATTGCCGTGCGGGCAGAAGACGCACACCTGCATTGGACAGAGCAGAATGGCCGCGCTCACTCCTCGGCGGTGATGCTGCTTGCCGGCGCCTACCGGATCGCCGCTCATGGGGAGTCGCTGACAATCTCTTACCCGCTCAGGATCACCGCACACGCGGGCGCGCTGGTTCTGGTCGCAACGCTGCCGGTGGAGCGATACGTCGAGCTGGTGGTGGCCGCCGAGAGCGGCTCGGCGGATTCGCCGGAGTCCCGCAAGGCGCTGGCCATCGTGGCGCGCAGCTTTGCGCTTGTCCCAACCCATGGGCACACCGCATTCGATGTCTGCGACTCGACTCATTGCCAGTGGGTGCATTGGCGCTCGACGCCCCAGGCTCATGCGGCCACACTGGCTACCGCAGGGGAAAGCTTGTGGTACCACGGCAGCCGCGCCGAGGCCTACTTCCATCAGAATTGCGGCGGACGCACGGCGGCAGCTTCAGAGGTCTGGCCAGGGAGCAGCGCATCCGCTCACGCCGCTCGCGGCCCGCTGGTCTCGCGCCCCGACCCTTATTGTCTCCGTGCCGGATCGAGCCAGTGGTCGGCCACACTTTCTCGTGCGGAGTTGACCCAGGCGTTGGCAGCGGCTGGCTTGGCTGCGCCCGGATGGAAGAGCCTGACGGTTGCCGAGCGCGGCGAGTCGGGCCGCGCAACCTGGCTGCTGGCCGGTTCAACCAGGATTCCGGCAGAAGATTTTCGCCTGGCCGTAGGTCGCGCCCTGGGATGGAACCGCATTCGCAGCAATTGGTTTGAGGTTGCGGCAGAAGGCGGCAGTTTTCTCTTCCATGGTCGCGGTTCTGGACATGGTGTGGGCCTATGCCAGGCCGGCGCGGCAGAGATGGCGCGGGAGGGGCACAGTTACCGCGAGATTCTTGCCCAGTATTTCCCCGGTGCAACGCTGGCGGAGCAGACAACAGGCGCGGCCTGGCAGAGCCTGAACGGGCCGGGATTCATTCTGGAGAGCAGCGAGGCGGCAGACGCTGCCTGGCTGCCGGTGCTGGCGCGCGCCCTTGCCGAGGCAAAAAGCCGCAGCGGGCTCACTCCGCGCGCCCCAGTCACGGTTCGGGTTTACCGCTCCACGCCGGCCTTTCGCGACGCAGCCCTGGTTCCCGGATGGGTGGCAGGCTTCACGGAAGGCGGGCAGATCGCCCTTCAGCCGCTGCGCATTCTATCTGCAAGAAAGCTGCTTCAGGCGACACTCCTCCACGAGTTTCTGCACGCGCTGGTGGAGGAGCAGGCTGCCGCTCAAACGCCGCTCTGGCTGCGCGAAGGGCTGGTGGAGACCTGGTCACTCCCCGTCCGGTCCGGCGACGCGCGCCGGGGACCAGAACCCAAGCTGACTCTGGAGTCGATCAACCAAAAGCTGGCCCATGGGACGAGCGAAGCGGAGTCGGAAGCCGCGCACCGGACTGCCGGCTGGTTCGCCCACCAGCTTCTCGACCGCTTCGGCCGCGCTCATGTGCTGGAGTGGCTGAGCTCCGACGTTCCGCAGAGCGCGTTAGCTGCCCTCCGGTAAGGGCAGCTTGACCGATGCCTGTTGGTCCCTATCCGGCGGTCCAACCAGTGCCGGAACCTCTGCAAACTCCGGCTCGGCAGGCGGCAATTGGCGGCCAAAGAGCACGGCCGCCCAGCCCAGCAGCAGAACCCAACTGCCCACCGCCAGCAGGTAGGTTGCGGTCAGCTTCAGCGTAACGTGCCAAATCTGTGCGGAGACCGTTCCGGTGGGCACGCCGGCAAAGAGCCGCCCCGGAAGCCAAACGCTCAACAAGGCAGCCGCCGCGGCCGCGGGCCACCAACGCCAATTCCAAAGCAGCCGCAGAACGCGCCGCCAGGGCAGCCGCCAGCCCCACTGCGCCGAGGCCATGGCATAAGGGATGATCTTCGCCGGCACTGCCACCCAGCGCAGAACCCACTCCATAATCGTCATCCACAGGCGAATGTGCTCATAGATGAACAACTTAGCGCGCGCATGGGCCGAAGCCTGCGAGTTCAGGTAACCCGCCCATTGCGGAATGCGGTTGTCACACCAGTCCAGCAGCGCCCAGGTTAACCAGGCCACGGCAAACCAAACCAGCAGAGTCATTGCACCCCACACCAGCTTCACCCGTCTTCCATCGTCTTCCGTCAGGCTGCGCACCGTTCCGGCTTCCAACTCCAGCACCGAGATACCCACAACCAGCGGTGCCAGCAGCGAGAGCAGCACTTGCCACACGTGCTTCTCCGGCAGGCGCGTCCATGCCAACGCGATCAGGATCAGCAGCAGCGTCCCCACAACCTGCGCCGCAACCCAGCGGCCGCTGTGGCGCAGGCGGCCCAGCAGGTCTTTCCCATAAGTCTTCACGGCTGCACCTCCAGGATTGCCGCATCGGTAGTGGCTTGCACATTCGATTGATACATAGGCCCGGTCTGCGCCGGGCTGATGACAAACTTCCCCGGATTCACGACCTTGAGCAGATAGACGTACTCGCGGCGGCCGGCGAATTCGCTGTTGAAGAAGGCCGCGCGGTCGTCGTGGAACTCCTTGCGGGTGAACAGGTCTGCCCACCAGTCGGGCTTGTGGTTCAGCGCGTAGAGGCCGGTATTGGGCAGAAACTCCGTGCCCGCGGGGATCGGGTCTTCGGCCAGCAGATACTTCCAGTTGGTGCCGTTCAGCGCCAGCCTCACGGCCACAATGTCGCCCACATGCACCGCGCCCGTCAGCGGCGCCAGATCGTAGGTGATCGGGTCGGTGGGCTTGGGCTGATTCTTCTCGAGCAGGTAGTAGTCGCGTGTGATATTGAGCGCCAGTTGGCCCGCTTGATAGAGACGCCGGTCGGCCGCGTACCAAACACTCTCGGTGGACCAGTAGGTGATGCCGTTGCCGCTCTTGCGCACCGTCACCTCTCCGCCAGCGCCCACCTGCGCGCCAGCAACCTGGATGCGCCAAGGCAGAGCAAAGCCGTCGCCGGGACCAAAATGGCGCTTGCCCACGCTCGCCCCGTTCACCAGCACTTCTACATCCGAGTTGTTGGCCAGTTCTCCGCTCAACGTCAGATAGTCGGTGAGCCCCTGGATTACCATCGCGGTCCGCTTGGTCGAGTTCCAGTAGCCCCCGTCGCGGTGCTTGCCCAGCCACTGCGCCGCCTTGGGCAAATAACCGCTTGATCGGTCCTGCCGCGCCAGCAGCTTCAGCGCCAGGGCCGTGGTCTCGTCCGAGGTATCGTCCCAATAATCGAGTAGACCGTCGTAGGTCCCCGTCCAATATGCATCCGTATCGGTGGTCTTGGCCTTCTTCTCCAGCAACTGCGCCGCCTCTTTGGCGCGGCTGTCTCCTGCGGCATCCAGAGCCAGCCCGGCCAGCGCCAGTCCCTCGTCGCTCAGCTTGTCGTGGCTCTGCCAGCTCTTCTCAATCGCCTCCTGCGGGGCGCCCCCCGTGGTGGCCAGCGCGTAGACCACATAGGCCCGCAGATCGGGAATCATGCCTGCGTGCGCGGCCAACGTGGCAGCCAGCCATGCGCGGCCCTTGCTCAGCCGCTCATTGTCGATTTTGTAGCCCGCTTGCTTGGCCTGGCCCGGTCCGCTCACCACGTAGGCGGTCATGAAGACGCGGCTGGGATCGTCCGGCCACCAGCCCCAGCCACCATCGTCGTGCTGATAGCTGTTCAGCCGCTCAATCCCCGCGCTCACCATGTCGTTCAGCGTGGCTCTCTCAATCGGCGATTTCAGATGCAGCTTGTCCACCGCCTGCGCCACAATAAGGTCGGGCAGGAAGCTGGACATGGTCTGCTCCGTGCATCCCCACGGATAGCTCGTCAGGTAATCGAGCGCATCGAAGACCGTCCCCGCCACACTGGGCGCAACGGTGATCGTCAGTCCGCGCGTTCCCGCATCCGATCCTGCCGGATACTTGTAGCTCCACTGGCTCTGGCCCGTACCGGAGAAAACCACCCCCGAACCAGCCGCCCGCTGCTTCACTCCGAACGGCAGCACCGGTAGCGTCGTTTCCAGCGCGTCAGACTCCTCGTTGGTCAGCGCCTTGGCGGTCAGCACCGCGCTGCCCGTCGCGTGCGCGCGCACCCGCCAGTCCACATAACCTTCGCCTTTGGCCGCAATGTTCACCTTCTGCGACTGGCCGCCGATCACCTCCAAGCCGCTCACATCCAGGGCAAACGTCACATCCTTGGCCGTTTCCAGATAGTTGTGGGCAATCACGCGAAGCGTCACTTCGTCGCCCTGGCGGAAGAAGCGCGGCGCGGCCAGGCGCACGATCAGGTTCTTGCGCACCAGTACCCGCGTCACCACGCCCCCGGCTTTGCCGTCGTCGGTCATGGCGCGGATGGTGGTGCGCCAGGTCGTCAGCGAATCCGGAAACGCAAATTCGACCCGTGCGTGGCCGTCGGCTCCGGTGCGCACATTCGGGTTCCAGTACGCTGTGTCCGGGAAGGCTTTGCGCACCTTGGGAACCACCAGATCCGATCCCGGCTTCACCTGCGCCATCCGCGGATGGAAGAGCGCATCATTCAGCCTGGCCAGTAGCGGACTCTTTGTCCCTGCCTCGCCGTGAAAGTAGAAGTTGAAGGAGGTCTCCGGCTGCAGATAGACAGAACGCCTCGGATAGAAGGCGGCGACAATATCTCCGCTCTGGTCGGGCCGCACCGAGTAGAGCGCCTCATCCACCTCTCCAAAGCTCAGGTCACACTCCACCGGCTTGCCCGACGAATCGACTGCCAGCACATCGAAGCTGCCGGTCTCCCCCGGCAGGAAGCGCGGCTTCGAGGGTGTGGCAGTGATCGTCAGTGTCCGTTCCACCAGCGGAACTTTCAGGCTCTTTTGCGCGGTAATCAGCTGGTTCTCGTGAACGATCACTGCGCTCACCACCAGGTTTGGCTGGGCCTTCACGGTGATGGGCACGTCGAAGGCAAAGCTCTCGCCGGTGGCGTGAAGCAACTGCCGCAACTGCACGCTGTTGCCCTCGGCCGTCACCACCGCCCACGACTCTTTCAGGCCCGTGATGAGCAGCAGATGCGCCACCTCGCCCACCCGGTAGCTCTTCTTGTCCGCAATGATCTGCGCTTGCGTGTTCTGGTTGTACCACTCACCCGCGCCATTTGAAATCCAAACCCAGGTCTTGCCCTCCACCGTCCGGCTTTCCGGGGTCTGGGCGCTCGCCGCAATCTCAAAGTTACCGCTGCCGGCAATCGGCAATTCCACCAGCACCGTGCCGTCCGCGCCGGTCGCGGCATCGCGGCTGGCTACCGGCGTCTCCGTCCGGTTGGGCACACCCCCGCCCAGCCCCTCCCACTTCACCAGGTTTACCCCCATGTGCACCGGCGTCCGCACCGGCTTGCCGTCGTAGTCCTGGGCCGTGACCTTCACCTTGGGCGTTTGCCCCGGTGAGAACACATAACTGGTCGGCTCCACGCTCACGCGGAAAGAGCCATAGGTCGCCAGCACCGTCGAGTGCCCGGCTACCTCGCGGTTGGCCGCATCGGTCACCCGCGCTTCAATGCGGTAGTCCTGGTCGTTGTGCTTGGGGTCGATGGCCGTGGGCAGCGTCACGCTGAGCCGCCCGTTCGCGTCCAGAATCCCTGTCTTCTCCTGCTGTTCGGTCTCGCCGTAGTTATCCTCCAACTCGCCGGAGTCATCCGCGGAGTCATCGCCTCCCCCGGCATCGTCGCCCTCGCCCTGGTCCTCATCCCACCAAAAGTGCTGCGAGGTATGCACCACGTACTTCACCTTGGCCCCGGCCACCGGCTCGCCAAAGAAATACCGCGCCTCGATCGTTGCCTGCATCGTGTTGCCTTGCAGCACGCGCGGTGCTGCCGGTCTCACGGTCACCTGGTACTCCGGCTTCTTGTACTCCTCCACGTAGAAGCTGCCGTTGCCCGCATCCTGCCCGTCTCTGCCAACCGAGACGCTGTAGTACCCCAGCCCCGCATCGGCCTCCAGCGTCAGATCTGCCGTCACGGTTCCGTGCGCCGACACCTGCGCATCCTTTTTGAGTACCACTTTGTTGTCGGCGTCGGTCACCTTCAGTTGCAGCGTTGCGTCCTCGGGAAGGTCCAGGGAATCGTCCTTCCGGCGGCGTACCACGGCCTTGATGTGGACCGTGTGTCCCGGCCGGTAAACGGGCCGATCCGTATAAACGTAGGCGGTCAGATCGGTCGGCCGGTCAGGCCCGAAGGCGTAGCCATACGGTGTGACCAGCGCCGCATCGGAACCGTGCCGCGCCAGAACCCACACATTCTCCGGTTGCGCTCCTTGCGCTCCACCGCGCACCCTCATGGTTAGCGAGGCCAGGCCGTCCGCGCCCGTCTTTCCCGTCGCTTGCTGGCTCCCGTTGGCCCATAAGGCCACGTCAGCCTCTTCGATCGGCGCTCCCGTCTTCCGGTCAGCCACATACAAATCGGCTCGCCCGTCGCTGGCCCGCTCCACCACCGCAATGCTGGTCACAATGGCCACCGTGTAGGCCTTGTACGTGCCCTCGGTGGCTTCGATCAGGTAAACCCCGGCGCCCAGGCCCTCGATAGGCAACTGCTGCGTCTCGCTCACGATGGCCGGTGGAGTGATCAGCTTCCAGCGCGCCACTAACTGGCTTTCGTTCAGCAGGGGAATCCGCGCAAACTCCGTCGCTCCCACCACCTTGCTCCGCTTGCCCAGCTTGCCTTGCTCCTCGCGAAAGCTGTCCCGCGCCTCATCGGTAAACTGGCCGCGGAAGAAGTGCCGCACCCGCCACCACAAATTGGCCTTGAAGTCGTGCAGCCTTTCCAGCAGGGTCCGCTCCTCGATCTTTTCGCTGGGCGACTCGCTCTGCACTCCAAAACTATGCAGATCCTTGAGCCCTGCAAAGAACTTCTGCGGATCGCGCACCTGGTAAACGCGAAACTCCAGCGCAGGAACATTCTTGGCAAATAGCTGAATCTTCACGCTCTCGCCCGGCGCAAAACTCTGCGTGGTCGAGAGCGAAAACGAGCGCGGCGCGCCCCTGGTTTCGCCCAGAGCGGCGGCGCTGGTCAGCAGAAGCAGGATCGGGACCACAAGCAGGGACTTACAGAACCTCATAGGTTGCCTCGCAGAATATTCCAGCGATAAACACCGAGAAAGTTGGGGTTGTGGGCCAGCGGCCGCCATTGCGGTTGGGGATGATCGAGTAACTCAGACAGCAATACGCGGCGAAGCTCGCCGGGGCTTCCGTGATCCGGCCCGGTATCGTAGACCACCCGCGCCTGTTCGCCGGTTGCCGTCACAATCATGGAGTGCCAGGGGGATGACTGGCCAAACTGGCGAAAAAACAGCAGGTCGCCGGGCCGCGCCTCGCGCACATCGCGGCTTACCAGGTAGGCATTCCGCTCCACCAGCGTCTTGGCGTCGGCAAATTGCGCGAACGCGCCGTTGCTTGCGTCGCTGGCCGCAAAGCTTCCCGTCCGGACCCTGAACAGCGCCGCCCCCAGCGGCGTATCGGGATAGTGCCACGCGCGAATCTCTCCCGGTGGCGCAACCACCTCCATCCCCGTCGTCAGGAACCAGGCGGCCGTGTGGCGCTTCAGGGCCTCCCGATACGAAAAGCGCAACAGACTGGCGCAATCCGTGATCTCCGCCGGAATCTCTGTCTTGGGGCGAATGGCCTGGTAGTCGGCGATGGCCGTAAACCAGCGGCGAAATGCGGCCTGATCGGCTGGGTTTGTGAGCCGAAGAAAGTCCGGTGTGCCGTCGCCAAAGCGGTCGCCCCAGTCCTTTGCCGCGCTCCTCGGAACGGCCTGTGATCTTCCTTGGACGCGCGCTCCGTCTCGCCCGCCTTGATGCCGCACAATGCCGCCCACGCACAGCAGCAGAAGGAGGATGGCGAGCGAGACAAGCGAGGCCGGCAGTCCCTGCCTGGAAGAAACGTTCACCGCGAGTTCCCTCAAAGGATGGTGACATCCTATCGCAAACAACAGGGCGCCCGGGTCCCATGTAAAACTCCAGGCCCTGAAAGTCGCAAAACTCGAACCCAGGTCAACCTGCTGCTTTCGCTCCGAATGCCTGGTCCCGAGTACCGTGACCCCATGATCGTGTAATGGCCGGAATGTAGTGTAATGGCCGGACTGTAGCGCCGTGTATGACAGCGTCGGCTTTGTCAATACTCTTTTTCGGCTGCTTTTCTTGAAAACGGCGCAAAGATCTCCTGTGGTGAGGATTTGGGTGTCAAGGGCGCCGCACTTTGGCGTTCATC
>Ga0302267_10000946_pt1 | contig 37969 bp, 32 predicted proteins | sample III_Bog_E1_3_FD_194555 | JGI IMG/M metagenome (GOLD analysis project Ga0302267, IMG submission 194555) | Peat permafrost microbial communities from Stordalen Mire near Abisko, Sweden - III_Bog_E1_3 | ecosystem: Environmental > Terrestrial > Soil > Wetlands > Peat | place: Sweden: Abisko...
CCCCGCCTACCCGTGCGCCTGCAACTGCGCTGGGAGCGCGCCTGTCGCCGTCGCCGATGGGGGGGCCGCTCCGGCCGTTGCCGCTGCGACACCGCCTCGGCCCGCGGTCGTACACGCGAGCATCACGGGCGCGGTCACGACGATGCCGGCGTGGGCGGCGGGAAGCGCCGTGATCTACCTGGACGACGCGCCGATCGAGCCCACGGCGAAGATGGGCGCGACCGTGACGAACCACCAGATGAACTACGTCCCCTACGTCTCCGTCGTCCCGGTGGGCGGCAAGGTGACGTTCCGCAACGATGATCCGTTCCCGCACAATGTCTTCTCGCCAGACAACGAGAAGTTCACGATGGGAATGCTTGCGCAGGGCGAAGCGCGAGCCCGCGTCTTCAAGACGGCTGGCACGTATTCCCTCCTCTGCAACGTTCACCCGGGGATGCTCGGCTACGTAGTCGTTGCGCCGTCGAGCTACTACGCGAAGGCCAACCCGCAGGGCCATTTCGCGATCAAGGACGTCCCAGCGGGAACATACAAGATCACGGCGTGGGCGCCTCGCCAGCAGCCAATCACGCAGTCCGTCACGGTCAAGGACGGCGACGCAAACGTCAACTTCGAGCTCCACCGTTGAGGAACACCATGACAACTCGCATCATCGTCGCCACCGCGCTGCTCTTCTTGTCCGCGCTCCCTGGCTGCAACGACGACAAGGAAAAGAGCAACGACAACAACCGAGAGCCGCCCAAGACAGCGCCGATGCCAGCTGCACCGACGCCGCCGGCCCCTTCGGCGTCGGTCGCTGCGGCACCCGCGCCGAGCGCGGCGCCCGTCGCGTTCGACATGCCGCCGGAGTCCACCAAGCTGTTCAACGAGCGCTGCTCCCTCTGCCACGGCAAGGGGGGGAAAGGCGACGGAAAGGGGGCCGTGGGCATGAAGCCGCCGCCGCGCAACTGGACCGACTCGGCGTGGCAGGCCTCGGTGACCGACGAGCACATCGCGATGACCATCGTGAAGGGGGGCGCGAGCGTCGGAAAGTCAGTGACGATGCCGGCGAGCCCAGACCTCGACGGCAACTTCAAGAAGCCCGTCGTCGACGGCCTCGTCCACATCGTTCGCTCACTCAATTCGTCGGCCGCCCAATGAGTCGCGCGCATCACGTCGTGTTCGCTGCAGCGTCCGTCGCGCTCGCGGCGTGGGTGATTGCTGCGTGCAACGACCTCGGCACCTGTCCGGCAGCCGCGGCCGTCACGCCTGATGCTGCATGCTCGAACGAACAGCTGCAGTGCGAATACGACCTCGCGACCCCGAGCCCGTCGTGCAACGGGACGACGACCGTCATTCCCTCGAGCTGCACGTGCACTGGCGGCGCGTGGGCGTGTCCCGCTCCGATCGTGTGCGATGCGGGGACCGATGCGCCGACGCCGGACGCCGCGACCGATGCCCCAGCAAGTGAGACCGGCCAGGCCGACGCCCGCGCTGGTTCCTCGTGATGAGGACGACCTTCGCCCGCAGTGACGCCCCGAGCCGCGTCTACTGGGAGGTCACACGGGCCTGCGGTTTTGCATGCCGCCACTGCGGCACCGAGGCGACGCATCGGGCCGAGGCCGACGAGCTGGACACGGCGGCCGGAATCCGGCTTCTCGAACAGCTCTCGGTCGCGAATCCGAGACCCGCCGTCGTTCTCACCGGAGGAGACCCCGTCGAGCGCGCGGATCTCGTCGCTCTCATCGTGGCGGCCCGCGCATGTGGCCTCCGGATGTCGGTCTCGGCCAGCGCGACGCCGGCGCTCACCCAGACGGTCATCAGGAGCTTGCGAGACTCAGGCGTGGACGCGATCTCGCTATCGCTCGATGGCTCCACGGCCGACCGACATGACGGGCTCGCACGAGTGGGAGGGACGTTCGCGCGGGCAGTCGCGGCGGCGGCGCATGCGCGCGAGGTCGACCTCGCATTCGAAGTGAACACCCTCGTGACCGCCGAGACAGTGCTGGATGTGCCGGACGTCGAGAGGCTGGTCCGCCAGCTCGGCGCCGCACGATGGAGCCTGTTCTTCCCGGTCACCGTCGATGGCGCCACGGTGCTAGAGCCCATCGATGTGAGCTCTGCCGACGAGCTGCTCGTGTGGGTCGCCGGTCGTGGCATGTCGCGGTCGGGGCCGGCCATTGCCCCTGCGGAGGCACCCTTCTACCGCAGCATCGTCGGTGACTGCGGCGCGGCGCCACGGAAAGGGGATGCGGCTGGAGCTCGTGAGGACGGCGGCGTGATGTTCATCGGCCACGACGGAGACGTATTCCCGTCGGGATTCCTCGCCGGCAGCTCGGGTAACGTGCTGCGAGACCACCCGCTTGCGCTCTACCGCAAGTCGGCGACCATCCGCGCCCTCCGTAAAGCGGACTCCGCCCTCCGTCGGTGCGGACGCTGTCAGGTCCGCAACGCGTGCGGCGGCCCGCGAACGCGCCCATGGGCAAGAACCGGCGACACCCCCGGCGTCGCTCGCCACGAGCCATCCTGAGCTTCAGCGGACCGCATGAAGCTCTCGGTCCGCTCTCACCATATCCTCGGAGCGAACGAGCGCGTCGTGCGCTTGCAGGTCTTCTGCCCGGGTCAACGGCGCTCGGTAGACTACGAAGAATGCGCCAGCTGCCCTCGCCTCTCGTCCGTCCCCGTGAGCCCTGAAGCACCGGGCGCATGCATCGATTGTTCGCCCGTTGGCGCAACGTCCGCCGACTCGCCGACCATCCCTACTCGGGACGAGCCCATCGGCTCTCTCGCTGGCACGCGCGTGCTCTGTATCCACGCAAACCTCCCCATCGAGCGCCTTGCAGACGCCTTTCGCGAGTGGTCGGGCGTCGAGCTCCCCGTGGTCGACGGGCGCGGGTATCTGCTCGGCAGCATCTGGCGCGACGACTTCATCTGTGCACGGCGCCCTGCACGCGTGAGTGGTTCGTTCGTCCCCCCGCGATGGGCAAACGACTGCGTCGACCACGCGAACACGCTCCACGAGAGCGCGAGCATCGCGAGCGCCGTGGAAGCTCTCGCGACCCGACGTGCGCGAACGCTCATCCTCGTGCGGGGCGACAGCGGCGTCGTTGGGGTGCTCACGGATCTCGCGCTCCTCCGCTGGTTCGCCCGTGAGCAGCGGGTTCGTGCGGGGGTCTCAGCTCCACTCACATCGGTGCCGTGAAATCGTAATATGCCAACAGCACGACTATTCTTTTGGGCGGACGGAGTTAGACCCTGTACACGGGTCGCGTGTGTGCAGCGCGGAGCGAAGGGCGATGAGCGGACGCACAGCGGGCTGGGTGTTCTGGGGTCGTTGCTGCAGCACTCTCGGATGCGCCGGTGTCGTGACCGGGCCGATCGATCCGCTCGCAGCGCTCGCCGACGGCCAGTAGGGGCGCGTCTCAGCTGCTGGCGGACGTGTAGCGCGCCAGAGATCGTCGCCAGGCGAGGCGGGCGATAGCGCTCAGGACCACGGCTTCACCAAGGGCCGCGCCGACCATTCTTCCGTCGAAGTGCCCGAGGAGCGCGCTCGCGGGAAGGGTCGTCATGAGCCCCAGCGGGACGACGAACGTCAGGACGAGCCGAGTGGCTCCGCGGAACACGGCGGACGGCCAGCGGCCAGCGTCGAGCGTTGCGCTGAGCACATCGGTGATGTTCTCGGTTTTGACGGCGAAGAACACGCTGCACATCGCCAGCGTCCAGATGGCATGCAGCAGCACCGCGGCCGCCGCGAAGAGCAGCATCCCCATGAGCACCGACGTGACGGTCGGGCGACGCCCGAGCTCGTGAAATGCGAACACGAAGATCCCGCAGCCCGTGACCATGTTGACCGAGCGCCAGAGGTGGAAGCGGCCCGTCGAGACCATGAACTGCGCGTCCGCCGGGAGGAGCAGCACGTAGTCGAGCGTCCCCCTTCGCACATGTTCCACGATGGCAACGAAGCTCGGGTTCATCACCCCTTCGAGGAGCGCCTGGAGGAGCGTGAAGAACCCGACGACGACGAGCGCTTCACCGAAGCTCCAGCCCGCGACGGTCGTGCGCAGACCGAAGACGACGAGGAGCGGCGCGAGGGCGGTCGTCGTCCAGAGGACCTCGATGGCACCGTCGACGAAGAAGTCCACGCGGTACTGCGCCGAGACGAGCAGAGACAATCGGAGCTGCGCGAGCAGCAGTTGGAAGTAGCGCGCCACGTCAACCTCCGTACGCGGAGTAGCGAGCGAGGCCCCGCTGCCACACGAGCCGCACGGTGATGGCGCCGAGAACGACGAAGCCAAGCTGACGAAGGACGAGATCGAGAGCCGTGCTTCGGTCGAGCGCGCCGACCATCAGCTCGACGGGCACGCCGATCTGATAGCGGAACGGGAGCCAATCGACGACCGCGCGGACGCGCGCGGGGAACAGGTCCACCGGAAAGAGGTACCCGCTGAACACGAACAGCCCCGCGAGCCACGCGTCCATGAGCTTGGCGCTCGAGTCGACGAAGAACGCGAGGGCTCCGATCGCGACGCTGACCGCGAGCGAGAGGAGCCAGGCGAGCACGATCGAAGCACACCAGAGCGCCCAGATGACCGGGTCCTGGGCGAGCGCGTGGGACCCCAGCAACGCGAGCATCACGAGCCCCATCACGACGGAGCCGAGCACGCGGACGGGCATGCTCCCGATGCTCTCGGCGGTGTAGGCGACGAGCGGGTGCACGGGGAGAAGCAGCCGCGTGGCGAGCGTCCCGTCTCGGATGTCGAGGTTGATTTGCCATGAGACCCACGACGCCGTGAGGCTGCGCACGACGAACGTCGCGAGGAAGTAGCCGACCACACTCGCCCCCGAATGCCCTCCGATCGGGCCGTCGCGCGTCACGGCACCAAAGAACGCGATCATGATGAGCGGCATCGTCGTCGACAGGACCCACACGATCGCTTCCGTGCGATATGCGACCGCCCCCGTCGCGCCGATGCGGATGAACGCGAAAAGCCGCAGAAGCTCTCGTCCGACGCTCAAGACTCGCCCTCGGCCGGTGCGGCACGGCGCCCGTCGGATCGGCCGGCGAAGATTTCCGCCATGATCTCCTCGAGCGGCGGATCCTGGACGCTCAGGTCGCGGATCGGGAGCCGTATGAGCGCGTCCGCAAGGACCGCCTTCAGCTCGGACGGTTTCACTCGCAGTACGACCTCGAGCGGTCGGTGGGCGACGAGAGTCCCCAGCGCCACAAGATCGCGCGCGTCGACCGAGCGCTCGAGGTGCAGAACGACGAGCTTCTCCGGGCGCGTGCGGTGCGTCAGCTCGCCAAGCGCGCCATCGTACTGGATAGTACCGTGGTTCATCACGATGACTCGTGGGCAGAGCGCGACGACGTCTCCCATGTAGTGGCTCGTGAGAAGGATCGTCGCCCCGTGCTGTTCTCCGTAGCGTTCGAGGAAGCCACGGACGGCGAGCTGCATGCCCACATCGAGGCCGATCGTCGGCTCGTCGAGGAAGAGAATCTCAGGGCGGTGAATCAGCGCCGCGGCGAGCTCGCACTTCATTCGCTCTCCGAGAGACAGCTCGCGCGTCGGTCGCCTCGGGAGATCGCCGAGCTCGAGGAGGTCGTCGAGCTCTCGGAGCGTGGCCCTGAAGTCAGCCTCTGGCACCTCGTACACGAGCCGGTTCAGCTCGAACGTCTCCTGCGGCGGCAGATCCCATAGCAGGCGCTGACGCTGGCCGAGGACGAGGCTGATGCGTCGCAGAGACGAACGCGCGCGCCGCGCAGGGTCCTCGTCGAACACCCGCGCGGTGCCCGATGTCGGGTGTAGCAAGCCCGAGAGCACCTTCAGTGTCGTCGTCTTGCCCGCGCCGTTCTCGCCGAGCAGTGCGACACGCTCCCCCTTCGCGATGTCGAACGACACGCCGTCGACGGCCTTCACGAGCTCGTACCTGCGGTGAAAGAGCGAGCGCAGCGCCGCGACCATCCCGGGGGGCCTCTTCGTCACCCGGTAGTGCTTCCGAAGATTACGGACCGCGATCATTCGATGCCTCGTCGCTGGTCCCGTCCACCGTCGACAGATAGTTCTATGAGGATCAGTGAGAGGACCCGTGTCGCCGCGATGCGCCTCGACCGATCAGGCCGCGTCGACTATCTACCACGCGGTCAGCACTCAAGGAGCGCGATGAACATCGACCCGCGAACGGCGACGCCCTGCCGAACCGCCGCATTCTCCTCCGATGGCCGGGTGCTCGCGGAGGCGAACTATCTCGGATTCGTCACGCTCCGCGACGCGGCCTCCGGTCAGGTCCGGTCTCGCTTCCTCGCTCAGACCGCGCTCGTCGAGACGATACGGTTCGAGGAGCGCACGGGCGCGCTCCTGCTCGTCGGCGCCGGGTTCGAAGGGGGGCGAGACTTCGGGGTTGCGAAGATCCTCGACCCCGCGACGGGTCGGCGTGTCGCCGAGCTGCGCGGTCACACGGACGACGCGACCGACGTGATGTCGCTCCCTGGAGAGCGGCGGAGGGTCGTCTCCGTCGGGCTCGACCGGCGCGTGATTGTTCATGACGTGAACGACCCGACCCGGACGTGGGTGTGGGGCGATTACGAGGACTACCTGAACACGGCCGCCGAGCGCCCCTGCCACGACGGTCAGCTCGCCGTGGCCGGCGACTCGCGATACACCTACGTTCTCGACGCGAACGCTCGGACGGTCGTCGCGAAGCTCGAGACGCCCGGCGACTGCAACGGCCTCCAGTGGAGCGCTGACGGGCGATACCTTCTCGTGGCGGACGATCAGGGGCGCGTCCTCTATTTCGACGGGGCGGCCGCCTTCCGGCTCGTCGCTGAGGCGCGGGTGGGCGGGGCCGCGAAGCGAATGGTCGTCGATCCAGCCGCTCCCTCGCGCGTGCTCACCGCCTGCTACGACGGTCGAATCTGGTCCGTGTCGCGTGCTCCCGACGGCAGTCCGCCCCTCGTCGTCGTCGATCGTCGGCGCGGCATGTGGGGCATCAACGTCGCGGCAACCCGAGACCGCCTCGCGGTGCCGAGCTATTTCGACCGCGCATACTTGCTCGCGCGCGACGCGAGCGGTCAGGCGACGGTCGACGTTGGACCCGACCCGAACCCCACGTTCGGATGCAACTGGATCGCGATCCATCCGTCCGGAGCGGAGGTGGCGGTCACCCACGACGACGGACGCATCCGAGTGCGCGACGCCGAGACCGGACGCCTCGTCCGCACCCTCGGTCCGCACACGGACTCGCTCTACATGGGCGCCGCGTTTCACCCTCGCCTCCCGCTGCTCGCGACCATCGACTTCTACGGCGAGGCCCTCGTCTACGACTACGCCGCCGGCAACGTGGTCTGGCGGCAGGAGCTGGGCATGGGGCCGGGCATCACCGTCGACTACAGCCCGTGCGGCGGATTCCTCGCATTCGGCGGGTATTCCTGGAGAGGGCGGATGCTCACGCTCGCAGCTGACGGCTTGCCGGTCCGGGTTGAAGAGCTCGAGGCGAGCGCGCGCGGCGTCTGGAAGAGCCTCGCGTTCGGAAGCTCGACACGACTCCTCGTCGCGTCGGGCGACGGGGCGCTCCTCGTTCACGAGAGGGTGGGCGACCGCTGGGCTGCAAGGTCCGCGATCCGCGGGACACCTCCGATGGAGCTCTCGAACGGGGTCGCAGCGTCGCCCGACGGACGGCTCGCATACGTCGTCTCGCGTGACCAGTCGCTGCGCGCCTTCGATCTCGAGTCCGGGTTGGAGGTTCTGTCGGCGCTCGCGCACGTCCGCGGTGTCAAGACCGTTCATGCGTCCGCGTGCGGCAAGTGGGTCGCGACCGGCGCCTACGATCGCACGGTCATCGTCTGGTCCGCGGATCGCCTGTCCGCGCAGGCCCCGCCGATTCGTCTCGCGAACTCAGGAGTGTCGGGCGTGCGATGCCACGGCGAGCGCGTGTTCGGCTGTTCGTTCGACGGCGTGGTGTTCGCTGCAGACGCGGCGACCGCACGGGTGCTGTGGTCGCGCAACGCGGCCGACGTGAGCCAGGGAGACTGACGCCGGATGCAAGCAGAGGGTTACGTCTTCTTCGAGCTCTATGTCGAGGACCTCGCGCACTACGTCTCGATCTTCCGCGACGCCCTCGAGTTTCGAGTCGTCGAAGAGGAACCGGATTTCGTCAAGCTCGGTTCATCGCATGGCACGGTGCTCCTCAACGCGACGACGGGGCTCGACCCCTCCCATCCGTTCTTCGCCTATCGCTCGCACGCTTCGCGTGGCATGGGCGTCGAGCTCGGCATCGTGACGCGTGATCTCGAGAAGGCCAGGTCCGTCGTGAAGCTCATCGCTGGCTGCACCGTCAGCGACGTCACGACCCAGGAGTGGGGAATGCGCGATTTCCGGATTCTGTCGCGAGAAGGCTACTTCTTCAGGGTCACCACGCCGGACGAGTAGCGCCGAGTCCGAGGGCCACGAGCGGCGACAGCTGAGCCGATATCGAGGAGCAAGCGGCGCTTTCCCCCGGCGGTTCGACCGCGTAACTTCACCGTCGCATGCCAATCGTACATTGGGCGCGGTGGCATCAATGAGCAACGGAGCTCCGCTCATGGTCGACCGTCGACGTTACCTCGCTGCAATCGTGGCGGGTCTCGGCGTCGTGATCGTATCACCCTGCGCGCACGCGACCGATCCGTTCGAGATTCAGGTGTACGACGGGACGGCGAACGCGCCGGGCGTGCCCGGCCTGGAGCTGCACGTCAACACGGTGCCCATCGGTCTCAAGACCGCGCCGAGCCCGGAGTACCCCGAGAATGCCCAGACGCACTTCACGCTCGAGCCCTCGCTCGGTCTCTTCGCGTGGTGGGAGCTTGGCGGCTATTTCGAAATGGCTCTTCGCGGCGACCAGGCGTTCGATTACGCGGGGGTGAAGCTCCGCAACAAGTTCGTGACGCCGCCGGCGTGGGATCCCCACTGGCGCCTCGGCCTCAACGTGGAGTTCTCACTGGTGCCTCAGACGTACGACCGAGGACGATGGGCGAACGAGCTCCGCCCGATCGTCGCTTGGGAGAATGAGCGCTTCGCATTCGCGTTCAATCCCATTGTCGACACGTCGCTGGCGGGCCCCGATGCGAGCGCCGGTCCCAGCTTCGAGCCGTGCGTGTCACTCGCGTACAAGGTCCACGATACGGTGTCCTTGGGCATCGAGTATTATGCGAACCTCGGCCCGTTCAGCGGATTTCTGCCCTGGCAGGCGCAGGAGCAGTACATCTATGAAGTGGTGAACCTTCTCTCGGTGCCGCATTTCGAGCTCAACGCGGGTATCGGAGAAGGGCTGACCGACGGGAGCAACCGCCTCGTCTTCAAGACGATCCTCGGCTACTCGTGGGAGAAAGATCCCCCCAAGCCGATCGTCGCGCCGCCGATCGCGCGGCGATAGGAGTCGTCTCCGCGCCGTGGCAGCCGGGCAATGCCGCGGACCGGCGCGCTCGCTCTACCGTGCGTCCGGCGGAGCAACGGGTCTCACGCCGTCGAGGTCATGAGAGCCCTTTGCGAGGATCGCCGCATCCTTCCGGTGAAAGGAGTTCGGAAATCGCGCGACGTGCTGCCTGGCGAGGCGCGCGGCTGCGACCGTCGAGCCGGCGCTCGCGAGACTCGTTGCCTCGATGAAGATCGCGTCGTCGACGAGCGGCGACGATGGATAGGCATCGACGAACGTGGCGAGCATCAGAGACGCCTGGACGAACCGACCCAGGCGATAGGCATCGATCGCGCGCGCGTAGTCGGCCATCTCCTGATCCGACGGCTCCGAAGGCGTGGTCACCGCCGCGCGGCCTGTCGGCATGTCTGCATGGGCCTCCGTCGCGGAGTGCTCCTCTGCCGGCGGGTCACGGCGCGATGGCGCGAGCCGCACAGCCGGTGGCGGCGCGACTGGAGCGAGCGGCGGCGCGACGCTTGGACTAGTCTGGACCGGGCTCGGTCGAGCGTGCGTCGCCGCCGGCTCGCTTGCGGTGTCCGCTGGCGGCGGCCACGTGGCACCCGCAGTGAGCACCGACTCGCCGTGGACGCGGACCACGACAACGCCGTCCTCCACGTGCACTCGATCGGTCCGTCCGTCGTGGACCGAGACCTCGAACGTCGTTCCGCGCACCTCGACCTCTCCGTCCGGAAGGGCGACCAGGAACCGCTCCAGCGCCGCTTGCTTGCGGACGCGCAGCCGAAGCTCTCCATCCGCGAGCGCGATGCGCTCGACCCCCGCGCCGCGTGTCTGTGTCCAGTGCGCGTCCGGCGACGACGTGACGACGGCGGCGAAGGCGTCGCCTGTTTTCGTCGCCTTCCCGCGCAAATGCACGAACGTCACCGCGGCAGCGGCAATGGCCGCAACGCCGACGATCGCGGCCACGACAGGTGGCTGACGCGACGACGACCCCGACATCGCGTCACGAAGGACACGCGCGCGCAGACGGCGCACATCGAGGTCGCTCGGCAGGGGCACCTGCATTTGCCGCGTCAGCGCGCGAAACCCTTCCAGCTTCGTCAGCTCCTCGCGACAGGCCACGCACGCGGTCGCGTGCCTCTCGAACGCCGCGACGTCCGCGGGCGCGAGACGGCCCTCGTCGATGGCGCGAAGCTCCCAGTTTCGCGAACAGGTGATCATTGGGCCCCCTCACGCGCGAGCGCTTCTCGTAGCTCGCGCTTTGCGTGAAACAGTCGCGTCCGGACGGTTGCGAGCGGGACGTCGAGGTCCCTCGCGACGTCGTCATGCGAGAGCCCTTCGAGCTCGATCAGGACGAAGACGGCCTTCTTCGGCGCGGACAGCTTCCCGACGGCCCGCTCGAGCACCGCTAGCTTCGCTCGCCCGATCGCGCGTGACTCGGGGTCGAGCCGGTCGGCGTCCTGGGTGACGTGCGCGAAGCGTCCGAGCATGCGCGTGAACCTGTGGAGAGTTCGCGCGTGCCGCTGGGCGAGACGGAGCGCGATGCCGATGAGCCAGCTCCGAGCAGATGGACGGCCGTCGAACCTGGACGCGAGCTGGGGCACCTTGAGGAACGTGGCATGCACGATGTCCTCGACGTCGCTGGCGCCGTTCGTGACGCGGTAGACGACCCGCCAGACGCTTCGCATGTGTCGGTCATAGAGGGCACCCAGTGCGCCGAGGTCGTGCTGCGCGATGCGCACCAGGAGGTCCGCGTCGCTGGCGGAGGCAGCGTCATGAGCCTCGGTGCCCTCGGCAGCGCGAGCCTTCGCGAAACTTCGTTCCTGAGAGCTCAAAGCAGCACCTCCACGCCGAGCCGGCCCCCGACGGTGAATGCGGGGAACGCGACGAGCCCTGGTTGAGTCACGCCCGTCACGAAGCCGCTCGGCGCGATCTCGCCGTCGACTGCCGCGTTGAGCCGCACCGCGTGCGTGATCTGGTATCCCCACCGAGCCACGGCGGCGAGGCGCAGCTGCGCTTGCTCCGCCGACTCGCCGAGGCTGTCGTTCTCCAGCCAGATGTACATCACGCTCGCGGCTCCCGTGATCGCCAGCGCCGAGCGACCGAACGACAGCTCGCGACCGAGCCCGAGCCCGAGCCCGGTCTCCTGGTACGCGTCGGGGTCGAAGGGGCCGCGTTGCACGAGGGTGAGCGGGGTCGCGCGCAGCCCGAACGTCACCAGCCAGGTGTGGATGCGGAGATCGGCGCGTACGTCGAGCTCGCCGAGAAGGACGTTCGACGGGAACGCCGCCCGGACCCCTGTGGACGCGCTGACCGAGATTGCCCAGGGGTCTGGCGCCGGCGGAGGTGTGTGGACGGCAGGTTGCAGAGGAGTGGTCGGGGGAAGCTCGAGCGGAGCGGGCGGTGGGCGCTCGGGTTCAACTTCTATCGGAGCGACCACCAGCAGGCCGAACGCGACCGCGGAGAGGCCGCCCGGACTCGCCACGCGACGAATCGTGACCTGCCCGTCCGGTGCTCTTGCGGTGACGCGAACACCGCCCTGGTCCTCCGAGAGGATCAGCACCACTCCATGACAGACGGAGGAAGAAGAGACCGCGATCTCTCGCTCGAGCGACTCGAGGGCGTTGTGCCACGCCGGCGAGAGCGCCCCCGGATCGACTGTGGTGACCACCTGACACGCCGCCGCCGTAGCTCCGCTGGAACCGGACGTCGTCGCCAGGATGGCGCCGATGACCGCGAGCGAAGCCAGTACGGGGGACCGGGGACGAAGCACGACACTCAGTATTGTCCGCGCTCCGCCCCGGCGTTCAACGAAAGTGACGAACGTCGTCCACTCCGCTGGGAAAAATGAACAAGGAGATCGCGAGCGGAGAACCCCCGTTGATGCACGCCCACCTCATCAGCGACATTTCCCACACCTGTCACCTGCGTGTAGGCACGATAGTCTCCGGCGTCCCAGGTTTCCTCGCGGTGCCGACCGCCTCGGAGTGGAAGTCCGCGGTCGTGGTCGTAGGCGCTACGGGGCTCGACGACCACGTTGTCGCCGTCTGCCGCGAGCTCGCGGTCGCCGGGCACGGCGCACTGGCCATAGATCTTCCTGTGAACCGGCTCGACGAGAGAGCTTCGCTGGCCCCCGCGGTCACGCGCACGGTCAGCGCAGCGCTCGCGTGCCTCCGCGGCGCTGCTCCCGCCGTCCCGCCGCGCTTCGGCGTGGTGGGCTACGGCGCGGGTGGCCTGGTCGCGCTCGCCGCCGGAATTCGCTGCCAGATTGGAGCGGCGGTAAGCTTCTACGGCGAGGGGCCGATGTTGCTGCGGCAGCACCTCACCCAGATCATCGATGCGCCGAAGCGCCACGCGGCCCCGTTCTTGTGCCTTCTTGGCAGCAAGGACACCGATGTCGGCCCCCAAGACCTCCTTGCCATCCGCGACCGACTGGATTCGTTCGGGATGCGGCACACGTTCATCGTTTACCCGCGAACAGCCGCGGGCTTCTGCCATCAGAATAGCGCCAACTACAGAGCTGCCGAGGCGAACGACGCCTGGAGCAAGCTGCTCCATGCGCTCGAGACAGCCCCGCGGCTACGCCACCGGTTTGGCGCGAAGCAGGCGGGGAACACGAAGTAGGAGCGCCATCGCGCAGCCACACCGGCACTGGCAAATTCCACAGCACCGGCCGCAGTAGCGGCGCATGTTACCGTGACGGAATGAGCCCGATTCGATCTTGCGGTGGTGGGCGCTGGGCGCTGCGCGTGATCACCGCTCTCGCGGCCGCTCATGGCGCTCTGGCGTGCGGCTCGTCCGACGGACTCACCGGCGGCGTAGCCATCGACGCCAGCGGCCCGGGCCATCTGCGCGACGGCGCGGTGACCGACGCTGCCGCGAAGGGTGACGGCAAGACCACGAATGGCGCGGACGCATCGGCGGACGGTGGCTTCTGCAGCGGAACCGGTCCGGTCGTGCAGCTCCCGGGGTCGCAGGGTACATACAGCATCTGCACCTCGCAGATCGCGTCGACTCTGTTCGAGAACGCGCTCTGTACATGCGACGACGCCCACATCGCCGGCTACCTCCAGACGACCGCGTTCAACTCGCTGTCGGGCTCGGATGGCGGGACGAGCCCGACGGGCGCAGCGGTCGGCATCAACAACGCGTACAGCATCAGCGCGGGCTATACGCACGTTGGCGGGTCCCTTTCCGTCGCCGGCTCGAGCAGCGTGGCGTTCATCGGGTACATCGAGACCGACGGCGACCTCCGGCTTGCCGGAGGCGCCACCATCCCCGGCTACACGCAGGTCGGCCGAAACGGCTGGCTAGGAGGCGACTTCACCGACCTCGGCCCCACCACGGTGGGGGGCGATCTCCACCATCAGGGCACGGTCACGGCGATTCCACTGAGCGTCGGCGGCGCCAACACCAGCGGACCCGTCACCGTCACCCCTCCGTGCCCGTGCGGCGCAAAGAACATCCTCGACGTCGCGTCGATCGTCGCTCAAGGGCTTTCGTCCAACGACGACAAGGCTGTCGGGCTGACGCCGAGCTCCTGGACGAACGTACTCGTGGACCAGTCGGTCACGCTGCCGTGCGGACAGTACTACTTCGACTCGATCCGCATCGCAGGCAGTCTCAAGATCGCCGTGACCGGACGCGTGGCGCTCTTCATCGGGGCGGACATCTCGGTGCTCGGAACCCTCCAGATCACCCTCGGCCCGACGGCCCAGATAGACATCTTCGTCACCAACGACTTGAACCTCGTGGGCTACGCGGTCTTCGGCGACAAGGCTCGCCCTGCGGACACGCGCATCTACGTCGGCGGCTCCGGGAACGTGAACCTGATCGGCGCGGGCGAGTTCGTCGGCAACGTCTACGCCCCGCTCTCCCTGGTGACCGCGCCCGGCTACCTCGATGTGTACGGCTCCATCTTCGCGAAGGACTTCCAGATCCCGGGCTACGCCGACTTCAACTACGACTCCGCCATCACGCAGATCGGAAGCAACTGCCCACCGGTGAAGATCCCCGGTGAATGCACCCAGTGCGGTCAATGCACGAACGGGCTGGCTTGCGTCGCAGGCAAGTGCGGCGCTTGCACTGCGGACTCCGACTGCTGTGGACAGCTCGTATGCACCAACGGCCAGTGCGTGCCGTTGCTCGCGCCGCCGAAGTAGGCACGCCGTGCTCAGGCGCGCCGATCGAGCGCCAGCAGGGCGGTCTCGGCGTGCTCGACCAGCCCGGCGAGCGGCTCGATGATCCGGAGCTCACCTGCGGAGTCGATCCACGTGACGAGTGAGGACGATCGGTTCCCTCTCATCGCGACGAGCGCCTCCTCGAGGATGTCGTCGTCGAGCAGCTGGGCGGGGGCTCTCCACCAATCCATCCCGTGTCCGCGCGCGTCCGCAACGTGCACGAGGACGGGCGCGATCTCCTGAAGAATCCGTCCGGCGTGAGCCGCGGCCTCCGCTCGTCTGCCTGCCGTTCGCAGCGCAAGACACAGCTCCATCCGAGCGCCGGTCCGGGTCGGCTTCGCGAGGACCGCCCCGTCGAGGTGCTCGATGGCCTCCGTGATTCGCCCTGATCGACGCGCCATCACGCCCTGGTAGACGGGAAGAGTCCCCGCGACGATCGGCGGGAAGCGCGTCGCGGTCGACGCGACGAGCATCGAAGCCTCGACCGAGCGCCCCGTGAGCGCGAGCACCGCGACCTTGCCGATGTCCGCCCACCGCGCGGGCTCGATCTGGTTGGCGGCGTCGAAGTCTCGCCACGCGTCATCGTATCGTCCGAGCCAGAGGTAGAGCTCACCCCTGTAGCATCGCGCGTGAACGCCGCCCGGGTGCTGGTGGAGAAGCTCTCCCAGCTCCGACAGGACCGTGCCGGCGCCGACATATGGAAGCGACCGTAGCGCTTCGTTCGCTGCCTCGCGCTCGGTGCGCGGGATCACGAGCGGGGCGAAGCGCCGTTCACCGGTCTGCGAGACGCTGACGGTCGTCGGCGAGAGGCCGAGGTTACCGGCCATTCGATCGAGCAGACCCTCGATGAGCTCGCCGAGCGCATCGGGCGACGCGAACGCGCGCGTCATCGCGGGCTCTCCGACGATGGCGGGTAGCGTCATCGAGAAGAGCCCGTTCAGATGTGTCTCGCTCGCCCCGAGCGCGACGTACTGGGCATGGAAGCCCTTCCCATCATGGCTGAGCACGTGATCGAGAGCGACGAGGAGCCGCCGACCGAGCGATTCGCCGTCTGCCATCAGGCCCAGCGCCTCGCGCGCCTCGGCGAAGCGGCGCAGGTGAAGCAATGCGCGCACGCGATGCAGCTCCAGCTGTGCGTCGGAACCCTGTGTGAGTGCCTGGTCCAGTAACCTGAGGGCAACGGCTGGCTTCCGCTCCAGGACATGTACGACGCCGAGCAGACCCGTCGCGGATGGGTCGTCCGGGTGGTCCTCTGCGAAGCGGCGCACACCCTCGAGATCCCCCGCCCAGGCGAGGGCCCATGCGGCGCTTGGCGGCCGGACGGTCGGTCGCGCCGGTCGGCCCCGATCACGGCGGCCGCGCCCCTCCGCGAGGGCCATCACCGGACCGGCGATCGCGAGCACGTCGGAGCCTGGGCGCAGACCCTTCACGCTTCGCCACGCGGCGAGCGCGCCGAGGACGTTCCCTCGGGAGAGCTGCACGAGCGCGACCGAGGCGAGCTCCGCTCCGTGACGTCGAGTGCGAAGATCGACCATCCGGCGTCGTCAGCTCCCCGTCGTAGCGACTGGCCGCAGCTCCGCCGTTCCGTACATGTCTGCGTACGCGCTCCGGACCCCGTAGCACCGGTCGTCGAGCGCGCACCGCGCGCACGCGTCGCCCTTCCGGAAGGCGGTCGCGAACTCTCGAAGCGCGCCGTCGGGGAGGCGCTGCGTGAAGAACGCGTCACGAACGCGCGGCGGGAGGAAGCAGGGCGGGACGCCGCACTGCGAGTCAAATCCGAGGAGGGGCATTCCCAGCGTGTCCGCGCGGTCGAGCGCGGCCTCGAGGGCCCACGCGACCTCCGAGAACCGCGGGAGGAGGGCGGTGTCACGTGGGACGTTGTCGGTCATGGCCGAGGCGAACGAGAAATTGATCTGCACGTCGGCGCGACGCCCGGCGACCCCGAGGAACTCGCGGGCCACGAAGTCAGGCCACTCCGCGAATTCGGCGGTGTTGTACCCGCACAGGACGAAGTTCAGTCGCGCGAGGATTCCCGCACCAAGGAGGTTCTTGATCCCGAGGACGGTCTTGGCGAACGTCCCAGGGGCGCTCGTCACCCGGTCGCTCGTCGCAGCCGTCGTCCCGTGGAGACTCACGAACGCCGTCCGCAGCCCTGCGGCGGCCAGGGCGCTCGCATACCCCGCGTCACTCATTCTTACGGCGTTGGTCTGGAGGTCGAGCCGCTCGATCCCGAGCTCCGTCGCTCTCGCGATGTAGGCGAGCAGGCGTGGATTCAGCGTCGGCTCTCCGCCGGAGAGCGAAAGGGCCGCTCCACGCAGCGCGGCCTCGGCGATCTCCGCGAGCACCAGCGACTCGTCCGGTGGGGGGAGCTCGCGTGAGACGAAGCAGAAGTCACAGGCCTGGTTGCAGTGGAAGTTGACCCGCACCACCCGTAGCTCCCCCCTCGTACCGTCTGCGCTTGGTGTCGGGACGACGCTGAGGAGCTCGCGGCGGACCCGCTTTCGCTCCCCCGTCGGCGGGATTGCCGGTGAGTCTTCACGCACGCGCCGACCAATGGCCGCCACCGCATCTTCGAGGCCGCGTCGCGGGCCAGGGCACACGCCCTTCGCTCCGCATCCCTCGCAGAGCGGGATGCGGGCGTAGAGAGCTCCCGAGCCCGGATCGTCGACCACGCCCTCACTCAATCGCAGCACGGAAGCGACCTCGTCGATGTCCTCGAACACGCACGGCGGGAGCTCACCGCCGGGAGCCGAAACAAGCTCGAGCCCCGACCGCTTCGACGCGCGCGTCGCGAGGACGAGCTCGCGCGCCGCGTCGCCGATCGAGAGGGTGTGCCTGGCCCCGGGCACCGCGTGGACGACGCGGGCGACGACGCGCTCGATCCGCGCCCCGCTGGAGCGGAACTTGAGCGCTGCGGTTTCGACGACCCGCGCGAGCTCCCCCGCATTCTCGGGGAGGAGCGCCACCGCGAGCTCGACGGAGACTCCGGCATCCAGGGCCTTCTCGATGCCGGCCATCGTCTGTGCGAGCGCCCCGACGAGACCGCTGATCGCGTCCGCGATGGCGGCGTCGAACGAGTTGACCGCGACCCTGACGGCCGTCACCCCCGCCTCCGCCAGCGCGCGCGCGCGTCCCTGCGCTGCGAGGCCGATCGCGTTGGTTTCCACCACGACTCGTTCGAACCCGACGCTCCTGGCGAGGCCAACGAGGTCATCGAGGTACCACTCGAGCGTCGGCTCCGCGCCGCTCAGCACGATCGTCGTCCCCCCGTGGCGAGACGCTGCGCGCACCGCACGGATCGCCTGCGCGGCGCGCTCACGCCCCGTTCGCTCGTCGGCCCGCCGGACGGTGCAGAAGCCGCAGACGAGGTTGCACTCGGATGTCAGTGCGACCTCGGTGATGCGACGGGTCCGCACGCCCCTCTCGGGCGTCGGCGCGAGCAGGCGGAGGCGCTTGCCTCGCGGCCGCGGAGGGACGGCGAAAGACGCGACTGTCGCGACGAGCTCTGGATCGACCCGGAGCCCATGGCGGCGCAGGCCGTCGATGTGCTCGCGAAGGCCACGCACGGTCGCCGCCGTCCACGGTGGGAGATCGGCGAACGCGCTCTCGAGCTCGGCGCCGAAGCGTGCGGGGGCCTTGGCGGCCCAGCCGCGGAGGAGCACGGTCGCGCGTTCGAGCTGGGCAGGCGTGACCTCGGAGGTGAGCCGCGCGAGGGTCTCGCCGCAGAAGCTGAGGGGTCCTCGCAGCTCGACGACGAGCCTTGCGTTCGAACGACCCTCGAGCCACCGCTCGACTTCACGCTGACACTCGAGGACGTGACCGGCGGTGACCTCGGCACGGACGACCGTCCCGGGCTCGAAGGACACCTCCGCGAGCTCCGGCAGCGCGCGGAGGCCGAGCGGATGCCGCAGCGCAAACGTCGGCTCCGCGTCGTGGAGGCGCGCGAGCAGGCCGGTCAGCGCGTCGGCGAGGAGCGTCATGGATCGACACCGCGAGCATAGCGCGATCGCCCTTGCGTGCGTCGGACGGGACTTCCGGTCGGGCGCCGCCTCGCTCGCGCGACTTTTCAGGTGTAGCGTCTTGCAGCGCCGTCTGAGCGTGAGTCACATGCCAGAGCCCCAGAGAGACGCCAGTCACGAGCAGCACAAGGTGCTGACAATCCGCGGCAAGAGCTACTGCAACAGCGCCTGCGTCTTCTGCGTCGAGAAGTTCACGGCGTACCACCCGGTCGCGCCGAAGGCCGACGAGACGCGGAGCCTCATCCTCGAAGGCGCGGGCAAGTACAACATGCTGTTCTTCATGAACGGCGAGCCCAGCCTTCATCCGAAGCTCTTCGACTACGTCGAGCTCGCGCGGGCGCAGGGCTATCGCTACTTCGGCATGTCGTCGCACTTTCGCGCGTTCGCCGACCCGGTGTTCGCGCTCAAGATCCTCGACGCAGGCTTCGAGTTCTTCGACATCTCGCTCCACGCCGCGACGCGCGACGCACAGGATGCGGTCAACCCGATCGACGACGCCGGCGAATCGCTCAAGGAGGCGCTGCACGGTCTCCGCAATGTCTACGAGCTGGCGCGACGCCACGGGCGGCGCGTCGCGGTGACCCACAAGGTCGTCATCTCGCGGCTCAACTACCGCGAGCTGGTGCCCATCTTTCGCGCGACCTACCGCTTCGGCGTGCGGAACTTCATCTTCCAGCCCGTGAAGGTGAGCGGTCTCGACCCCGAGCTCATGGCCCGGCTCGCCATCAACGAGGACGAGTTCATGCCGTTCGTGAACGACCTCCTGCGGCACACGGAGGGGTCGGGCGCCGAGGTGAAGCTTTATGGAATGAGCCAGCTCGGGGTCTACGACAGCGCAGACCTCGTTCAGGAGACGAACCTCATCAAGCACGCGTTCAGCAAGGTCAACAACCGGCTGACGCTCAACCTGCACAGCGGTGATCGCCTCATTCCGGAGGTCGCCGCTCCGAGCACCGCGCCCGCGCACGCGGTGACCGTCCAGCTGCCGACGATGGCCGAGACCGCGACGTTCGAGTGCAAGGAGGACCAGTTCATCCTGAACGCGGCGCTCGCGAGCGGAGTGAGTCTCCCGTTCGGGTGTCGCATGGGCTCCTGCGGCATGTGCTGCGGTCTCGTGCTCGAGGGGACGGTGGACCAGATCCCGCAGCTCGTGTTGACGGAGGCGCAGCTCGCGAAGGGGTACCGGCTTCTCTGCAAGTCCAGGCCGCGGTCGGCGCTCGTGATCGTCACTCACCAGGAGGGCGAGCTCGGTCTCTAGGGTCGCCCCGCGCAGCAGCGTCCGCAAAGTCATGGCATCGGGGGGAGGGAGCGTGTTACGCTCAGATGTCCATGGGGAGCATCAACGACCCGGATGACGATCTTCCGGTGTTCGGCCGCACCGTTCGTGGCTCTCTGACCGCGGAGGAGCGGACGATCACCGATCGCGCGCGCGAGAAAGCCGACGACGCTCTGAGCTTCGAAGGCCGTGGATCACTGGGGCAGACGGACCCGGCGCTCCTCGGGCAGCACTGCTCGCACGGGTCCCACGGGTCGCACGGTTCGCACGGTAGCCATGGCTCTCATGGCTCTCACGGTTCCCATGGCTCTCACGGCAGCCACGGCTCGCACGGGAGTCACGGCAGTCACGGGAGCTGGTGACCGTGCGCCGCGCGAGCGCATGGTGCTTCGTGGCGGTCGCCGCAGCTTGGCTGTTCGGCTGCGCTGCGGGGACGACGACGTCGGGCGGGGCCGACGCGACCCTCGACGTCACGGCTCACGATGACGCGAAGGGCGACGGTCCCACCTGCGCCCCGCCTCAGTCGGCGTGCTCGGGAGTCTGCACCAACCTGACCACCGACCCGACGAACTGCGGGAGCTGCGGCAAAGTCTGTGCGACCGGCATGGTGTGCGTCAACGAGGCGTGCTCCGCGAACTGCGGCGGCAACGCCATCAAGTGCTCCGGCTCGGTGGACGGTGGGTCGAAGAAGCCCGACGCCGCGAGCGGTCATGACGCGGGCCATGATGCGGGTGGCGCGCTCGACGGGTCCAGCGGTCACGACGCCGGCGGCACGACGGAGGCTGGCGGCCACGATGCGCACCTGGAAGGAGCGGCAGCGGATGCGCCCGGCGCGGACGCCGCACCAGCTCCGGACGGCGCGGCTCATGACGCAGGCGGTGTCGTGCCCGATGCGAGCGGCCCTGGCGACTCGGGCCCGCTGTTCGACGCCGGCACCAACCCGAAGACCGAGTACTGCGCGGACCCCGCGAGCAGCCCGCTGAACTGCGGCGGGTGCGGCGTCGTCTGTCCGTACGGGCCCCACTCCGAGCCCGAGTGCAAGGAGGGCAAGTGCTCGCTCCAGTGCAGCGACGGCTACTCCGACTGCGACATGAACCCGTCGAATGGCTGCGAGGCGCACACCTCGAGCGATCCGGCGGCGTGCGGAACCTGCGGCAACACCTGTAGCGCCGCGAACGCCGTTCCGGGCTGTCAGAACGGGGTCTGCGGCATCTCGAGCTGCTCGACCGGCTTCATCGACTGCGACATGAATCCGTCGAACGGATGCGAGACGGCCAACAACACCACCACGAACTGCGGCACGTGCGGCAACACCTGCCCGGCCGGGCCGAACTCCACGGCGGTGTGCAATCCGATGGGCGACTGCGGGATCGTATGCGCCGCGGGTTACGCGGACTGCGACCACAACGCGTCCGACGGGTGCGAGGTCAACACGACCAACAACGTCGGCAACTGCGGCGCGTGCATGAACGTGTGCGTCCTGCCGAACGCAACGCCCGCGTGCGCCGCCAGCACGTGCGTCATCGCCGCGTGCAACCCGGGCTTCGCCGATTGCGACGCGATGCCCGCCGATGGCTGCGAGATCAACCTCACCAGCAACCCGAACCACTGCAGCGCCTGCGGAAAGGCCTGCACGACGCCCAACGGCACGGCCGATTGCAACAACGGCGCGTGCGGGATCGGGTCATGCAACTTCGGGTTCGCGAACTGCCCCGGCGATCCCGCGGACAACTGCGCGACCGACACGCAGACCAACGTCAACGCCTGCGGAGCGTGCGGCAACAAGTGCGTCCTGCCGAACGCGACCGCCACGTGCACAGCCGGGTCGTGCGAGATCGTGGCCTGCAACTTCGGCTTCGCGGACTGCGATCACGTCGCCGCAAATGGCTGTGAGGTTCCCGTCGACACACCGGCGAACTGCGGTGCGTGCGGCGCAACGTGCACGACGGGCGGCGGTACCCCGAGCTGCGGGCTGGTCGCTGGCGCGTACAAGTGCGGAGTGGGGACTTGCAGCCCTGGCCTGGCTGCGTGCCCCGGCAACGGTACGGACTGCTTGACCAACATCGACACCGACCCGGCCAACTGCGGCGCGTGCGGGAATGTCTGCGAGACGCAGTGCGGCGGCCCCGCCGATCACGTCACGGGCACGGCCTGCAGCGCCGGGGCCTGCCTCGTCACGGGCTGCACGCCGGGCTTCGTCGACTTCAACGGCCAGTGTGCGGGCGGATGCGACTGCGCCATCTCGAGCACGGAGGGCGCCTGCGCGAACGCCGCGACCCTCGTCACCGGTACGCTCGCGATCGGGCAGTCGACGGCGGCGTTCCTGTCGACGATGGCGCCGAAGTCGGTCACCGAGGCCTTCTTCACGGTCACCTTCGGCAACAACACCAACACGGCGTTTCACCCCAAGATCACGATCACCTCACCGAGCGGCGAGTTCGTCTTCGACGTCACCTCCGATTGCAACGGCACGGCGCTCGCGTGCGCCACGGAAGGTGGGTCGAGCGTCGCAATGACCACCTGGGAAGAGGAGTACACGGGGGGAGATCCGACTGTGTATCCGGTCACCGGCTCCAGCTTCGATCCGATCCCGCTGCCAGGTGAAAACGGTCAGGTGTGGATCCGCGTCTACCGCAAGACGGGCGCCATCGCGACGTGCGACGAGTACACCCTGATCGCATCGGAGTAACGCGCGCAGGTCCACGTGGACCGATCACGCGAAGCGTCGTCCGAGCACGGGTCGTCCGAGCACAGCGGCCTGCACCTCGTGCAGGTCACGGTGCTCAGCTCAGACGCCGCTCAACCAAGCTCAGAAGCCGTCGTCCGGCTCGTTCGACGTCTTCCCTGCGGCGGCATGCTTTGCGGCTCCGGACTTGCGCGGACCCGTCGCGGGGTTCGTGACAGGTTTCGTCACCGCGGGTGTCGTGGTGATGGGCGAATCGAGGTCGAGGATGACAGGCGCTGCTGCGTCGACGCCGGGCGTGCCGGTTGCGGGCACCGTGGGCGCTACGACCGGCACCCACCCTTTCGCTCCCGCCGACGGCGCAGCGGCAGCGCTGCTGGACGGCGCGACCGGCACAGGGGGCGGAGGGGAACCGACCGCTGTCTGCGACGCGCTCGGGTGCAGCACGTAGATGAGCCCGGCGACCCCTGTCGCGCATGCTCCCAGCGCGGCCACGCCTGCGAACCAGAGGCCGAGGTGAGGGCGACGTGAAGGGGCGGGGGCGGCGTCGAGCGCGGCCGACCCGAGCGTCGCGGACGAAGTCTCGCCGCTCTGCCGTCCAGCAAAGCGCGTGTCGGCGGCCGTGGAGCCACCGGAGCGTGTGAGAAGAGAGTTGGGCTGGCGGGCCTCGACGCCGATGAGGCCGCTCGACGACGAGGCGGAGGCACGCTCCTGCTCGAGCGCCGCGCGTGCGTCCGCGGCCTGCAGAGCCTTCTCGACGGTGGTCCTGCGCGCGAGCGAGCGGTCCGCAGCGTGGGTCGCGATGAAGGTGCCGACGTCCTCGGGCCGCACCGAGTAGCCGTTCTGGGTCATCGCATCCTCGAGCTGGCGACGGACGATGTCCAGGTTCGGCGTCCGCGCTCCGGGATCGAAACGAAGGGTCCCCTTGATGATGTCGCGGATGATCGGCGACACGGTCGGGGGGAGCGGCACGGGCGGGGCACCAGACGTCAGAAGACGCAGCGTGCCGAGCTCGGTGTCGGACTCGTAGACCTTCCGACCGGAGAAGAAATAATAGAGCGTCGCGCCGATCGCCCAGACGTCGACGCGTCGGTCGACCTCCTTCCCGAGAGCCTGCTCGGGCGCCATGTAAGAGATCTTCCCCTTGAGCGAGCCGGCGGACGTGTCCTCCGAGACTCGGTCGCGCGCCTTGGCCACTCCGAAGTCGATGATCTTCGCGACCCCTTCCGCGCTGACCAGGATGTTCTGCGGAGAGACGTCGCGATGCACGACCGAGAGCGCGGTCCCGTCGCGCGCGCGCAGCTCATGGGCGGCGTGCAAACCCGCACATGCGTCCGCCATGATGCGAAGCACGATGCCCTCCGGCAACGGGACTGCAGCTCGAGCGAGCACCCGCTGAAGCTTGCTGAGCGCGTCGCCGTCGACCCACTCCATCGCGATGTAGAGCACGCCGTGCTCTTCGCCGAGATCGAGGACGCGGGCGACGTTCGTATGCTCGATGCCCGAGGCGATGCGTGCCTCGTCGAGGAACATGCTCTGGAAGCGTGGATCCGACGCGAACTTCGGGAGGATGGTCTTGACCGCGACGAGCTTCTCGAAGCCGCGCTTGCCGTGCAGGCGCGCAAGCCACACGCTCGCCATGCCCCCTTCGGCGAGCGGCCAAAGGAGCTCATAGCGATCGAGGTGGAAGCCGGGAGCCAACACCGTGGCCGGCGGCGCGAGACTCATTCGTCAGAGTCTCCCTCATGTCCGACCTGGAGGCGAGCGAAGAACGCCCCCGCCGCGATCCTGGCGGCCGACGCCGGGCACGTCCTACCTTTGACGACAGCCTGCCCGCGTCAGAAGGTGCCCGTCAACCCGGCGGAGGTGGGGCCGACGTAGAAGCGAAGCGCGGTGGCCGGCGCGGGCGCCTCCTTCGGCGGCGGCAACGCCTGGCTGTCGCCCCGCCTGGCCATGACCAGCCCCAGCACCCCGCCGGCCGCGCCGACTCCCGCCAGGACGAACCCAACCGTCGAGAGCGTCGCCATCGTTCCGGCCGAATCCAGCTCGGAGCTCGCGTTAGGACCGCACTGATTGCCCATGCATCCCTGCTTCTTCGCCGAGCTGAGGTCGGAGATCGCGACCAGGCCCGTCACGCCGCCGAGAAGAAGGCCCGCCGCCCCGAGACCGATGCCGCTGTACTCGACGATGCGCCAGGTGTTCGGTGGCGGAGGGGGCGCGTTTGCGGCCGGCAGAGCCGTCACCTCTTCCGGCGGAGGGGCATCTGCGCTCGGGTCGTGAGGGACGTCGAGGGTCACCTCCTTCGTCTCTCGCTCCTTGATGTCGATCGCAGCCTCGGCAGGCTCTCCCGTCCCAGCTTTCGCCACCACCACGTGATGCCCGGGGTCGACCGCTCGCGCCGCATTCAGCGCCGCTGCGGGGATACCGACGCCGTCGATCGTCACCTTCACCTTCGCTTCCGCCCCCGGCTTCACTCCTTGCAGCTTGATCGTGATGGAGGGAATGCGCGGCTCGAGCTCGGCAGCGAGCGCCTGCGCGGAGGCGCGTGCCTCACCGAACGCCTTCGGCTCGTTGTCCTGCACCGGAACGCGGATCACCGAGAGGAGCCGGTCGCGCGCCTCGACGAGCTGCCCGACGTCGACCTGGCTCCGCGCGACCTCGAGCCCCGTCGTCGGCACCTGCATGATCGCGTCCGCGGCCTGGAAAGCCTGCAGAGCCCCCTTCGCGTCGCCGGCGCGCCGGTCCTTCCGACCCGTCGCCATCAGGCGCCGCGCCGTCTCCTTGTCCGCCGCCGTCGCGTCCGCGTGGGCGCTCCCGGCGAGGAGGACGAGAGAGAGCGCCGCGAAGACGGGCGACAGCGGGAATGGTCTTGCGCGGATCGACCTCACTTCCGCAGTATCGCTCCAGTGAGACGGTTCGACTATGCTGAAGTGATGCCGAGGAGTCGGGTCAGGGGGCGCATCGCCGCCTTGAGTGTCGTGTCCGTCGTTTTCGCGGCGGCGGCGCTCGCCGCAGTCGCCTCGTGTGGCCAGATCATTGGCCTCGACAGCATCGACCGCGTCGCCACGTGCCTCGTCAACTGTGTCGACGCCGGGGACGCGACGAAGCGCGACTCCTCGACCGACACCGGCAAGCCGGAGGGCGGGAAGTGCACCACCGAGTGCTGCAGCGACGAGGGTTGCGCCGGCATCACCGGCAATCCGCGCTGCGACCCGACGGGCTCGTGCGTCCCTTGCCTCCCCGAGCACGACAACTGCCCGTCGGGGACGATCTGCATCCTCTCGACGATGAGCCTCACGTATTCCTGCGTCGCCTCGGGCACCGTCTGCAACACGGTGGCCGACTGCATGGTCGACGCCGGGCCGGCGACCGACGGCGGAGTCCCCTCGATCGCCTGCTGCGACAACCAGTGCACGGACCCGCAGAGCGACCCGAGCAACTGCGGCGGGTGCGGGCTGGCCTGCTCGACTTCCAACGTCGCGACCCCGAACTGCACCGCAGGCGCGTGCACCAGCACGTGCAAGCCAGGCTTCGCCGACTGCGACATGAACAAGCAGAAGAACGGCTGCGAGACCCTGATCGCAGGGACCGACACGGCCAACTGCGGCGCCTGCGGGGCCGTGTGCTCGAACGAGAACATCGCCACGCCGACGTGCGCGGCCGGCCTGTGCACGGGCGAATGCGACAAGGGCTTCGCCGACTGCGACATGAACAAGCTGAAGAACGGCTGCGAGACCGACACGAACACCAGCCCGACCAACTGCGGCGGGTGCGGCGTCATGTGCTCGGCGGAGAACATCGTCAGCCCGGTATGCTCTGGCGGCGCAAGCGACGGCGGCGCTCCGGACGGTGGCATCAAGGATAGCGGTACCGGCGACGCGGCCGCGTGTTACGGCACGTGCGGCGGCGGCAGATGCAACGGCGTGTGCGCCGCGGGCTACGCCGCGTGCAATGACGGAGGCAACCTGCAGCCTCACGGGTGCAACACGCTGGTCTTCGGCAACGACCCCGCCAACTGTGGGGGTTGCGGGGAACTGACCCCGGCCAATCAGAAGTGTTGCAGCGGGGTCGACACACCGACCTCTGTGCCGTGCCCCGACGCAGGGTGAGCGCGGTCTAAAGCACCCGCGCGGGCCTTAGGAGATCCTCCGCCGCAACGATCCAGGGCGGCTCCGGCGCCGACTCCATCTCGTAGAACCCTCCGCAGAACACCGCGTGCGGGCAGGTCGCGCAGACGGGTTTTCGCGTCCGACGCTCGGCCAGGTAGCTCGCGAGGTTCACCGTCTCGTTGTTCACGAAGATCATGTGCCGTTCGAGCTTCGCGAGGTCGCCCATCATCAGCTCCTCGTAACCAGGCATGAAGCAGAACGGGAGGTTGATGATCTGGATCTTCATCCGATCGCGAAACCGATCGATCACACGCATCGCGACGTCGGCCGCAGCCTGCGTGTCCGGTGCGACCGAGGAGGTCGCGCGCCCGAAGGGGGTGAGGAACTGGATGTTGAGCCATGGGAGACCGAGCGACAGCGCCAGCTCCGCGACTTCCGCGAGCTTCTCGTGGTTCCCCTTCGTGAGGGTGATGTTCATGCCTAGCTCGACGCGGCCCCCGAGCGTCGCGGCGTGACGCACGCAGTTCTCGATGCCGCCCACCGTCTGGTCGAACGCCTCGGCGACCCCCACCTGCTGCGCGTGCGTCCGCGCGTCGGGGCCGTGCACGCTGAAGAGGAGCGTGGTCAGGCCGGACCGCACGAGCTTCTTCGCGAAGTCGTCGTAGAAGCAGAGGCGCCCGTTCGTCGTGACGTTGATCCGGTCGTATCCGATCGACCTCGCATACTGGACGAGCGGAATGAGCTCGGGGTTGAGCGTCGGCTCCCCACCGTCGAAGTCCACCATCCGGACCCCCTCCGCGCGGTACGCGTCGAGGTACTCGCGCTGGCGGGTCGGGTGACCATCGATCTGAGTCCGCGTCCCCACCGCGCAGAAGGTGCAGTGATTGTTGCAGACGTAGGTCACGTTCATGATGACCTTCTTCGGGCCGTGCGACGCGCGCAGGAGCTCGTCGAACGTCCACTTGAACTTCCGCAGCGTCTCGGGAGAGACGAGCGCCCCGGGCTGCGAAGGCTCCGTCTGGAAGAGCGGGCCCCAGTCGCTCACCACCGGCAGCGCCCTCCCACGAGCGAGGCCCGTCCCCGGGAGCGGGGTCGCGAACTGGACGGCCGGAAAAGCGCCGAAGCGGTTCCACAGATCGTGCGCGAACGTCAGCGTCGCGTTGATCTCCTCCGCCGTCTCGCCGGGGAGGCCGATCATGAAGTGGATCATGAGCGGCACGCGCGCCGCGTGAGCCCCCTCGGCGGCCCGCACGATCGCCGCCAGATCGAGCTGCTTGCCGACGACCTCCGTCACGACGCGCTGCGACCCGCTCTCTGCGCTCACGCTCACCGTCGTGACCCGCCCACGCATGGCCTCGAAGTGGCGCGGCTCGAGGTAGTCGGCGCGCATGCCGTTCGGGACGTCGAACCCCGTGCCGGCTGGCAGCGTCGCGATGTGATCGAGAAACGCGTCGAAGTGCCGCTCGCTCACGTTGATGAGCTCGTCGAGGACCTCGAGACGCGTCGCTCCGTGCGTGTGGACGAGGGCATCGATGTGCGCGCGCATCCGTGATGCCGACAGCCGCCGCTGGGTCTTCGGCGCCTCCGGCTCGCGGTCGGGGTTCGAGCTGCAGTGCGCGCACCGGAACGGGCAGCCTCGTGACGTGACGAAGGGGAGCGTTCGCCCGTCGATCGGGAAGGCCCACGCGCCGCGCCCGAGATCCTGCACGACGCTCGCGCGGAAGCGGTCCGACGCGTCGAGGTCGACGAGGTCCCACGCGGGGAGCGGGAGCGCGTCGAGATCCGGCACGGCCACGCCGCGGTGGGTGCCGCGGGGCACCTGACCCTCGCGGAGCGCGTCGAGGAGCGCGGGGACGGTGACCTCCGCCTCGTACTTCACCCAGGCGCACGCCTCGGGGTAGCTCGCGAGCACGACGTCTCCGTCCGCCTCCACGTAGTGCTGACCCGACTGGTACAGGTCCGCGAGGACGAGCGGAGTTGCGGGCGCAAGAGCGGCGAGCCCCACGAGGACCGCTCCGAGGACGTCGTCGCGCGCGGGCGGCCGGTGGAACGGGGTCAGCGCCACGACAATCATGTCGAACGACGTCGCCGTCGCTCCCGCCTGTGCGAGCAGGTCCGCCACGGACGCCCCGAGGTGCGCGCGGCCGTCGGGTCGCCACGAGAGCCCCGACCGCCCCAGCGCGTACGCATCGACGAGAACCGCAGCGTCGCCGCGCGCACGCAGCACGGCCGCGAGCTGCGCGGCGCCGAGGTCGGCGAAGTACGGATAGTCGATGAAGTCGCGCGCCACCGACACCGGCGGATGCACGACGAGGACACGCAGCATGAACGACGAGCGTAGCGCCTTTCGCTCCGCCGCACGCGCACGCGCTCCGCCGTCGTGCGATACTCGACAGGATCCATGCTCACGGAAGAGAGTCACGCCGCGAGCGTCGCCGATCGGGACGGCCGGCTGCGCTCCCACGAGGACGCCGCGCACGAGAAGCGCAACTGGGTGCGGCTGACGTTCGCCTGCAACGACCACTGCATCTTCTGCCTCGACTCGAACACCCACAACGGCGAGATGCGGGACAGGGAAGAGGTCCGGCAGCAGATCGTCGACGGCCGCCGCAAGGGGGCGACGCGCCTCATCCTCTCGGGCGGCGAGCCCACCATCCACCCGCAGTACGTCGACTTCATCCGTCTCGGGCGGCAGGCTGGCTACAGCAAGATCCAGACGGTCACGAACGGTCGTCTCTTCTCGTACAACGCCTTCCTCACGCGCTGCCTCGACGCCGGCCTCAGCGAGATCACGTTCTCGGTGCACGGCCCGAACGCCAAGATCCACGACGCGCTCGTCGGGACGAAGGGGGCGTTCGAGGAGGAGATGGCCGGGCTCCGCGGCGCCCTCGAAGACGGTCGGCCGATCGTCAACATCGACATCGTCGTCAACCGCGGGAACGTGCGGCAGCTCCCCGAGATGCTCCGCAAGTTCACCGAGATGGGGGTCGGCGAGTTCGACCTCCTCCAGGTCGTCCCGTTCGGTCGCGCGTTCGAGGAGGGGCGAGACACGCTCTTCTACGACCTCACCGAGATGCGGCCCTACCTGCAGGAGGCGCTCGCGTACTCGAAGCGGCCCGACGTCCACATCTGGATGAACCGCTTCCCGCCGCAGCACCTCGAGGGCTACGAGCACCTCATTCAGGACCCCTACAAGCTGAACGACGAGGTCCGCGGCCGGAAGGAAGAGTACGCGCGCCTGCTCGACGACGGCGTGTGGCTCGACTGCCGCGACCCCGCCCGCTGCAAGTACTGCTACCTCGAACGGCTCTGCGACACGCTCGAGGGGGTCATCGACACGGTCGACACGCGCGGGTTCGACGTCGTGAGGGTCGACACGGAGTGGGAGGCGAACCAGCCGGCCGTCTTCGGCGGAGATCCTGCGAGCGCTGCGAGGGCGAAGGACAAGGAGCGCGCGGATCTCCTTCTCGCGAGCGGCGCCACGCCGCCGGAGGAAGCGGTCGCTCTCAATGGCGGGCCGAAAGGCAAGCGCCTCCTGCCGATGGCCCCGGTGGCGCCTCCGCGTGTGCGCCCTGTCGTGGTCGCTCTCCCGTTGCTCGCCGAAGAGGCGAAGGCGACGACGCTGTCGATCATCGCGCCGGACGTGGCGCGCGCCGCGGCCGTGCTGCCGAGGTTTCCGGGCCTTGCCCTGGTCGAGCTCGAGCTCGAAGACTACAGCGGCCTCGCGGAGGCCCTGCGGAGCGGGGGCGCGCTGGCGAGCACGACCGTGACGCGCGTCGTCGCGCACACCGCCACGGAGGCTCGAGAGCTGCTCGCGGACGAGCACACGTTCGAGGTGGTCGTGCTCCTGACCAGGGAGACGGGCGAGTGGCTATCGACGCTGACGACCGTCTCGCCCCGTCTGGCCCTCCGTCAGCCGAGCTACGACCGTCTCACGGAGGCGGGCGAGCGCGACCTCGATCTACGCGCGTTCTTCTCGACGTTCAGCCACGCCGTCCCGGTCGAGGAGGTGCCCGCCTGCATCTCCGGTCGCGCCCCGCGCCCGCGGCGGCGGACGCTCGACACCGCGATGATGACGCCCGAGGGCAAGCTCGAGATCTTTCGTTACACGCGGCGCTACATCGTCGACGGCTACCGGACGAAGTCGCTGCGGTGCGCAGAGTGCCGCGAGGACGCGCGGTGCGACGGGATGCACATCAACCATGTCCGGGCGCACGGGTATGAGGTGATGGTGCCGATCGCGCGCGAGCTCTGAGCTGCAGAAGCGTAGTATCGATTCGACGAATCGCGTTCCTGAGCTCGCGGTCGGAAGCGCCTGTCGATATGCCGCGAGGGGCGCGAGCAGGAAGACGTAGGCACCTTCGCGGGTCAAGACGCGCGAAGAGGGCGCCATCGTCGATGCACTGGCATGTCGTGGAGGTCGCCGCCGCGACTGGCGGGCCGCTCGAGGCGCTCGCGTCGAGCTGGGCGGACTCTGGAAAGAGGAGCAGCTCGCTTCGAGCGCCGCGCGACAGCCACCGAGCGCCTCTCTCGTGACCCGCGGAGCGCGTCTCTCGGACCCGATCGAGCCGCTCCCGTCGCCTCGCGACGCAGAAATCACCGCGAGTTGTGCACGACGACTGCGCTGCGCGGCGCTCGGCCTGACGAGCGCCTCGCAAGAAGAGGCGAGAGCCCCACAAATTCAGAACTGCGCCTCGATCGTTTCGACGATTGCCGCGCTCCGTGCCTCGATTGTGGGTAATCGACGCGCCGATTGCCGCGCGACCCGCGCCGATTGCCGCAATCGCCACGGGGATCGCGCCGCGACCTGCGACCCGCGCCTCCGTCGTCGTGCCGATTGCCCCCAATCGTGGCTCCTTCGGCCGCGATCGCCATGGGTTCCGCGTCCCTCGCGACGCCGACTGCGCCGATCGCTCGAGGTTGCGCGTCGCCCGACACACCGACTGCCCCCATTCGTGGCTCCGTTCGCCGCGATCGGCGCCTCTTGCGCGGCGATCGGCGCACGCGCCGCGGCAATCGTCACGACGATCGCGTCGATCGCCTCAAGTTGCGAGGCAAAACCCGAGAATTGCGGGGCGCTCGCCTGTCCGAGCGGGGCTCTCGTCACTCGGGGCGCGTCGCTCGCCTCGAGGGCGGCCGTGATCGCCTCTCTCTCTGGCCCGATAGGCTGGGTCCGGTCACTCGGCGTCACTCGTCGGGGACGGTCGAGAGCGTGCACGCGGCGAGAGCCTGACGCGGGACGAACAGCGTCGGCGCGGCCGTCGGGTCGGTGACGTGGGGGTCGGGCCCGCAGCACGACGAGCTGAGCGGCATTCTCGCCGGGTCGCCGTGCTGGACGTCCACGAGATCGAGCGGGACGAGCGCCCCCTCGGCGCGAAGGTCGACGACCAGGGGCCGGCCGGCTCGTGCGACGCCGACGCGGCGGACGAGACCTCGGACCGCGGCCACGATCGGCACGTCGTCGGCGCACGCGGCGCGTCCGACGTAGCCGCGCGGCGACACCGGCATCGCGGGCGATCGCGTGCGGTGAGATCCGCCCGGCGCTCGGGGCAGGGGCGTGACCGACGCGCTCGGCACCCAGCCGTGCACGAGGGGACACTCGGGGTGTCCCCCGCACTGTGAGGACATCGACGAGAGGATCCGCGTCCAGCCGCCGCGCCGCTCGACGACGCGCACGACCGTGGGCGCGGCGCTCTCGAAGTCGGCAACCGGATCGACGCCGGGGCCCGTCGACAGCGCGGCTCCTCCGTGCACGGTTCCCCAGCTCGCAGAGGCGTCCGTGGCGTCCTCGTCGAGCGTGAAGCTGCCCTCGTCAGGGGAGAGGCCGACGTCCTCGCACCGCACGCGCTCGACGAGCGGCGTGCGACGCGGCCGGACGTTCGGAGGCAGAGCGAGCTCGACCCGCAAGCCGTCCCCCTCGGGCCCGAGGTACCTGAGGTCCGTGTACGCGCGCGGCAGGAAGACACCTCCGATCACCAGGCGCCGGCGCGGATACCGTACGGGGTAGTCGGCCACGTCGACGAAGCCGTGCAGGGCGAAGGCCGGCGCGTCGACCTCCGCGAAGGCCGCCGTGATCGCCGACCTCTCGGGTGGGAAGGCGAGCGTGCCCGGCGCGGCAGTCACGTCCGCAAAGGGGCGTTCGTCGGGGGCGAGCCGGAGACGCAGCGGCGAACCGAACGACGGCGCGACCTCGAACGAGCAGCCCGCCGGATGCTCCGCGTCGAACGGCGACGCGAGCGCGACGGCGACCGGACGGTCCGCGGCCACGGGCGCATGCGCGACCGCGCGCGACGGAGCGGAGGTGCCGCCGCACCCCGCCAGCACGAGGATCAGCCAGCACGCCGGCGACCCGCGACGCTTCCGGTGCATGCGACGACGGGAACAGCGCGGCGACTCGAACGCAACCCCGAGTCGCACGCGCCTCCCCGGTGAGCGAGTCGGCGGGTCTCCGGGTCAGCGCGGTAGCCTCGGACGCGGGGAGCTCATTCGACTTGTACTGGGACGGCAGGACTGCAGGACGGCCTCGGCGCCGTCGAGCGCGTCTCACCGTCTCACCGTCCCAGTACAGCGGCGTTGACCTGTGGCGCGCACCTTCCCCATGTCAGACCGCCACCCCGTTCGCGCGCGCCTCCCGGAGTGCCCTTCGAGGCGCTGATCGAGGCGAACGCGTCCGTCGTCATGCCGGGAGACGCTCTCGCTCCGCCGAGAGCCTCCCTCGGTGTGACGAGAGAGGCGCGAGAATCGACCTGGGCGTCCCTCGGTTCGACGATCGCCGCTCTCGGAGTGCCGAGGGGCGCTCTCGGTCTGCCGACGGCCGCCCGAGAGACACCGAGAGCGGCGCTCGGAGCGACGAGCGAGGGCTCTCGGTGTTCCGAGAGACGCCCACGTCACACCGAGAGCGGCGCTCGAAACGGCGATAGACGCTCTCGTCGGACCGACAGCGGCTCTTGGCTCGTCGAGAGCGTCCCTCGGCCCATCGACAGCGTCTCTCGGCACGCCGATGGGCGCTCTCGTCAAACCGACAGCGGCTCTCGGCACGCCGATGGGCGCTCTCGTCAAACCGACAGCGGCTCTCGGCGCGTCGAGGGCGTCCCTCGGCCCATCGAGAGTGTCTCTCGGCACGCCGAGCGACCTCTTTCGAAACACCGAGAGCGGCCGTCGTCGAACCGAGGGACGCTCAGGTCGATTCTCGCGCCTCGCTCGGCATTCCGAGGGAGTCTCTCGGTAGACCGAGAGACGCTCTCCGCGGTCCTCGCGAAGAAATCGCGGCAATTCGAGGGGCACGAAGCAGAGGGAGCGCCTCGATCGAGGTCGAGAGAGCCGCCCTCCGTCCTCCGAGAGCGGCCCTCGGGGCTTCGAGAGCGGGCCTCCGTACAGCGGGAGGGGCGCCGCGCGCGACGTCGGCCGCCCGGCGAGGAGCTCGGAAAGCTCTCGAAGCGCCATGGGACGTGGTCGAGGCCGAGGTCGAGGTCGTGGTTCGAGGTCGAGGTCGTGGTCGAGGTCGTGGTCGAGGTCGTGGTCGTGGTCGAGGTCGAGGTCGTGGTCGAGGTCGAGGTCGTGGTTCGTGGTTCGAGGTCGTGATCGAGACCGCCGCCTCACCGCTGGAATCGCACAAGCCACTGGTTGCTTGTCTGCATCCCCACGTCGATCCGCTCCACCGGCGTGAGCCCGAGCTCGCGCGCCAGCTCCTCGGGATTCCCGGCGTCGTCGTTCCGGTAGTGCTCGAACCGGCCTTGCCCCGCCTCTGCCCGCGCCGCGTGCTCGCGCCCGCGCACCACTCCGAAGGCGACGTTGTCGACGATCGTCAGCGTGCCGCCAGGCCGGAGCGCGCGGACCATCGCGGCCAGCGCTTTCCTCGGGTCGTGGAAGTGGTTCCAGCTCCGGAGCGCGAGCACGTGGTCGAACTGCTCGCTCGCGTCGAGCGCCTCCGCGTCATGCTCGACGATGTTCGCCCACGGCCACCGGCCGCGAAGGAGCGAGGCGTGCGCCGCCGACGGCTCGCAGCCCGTGTATCGGACCTTCCCCGTCAGGGCGAGCCCCTCGAGGATCTCGTCGTAGCGCCCCTCGCCGCACCCGACGTCGAGGACGTCCCCCGCGAGCTCGCCGAGGAGCGCGCGCACCCGAGCGTCGTCGCGGGTGAACGGATCCCCGGGCGCGCGCTCGAACATCCCCGCGCAGGCGTTCTCTTCAGGGCACCCTCGGCAGAGGTCGCTGCGACGGAGCTGCACCAGATCCCTCGCGAAGTCGTCGATCGCGTCCTTGGCGGAGACGTCGAGGTAGACCTGCCCCTTGTCGTGCTTCGTCGCCTCGATCTCGAGGTCGGTGAAGTCACGCGACTCGGTGCGGTAGCGCGCGACGTTGTCGCCCGTTCGCAGGAAGAGGTGACGCCCGCGATCCCACGGCGTCACGCCGTCGTCCTTCACGGGGCAGCGGCCGCCTCGCACCGTGCCGGCGCTCGCCTCGTGCACGTAGTGGAAGGAGTTCGAGCGCGGCACGCCCGTCTTCGCGCGCACCTCGCCGTCGCCGTGCACCTCGCGATACCCGCGGTAGAGCCCGGGACAGGGCCCGCGCAGCGCGCACGCGTCGCACTCGCTCGGCTGCACCTTCGCGCGATCGTCCACAGGGAAGAAGTCGGGCTCGCCGATCTCGATCATCGTCGCGAACCGGTGCGTCTTCAGGTCGTCGTAGAGCCCCTCGTAGCCAGGCAGGAGACAGAACGGGATGCCGTCGTGCGCGTAGCGCCCCGCGCCGCCGGAGCGCTCGAGGCCGTACTCGATCGCGTCCTTCACCTGCGCGGCCACGTCGGAGACGCGCGGGATCACCTGGTCGAACAGGCGATCGGCGCCCCCCTTCGGCTGCACCATCGAGAACTTGAGCGTGACGTCGGGGTAGGGGAGCATCGCGTCGACGACGCCGCGGAGGTGCGCGAGGTTCTGCCGCGTGACGACCGTGTTGACGGTGAAGTCCAGGCCGCGCCCAGAGAGGTTCTTCACCGCTTCGTACGTCTGCGTGAAGGCGTCCGCGCGGACGAGCGAGTTGTGGATCTTGGCGGTGCCTCCGTGCAGCGACATGTAGACGTAGCGCAGGCGATGCTTGAGGAGCTTCGTGACGAGCTCTTCGTAGGCGAGCATGCGACCGTTCGTGACGAGGCCGAAGTCGAGCCCGCGCGCGCTCGATCGCGCCGCCCAGCGCACCAGCTCGCGGCGCATCGTCACCTCGCCCCCCGAGAGGACGACCATCGTGTGACCGAGCGACGCGGCGCGATCGATCTTGCGCTCGACCTCCTCGCTGCTCCCGTCGACGTCGCGCACGTCGAGCGTGTGGCAGAAGGTGCAGTGGTTGTTGCACCCGTAGCCGACCTTGATGAGCGCCTTCACCAGGGAGACTGTAGCGCGAAGCTGGGGCAGAACCGCCGCTAGCGTCCCGAGTCCGCGATCAAGGAGCGCTCGATGAGCCCTGGTCGAGCTCGAGTTCGAGGTCGAGGTCGAGGTCGAGGTCGAGGTCGAGGTCGAGGTCGCGGTCGCGGTCGCGGTCGCGGTCGAGGTCGAGGTCGAGGTCGAGGTCGAGGTCCCTCAGCCACTCGCCTTGAAGAAGTAGGCCACGGTCAGCGTCGCCCCGACCGCGACGACCACCCAGTACAGCCCCCTCGCCGATATCCGGTTCGCGAGCCGCATGCCGACGAACCCACCGACCACGGAGCCGACGGCCATCGTCGCAGCGATCCCCCAGTCGACGCCTGCGGAGAGGAACACCACGATGGCCGACGCGTTCGCGGTCACCTGGACGAGCACCTTGAGCACGTTGAGCCGTCGCACGTCGCCGGGCATGACCGCTGCGAGGCCCGCGAGGAGGAGGACGCCGCCGCCGGCACCGAAGTAGCCGTTGTAAACGGCGATCACGAGCACGAGGGCCAGCGCCTGCGGCGACGTCTCCGAGCGCGAGCCCGCGACGTCGCTCGTGCGCGAGGCCCAGAGGCGGATCTTCGGCCCGGCCGCGAACAGCGCCGTGCTGAACGCGAGGAGCCACGGGACGGCCTTCGCGAACGCCGTGGTGCTCGTCGTGAGCAGCAGCAGCCCCCCCACCAGACCGCCGGCGCCGCCGATGCCTGCGTAGACGAGCCCTGTGTGGCCGCCGAGCGCGCGCAGCTCCTTTCGCGCAGCGACGACCGAGGCCGCGTAACCGGGCCAGACCCCACGGTCGACGTGATGTTCGCCGCCTTCTCGGCGAGCCCGGCGATCCCCGTGAGCGCAGGGAACGTGATGAACGTGCCGCCGCCGGCCATCGCGTTGACCACCGCCGCGAGGAGCGAGGCGAGCATCAGCAGCAGGAGCGTGCTCGCGTGAGCGGTCATCGGCCGGGGTCGAGGTGCTCCATCACCGGCACGAAGTCCGCGGCGCCGTGAATACGCAGATAGTCCGCGCGCGGCCCTCCGCACGACGGCCGCGCGAGGCATCGTCCACAGCCTTCGAGGAACGCTCCTCCCTCGAACGCCGAGCTCTCGAGCGGGAAGGTCTGCCCGTCGGGACCCGCCACGACGAGCCCGAACGAGGACGCCGGCGTGAAGAGAGAGCGGAGCTCGACCGGCAAGGTGCACGGCGGTGTGTGCAGGCTCTGGAGACCGATCCCGGCCTCCCTCGCGCGCTCCGCCGCCGCGCCGAGATACGGGACCAGGTCGGAGAGCCTCGGCACCTCGCTGTCGACCTCGTCGTCGGCGACGTCGGACGCCGAGAGGAGCCAGAGGACGAAGCGCCGGACCCCGCGCGCTGAGTAGAACGAGACAGCGTCGGGCAGGTCCGGAGCGGTGGTGCGCGTGAGGAGGAAGTCCGCGCTCAGCGAGACCCGCTCTGCGACGAGACCTTCGAGCGCCGCCAGCAAGAGCGCGTGGCACTCGCCGCGACTGAGCCGGTCGTGCACGTCCGCGCGGTGACTCTTCACGTTGACGCGAACCTCGGTCACTCCCGCCGCGATCACGGCCTTGCGGTAGGCCGCGTACGACAGGCGCATCCCGTTCGTCTGGAGCAGCACCTCGCCGTAGCCGAGCGCGCGAGCCGCGTGCACCAGCCGGAGCAGGTCCGGGCGCAGCGTGGGCTCGCCGCCCCCCAGCCACAGGCGGGAGCAGCCGCCCTGTCGTCCGGCGCGAAGGAGCTGGATCGCCGCCTCGGTCGTGAGGCTCGCGCCCGTGTCCTCGCACGCATGGCAGCCGAGGCAGCGCAGGTTGCAGCGATAGTCGAGCGCGAGCTCCAGCCAGTCCCACCGCGCGCGAGCAGGCGAGAGCGGGAGGAGGGGGAGAGACACCGTTGCCACGCGCGTGAGTATGG